>Ga0066699_10000228_pt1 | contig 14414 bp, 8 predicted proteins | sample GraSoiAngelo_148_FD_66455 | JGI IMG/M metagenome (GOLD analysis project Ga0066699, IMG submission 66455) | Grasslands soil microbial communities from the Angelo Coastal Reserve, California, USA - 14_1009_09_20cm | ecosystem: Environmental > Terrestrial > Soil > Grasslands | place: USA... | reverse complement strand
GCGAAGACCTCGATCCTGAGCGTGAACCGCCGCCCGGCCGGCAGGTGGTGAAGGGCGACGCGGCGGATGTCGCGGCCGCGGCGGTGCAGCACGCGCCTGCCGTCCACGTACGCGTACACCTGGACCACGCGACTGCCCCGCGGCCGGTGCAGGGCGAACGTGAAGCTCCGTGGGCCCACGCAGTGGCCGATCTTCGGAAGCAGTGCCGGGTTGCCGGTGGGGCCGCGGAGCACGGGCGGCGGCGCCTTGGCCGGCTCGATGAGGAGGACCCTGGTCTGCCCCTTCGATGAGAGCGTCACATCGATCCCGCGCGTGAGCTCGGCCGACGTGACCGTGCCGGCGTCCCTGCCGCTCGGTCCCTCGATCAGGTGGAAGCGAAGTCCCGGCCTCACCCCGCGCAGGGCGATCCGCTTCGTGCTCGCACCCGCGTCCTGCCTGAAGGCGAGCAGGGCGCCGCGCTGCGCATCGCGGTCCCACTCCTGTAGCGCCGCCCAGTCGCGGCCGAGCGGGTCGCCGAGCAGCGCGTAGGTGGCGAGCGAGAACGAATCGCGGTGGGACCGGTAGAAGGCGACCCAGCGGGCCGCCGTGTCGATGACCGGGGCGGGCAGGCGGCGCAGGTCCGTCCAGAACGTGATGGCGCCCGGCAGGGCCGCGGCCATCAGGGTGTTCACGTCGTTCGTCTTCCACGAGTCGCCCCCGAGCACGTGCTGGCCGATCGAGTAGCTCTGGACGTACGGCCCAAGGAGCCACAGGTTGTGCAGGAGGCTGGGGACGTCGGGATACCCGTTCTGGAACCACGTCGGCCCGCGCAGCGTCGACTCGAACGGGAACAGCCGGTAGTCGTTGGTCTCGTCGGTCTGGAGGACCACGTCGGGGTGGTCCCGCCGCAGCCGGTCCAGCATGGCGACGAACGCGTCGTGCTGCGAGTACAGGTCGTTCTGCCCCGCGCAGTCGAGCCAGACCATGAAGTCGAACTTGAAGTAGCGCGCCCCCCAGTGGTCGATCGCGTCGCGGATCCGGGACTCGATGTGGGGGTAGGCCCAGTTGCTCCAGGCGCCGATGCCGGCCTCGTTCGAGCTGGACACCGTGTTGCCGTCGGGGTCCGCGAGGTTGGCCGCCACCAGCCCGTTCGAGATCGGCTGGCACGCCCACTGCGGATGCGCCTTGTAGGTGGCCGAGGAGGGGTTGAACTCGAGCGGGCTCATCCACAGGCCGAGCCGCATCGGGGCGATGGCCCTGCGCACTGCGGCGAAGGTGGCGTCCGGGTAGCGGGGGCGGAACTTGCTCGTTGGCGAGCCGTCCCAGCGCGGCTCGGGGTACTGCGGGGAGTCGGGCTGCCAGTCGCCGTCGCGCGAGGCCCACCCGTCGTCGAGCACGAAGGTCTCCACTCCCAGCCGCCGTGCGATCGGCGCGATCTGCTCGACCGCCTGAATGTCCATGTCGTCCTTCGAGCCGGTCGAGCGCTGGTTCTGGTCGACCTTGTCCGAGTTCCACGCGACCGTGTGGTGGTAGGGCACGACCCGGTGCGCGGCCAGGTACTTGTGCCACTGCCACTCGAGGTCCCCGTCGCCCACCGCGAAGCCGGTGAAGGTCGGCTCGAGGGCGAACGGCTGCCCGGGTTGCAGCGCGCGCGCCCGGCCTCCGCCGGAGCTCGGATTCTCGAAGTGCGCCTCCTCCTCCAGCGGTCCGAGGTCGATCACGTCCTTCGTGTAGTCCACGCGCAGGCTGGCGGTGGCCCCGTCGTATGCGGCGCGCGACGAGGGCAGGTCGTTGCGCTCCATCGCCATGAAGAGCGAGCGCCCGCTCGCCCGCGCGTCGAGCCACTCCGCGTTCGCCTCGACCGGCTTCCCGGGGCTCCCCGTGAGGTCCTGCCTGACGTCGCCCGCCTGGCGGTAGCCGACCCACAGCGGCGGACCGGGCCAGCCGGGCTCGCGCCAGTCGGTGCCCGCGCGGAAGCTGCGCAGCACCGGCGTGATCGCTCCCCCTACGCCGGCCAGGTCGAGCGCGGCCTTCGACAGCACGAGCGGGGTCGCGGACGTGACGATCGTCTGCATCCGGAAGCCGGCGACCCCCGGGTACGCCTCGGCGGTCCGGAGGGCGGTGAGTCCGGCGGCCGGGCCCGAGCCCGCCAGCCGCATCGTGACCCGGATCCCTCCCCGGGCCAGCCGCTCGAGGCCCACCGACGCGACGCGGAAGTCCTCGCTCCCGATCGTGGCCCCGCCGACGTCGAGGAGGAAGTCCCGGCTGTCCGTGCTCCAGCGCCTGCCGCCCCGCCGCTTGTCGATGAGAGCGGTGGTGCGCAGGGCGGATCGCGACCAGTCGCGCTCCACCACCGCGTTGCCGAGCATCACCCTCCCGCTGTCGAAGCGGGCGTAGACGTCGCGCGCCGCGAGCGAGCCGCTGTCGGCCGCCGCTGACCCGGTCGCTGCGAGCAGAGTGGCCAGCGCGATCGCGAGCCCGGTTGTGAGACGAGGTGCTGCCACTGCCTCCCGTGCAGGAGTATGCCCGCGGAGCCGCTTCCGAGCGGCGGTTAGGGCACCCGGTGCCTGACCTCCACGGCCTGCTGGAAGGTCGGGCGGTTGATCCACTCGATCAGCGGCTGGGTGACCGCTCCGAGCGGGCGCTGGCGGACCGCATCGAAGCACCACTGATCGCCGGTGTTGCACACGCCGTCGGCTGGATAGACCTGGTCCGCCGGCATCTTGATGGCCTGGGCCAGCGTGCTGGCGAGCAGCGCGCGGCAGCGGCTGCGGCTTCCGCCCCCGCAGTAGGTGCGGGAGTAGCGGCCACGGACCTTCATGCCCAGCGCCTGGCGCAGGTCCTTGTTGATGTAGCCGTACCAGCCGTCGTCGTAGGCCGACCCGAGGTGGCCGCCGTGGTTGTTCGGGGCGTTGTCGACCTCGTTGATGGAGTTGATCTGGCCGAAGACGCTGTTGCCGATCGCCGGCTTGAACTCGGCGGACACCCATCGCGGGAACCACGCGTCCAGGATCCGCACCGCGGCCGATTGGTCGTAGACCCCGTTGTGGTTCAGGTCGCGCCGGTGCGCGCCCCGCTTCATCCAGGCCGTGAGCGTGGAGATCGCCGACCTGAGCGCCGGGTTCTTCTGCTTGCCGAGGATCCTCAGCGCATAGGGGAGGTCGCGGTCGCCACGCAGGTCCACCGTTCCGGCGTCCTCCATCGCCGACACGAGCCCGACCAGGTCGAGCCTGCGGCCGCCCCGGAGCCTCTGCCTGATCCGATCGGAGAGCAGCTGCGACCGGAACACGGGCGAGTAGCTCCACTTGCTGTCGGAGGTGCGGTAGCCGGGGGCCTGCTTGTTGTTCCAGCTCGTCATGAAGCGCTGATCGATGGTCTGCGCGTGTCGGGCGAACGGGAGTTGCCTCTCGGTGCGCGTGGTGGGGTTCCAACCCCGCCACTCGAACTTCCGGTTCCCGCCCCAGATCGGGAAGTTGGTGCTGGTGCCCTTCGCGCGCAGCGGGCTCGCGCCCGAGTTGAAGTACGCGTCGTGCTTCGAGTCGACGTACAGCCAGTTGAACGTGTAGCCGATCTTGTTCGCGGCGCGCTGGAAGTCCCGCGGCGAGCGCATCCTGGCCGGATCGTTGAAGTCCACGAACCCGAGCGCCGAGTCGACCTCGTGCATGTAGGTCGATCGCAGGCTCGTGTAGGCGACCGGCCTGCCGTGCGTCCTGCCGCGCGCCACCACCAGGCCCAGCGCGGTGCGCTGGATCGTGAGGGTCTCACTCCCGGCCGGGTGCTGGTCCGCCAGGTTCGGCGTCCAGCTGTTCTTGCGCGTCAGGACCTCCATCTTCAGGCAGCGCCCGCGGTAGAGGTAGTGGTCGGACTGGAGTGACGGCGGCTTGCCGTTCGTGCTGCACAGCGGGACCGCGAACGTGTCGGTCACGTCCTCGCCGGCCGAGGTCGCGCTCCACGCGTAGTCCCGACCCCGCCCGAGCTCCACGTACTGGTTCACGCCGGGGAACGCGGCTCCGCGCGCGTCGATCCCGGGCGCGTGGACGTCCTCCTCCATGAGGATCTGCGGCGCGAAGTAGCCCGTCTGCGGGCCGAACACCGCGAGCGGGTGGCCCGACCTGGACGCGCGCGCCGAGACCACGAGCGCGTTCGACATCGAGCCCGGCAGGCACACGAGACCCTTGGGCGGACACGGCGTGAGCCGGGCCGCCGCGGTGTCCTTCGCGCTCGTCCCGCCCGCGCCGCCGCCCACCGGCTGGTAGACGAGCGAGCCCGGCTGGGGCATGGCCAGGCTTCCCTTCGCGAGCTTCTTCGGGGGCACCTGATAGGGGAACTTCCGCCCCACGACCGTGGTCGGCGCCTCCGGGTCGTTGGCCGAGCGGAAGTCGCTCCAGGCCGCGCGACCGGCGCGCTTGCCGAGCCTCGCCTGCAGCGCCTGGAGCACCTGCGCGCTCTGCAGCTCGCTGCCCCCGCCGGCGCCAAAGATGCCGCCGACCAGCGCGGCGGTTGCGATCACGTCGCGGGCGTTCCACGGATCCGGGCCCTGGGGCCGGTTGATCGCCGCGTACTCGCCCGGCATCTTCGTGGGGTCCATCTTGGCGTCGTCGATGTACTTGTTGATGCCGGCGACGTAGTTGTTCAAGTCGTCGACCACCCGCGCGCCCTGCTTGCCGTAGAGCCTGGGCAGCTGGTCGACCTGCTTCTGCAGGTCCCCCTCGGTGTAGGGGGCGATTGCCCATTCGGAGCGGTCGAAGGCCTGGTTGCCGGGGTCGCCGCCTGCGAACGCGGTGAGCTCCGCGCGACCGAGGTGGCGGAGGATGTCGATGAAGAACAGCCGGTCCTCGGCCGCCGCGTAGCCGAGCCCGAACATCGCGCCCTGCCGCGTCCGGCCGTACACGTGCGGCACGCCGAACTGCTTGTCCCGCACGATGGTCACGTCATCGCGTGGGCTGTACTGGCGCGCCACGTCGCTCAGCGGGACACCGAAGCTCGCGTCCTTGTAGTACTTCGGGAGCTGAGCCGCGGTGAGGCCGGGAACGGCGTAGACGAGGTTCCCGTACATCGCGAGCTGGTCGCTGTTGTGCGGGGGGCGCTGCTTCAGCAGCTCCCAGTTGAGCAGCTGCTGGCCATTCACCAGGCCGTTCTCGCCCGGCGGAAGGATGTTGCGGAAGCCCAGGCCGTCGTGCGCCTGGTAGGGCTGCGGACCGGGCGGCGCGCCGTAGGCGGGAGCCGCTGCGATCGCGGCGGCCGCGGCCAGGGCGGGCGCGAGCAGTCTCAGACGGAGCACCGGCGAGACCTTAACCGGGGGCGAGCGCCGCGCGCGCTAGGCCTGAGGCGGAAGTTCGCCTCAGGCGAGGACCGGCACCGCGTCCGACGCGATCGCCTCGATCTGCTCGGCGGCGCGATCGAACTCCTCGTCGGAGAGCACCGGCGTGCCCTCGAACGGGAGGTCTCGCTGCAGCTCGAGCCACGAGCGGCAGCCGAGGTAGTCGTCGCGCACCCGGACCGTGACCGGGCGCGGGATGCGGTACGTGCGCAGGACGATCACGTGCAGCGGATGGCGCCGCTTCCAGACGAGGCGCTTCTCCGCGTAGTCCGTGGTCCAGACGTAGTAGGGGGCCAGCGCGTCGACGCAGCGCGGATCGGTGATCAGGTAGCTGGCCGCCACCTCGGCCCAGGCCCGGATGCGCACCCGGTCCGGCTGGGGGATGCCGCCGTCGCGCGTGAACACCGAGGCGGGTGGCTCGCCGTCCGACCAGACGCCCTCCTCCAGGGCGCGGCCCAGCTCGGGCCGGTGCGACTCGCGCACGTGCCGCCCCTGCTGGTGGTCGAAGGTGGGATAGAGGAAGAAGCGGTCGTGCTCGATCTCGAAATGGCGGTTGTCCTCACGGATGCCGCCCTTGCGCAGGGTGAGCAGCTGCTCGCCCTCGGCGAGCGCGCGTACGGTCACAGCCCATTCCTTGAAAGCGATCGGCATAAGTAAGGAAACCTCTACTCCGCGAACCGGATTGCCTCGGCGGGAGGGACCTCGCGGAGGCGCCGATTCTTACCTGATCACTACCCTTTTTTCAAGGGCGGAATCCGCGCGGCGTACGGATTGGGGGTTCCGACGCCGCCTCCGAGGCCGGCGCTGGCTGGTCGACGGCCTCGATTACGGCCGCGAAGTCGCGGCCTCCGAGGCCTCGTGTGTCGGCTCTTCCGTACATCGCCGCGGCGCGCTCGGCGACGGGCGTGCCGACGCCGAGCGCCCTCGCCTCCTCCAGGAAGTGGCGCACGTCCTTGAGCATGTGCTCGAGCTTGAAGAGCGGGTCGAGATCCCGCTCCAGCATCGGTTGGGCCTTGAGGTCGAGCATCGCCGAGGCACCAGAGCCGGCGGCGACCACCGTCAGCAGGGCGTCCAGGTCGAGCTCCGCCCGTTGCGCCACCACGAGGGCCTCGGCCAGCACCTCCGCGTTGACCGCCGCCAGGGTGTTGTTGATCAGCTTGACCATCGACCCGTGGCCCTGCGGGCCCACGTGCACGACCAGCTCGCCGAGCGCGTGGAAGACCGGCTGGGCGCGCTCGAAGTCGCCCGGCTCGCCGCCGACCATGATGGTGAGCGTGCCGTCCTCGGCCCTCGGCCGCGAACCCGTGACGGGCGCGTCGAGAAACGCGGCGCCGCGCTCGTCCCTGAGGCGCTCGGCGATCGACCGCGAGGCACTCGGCGCGATCGTGGACATGTCGATCGCCAGATTGACGATCGACAGGCCCTCCGCCGCCCCGTCGCGGCCGAACAGCACGTCCTCCAGCTCGGGCGAGTCCGGGAGCATCGTGATCGCCAGCTGGGCGCCCGAGGTCGCGCCGCCCGGCGTCGCCGCGACCCGCACGCTCTCGCCAGGATGTTCGGCGGCGAACTCCTCGGCGCGCTCGCGCGTCCGGTTCCAGACCGTCACGTGAAACCCCGCGCCGACCAGGTTGGCGGCCATCGGGCGCCCCATGATCCCGAGCCCGAGGAACGCCACTCGCTCGATCGCCGCCATGCGCCGCGCAGCGTACCGGCGGCTAGTCGGGCTCGCCGTGGCCGCCGCCGCCCGGCGTCTCGATCCGGAGGCGCTGGCCGGGGGCGAGCGTTCCCATCGCCTTGGGTGGCAGCTCCTCTCCGTCGAGCAGGTTGCGGCCAGCCGATCCGGGCTCGCCACCGCCCGCACCCCGCGGGCCGTGGCGGCGCCGCTCCGTGAGCAGCGAGTACTGCATCTCCTCGAGCGCCTCGACCTCCCGGATCACCCCGTCGCCGCCCCGATGACGGCCCGCCCCGCCGGAGCCGCGGCGCACGGCGTACTCGATCGCGCGGAGCGGGAACTCGAGCTCCAGCGCCTCGATGGGGGTGTTGAGCGTGTTGCTCATGGCCACGTGCACCGCGCTCGGGCCATCCGCGTCCGGGCAGGCGCCCTGCCCCCCGCCGATCGTCTCGTAGTAGGTGAAGGCGTCGCTGCCAAGGGTCAGGTTGTTCATGGTCCCCTGGCCGAGCGCCCGTCCGAAGGCCTCCAGCACCAGGTCGGCCACGCGCGAGGAGGTCTCCACGTTTCCGGCCACAACGGCAGCGGGTGGCCGCGCGTTCAGCAGTGAGCCCTCGGGAACCGTGACCTCGACCGGGCGGTACGCGCCGGCGCACGGCGGCACGTCGGGGTCGGCGAGCACCCGGACGGCGAAATAGCACGCCGAGTGGGTGACCGCGAGCGGACAGTTCATGTTGCCCTCGTGCTGGTCCGCCGAGCCGGTGAAGTCGAGGCTCAGCGAGTCGCCGTCAACACGTGCCCGCAGCCGCAGCTCCAGATCCCCCTCGGGCGCCTCCAGCACGTCGCTCGCCTCCCGCTCGCCCGCGCCGAGCCTGGCGATCGCTGCCCGCGTACGCCGCTCCGCGTAGTCCAGTGTGGCGGCCATCGCCTCGCGCACCGTGTCCAGCCCGTGCCTGCCGGCGAGCTCCGCCAGCCGCGCGGCCCCCGCGCGGTTCGCTGCGAGCTGGGCGCGGAGGTCCGCCACCCGCTGGCTCGGTCCCCGCATCCGCTCCACGATGCGGCCCAGCACCTCGCGGTCGAGCTCGCCGCGCCGCACGAGCCGCGTGGGCTCGAGCACGACGCCCTCCTCGTCGAGCCGGCGCGAGTCCGCGGGCATGCTGCCCGGGATCCGGCCGCCGACGTCCGCGTGGTGCGCGCGGCTCGCCGCGTACCCGGCCAGCTCACCCTCCACGTGAACTGGCGACACCACGGTGATGTCCGGGAGGTGGGTCCCGCCGCGGTACGGGTCGTTCAGCACCCAGGCGTCGCCCTCCTCGGGGTCCTGCTCGCGCACGGCCTCGACGGCGGCGGGCATCGCGCCCAGGTGCACGGGGATGTGCTCGGCCTGCATGGCCATCTCGCCGTGCGCGTCGAAGATGGCGGTCGAGGCGTCGCGGCGCTCCTTGATATTGGCCGAGTGCGCTGAGCGCACCAGCACCACGCCCATCTCCTCGCAGGCCGCGCGCAGGGCGCCCACCATCACCTGGAGCGTGACCGGGTCCATCAGCGGCGCTCCACGAGCAGGGTCCCGCCGGCGGTCGGGACGCACGACCAGCCCGGAGGCACCACCAGGGTCGCCTCCGGCAGCTCCACGATTGCGGGCCCGTCGAGCCGCCCGCGCGGTGGACCCGCCACCACGGCCGCGTCCGCACCCCGGCCTTCGAATATCGCCTCCCGCGTTGCTCTCTCCTCGCCCTCCGGCGGCGCGCCCGGCGGTAGCTCGGCGGCCGGGTGAGCGACCGCCACGCGCACGGTCACGAGCTCGAGCTCGGCGTCGGGATCCGAGTATCCGTAGCGCTCCTCGTGCACGGCGTCGAAGGCGCGCCGCAGTTCCGCGGGGTCCGGCCTCGGGTCTCCCGGGATCGTCAGCTCGAACGCCTGGCCCGCGTAGCGGAGGTCGAAGGCCGCGCGCACCTCGGTGTCATCCGCGCCGGCGAGCTCCTCACGCCCGCGCGCCACGAGGTCCGCGACCTCCTCGGCCACCGCGCCGGAAGTGAATTTGGCGCCGGATAGGAGTACGCTCCGCACCAGATCGCGGCGGAGCTCGGACGCGATGAGGCCAACGGCCGACAGCACGCCGGATGAGGGCGGCACCAAGACGCGGTTCATCTCGAGCTCCGCCGCGATAGCGACGGCGTGAAGCGGACCGGCGCCGCCGAAGGCGAGCAGTGCGAAATCGCGCGGGTCGACACCGCGCTCGACGGTCATCACCCGCACCGCGCGCGCCATCTCGGCGCTCCCCACGCGCACGATCCCGGCCGCCGTCTCCTCCAGCGACAGCTCCAGTTCGCGCCCGAGGCGCTCGACCGCCGCGCGGGCGGCAGCCGCGTCCAGCTCGACGCCGCCGGCAAGCGGCGAACCTGCGTCGAGATAGCCGAGGACGAGGTTGGCGTCGGTCACCGTGGGCTCCTCGCCGCCGCGCCCGTAGGCGGCGGGACCGGGGTCCGCGCCCGCCGAACGCGGACCGACGCGGAGCGCGCCGCCGGCGTCGCGCCAGGCGATGCTGCCGCCGCCGGCTCCCACGGTGTGCACGTCGACCATCGGGAGCGCGAGGGCGCGACCGCCCACCTCCCGCCCGCCGGTCTCGCGCACCCTGCCGCCCTCGCTCACCGACACGTCACACGACGTGCCGCCCATGTCCAGACACACCGCGCCGGGTACCTCGGCACGCTCCGCCATCCGGGCCCCGGCCACCGCCCCGCCTGCCGGCCCGGAGAGGACCGTCCACGACCCGTGGCGCGACGCGGTGGCGGCCGACACCACGCCTCCGCCCGACAGCATCACGTCGGGGGGAGGCAACCCGGCCTCGCGGGCGCGATCGGAGAGGCGCTCGAGGTAGCGGCGCAGCAGCGGCGACAGGGCCGCGTCGACCACGGTGGTGGCGCAGCGCTCGTACTCGCGGAAGACGCCGGCGGTCTCGTGCGAGGTCGAGACGTGCAGCTCGGAGCCGCCCCCGGCGAGGAGCTCGGCCACGCGGCGCTCGTGGCCCGGGTGGCGGAACCCCCACAGGAGGCAAACGGCCGCGGACTCGAAATCGCCGTCCAGCCGTTCGATCTCCGTGCGCACGGCCTCCTCGTGCAGCTCCTCGAGCACTCCGTCGGGTCCGGTGCGCTCGGGGACGGCCACGCGCAGCTCCGGGGGGACGAGCGGCGGCGGGTGCCCGGCGCACAGGCGGTACAGCTCGGCGCGGGCCTGGCGGCCCAGCTCCTCGAGGTCGGTGAACCCGGCCGTCGCGAAGAGTGCTGTTCGTGCGACGCGCCCCTCGAGCAGCGCGTTGGTCCCGACCGTCATCCCGTGCACGAACCGCTCCACGTCCGCCGCTTCGGCGCCGGCGCGGTCGAGCACGGCCTGAACGGCGGCGAGGACGCCCTCCGACTGGTCCCTCGGCGTGCTCGGGGCCTTGGCTGTGGTCAGGCGGCCGTCATGGAGGAGGGCGGCGTCGGTGAAGGTGCCGCCAACGTCGACCCCGAGGAGCACGGGCTGATGCTACGCGGCGAACGACACCGTAGACGCAGAGAGGCGGCGCCCGGGCCGCCTCTCCTCTTCCCCCGTCAACCGATCGGACCGGCCCTGTCCCCTGCCGGTTCGAGCTGGGGCAAGCTCAGGCGGCGGCTATCTCCACGAACGTCTCTTCGAGGTGCTTGTGCGACGGGCAGTACTTGCTGCCCGGCAGCGGGACGCGCTGGCAGGGCGTGCCCTTCCGAGTGCTGGCGTGGCAGCACAGCGGGGTGCCGTCGATGCTCAGCCCCTCCTGCTCGCGCTGGGCCACGTACCCCGACGCGACGCTCATGTAACGATCGACCACCCGGTAGACGCGCATCTGGCGCGTCATTGGAAAGTGGATCCTGATGTCGTTGAAAAGCGAGCGGGCCGGCCGCGCGAAGTAGTGGCGGTCCTTGGCCAGCCGGCTGAATGCGCGTTCACACGCTTCGAGGAGGTCACGGCGGGCCTCAACCGACATGCCATCCTCGATAACGAGTGGGCTCAGTTCGCGGTACACCGCGCGACTGAACTGATACATGCTTCCCCTTCCCTCTAAACAAACGCCGGCGTCCTGCGGCGATGCCCGAGTATTCCAATGAGGTGTAAAGCCCTAACGAAGCCTTCGTTAAGCTCGTGTTAACCCTGCAACGGACGCATTTTCGGGACTAGAAAACACGGATCCGGACGTCCCGATTCGGAGTAAGTGACGGCAGGTAAGCGGCCGTACCCGGTGGTTGCCTAGTCCCAGCGCTCGAGGCGGATCTCGCCTCCGCGGATCAGCATGTGCTGCCCGTCGAAGGCCGGATCCGGCGCGGGCCGGTCGCTGCGCTGGTGCGCGCCCCGGCTCTCCTCCCGCGCGAGCGCGGCGGCGGCGATCGTACGCGCGAGCGGGAAGGGGTCGTCCAGGAGCTCGCGGAGCCCGTCGGCCGTGCGCACGAGCCCGGCGTTGCGCCACAGCGCCGCGCGGGTCGCGGGCGGCGGTACGGGATCCGGGGTGTCCGGCACGAAGCCGCCGATGGTGGCCTCGAGAGGCGCGGCGGCAGCAGCTGCGGCGCCCGCCCTGCGCCCGAAGACGAAGCACTCCGCAAGCGAGTTGGAGGCCAGCCGGTTTGCGCCGTGCATGCCGTTGCACGCGCATTCGCCAACTGCGAACAGGCCGTCCAGCGACGCGCGACCGTCGAGGTCGGTGGCGATGCCGCCCATCGTGTAGTGCGCCGCCGGGGCGACCGGGATCAGATCGCGTCCGGGATCGAGTCCCGCACGCTTCAACGCCGCCGCAACGTTCGGGAAGTGCGTCATGTCGATCCTGCGGAGGTCGAGGAAGACGCCGGCGTCGGTGTCCGAGCGCATGACGTGCTCGATCGCCAGCGCGACCTGGTCACGCGGGGCCAACTCGTCGACGAACCGCTCGCCTGAGTCGTCCACGAGCAGGGCGCCCTCGCCGCGGATCGCCTCGGTGATCAGGAATCCGTCGTTCGCGGGATGCCGCAGCGCAGTGGGGTGGAACTGCACGAACTCGAGGTCCGCAAGGTCGGCGCCCGCGTGCTGGGCGAGGGTCAGGCCGGCACCGACGGTCCCGGGGGGGTTTGTAGTGCGTTCCCAGAGCGCTGCCGCACCTCCCGTCGCGAGCACCGTGGCTCGAACGTGGATGCTCACCGTCTGACCGCCGGATCGCTCGGCCACGACCCCGACGCAGCGCCCGTCGGTCAGCTGGAGGGACCTGGCGGCGGCGCCCTCGAGCACCTCGATGCGCTCGTCCACGGCCGCCCGCGCCGAGAGCTCGCGGGTGATTCGGCGCCCGGTGGCGCTGCCGCCGGCGTGGACCACCCGCCGGACCGAGTGGCCGCCCTCGAGCCCCAGCGCCAGCTGGCCGCGGCGGTCGGCGTCGAAGTGGACCCCGAGCGACTCGAGGTCGCGCACGCTCTCCGCCGACTCCTCGCAGAGCACCCGGGCGGCGCTCGGCCGGCTGGCGCCGCGACCCGCTGCGAGCGTGTCGGCCAGGTGGCGCGCGGGCGAGTCGGAGAGCGCCAGCGCGGCCGCGATGCCGCCCTGGGCCCAGTAGCTCGCTGTCTCCGCGAGCGGCGACCGCGAGACGAGCACCACGCGCGCTCCCTCACGCGCCGCCACCAGCGCCGCATAGAGGCCGGCGGCTCCGGCCCCGACCACGGCCACGTCGGCTCGCATCGAAGTGGTGCGTTCGCTCGCCAAGCGCCGATTACCGTATCTCCATCGACCCGCTCTACTTCCGCCACGAATCGTCGCTCCGCCACGACACGGGCCCGCACCCGGAGGGCCCCGGCCGCATCCCGGCGATCGAGCGCGAGCTCGAGCGCCTCGGCTGGCTCGGCTACGAGCGCCTGGAGGCGCCGGAGGTCGATCTCGACACCCTGACCGCCGTCCATCCGCCTCGCTACGTGGACTCGATCCGAGCGGTGTCCGAGGCGGGGGGCGGTGCCTTCGACCCGGACACCGTCGCGAGCGCCGGGTCGTACGTGGCCGCGCTGCACGCCGCGGGCGGGGCCTGCGCGATGGTCGATGCGCTCGTGGGTGGGAAGGCGACGGTCGGGTTCTGCGGGCTGCGGCCGCCCGGGCATCACGCGGAGCCGGACGCGGCGATGGGCTTCTGCCTGTTCAACAACATCGCCGTGGCCACCCGCCATGCGCTCGACGGGCTCGGCATCGAGCGGGTGTTCGTCCTCGACTGGGACGTCCACCACGGAAACGGGACCAACGACATCTTCCACTCCGATCCGCGGGTCCTCTTCGCGAGCATCCACCAGTCGCCGCTGTATCCCGGCACGGGTCCGCTGCGCGATGCCGGCTCGGGCGCCGGGGAGGGGTACACGGTGAACCTTCCGGTGCCGCCAGGCTCGGGAGCCGACATCTGGCTCTCGCTTGTGGAGCACGTGGTGATGCCGGTGGCCCGGGCGTTCGAGCCGCAGCTGGTGCTGGTCTCGGCGGGCTTCGACGCCCATCGCGCGGATCCGCTGGCGGAGTGCCGGCTGGAGGCGAACTCCTTCGCGCAGATGGCCCTGCACGTACGCACTCTCGCCGACGCAGTTCGGGCCCCGGTGGGGGCCGTGCTCGAGGGTGGATACGACCTCGGGGCGCTCGCCAAGTCCTGCGCTGCCACGCTCGACGCCCTGGCGCGGGGAGGCGCCGCGGCGCCGGTCGAGCCGCACCCGGTCGCCCTGGCCGCCGCCGCCGTGGTGGCGGAGCACTGGCCCGCTGCCGGGCTGCCGGCTACATCTTCGGCTTGATGAAGCGCGGCTTTCCGCTGAAGCCCTTCGCGGCGTAGCCCTTCTGGGCTCGCACCGCGGCGTCGCGCCTCGGGTACTGGCCCATGAACACGATCCAGTCGGCGCGGTTGAAGCCCGAGTAGTCGGACCCGTGGATCACGCCGGCGGAGATCGACTTCCGCGCGGCGTCGCGGGCCCTCGACATGGCCTTCGCCCTGTCCCTGGTGATGAGCAGGACGACGGTCCACCCGCGCGTGGTCGAGGGCCACACCGTCAGCGCCGCCGAGCTGTTCGCTCCGCCGCTCGGGGTTGTGGTGGTCGGCGTGGTGTTGGTCGTGGGAGTGGTTTTGGGGGGCGCCGTCGTCGTGGCCGTCGACGGCGTGGTGAGCGTGGCCGGCGGGGCGGTGGTGCGCGGGGCCGTGGGGTTCAGCGAGACCGGCGCGCTCTTCTTCGCGGACTTGTGGTGGGTCAGCTCGGCCACGCCGAACCCGACTCCGGCGCCGACCAGGAGGACCCCGAGGGCCGCGAGCGCGGCGGGGATGCGCCAGCTCGGCGGGCGCCGGTAGTGGCGGCCCACGAGCGCGCCGCAGCGAAGGCAGATCTCCTGCCCGGGCTCGGCGAGCTCGCCGCAGCGCGGGCAGGGGATGCGGCGGTCCGTGACCACGGGCGGAGGGAGGCCCGCCAG
>Ga0066699_10000227_pt1 | contig 14452 bp, 10 predicted proteins | sample GraSoiAngelo_148_FD_66455 | JGI IMG/M metagenome (GOLD analysis project Ga0066699, IMG submission 66455) | Grasslands soil microbial communities from the Angelo Coastal Reserve, California, USA - 14_1009_09_20cm | ecosystem: Environmental > Terrestrial > Soil > Grasslands | place: USA... | reverse complement strand
GAGGAATTCGACGAGGCCGCTGCACACGTAGACGAGCGCGAAAAGCACGATCGGAACCGCGTACGCGCGCAGCGGCGCCGCGGCGATCGAACCGATCCCGACCACGACGAGCGCCGCCGCCGCTGTGGCCCAGCGCACGCGCAGCCAGGCGCGCAGCACGCTCGCCGCCGCCTCCGGCCGACGCGCGACGGCGCGCGCCACGTGGAGCTGCATCCCGAAATCACTCGCCACCGCCGCCATCCAGCCGAGCGTCGATCCGAGCGAGAACACGCCGAAGGCTTCCGCCGACAGCCTGCGCGCCGCGACGACGGTGACGACCAACAGCGAGCCTTTGGCTGCGAGATCCGCGAACGCCTTATAGGCGATCAGGAACGCGCTCGGTAGTTTCGGGTTTCGAAACGATCTTTCGTCCACCGTAAGCGATGCCGCCCTTCTGCGGGGTTCGGGGGATGCGTTCGGCGCATATGCAGCAGGCGTGCCTTGCGTTCGCCCCGGCGAACCCCGTGGCAAGGATCTTGGAGTCGTTCCGTCCGCAATCCGCAATCCGCAATCCGAGATTCTTATGGGAGGCTTCACGCTCTTTGCCGGCGTCGCCCTGCTGACGCTGGCGGCGCCCTTTGAGCTCACCGAGCCACTCGTGCGGCTCCCGCGCCAGTCGGTCACGAGCCTGGAGACGGCGGTGCTGTCGGCGTTTCTCGCGTGGGCATTCGTCGTCGCTCGTACTCGCCGTATCCCTGAATGGCGCACGCCGCTGACGCTTCCGTGGGCGGCGCTCGTCGCCGCAATGCTGGTCGCCTCGCTCGCGTCGCCTGTCTCGCGGGTGAACGCCCTCCACATGACCGGACGCCTGGCGGCCGCGTTCGGCGTCTATCTCCTGACGGTGAACGGCGTCACGACGCGCGCGCGTCTCGGCGCCGTTCTCACGCTCGCCGTCGCGGCCGGCCTCGTCGTCAGCCTAATCGCGCTCCTCGAATATCTCGGCGTCGCGCCCGTGCTCGCGTGGTTGAAAGCGTTCCGGCCAGAGGTGGCGACCGTCGGCGCGCACGTGCGCGCGGGCGGACCGCTGCAGTATCCGACGATCGCGTCGATGTATCTCGAGGTCGTCTTCGCGTTCGGCCTCGGCGTGCTGCTCGCGCAGATCGACGGGCGGCGATGGATCGCCGTCGCCGCGATCTTCGCGGCGCTCGTCGTCGTCGGCGCAGGGATCGCCGTCACGTTCACGCGCGCCGGATTCCTCACGATGGCCGCGAGCCTCGCGCTGGCCGGCACGATGCGCGTGACGGCGCGCGGCGTCGATATCGGCGCGCGCGCGGTCGCCGCGCTCGCGATCGTCGTCGGCGCACTGTTCGTGTCGTCGCGATCGGCGCAGTCGCTCTGGCTGCGCCTGACGACGGAAGGACAATCGTCGTGGTATCGCGCGGCGATTGCTGCGCCGCCTGACGTCGAGCTGCCGACCGGCCGCATGGCGCTCGTGCCGGTCGCGATCACGAACACCGGACGTCTCGCGTGGGACCCGGCGGGGGATCCGCCGGTCGTCCTCTCTTACCATTGGCTGCCGGCCGACGGCGACAGGTTCGTGAGCTTCGAAGGCGCGCGAACCTCATTCGCCGACCGCGTCGAACCGGGCACGACCGCCGTCGTCAACGCGCGCGTCGTCGCACCTCGCCAGCCGGGACGGTACCGGCTCGAATGGGACCTCACCCAGGAAGGCCGTCTGTGGTTCAGCACCGAGCCGGGCGCGGTGCGCCGCATGTCGCGCGCCGTCGTCGCGGGGCAAAGCGCAGATGCGGCCGCTCTCGCCACGATCGCGCCGCCGAAGCCGACCATGCGGCCCGGGCGGTTCGAGCTGTGGCGCGCTGCCGCGCGCATCGTCGCGGCGCATCCGTTCATCGGAATCGGCCCCGATAATTTCCGGCTCGCGTACGGCCGCTACGCCGGCATTGCGATGGCCGACACGCGGACGCACAGCAACAACATGTACGTCGAGATGCTGACCGGCGGCGGGCTGCTCGCCGGCGTCGCGTTCGCATGGCTGGCATGGCGCGCGGCGGGCTGCGTCGCCGCGGGGCTGCGCGGCGCGGTGGAGCGCGGCGGCACGGCGGCGATCGGCGTCGCCGCGGCAGCGCTGGCGATCGCGCTTCACGCAACCGTCGATTCGTTCCTCAGCTTTGCGCCGACCTACGTGCTGTTCTCGCTGACCCTTGGCTGCGCCGTCGCCTGCGCGCGCGGTGTGGAGACCGGGCTCGATGCGCATCGCGTTTGACGGCACGGCGCTCAGGCCCGGACGGACCGGCGTCGGCTATTACACCGAGCACCTGCTGCACCACCTCGCGCGCGCGGCGTCGAACGACGAGCTGATCGTCGTGTCCAACCGCGCAATCGACACCACGGCGCCGCTGCCGGCGCGCGTGCGCGTCGCCACGCCATTGCGGCACGTGCCGCGGCTCGTCTGGATGCAGACGCTCGCGTCGGCGACGCTGCGGCAGGTGGACGCCGACGTCGTGCACTTCACCAACGGCATGCTGCCGGTGCTGTCGCCGACGCCGACGGTCGTGACGATTCACGACATGAGCCTGCGGCTGTATCCGCGCTATCACCCGGCGCGGCGCGTGCTGCTGAACCGGCCGCTCGTCGATCTCGCGGCACGACGGGCCGACGCGATCATTACGCCGTCGCAGAGCGCGAAGCAGGACATCGTCCGCGTCTACGATGTCGATCCGGCGCGCGTGCACGTCGTGTACGAGGCGGCGGCGCCGTCGTTCCGGCGCGTCACCGATCCGGTGGAGCTCGAGCGCGTCCGGCGCCGCTATCGCCTCGACGAGCGGATCATCCTCTACGTCGGCACGATCGAGCCGAGGAAGAACCTGCCGAAGCTGATCGCCGCGTTTGCCGCGGAGATGCAGGCGGGGCGGCTGAAACATCAGCTCGTCTGCGTCGGCCCGTACGGGTGGCTCTCGCGCGGGATCGACGATCAGATCGCGCGCGCCAGCGTCGCGCACGCGATCAACTTCACCGGCTACGTGCCGTTCGAGGATCTGCCGGCGATCTACAGTCTCGCGGAGCTCTTCGTCTACCCGTCGATGTACGAAGGCTTCGGGCTGCCGGTGGTCGAGGCGATGGCGTGCGGCGCGCCCGTCGTCACCGGCGCCACCGGCGCCCTCGCCGAAATTGGCGGCAACGCGATCGAGCGGCTCGATCGATTGGAGCCCGACGCGCTGGGCCGCGCGCTCGTCGCGCTCGCCCAGAGTCGCGATCGCCGTCAGGCGCTCTCGGCGGCCGGCCTCGAGCGTGCCGCGGACTTCTCCTGGGATCGCGCGGCGCGCGAGAGCCTGCAGATCTATGGAGAGACGGCCGCGCGGCGGACCGTTCGCGTCGCCAGGCGCGCGCGGGCGGCTGTTGCGGCCTCTTCCCATGTCGACGCCGTCGGCCTCGACGCATCTTCCGCCGCCGCCGCCGCGCGCGCGGACCGCCGCGACGCGACCTTCGGCGACGGATCGCGTGTCGCGGCCGCGCCGCCCGCCGCCGTCACATCGCGGGCGTACGGCGTCGATGTCCTGTTCGGACAGGCGTACTTCCTGCGGTTCGATCCCAAAGCGTGGGAGGCGCAGCAGCCGTACGCGCCGCTCGGCACGTTGTACGCGGCGGCGTGCGCCCGCGACGCGGGCTACGAGGTCGCGCTCTTCGACGCGATGCTCGCGGCATCGGAGCACGAATGGACGGCGGCGCTCGATCGCCGGCGTCCGCGCTTCGCTGTGATCTACGAGGACAATTTCAACTACCTGAGCAAGATGTGCCTGCTGCGGATGCGACAGGCGGCGCTGACGATGATCGACGCTGCGCGCGCGCGCGGCATCATGACAATCGTGGCCGGCGCGGACGCGACCGATCATCCCGCGACCTATCTCGATCGCGGCGCCGACGTCGTCATCGCGGGCGAAGGCGAGGCGACGCTCGTCGAGCTGCTCGACGCGCTGTCGGGGAAGCGCGGCGGCGCCGCGCGCGAGACGCCGCCGGATGCCGGATGGCGCGGCGATCTGCAGCAGATCGACGGCCTCTGGCTGCGCGACGGCGACGGCGGCGTCGTTCGCACGCGCGCGCGCGAGATCATCCGGGCGCTCGACGCGCTGCCGTTCCCGGCGTGGGACCTCGTGGACGTCGATCGCTACCGCGCGATCTGGCGGTCCCACCACGGCTACTTCTCGATGAACCTCGTGACGACGCGCGGCTGCCCGTACCACTGCAACTGGTGCGCGAAGCCGATCTACGGCCAGCGCTACACCGCGCGGTCGCCCGAGCACGTCGTCGACGAGATGGTCTGGCTGAAGCAGACCTGCCACCCCGATCACCTGTGGATCGCCGACGACATCTTCGGCTTGAAGCCGGGATGGATCGAGCGGTTCGCGGCGCTCGTCCGAGCGCGGGACGCCATCATCCCGTTCAAGTGTCTGTTGCGCGCCGATCAGGTCACCGACGCCGTCGCGCGCGCGCTGCGGTCGGCCGGCTGCCGCACGGCGTGGCTCGGCGCCGAATCGGGTTCGCAGCGGATTCTCGATGCGATGGAGAAGGGGACGCGCGTCGAACAGATCGCCGTTGCCACGCGGCTGTTGCGCGATGCCGGCGTCGAGGTCGCATTCTTCCTGCAGTTCGGCTACCCGGGCGAGACGCGCGGCGACATCGATCGCACCCTCGACATGGTGCGCGCATGCGCGCCCGACGACATCGGCGTATCGGTCTCGTATCCGCTGCCCGGGACGACGTTCTTTCAGCGCGTGCAGGCGCAGCTGGGCCAGAAGCAGAACTGGGTGGACTCGAACGACCTGGCGATGATGTATCACGCGGCCTACGTCCCCGACTTCTACCGCGCGCTGCACGCGCTCGTGCACGCCGAATTCCGCGCGCGCCGATCGGCCGCCGTCGTCGCGCGCGTCGCCGCGCGGCCGTGGACGATCGGCCGCCGCCACGCGCGCGCCGCATTCCAGGCCGCCTATCACGCGGTGCAGGCGTCGCGCCTGCGCGGTCGCCTCGATCGACTCGAGCGTCTGACGGCAGCAGCCGCGCCGACGCCGCTCATTCCGCTCCTCACGCCGCAGGCGGCCGCCGTGCCGACCGATCAGTCGGCGCTGAAGTAATTCGATGCGCGCCGCTCATCTCGCTCCGGGCGCCCTCACCACCGCGACGCTCGTGCGCCTCGGCCGGATCACGAATCGTACGTTCGTGCTGCCGCTCCTCATCTTCTACCCGACGAGCCGCTGCAACAGCCGCTGCATGTCGTGCGACTGGTGGAAGCAGAGCGGCGCCGACGATCTGACGATCGACGAGATCCGCGGGCTCGCGCGGGCGCTGCCCGCGCTGGGCACGCGCGTCGTCGTTTTTTCCGGCGGCGAGCCGCTGCTGCGGCCCGAGGTGTTCGAGGCGGCGGGGGCGTTCGGGATCGAGGGGATCGCGCTGCACCTGCTGACCAGCGGCGTGCTGCTCGAGCGGTTCGCCGATCGGGTGGCGCGGCATTTCGCGCGCGTGTGCGTCTCGCTCGACGCGGCCGACGATCGCCTGTACGAGCGCATTCGCGGCGTCAACGCGCTGACGACGCTGACGCGCGGCGTCGCCCGGCTGCGGTCGGTCGGGCCGGGCATCCCGATCACCGCGCGCTCGACGCTGCACCGCGCGAACTTCCGCGAGCTGCCGCGCCTGATCGATCGCGCGAAGGCGATCGGCCTCGACGCGATCTCGTTCCTGCCGGCCGACGTCTCGTCTCGCGCGTTCGGGCGCGACGCGGCGCCCGACGCCGCCGCGCTCGCGCTCACCGGCGACGAGGTGCACGAGTTCGAGCAGACGGTGGAGCGGACGATAGCGGCCTACGCGAACGACTTCGAGTCGGGATTCATCAGCGAGTCGCCCGATCGCCTGCGCCGCCTGCCGCGCTACTACGCGGCGCTGCGCGGATCGGGGGCCTACCCGCGCGTCGCCTGCACCGCGCCCTGGGTGTCCGTCGTCGTCGAAGCGAACGGCGCCGTCCGACCCTGCTTCTTCCACGAGCCGGTCGGCAACATCCGGCATTCGCCGCTGCAGTCGATCGTCAGCGGCAACCTGCGGCGGTTCCGCGACGCGCTCGACGTGGGCGCCAACCCGGTGTGCGTGCGCTGCGTCTGCTCGCTCAACACGTCGTGGAGAAGCGCACCGTGGACGTGATGCTCAGCCGTGCTCTGCTCGACACCCAGCACGCCTTCGACGGCGTCGCGGCCGGCTACGACCGCTCGAACGCCGACAACCCGATGCTGTGCGACATGCGCGCGCGCGCGTGGGCGGCGGTCGACGCGTACGTGCCGCCGCGATCGAGGATTCTCGATCTGGGCTGCGGTCCGGGCGCAGACGCGGCACGCTTCGCGGCGCAGGGCCATCGCGTCACCGCGATCGACTGGTCGCCGGCGATGGTCGAAGTGGCGCGGCGCCGCGTCCGCGCGGCGGGCGTCGCCGATCGCGTGGACGTCCACCACCTCGGCATCCACGAAGTCGGCAGCCTGACGCCGACCTTCGCGCAGTTCGACGCCGCGTACTCGAACTTCGGTCCCCTGAACTGCGTCGCGCGCCCGCACGCCGCGGCGCACATGATCGCGGATCGCATCCGGCCGGGCGGCGTGCTCGTCGCGTCGGTGATCGGCCGCGTCTGCCCATGGGAGATCGCCGTGCACGCGGCGCGCGGGCAGTTCTCGCGCGCAATCGTTCGCTTCAGCCGCGGGCTGGTGCCGGTGCCGCTCGAGGGCCGCACGGTCTGGACGCTTTATTACACGCCGCGCGAGTTCATGCAGATCTACACGCTTGCCGGCTTTCGCCGCATCGCGCTTCGCACGCTCGGGCTCGTCGTCCCGCCGCCGTACCTGCAGGGGTTTATCGGACGCCATCGGCCGCTCGTGGCCACGCTGCAGCGGATCGAAGATGCCGTCGGCGGCTGGCCGGGCGTCCGCTCGTGGGGCGATCACTTCCTGATCGTCATGCGGAAGGAGGCATGAGGGCCATGTGGCTGCCGCGTTTCGCGTGCCCCGAGTGCCGCGGCGACCTCATCGGCGCCGCGCGCGACGGCGGCCTGGTGTGCGTCCCGTGCCGACGCGTCTTCGCAGTCCGCGGCGGCGTCTGGCGCTTCCTCACCGAGGCGCGCCGCGCGCGGCTCGACCCCTTCTTCCGTCAGTACCGCGCGGTGCGCGCGTACGACGGCTACCGATCGCTTGCGGCCGACGACTACCGCCGCCTGCCGTCGGTGCCGCCCGGCCATCCGCGCGCGGGCGACTGGCAGATTCGCCGCGAGACGTATCACCATCTGCTCGGCCACGTCCTCGCGACCGGTCCGCGGCCGCTGCACGTGCTCGATCTCGGCGCCGGCAGCGGATGGTTGTCGCACCGCCTCGCGGCGCTCGGCCATCGCGCCGTCGCCGTCGACGCGCTCGACGACGAGGTGGACGGCCTCGGCGCGACGCGCCACTACAAAACCGCCTTTCCGGTCGTGCAGGCCGACTTCGATGCGCTGCCGTTTGCGCCCGCGCAGTTCGATCTCGTCGTGTTCAACGGATCGCTGCACTACTCGCCGGACATGGCGGGAACGCTCGAGCGCGCGCATCGGATGCTCGCGCCGGGCGGCGCGCTCGTCGTGATGGACTCGCCGATGTTCCCCTCGGATCGCGACGGATCGCTGATGGTGCGCGATGCCCTCCGCCGCTTCGTGTCGGTCTGCGGGCCCGGCGACGCGATGGCGCAGGGGATCGGCTATCTCACGTTCGCGATGCTCGCCGGGATTGCCGAGCGGCTGCAGCTGCGGCCGCAGTTCGTGCCGTCGCGCGGCCCGCTCACGTGGCGTGTGCGGCGGAGCCTCGCGCACGTGCGCCTGCGCCGCGCGCCCGCGGCGTTCGGCCTGTGGGTGGCGCGATGATCGTCCTCTTCAATCCGCACTCGACGTCGCCAGGCAAGCAGCCGCTGCCGCTCTCCGTGATGGCGCTCGCCGCCGTGCTCGAGCAGCGCGGCGACGCGTGGGCGCTCGTCGACGGCAACCTCGTTCCCGATCCCGCCGCCGAGATCGTGGCGCGGTTGTCGGCGGCGCCGCGATCGCCGACGCCGCTCGTCGCCGTCACCGTCATGCCAGGTCCACAGCTCGTGCAGGCCGTTGACGTCTGCCGGCGCGTGAAGGCGGCGCTGCCGCAGGTCCCGATCGTCTGGGGCGGCTATTTCGCGACGCAGCACACGCTCGCGGTGCTGCGCGCGCCGTACGTGGACTTCGTCGTCCGCTCGCAGGGCGAGCAGGCGTTCGCGCAGCTCATCGACGTTCTGCGCCGCGGCGGGATTCTCAACAGCGTCGGCAGCCTGTCGTGGAAGGCCGGCGATCGCGTCGTCGACAACCCGGTGCAGCCGCTGACGTCGCTCGACGATCTTCCCGATCTGCCGTACCACCGCGTGCCGATGGCGCGCTACATCCACGCGAACTATCTCGGGCGGCGAACGACGGCCCACAACTCGTCGTTCGGATGCCCGTTCGCGTGCAGCTTCTGCGCGGTCGTGGCGATGGCGAATCGCCGCTGGCTCGCGCAGTCGCCGGCGCGGGTCGAACGCGTCGTGCGCCATCTCGCGACGACCTACGGCGTCGACGCCGTCCAGATGCACGACATGGACTTCTTCATCTCGGAGGCGCGCGTCGCCGAATTCGCGGATCGCATCGCCGGAGTCGGCGTCAGCTGGTGGGGTCTCGGCCGCGTCGACACGCTGATGCAATACCGCGACGCGACGTGGGCGAAGATGGCGCGCTCCGGTCTGAAGATGGTGTTCTCCGGCGCCGAGGCGGCAAGCGATGCCGCGCTCGCGCGGATGAACAAAGGCGGCAAGGCGTCGGCGTCGCTCACGCTGGAGCTCGCGCGGCGGATGCGCGCCTACGGCGTCGTGCCCGAGTTCTCGTTCGTGCTCGGCAGCCCGCCCGACCCGCTCGGCGATGTTGCGGCAACGTTCGACTTCATCCGGCGGATCAAGCGCATCAACCCGGCGACGGAAATCATTCTCTACGCCTATACGCCGGTGCCGCTCGACGGCGGGATGTACGACGAGGCGAGGCGGCAGGGGTTCGCGTTTCCCGACACGCTCGAGGAGTGGGTGTCGCCCATATGGCAGCAGCTCGCGCTGCGCCGCGGCGACGGCCTTCCGTGGCTCGATCGTGAAGTCCGGCGGCGCATCCGGAACTTCGAGCGCGTCATCAACGCGTACTATCCGACGACGACCGACATGACGCTCACGTCGTGGCGCCGCGCGCTGCTCAAGCTCGCGGGCGGCTGGCGCTACGCGCTCGAGTGGTACGGCGCGCCGTACGAGCTGCGCGCGCTCAATTACCTCATCCGGTACCAGCGGCCCGAGACGACGGGGTTCTGATGAAGGCCGCGCCGCTCGAGCCGCGCGCCGCATACGACCTGTGGGCCGCCACCTATCCGGCCGCTGCGCACAATCCGCTGATGCGGGTGGAGCAGACGATCGTCGAGCCGCTGCTCGCGCAGGTGCGCGCGCCGCGCGCGCTCGACGTCGGCACCGGGTCGGGACGCTACATGCCGGTGCTGCGCGCCGGCGGCGCACGGGTGGTCGTCGGCGTCGACTTCTCGATCGCGATGCTCGCACGCGGCGCGCGCACGGGGCGGGTGTGCGCCGACGCGCGCCGCCTTCCGTTCGCGCCGGCGGCGTTCGATCTCGTCAACGCATCGTTGATGGTCGGCGACGTCGAGGATCTCGGCGCGTGGATGCGCGAGATGGCGCGCGTGCTCCCGATCGGCGGACACCTCGTCTACTCCGACTTTCATCCCTCGTGGGCGCAGCACGGGTGGAGCCGCACCTTCCGGGACGCCGTCGGCGAGCTGCACGACGTCTCCTTCCATGCGCACACGATCGACGACCATCTCGCCGCGCTCGACGCGGCGGGGCTGCGCGTCGCCGCGATTCGGGAGCCGCGCTTCAACGACGATGCGGATCCCGAGGTGCAAACGTTTCGACGGCGCTGGGGCAACCCGCGGATCGTTGTCGTCTTCCATGCCGTGAGGGGACGGTGATCTGGGCGCGTCCGGTGGCGATCGTGAATGCGCGCGTCGTCGCCGACGACGGCGCGGTGGCCGACTCGGTGCGTTTTTCGACGCGGATCCTCGGCATCGGCAGCCGGCCGCGGCACGGCGATACGGTGATCGACGCCGCGGGCGGCGTCGTGCTGCCGGGGTTGATCAACGCGCACGATCATCTCGAGCTCAATCACTACGGGCAGCTGAAAGGGCGCGAGCGCTATGCCAACGCCACGGAGTGGATCGACGACCTCCGGCCGCGGCTGTCGGGCGATCCCGCGATTCGCGGCGGACGCGCGCATCCCCTCGGCGAACGCCTCTTCATCGGCGCGCTCAAGAACCTGCTCGCCGGCGTGACGATGGTGGCGCATCACAACCCGTTCTACGCGGAGCTGCGGCGCACGATGCCGATTCGGATCGTCCGGCGCTACGGATGGGCCCATTCGTTCGAGCTCGAACGACAGCCTGCCGGCGCGCGCGGCGAGCCGGGCGGCGAGATCGTGGTGCGGTGGCGCGCGACGCCGGCCGACGCGCCGTTCATGGTGCATCTCGCCGAAGGCGTCGACGCCGCGGCCGGCGGCGAGCTCGCGCGGCTCGAGGCGCTCGGCTGCCTGCAGTCGAACACGGTGCTCGTACACGGCGTCGGGATCGACGGCGTCGGCTGGCAGCGCGTCGCGCGTGCGGGCGCAGGGATGGTCTGGTGCCCCGCGTCGAACGTGTTCCTCTTCGGCAAGACCGCCTGGATCCGCGAGCTGCTCGATCGGAATGGCGACGGCCCGCGCATCGCGCTCGGCACGGACTCGCGGATCACCGGATCGCGCGACCTGCTCGACGAGCTGCGCGTCGCGCGCGCAGCCGCGCCGGTCACCGCGGCGGAGCTGTTCGCGATGGTGACGCGCAACGCGGCGTCGCTGCTGCGGCAGCCGCGCGCAGGCCGGATCGCCGTCGGTCTCCCCGCAGATCTGATGATGCCTGGCGGCAACGGCACCTCGCCGCCGCTCGAGACGCTGCTTGGGGCCCGACGCCGCGACGTCCGGCTCGTCGTCGTGGACGGACGCCCGCTCGTCGGCGACGCCGACATGCTGCCGGTGTTCGAGGCGCGCCGCGTGACGCCGCGGCCGATGCGCGTCGACGATGCGCCGAAGATTGGCCAATCGGGACTGGCGCGAAGGATCGCCGGCTGTCCGATCGCCGAACCGGGTGTGCAGGCGACGTGAGATCGCGACCGCCGCCGGCGCTCGCGCGCATCGTCGAGCTCAGCGCGGCGTTCGTTTGCTCGAATCTCGCGCGCGCGGGCATCGGCTTCGTCCTGGCGCTCGTCCTCGGCCGCGGCCTCGGCGCCGCGCGCTTCGGCGGCTGGATACTCTGCACGACGTGGGCGGCAACGGTGACGTTCGCCGCCGATCTCGGTTTCGGCGTCCTCCTCACGCGCGACGGCGCGCGCCCGGGCGCGCAGCCGTCGCTTCTTCTCGGAGCCTCGTTGATCCTGCGGCTGTCGCTCGCGCTTCCGCTGGCGCTCGCGCTGAGCGCGGCGGCACCAGCGCTCTCGTCCGATCCGGAGTTGATCGCCGGGCTGCGGATCGCATCACTGCTCGGCATTGCCGGCGCCGTCTACGGCTGCTTCGGCGCGCTGCTGCGCTCGCAGCCGCGATGGCTGCCGCGGGTCCTCGGGATCGAGACGCTGTGGCTCGCGATTCAGGCGGCCGCATCGTGGTGGACGCTGCGCCGCGGAGGCGGCCTCGCGCCGCTGCTCGGCGTCGCGATTGCCGTGCAGGCCGCGCAGAGCGCGACGGCGCTCGCCTGGTGGCGTGCCGTTTTCGGACGCGGCCGGGCGGCGCACGGCGATCTGCGCGCCGCGCTGATGCCGACGCTCGGGAGGGCGCTGCCGTTCGCGGCATCGGGCCTCGTGGCGAACCTGCAGATGCGCGTCGCGCCGTTGATGCTCGGCTACTTCGCGGCGCCCGTCGAGCTCGGCTGGTTTACGGCGGCGTCACGGATCGGCCGCGTCGCGAGGCTCACGCCGCAGGCGATCTTCGCGGGTGCGCTGCCGGTGCTGTCGCAGGAATACGCGCGCGATCGCGTCGAGGCGCAGCGCGTGTCGCGCACGCTCGATCGCGTGCTCGCCGCGGCCGCCGCGTGCGCCGTCGTCGCAAGCCTGCTCTTCGCGGCGCCGTTGATGCGGCGGATCTTCGGCGGCTCGTTCGCGCCCGCGGCGCCGTCGTTGATGTGGGTCGCGATCGGGCTCGTGCCGTCGCTCAGCAACTCCACGCGCAAGATCTTTCTGTACGCCGCCGGCGCCGAGTCGGTCGTCGTCCGATGGAGCCTCGTCGCCGTCGTGCTCGAGATCGCCGCGGGCGCCGCGTTGATTCCGACGCTCGGCAGCGTCGGCGCGGCAATCAGCGTCGCCATGGCCGAAGCGGCCATTCCGATGCCGCTGCGCAAGGCACGTGAGGTGGCGCCAGTCGCCAAAAGCCCGGAGCTGGCGGTGACGGCGGTCAATTAAGAATTTGAGAATTAGGAATTAAGAATTCGCGATCACGACTACCACGCTGCCAAGCAGCGTGACAGCGTGACGACGCATTCTTAATTCTTTAATTCCTAATTCTTGATTTCGTTATCGCGGCGTATATCCGCTCGAACTGCGCGGCCGTCCAGTCCGCGTCGTGCGCGAGCGTCCAATGGCGCGCGGCCGTTGCGATCTGCTGGCGCCGCGCGGGGTCTTCGATCAGTCCAACCACGCCTGACGCCAGCGCCTCGGCATCGCCCACCGGCACGGCGACGCCGCGGCCCTCCGATGCCCAGTCCGCCGCGTAGCCGACGGCCGTGCCTACTGTCGGCACGCCGGCGCACGCCGCTTCGAGCATGGCGACGCTCGCCGCCTCGTGGCGCGACGAGACGACGTGCACGTGCGCGCGCGCGTAGAAGGCGCCGAGCGCGTCGGCGGCCTGGAATCCATGAAACGCGACATGGTCGTCGAGGCCGAGCGCATGGGCCTGCGCCTGGATCGCGCCGCCGAGCGTGTCTTCTCCGACGATGTCGAGGTGCACCGCCGGAACGCGGCGGACGATCGCGGCCATCGCTCGCAGCAGCATCGGATAATCCTTCACGCGATTCAGGCTCGCAACGCGCAGCAGCCTCCACGGCGGTCCTTCTGCGCGCGGGGCGGCCGGAAACAGCCGCGTGTCGACGCCGATTGGGACGATCTCCACGGGTCGGCTGCCGAGCGCCGGCATCGCCGCCATGAACCGGGTCGAGACGGTCACGCGCGATGCGAGACGAAGCGCTCTCGCCACTGCGCGGCGATCGATCCACCGGCGCTGCAGGCCGTAGTCGATGTCGTCGAGCGCGACGAGCTCGCCGCTGTCGAGCGTCACAACGACCGGGACGCCGAGCCCGCGTCCCGCACTCGTGGCAGCGGCGCCGGCCGGCATCCCCCAGTACGCGTGCAGGACGTCGAGCGGGCCGTGAGCGGCGATCGCCCGGCGCAGCCGCGATCCCACGCGCAGGCGTCGGAGCCCGGCCGGACGATCGACGCGGCCAAGATCGTGGACGGTGGCGCCGAGGAGCGGATACGATCGCGGCTTCCGGTGGTACTGCAGCGCGAACACCTCGACGTCGTGGCGCCGGGCGAGCCGCTCGACGAGCCACAGCAGCGCCGGGACAACACGCTCCCGGGCCGATTGATCGACACCACCCGTGACCACTAACCCGATGCGCATGACCGGATCACGTCAAGGACACAGAGGGTAGCAGAGGACACAGAGGGAAAGGCTGCGTGTGAAGGCGAGCAACATTTAGAGCGGTTTCGACTTGTACGTAGGCGACGGGCTTCAGCCCGTCGCTCGGCCGGCCTGAAGGCCGGCCGCTACGTCGATGTGAAAAACGCTTTAGGAAGGGCGGCGTGTGAAGAAGAGCAACGTTCGGAGATCGTGGCGGCGTGTGAAGATACGCAACGTTCGAAGGCGGTCGTCGTCGCTGCTGATCGTCGCAGCTCTGGCGGCGCTGTCCGCGCCGACGATCCGTGCGGCGCGCACGACCCTCGATATCTATTTCATCGACGTCGAGGGCGGGCAGTCGACGTTGATCGTCATGCCGGCTGAGGAGTCGCTGCTCGTCGACACCGGCTTCGCGGGGCCAAGCGGCGGCTTCGAAACGCTTCCCGGCGATCCGGAGAAGGCGCGCGACGCGCAGCGGATTCGCGCGGCCGCGCGCGACGCCGGCGTCACGCACATCGATTACCTGCTCACCACGCACTTTCACGCCGATCACGACGGCGGCGTCGTCGAGCTCGCGGCGCTGATGCCGATCGGCACGTTCATCGATCACGGTCGCGTGCTGCCGGCAGCCGAGGAGACATCGCGCGGAACGCTCGCGGCCTTCGATCGCTACGC
>Ga0066699_10000224_pt1 | contig 14516 bp, 12 predicted proteins | sample GraSoiAngelo_148_FD_66455 | JGI IMG/M metagenome (GOLD analysis project Ga0066699, IMG submission 66455) | Grasslands soil microbial communities from the Angelo Coastal Reserve, California, USA - 14_1009_09_20cm | ecosystem: Environmental > Terrestrial > Soil > Grasslands | place: USA... | reverse complement strand
ACATCTTTATGTCCGAGGAGTTCCTGGACTGTCCGGATGTCGTAGCCTGCTTCAAGCAAATGCGTGGCAAAGCTGTGTCGGAAAGTATGATAGCTGGCGGCCTTGCTCAGGCCAGCTGCGCGGATCGCGAGTTTAACCGCGTTTTGGAGATTCTTTTCCGAAATGTGATGACGGCGCGTCTCGCCGCTGCGCGGGTCAGCGCTGAGTTTCGCGGCGGGGAAGACGTATTGCCATGGCCAGGAGCGCGCTGCATTGACGTACTTCCGATCACGCAGATAAACGGCACCACCGCCGCGGGCGACATCCTGGCGATGCAATTCACGTACGCGCGTAAGATGCTTTTGGAGAGGTCGTTTTAGGCTCGCCGGTAAAATAGTGATGCGCGATTGCTGCCCTTTACTTTCGTGAATTGTGAGGCGGTTGTAACCAAAGTCGATGTCCTTCACCCGCAGCCGCGCGGCTTCCGAAACACGAAGACCGCTGCCGTAAAGCAGCTCGGCCATGAGGGCATAATCGCCTTTGAGATTAGCGAGGACAGCGCGGGCTTCCGCTTTGCTGAAAACGATGGGAACCGCGCGGGGCGGCGAACGCGCTCAACGCCGGTAATGAAATCGAGTTTGCGGTCGAGCAGTTGCTGATAAAGAAAAAGCAGAGCGCTGAACGCCTGATTCTGGGTCGAGGCCGATACATTGCGATTAATCGCGAGATGGCTGAGGAAGGCGCTGATTTCTTCTTCGCCCATCTGGTCTGGATGACGTTTGTTGTGGAAAAGGATTCACCCCGTGAGATAGCGTCGCAACCGTGTCTTCAAATAACGCTTTCCCCACGCGGTCTTGAGATACTTCTCGCGCTGTGCAGCGTCGCTTCGATTGAGGCAGCCTTCCCAGTATATCAATTCGAGGGGCGCTCGTTTTCTTGTGGACATGACGAGGCCGGCATTATGAGCCTCTACGCGGCCCGGAAGCTTGTTAGTTAGTCCAACATAAAACCGCTGATCACTCAACGAGCGCAGGATATAGACGTAGTGCTTCGTCACCGCTTAGATAATCTCACGGGGTGAAACGGCGGATCCAATCGACGTAGGCTTGCTCGGTTCGGATGCTGTAGCGTCTAACGCGCAGATGCCAGCGGACCCGATCGAGAAGTTTCTGCGGCCGCTGGGTGACGATGCTGGCGAAAGAAGGCGGTTTTTCGGCGACGCGAAGGCTCTTCTCCGGCTTCGGGACGACGGTCAAAGCGGCGCGGGCAGGCTGCCGCCTGTGGTCGATTCGTGGGAATCGGGATAAGGTACTTGGCACTGGCGCAATCGTAGTTAATCGCTGGCGGGTGGGGAAGGAGATTTTGGCCAGAGGGTAAAGCAGTTGAGGGTTGTTGGTTGAGGGTTGAGGGATTGGCAAAGAGCGAACAGCGAAGAGGGAAGGGCTAAGAGCTAAGGGAAATGTCGAAGGGCGAATCAACGTGAACCAGAAAATTTTGCTCACCGGTCGGCCGGGCTGCGGGAAGACAACCCTAATCAAACGTCTGGTTAGTCATCTCGCACAAGCGGCCGGTGGGTTTTACACCGAGGAGATTCGCGACCACGGCATGCGCGTTGGCTTCAAGATCGTGACCCTCGACGGCGCCGAAGTTATTTTTGCCCATGTCGAGATCGAAAGCTCGGTGCGTCTCGGGAAATACCGGCTTGATCTTTCCGCGCTGGAAGCGGTTGGCGTCAGGGCGGTGGGCGAAGCGGTGCGAAGGGGACAGTTTGTCGTGATCGACGAAATTGGTCCGATGGAAATCCGATCGCCAGTTTTTCGGGACACAGTGAACGAGGCGCTCGATAATAAGGCTCCGCTATTGGCCACGATCTTTGCGCGGCCTCTGCCGTTCACGGACGCGATCAAGTCACGTCATGATGTGACCTTAATTGAAGTTCGCCCGGATAATCGAGAAAGGCTGTTCTCGGAATTGGCGGAAGTTTTGACCAGCGGCCAAAACGGTTGAGGGTTGAGAGACGGCGGGGGACAGAGGGCAAAGGCAGTTGAGGGTTGTTGGTTGAGGGTTGAGAGAATGAACGCAGTTGGGGGTTGTTTGTTGAGGGTTGAGGGCGCCGACTATGTGCCTAGTGATTTCCGGAGACCGCTGCGCATTTTGCTCTGTTTTACCGCTGCCGCGTAGACAGCAGCATAATTGCTTTCGCTGATGAATCCCTGTCGTTTTCCGATGATCGTTTGCGACACGACTTCAAGCAGCGACGCGGTCGCGATCTCCACAAATCGAGCGAAATCGGCACGCGAAACTGTTGAACTACCTTCGGCCAGATTCGATGAAATCGAAACCGCCGCACGTCGCATTTGCATCGTCAGTCCGAATCGCTCGTCATCGGGAAAGCTCCTGCTTATTGAATAAATCAGGTCGGCAGACGCGATCGCTTCATTCCAAACATCCAATTTTTCAAAGTTAAACATCCGAACGTTTTAAGCTCTCATGCTTCAGCCGACAACGTTCAACGACTTCGCATCCCTCAACCCTCAACCAACAAACCCTCAACCGTCGTGCTATTGCACGACTCTGATGGTCCAAAAATCTGCGGAGAGGTCGCTGTCTGTCAGGTAAGCAAAGGGGATGGTGAAGTAGCCTTTCATTCCCCATTTTAATCCCCAGCTGTTTCGGCAGAGGAACCAGCGCCGAGCCATATTGTAGCCGACGGCGCAGACGGCGTGTCCGCCAAGGACGACTTCGCCGGATTCCGGCATGGGCGCGTGACCGGTGCGCGCGACAACGTCAGTCTCGAAGCTTTCGTAGACCGTGAACCCGAACACGAACGGATAACCGGAGGCGAGGCAGCCTTGCATTTGGGAGAGGGATTGAACCAGCCGCTGATAACTTACGGCGGTGTGTTTTGCCGCCTCGGTATAACAAGCAGCTGACGGTTTGGTTTTGAACTTATTAATAAGGTACGGCCACATCGGCTCGGGACAGGCGCCTTGTTTGGCCACCGTCTTGATCCCGTCACGGAGCATGGCGCCGGAATCGGAGTCGACAGTGCCTTCGATGACGCGCTCGTTGTAGTAGATGAAGAGGCGTGAAGGAATGAAGATTTGCGGGAGCTGCTCTTTCATCTGGTCGAACTCGATCGCGCCGCCGATGGCGTTGGCGGTGCAAGAGCCCAATTGACCTTGGTCGTAAACGCGCGGGCATTTTGCGCGCAGATCGACCTTGGGCGGGAGTGCGCGAAGGAAGGCGGGTGGCGCGGCGTAAAGGAAGTCGCGTTGATCGGGGATGTCGGGGATCCAGCCGTAGCGCTTGATTTTTCGGGTCCGAACGGCGCCAGCAGAGCCGCGGCCAGCGACCGCGGCTACAGAGGGAGATTTACGAGAGGTGCGCCGACGTTTTTTTGGCATAGTGACGGCATTAGGCGCCGAGTTATCAGTTATCCGTTATCAGCGAAGCGTCAAAGGGGTAGCGCGCAGATTGAAAGCCTGGCCGTTGCTTCGCATCCGTTGCAGCTCTGCGCAGACGCGGACATTCTGTCCGCTGCCTCTTCATGAAATGGGAGTAGAAGGGGGAAGAAGGAGAACCATTAAAGCGTTGAGAGTTGAAGCGTTGAAGAGTTAAAGCGTTGGAGGGTTAAAGGGGAGAAATCAAACCAAACGTCCAACGTCCAATGTTGAAGAGAGGAGTGATGGAGCAATGGAGTAAGGGAAACGAGTCTCCGGCGGTCATTCGCCGAGACTACGGCGCGATAAATAGACAGCCGCTACAGCATGAGCAGGAGCAGGAGCATGAGTTAATGTGAATCATGGATCGATGCAGGCGCTTGGCAGAGCGCCTCTACAACATCGAGAATCCAGTCGGCCCTCAACCCTCAACTAATCGCTCTCAACCGTCTTCAGCGGCCGATCCCACCCTCGCTGCAATTATTATTTTTTTAAATCGAAGCGACGCGAATTTGGCGCGGCGTGCGAAATCTTTGTTGAGTTCGTTTTTCTTTTGTGCGAGAACGGACTTGTTCCTGGGTCGGTTACGCGCCCCACCGGACGGATTCAATAATCCGCCTGATACGCGAAATCGACCCGGTGAACGTTTTTTTTGTACGAGCTCTCCACGGCCAGTCTTCGACCGGACTGGCGATTGGGGAGCGCAGGCTGCTAGCCTGCAAGTCTCGGCAGCTTGCCGAGACTATGTTGGGACAGATCGCTCAAGGTGATCGCATCGACTGTTGTCGGCACGCTGCCGGCAACTGCGGGCTAGCAGCCCGCGCTCCCCGAACAAGACGCGGGCTCGCAGAGCTCGCCCCTTCGTAAGATTCGGAGCAACGGGCAAGAAGCCCGTTGGCCGAAAGTCCGAGCCGGACTGGCGTAACACGCGAGACGCGTGCGCTACCCGGAATGAATGGGACGCGACAGCAGATAGAATGTCCGCGGGCGCACAGGCCGAGAGGCCTATGTTCGCCGACCGTTGAGGAGGCGGCGGATGGTGTAACGCAGTCGCTCCCAATCGACCGGCTTGGTGAAATGCGCGGTGAACCCGGCGGCTTTGGCGGCGGCGACGTCGCCCTCGGATCCGAATCCGCTAAGCGCGATTCCATTTACCTGACCAGAGTGACGCAACTGATTCATCAAATCCAAGCCACTGCCATCGGGTAAACCGAGATCGCTGATTACCAATTGAAAGCGGCGTTTGGCTGCGAGATCACGCGCACTGGCGAGAGTCGATGCGTAGCCGACCTGATACCCGGCATTTTCGAGCATCCGTCGCAAGGCTCGCGCAGTGTCCTCATGATCTTCGACCAACAAAATGTCGGCGCTGGGCATGCCCGTGCCGTCGTAATCGAGCGGGTAAGTCGGACCTTCGAGCAACGATGTCTCCATGGCTTTGAGTTTGATGGTGAAGGTTGCCCCCTTGCCCTGGCCTTCGCTGTGCACGGAAATTTTTCCGCCATGCAAATCGATGACGCGTTTGGAAATGGCGAGGCCGAGACCGAGCCCGCCGTAGCGGTTGGTCACGCCTTTGCCGCCTTGCTCGAACGCTTCGAAAATGTGCGGCTGCAATTCGGAAGTAATGCCGATGCCGGTATCGGTGAAATCGATGATGATGTTATGACCGGCGTCGTTACGTGTGCTGATGCGGAGCTCGCCGCGCGCCGGCGTAAATTTGACCGCGTTCTTGATGATGTTCCAAAAAACCTGCTGCAAACGCGCAGCATCGGCCCAGCAATGATGTTCTTTGGCAGCAAAATCCTGCCCAAGATTGATTTGTTTCTCGTTTAAATCGCTGGCGGAAACTCCGAGCGCGTAAGTGAGAGCAGCGTGGACGTCGATGGCATCGTTGCGCAACTCGAGTTTGCCGTGCGCGATGCGGGTGAGATCGAGCAGATCATCGATGAGCAAGGCTTCGAGCTCGACATTGCGCCGGAGGACGTCGAGGTCGCGACGGGCATTATCGGGAATGTCGAACCTGCGCTGGAGGGAAGCGATGGTCATGAGCACGGGCGTGAGTGGGGTGCGCAACTCGTGCGACAGCATGGCAAGGAACTGGTCCTTTGCGCGGTTCGCGTCCTCCGCATCCTGTTTCGCTTTTTTGAGTGCGTCTTCGGCCTGTTTGCGTTGGGTGATGTCGCGAATGGTGCCAAGGAATCGCGCCGGACGTCCGGCGTCATCGAGAAGGACGCGCCCCTTTTCCTCGAGCCAGCATTCCCCGGAATCATTCATGCGGATGGCTCGATATTGGATTTCATAGTGGCCGCTGCTGCCCGGGCTCAAAACTTCGCGCATGGCTTCGTGAATGATGTGGCGATCGTCCGGATGAATGGCTTCGAGGTAGGTGGCGTACCCGGGTTTGGTGCCGGCGGCCAGTCCGAATAATTCATTGCAACGGTCGGACCAGCGAATCACGCCAGCAGTCGGATAATGGTCGAATGTACCGACATCGGCCGCTTCCAGGGCGAGACGGATGCGTTCTTCTGCGACGTAGAGGCGTTGTTCATTTTCGCGCAACCGTTTTTGTTGCTCCATGCGGTCGCTGATATCTGCGCGATAAATGGCGAGGCCATCCCTCCTCGGGTAAATGCGAGTATCAACCCAGCGGCCCCACGGCCGGTAAAAGACTTCGAATTGATCCGGGAGCTGCGTTTCCATGGCGCGATGACAGCGCTGATAGAATTCGCTTCCGACCGCTTCGGGAAAAATTTCCCAGATCACGTGGCCAATCAGTTCTTCTCTCCGCTTTCCGGTGAGTTCCAGGACGCGGTCGTTCACGTAGGTGTAGCGCCAATCGCGATCAAGAATGGAGAAAGCGTCGCTAATACTGGTAAGCGCGGCTTCGCGTTGGACGAGTAAATCACGGACTGCGCGTTGATGCTGACGTGTTCGCGCAGCTGCTTGCAATGCTGACAAAAGCGCGACTATTCGCAACGGAGTCGGCAGGACGGTGACGTTGGCATCGCCAAGGCTCTCAAGCGGAAGCTGGCTCGCCTTCTTTCCTTTGCGGCGCGGCTTTGAGAGAAGAATCAGCGAGACATCGGACCAGGGTGGTTGCGCCGCCAGAACCCGGCGAAGAGGATTTGGTCGGGGCAAGGTTTGTTCGGCGAGGATGATGGCGTCGGTGGAATCATCGAAGCGCCTACTTAGTTCGGCGAGATTCTTGCACGCTAGGGCGTGAATGCCGTGCTTCTTTAGCTTTGAAACCAACCCCTTGCCGCCCGACACTGCAACTAAGACCGTGCCGGCGGTTTCACCCGGTTTTTCCATTTAAGATCGGGGCAAATTTACGTCATTAGGGGAAATTAGCGAGCGCGAGTGCGCACCGGACACGGGAGTACAGGCTAGCCGCCTGCCTACCGAGAATGAAAGATCCAGGAACGACAGACGAATTGTAGGGCAGGCATTCCTGCCTGCCGTTTTGAAATCCGGCAAGCGGGAGCGCTTGCCCTACAATCAATGTTGCGAGCGCGATTGCTCGGAGAGCAAATCGATGCTGTTATCGCGACATGACAGAACAGACTCCGGCCGAGCTCGGTTATCGGATGCCGGCGGAATGGGAGCGGCATGAAGCGACCTGGCTGTCGTGGCCCCGACGAGAGGGAATCAGTTTTCCGGGATCGTTCGACCGGGTGATGCCGGCGATTCGTGCGCTGGTTGCGGCGCTGATCAATCGCCGGTCCGGCTCGGACTCGGAACGGGTCTGCATCAATGTTTGGAACGGCGCGCACGAAGCAGAGGCGATGGAAGTGCTGCGTGATCTTGATCACTCGCAGATCACATTTCACCGGATTCCGACAAACGAACCGTGGTGCCGCGATCATGGTCCCATTTTCCTAACGAGAAATAAACAGCCGCGTCTGGCGGTCGTGGACTGGGATTACAACGCCTGGGGCGGGAAATATCCGCCGTGCGATCTCGATGAAGTGGTGCCTACACGTGTCGGCGAGATCCTGGAGGTGCCGGTTTTTTATCCGCGCATGATTTTGGAAGGCGGCTCGATTGATGTGAACGGCGCGGGCGCTTTGCTTACGAGTGAATCGTGTCTGCTCAATAAAAATCGGAATCCGGAACTGACACGCGAACAAATCGAACAACGGTTGCGCGATTTTCTGGGCGTGCGTGAGATTCTCTGGCTCGGCGACGGGATTGAAGGCGACGATACCGATGGTCACATCGATGATCTGGCGCGGTTTGTGAGTGAGCACGCGGTCGCGACGGTAGTGGAGAAGAATCGTGATAGTCCGAACTACGATGCGTTGCAGGAAAATCTGGAACGGCTGCGCGCCATGAAAATCGATGGGAAACCGCTGGAAATTTTCGAGCTGCCGATGCCGAAGCGGATCGTGCGCGAAGATTTGGTTTTGCCGGCGAGCTACGCGAATTTCTATATCGCGAACACGCGCGTTTTACTGCCGACCTTTGCAGATCCGATGGATGAACGGGCGCGCGAGACGCTGCAGAAATTATTTCCGAATCGGAAAGTGGTCGGGATCGATTGCCGAGAATTAATCTGGGGAATGGGCACGTTTCATTGTCTGACGCAGCAGCAGCCAGCGGTATGTCCGAGCCGGACTGGCGGATCCGAGCCGGATTAACGCTACGCGCGCGATCTCCTAATCTGCAAACGCGCCGGGCTTGTAGCCGCTTTGTAAAATGGCGTCGTGCAGATCGGGTGCATGCGTTTTTCGGGCGTCAAATGTGACGATTACGCGTTCACGTTTGGTATCCACTCGTACATCGCACACGCCCGGAATTTTCATGAGCGGTGCTCGCAATTTGCGAACGCATTCGTCGCAATCTTCGCCTTCGGTTGCGATGGCAATTCGTTCCAAAACGGGTTTGTCGGCGTCCTGAAGATTGTGCGGGTCAGCCGGGTCGAGATGATGTGGGTTGAGCGGTTGGACCATCGATAAAGTTTACGCACAGAAAATTTACGCACAAGATCGTGTTCCAATTGTCTTCAGCGTCGCTTGCAACCTGCTTGGCGGATTGGGGAGCGCAGGCTGCTAGCCTGCAGTTGCCGGCAGCCTGCCTGCAACATCTGATGCCATCACCTGAGCAAAGCTATCCAAACACTGTCTAGGCAAGCTGCCGAGACTTGCAGGCTAGCAGCCTGCGCTCCCCAGAAAAGGACAAGGGCTCGCGGAGCTCGCCCCTCCAGGGCGCGCGCCACCGGTGTTATCTGGCTGCCGCGTCGCGGGCGATGGGTTCGAGGATGCGCCACACGTTTTCGAGGAGGATTTTGTGGCCGGCGGCGTTGGGATGGATGCGATCGGCCAGATTCAATTCGGGACTTCCGGCCACCCCATCTAATAAGTACGGGACGAGTGCGGCGTGATTTTTCTCGGCCAGTTCGCCGAACATTTTCCCGAACATCGTCATGTAATCGACGTCGGACGACGCCAGCGGAAACTGCATTCCCACAATCACCAAAGTCACATTCGGATTGCGCGCTTTAACCTGAGCGATGATCGATTGCAGGTTGGCGCGAATCTGTTCGACGGGAACGCCGTGCCAGGCGTCGTTAATTCCAAGTTCGAGAACAAAAATATCGATCGGGCGCTGGAGGTGCCGCGGGAGACGGTGCAGCCCGTCTTCGGTGGTGCTACCGCTGGCGCTGGCATTGGTCACCCGAAAATGGAAACTGATCGGACGGAGCTTATCGAGCAACAACATCGGCCAGGCTTCGCGTGGATTAATCCCGAGACCGGCCGACAAGCTGTCGCCAAACACGAGTATCGTTTTCATTTGCGGGGGATCAGTGGGACGGGCGCAGCCAATCTGGCAGCACCACAAAGAAAGCAGCATCGCTGCTCCACTTAGCCATTGCTTCGGCCGTTTCCGCATTCTACTTTCTGCGCTCACTCGATTCCGACATTCTCGGAAATCGTTAACCCTGAAAATGTTTTATTATGGCAAACTACGGCATTAACGGCTTCGGGCGCATTGGACGCAACGTTCTTCGCGCCATGTCACAAAGCGACGTCAAGCGGGTCCGCGCGATCAATGATCTGACCGATACCCGGACACTGGCGCATTTACTAAAATGGGACTCGGTCCACGGGAAATTCGAGGGCGAGATTAGTTACGATGATCAAAACATCGTTGTGCGTGGGCACAAGATCCGGATTCTAAAGGAACGCGATCCGGCGAATCTGCCGTGGAAAGATTTGGGCGTCGACGTGGTGTTGGAATCGACCGGGTTTTTCACCAGCCGAGACAAGGCCGAACTGCATATTAGTAAGGCGGGCGCGAAACGGGTGCTCATTAGCGCGCCGGCGAAAAACCCCGACGCCACCATTTGCATCGGGATCAACGATGACATTTACGACCCGGCGAAAGACACCATAGTTTCTAACGCCAGTTGCACGACGAATTGCCTCGCCCCGCTGGCGAAGGTGTTGCTCCAGAAGTTTGGAGTACAACACGGGTTTATGAGCACGATCCACAGCTACACCAACGACCAGCGCATTCTCGATTTCCCGCATGAAGATCTGCGGCGAGCCCGCGCAGCCGCGATCAGCATTATTCCTTCGAGCACGGGCGCGGCGAAAGCGATCGGCGAGGTGATCCCCGAATTGAAGGGGAAATTAAACGGCGGCGCGTTCCGAGTTCCAACGCCGGACGGTTCGGTGACGGATTTCACTGCCGTGCTGGAGAAGGATGCGACGGTGGATGCAATTAACGCGGCGTTCAAAGAAGCATCCTCCGACAAGAGCTACAAAGGCGTGCTGGAGTACAGCGACGAACCGCTGGTGTCGGCGGACATCCTAGGCAATCCGCATTCCTGCATTTTCGACAGCAAACTCACGCTCATGCTTGGCAATCGTTTTGTAAAGGTGGTGGGCTGGTACGACAACGAGTGGGGCTACAGCAATCGCTGCGTCGAACTGCTGGAAATGCTGGCGAAGTAGTTAGACAGGATCGGGATTAACCGGATGAAGATGTGCCGCGCCCCGTTTGAAAGAAATCCTGCACAATCTTGTTAATCCTGTTTTATGCCAAAGCTCTCCATTCGCGACCTCAAGGTGCGCGGGAAACGCGTCCTGGTGCGGGTGGATTTCAATGTGCCGGTGGAAGAACGCGACGGGAAGATTGTGATCACGGATGATACCCGCATCCGCGAGGCGTTGCCGACGATCAACTGGCTGCGGGAGCACGGCGCGAAAACGATTTTGATGTCGCACTTCGGCCGGCCGAAAGGCAAGCCCGTCGAAAAATATTCGCTTCGTCCAATTGGCGACTACTTGCACACGCTGATCAATCATCCCGTCATCTTTAGTCACGACACCATCGGCAAGATTCCGGAAGAAATTATTGCGCACATGAAAGAAGGCGACGTGGCCTTGCTGGAGAATGTGCGTTTCCAGCCGGAAGAAGAAGCGAACGATCCAGAATTTGCGAAGGCGCTGGCGAAGCTGGGCGATCTTTATGTGAACGACGCTTTTGGTGCGGCGCATCGTGCGCATGCCAGCACCGCCGGGATCACGAAGTTTATTTCCACGGCGGCGATCGGTTTCCTGATGGAAAAGGAGCTTCGTTATTTGCATGAAGAACTCGATCGGCCAGGCAAACCGTTCGTCGTCATCATGGGCGGCGCCAAAGTGTCGGATAAAATTGGAGTACTGAAGGCGTTGATGGAAAAGGCCGACACGATTTTGATTTGCGGGGCGATGGCGAACACATTTTTCAAGGCGCAGGGAATCCCGATCGGCGCCAGTCGGGTTGAGGCCGACAAGATCGATCTGGCCAACGAACTTCTGGCGCTCGCGAAAGAGAAGGGCGTAAAGCTGGTCTTGCCGGCCGACGCCATCATTGCGCAGGAAGTCAAGGCGGGTGCGCCTAGCCGGGAATCCGGAACGTTGACGCCGGAGCACGGAATTCCCGATGGCTGGCAAAATCTCGATGCCGGGCCGGAAACAATCGCGCGTTTTACGGGCGAAATCGCCATTGCCAAAACGATTTTGTGGAACGGTCCGCCGGGAGTTTTTGAGATTCCCGATTTTGCGAAGGGCACATTTGCGATTGCGCGTGCGCTGGCGCAATCGAACGCAACAACGATTATTGGTGGCGGCGATTCGGTGACCGCGGTTAAACAAGCCGGCGTGGCCGATAAGATGACTTTTATCTCGACCGGCGGTGGCGCGAGTCTCGAGCTATTGGAAGGGAAAGAACTTCCAGGCGTGGCAGCGCTGAGCGAGAAAAGCTAGACAGGATTCACAGGATTAAGTTTTTTTGAATCCTGTTAATCCTGTCCAAAATTTTATGAGGAAAAAAATCGTCGCTGCCAATTGGAAGATGAACATGCTGCAGGCCGAGGCGGCCGAGTTCGTCAAAGATTTGCTGCTGGAGATCGGCGACATGTCGGCGGTGGAAGTGGTGATTGTGCCGCCGTTCACTGCCATTGCGAAAGTGGCCGAGTCGTTGGGAAAAGCGCAGAACATCAAGGTCGGCGCGCAGAACATGTTTTGGGAACACAGCGGTGCGTTCACCGGCGAAATTTCCGCACCGATGTTGCGCGATTTGTTTGTGCGCTACGTCGTGCTCGGTCACAGCGAGCGGCGCCAAATCTTTGGCGAAACGGACGAGATCGTGAATCGCAAGGTACGCGCGGCGCTGGAAGCAACGTTGCGGCCGATTGTTTGTGTGGGCGAAACGCTGGAACAACGCGAGAGAGGAAGTGTGGAAAAAATTCTGTCGCTGCAGTTACACGGCAGCCTGGCTGGCCTTAAAAGAAAAGATTTCCAGGAAATTGTGATTGCTTACGAACCGGTGTGGGCGATTGGCACCGGCCGCAACGCCACCCCGCAACAGGCGCAGGAGGCGCATGCATTTATTCGCGATACCCTGGCCAAGTTGTCGGATGCGACAACGGCTGGTCGCATTCGAATTCAATATGGCGGCAGCGTGAAGGTGGACAACGCCCGAGCGCTGATGTCGCAGCCTGACATTGACGGGGCGCTGGTGGGCGGCGCCAGTTTGGACGCGCGGAGTTTCGCGCAAATTGTGCAGGCCGCGGATGAGGATACCGGCGTCGAGCCGAGTTAGGTTTTGCAGCGCGGCCGTGCCAGCGCGCTATTGTGGATAGACCTCGACCAAGGCAGTTCCAGTGGGGGTAGCACCAACTCCGTGGACAATCGCAGTGAAATTCCCCGCCGGAAGAGAGACATAGACAGCGGGCTCAGCTGGATTAGGCGGGGCAACCCCGCTCGCGTGAATTTGTGTTTTCTGCGGACTGGTTTGCCAATTGTCGTTAGAATCAACCAGCGCCCCCTGAGCGTTGCGCAATTCCAAAGCCGGATCAGGGAGCACGTTTGCCAGCCCAAATTTAGTAAGCGTCGGCCCCAACGCACGCACGACAAACGTCTTGTTGCTGGTCACGATTACTCCGCCGATCATGACATTGGGTCCGGTGGCGACGTCCGCTCGAGTTGATAGATTCGCCAGGAGCGGGCCTGGGCCACTATCCTGATCGTAGATTTCTACTAAAGCGACACCGGTAGTGTTGCCAACGCCGCGAACGATGGCGGTGTACTTTCCGGGAGCGAGCGTGGTGAGGATGGCAGGTTCCTGGGAAGAACTCGGGGCGCGCCCGGTATCGCTGATTTCCTGTTTGTTCGGCGCCGTGGTCCAGTTGTCATTGCTGAAAAGGAGCGTGCCGTCCTGGGCGTGCAACTCAAGTGTCGGATTCAACAATGCATTCGTCACCCCAAGGGAGATAAGCGATGGGCCAAGGCTCCGAATCAGAATTCGCTTTGAACCACTGCCGCTAACAATAAATCCGCCGATGAGAACGTCGCTGGTGCCGACTTGCGCGCGGGTCGAGATGTTGGCGAGCCGGGCCGGGCCTGTCGTCACCATGACGTTAAAGGTCTGGCTCACGAACGCACCATCGAGATCAGTCGCTTTAGCCGTGATGTGGGCTGTACCCGGTTGGAGTCCGGTGACGAGAAGGCTCTTCCCGCTAATCGTCGCCGTTGCGACGGCCTCGTTATCGCTGATAGCGGTGAAGGTAAGCGGTGAGATTACCGTAATCGCACTAATTGAAACCAAATTCGGGACTTTGATCGGGTTTGGACTTGTGTAATTGCGCAGAGGCAAGGAATCGAAAGGGGAACCGAGGTTGTAAGTCGGCAGGGCTGCGATCGCGTTCACAGTTGTCATCCCATTCCCTGTGACGTGGCCAAAAACGGTGAACCCACCGTTTTGCGTGTCGAGATCCGCCGGCGGCCCTCCATTGTTCGCCAGATTAATAAACCACTGGCTGGTCGCGCTATTCGGGTTGTCCGCGAGCTTTGCCATCGCGATGGTGCCTAACTTGTTCGAAATGCCCGGCTCGTTTTGAATAGCTGGGAAAGTCGTTACCGCGGTCGGTCGAGCGTTGTTCGGATTTGCCGGATCGACCGTGCCGATGAATCCGCCACCTTGCACGACGAAGCCGGAAACCGAACGATGGACAAAACTCGAGGCGAGCGTGTGGGTCGTCGGGTCAGTCATGAAATACCGGCCAGAATTCACGTAATTCAGAAAATTTGCGACGGTGTTTGGTTTGTGTTGTCCGTCCAGCGCAATATTGAAAATGCCCGTGCTTGAAGGAAGCAACACACTCAGCTGCACGGCGGTCGAGGCATCAGGATCGCTAAACACCGGTGTTAGATCAATCGAGCGCGCTGGAGCTCCTGCATATTCCGTAAATGCCGCGATCGGTGCGGCAACAATCGGGGCAACGTTTTGTGCTGAAGCCGTTGTCCCGATCGCCAGGCAAAAGGAAAGCGCCAGCATCAGATTTCTTGTCATAGGGGACGTTTTGTTTAGCCCAAGATTGGCTTCAGGCAAGTCCGAGCCGGACTGGCAGCGACAGATGATGGTAAGGGCGATTGACTCAATCGCGCGCAAACGCCAATCCGGCTCGGATCGGTTCGGGTGAAGCCCCTACCTTTTTATTTCCAGATAGGTCCGCGCCATGACTCGCCCGGATTGCGGATCTATCTTTTCCACGCGCATTTGTTTTAGATACCAGCGTTCTTCGATTTTCTGCGCGGAAACGAC
>Ga0066699_10000219_pt1 | contig 14589 bp, 9 predicted proteins | sample GraSoiAngelo_148_FD_66455 | JGI IMG/M metagenome (GOLD analysis project Ga0066699, IMG submission 66455) | Grasslands soil microbial communities from the Angelo Coastal Reserve, California, USA - 14_1009_09_20cm | ecosystem: Environmental > Terrestrial > Soil > Grasslands | place: USA... | reverse complement strand
CAGCAGAATCAAAACAACTGCAGCATCGTGACCTGCGTCACGCTGCACATCGATGTGCAGCCCCCGTCGCTGCAACCGGGGCTTCCGGCCTTCACCAGCGACAACACCGCGGTCGCCATCCCGTTTTCCGCGATCGACGACATTTCGCACGTAGCGGCGGGCGGGATCACGTCGCCGAACACGCTGCAGATGCAGTCGCCCTCGACAGGCACCCTGGTGCTCACAGCAGAGGGCGCTGTCGTTGCCGGCAGCGTCACCGTCCGCGACAACGCAGGCAACGCCGTGTCCTACGCCGTGCCGCTCGCGGGTCCGGGCAGACCGGTGCTGCGTCTCGACCACACGCCGCCGGAAGCCTTCAACCGGCTCGACGCGACGGCGCTCGGCGGCCGCTGTACCACGACCATCGCGGGCCGTCCCGTCAGCTATTTCTGCACGAACAAGGTGTACGGCACCGACAATCTGCCCGGCCTCACCACGTCAGCGTTTGCGCCCATCCTCGTGATCCCGGTGCGGTGGGGTGGTGGCGGCGATGATTGCGATGACGACGATCACGATTGGGACGGCGGCAACGCCGAATACCACGTCTACCGGTTCACCGACGAGTTCACGCCGGCGCAGGAACCGGCGCCGTTTCAGAATCCGAATCAGGTCACGCTGATCGAGAAGGTGCTCCAGTCGGGCAACGAGGCGCGCGTGCACGTGCTCGCCTTCCAGTACCGGCAGGGCTCCCAGCTGAAGCCGCTGATCATTCCGGATTGGGCCGTCAAGAAGTATGAATGGTCGACGAACAAGGATGGTTCGCTGAAGTCGTTGAATCAGAAATTCGAGCTGCACAAGGGGAAGGATCGCGTGCAGGTCGAGGCGTCGTACGACAAGAAGTCCAACGTCACGACGATCAAGAAGGTCGGCAAGAATGCATCCAAGGAGACGCGTTCCGGTCTCGTCCTGCTGCGCATGAGTACGCGCGCAGGAGAGCTCTCCATCGAGTACTGAGTCTCCTTCGTACACAAAAAGAGCGGGCCTGGTCTGGGCCCGCTCCGCCTGCCGCTCACCGCTCCGGTTCGCCTATTGCATCAACCGCCTGAAAAGCACACGCCGCGAGGGCGCATGCTTGAAGAGCGCGACGATGAGATTGCGATGGCGATTGAACTGCGCCGTTCGGCGCACGATGGGCATCACGCCGTCGGTCAGCGCCAGATCGAACAACGAATCGATTTCCGCATTGGACATCCGCTGCGCCAGCATGCGGAGCGCGAGCTGCGCCTGAAATTCCGGTCCGAGGCGCTGGCGCCACCGCTGCTGATACACGGACAAGGCCTCGGCATCGAGACGATCGCTTGCGAGCGCGGGCCCGAGTGTCTCGGCGGCCAACGTGGCGCTCACCAGGCTGTAGTAGATGCCGCCGCCGGTCGTCGGCTTCACGAGGCCGGCGGCATCGCCGACGACGAGCAGCCGCGACGCATACGTGCGCGGCAGCGCCGCAAGCGGCAGAAAGCGGCGTCGCGGCTCCGTCGCGAGCTCCGGCATGACGCCCCACGACGGTCCAACCCGATTGACGAACTGCTTGAAGAAGGTGGAGGCGTCCCCGTCGCACATCAGGCCGATGCGGACATACGGGCCTCGCGGGCGCGTCACCGGCACGGTCCACGCGAATCCGCCGGGCGCGGTGTCGCTGCCGAAATAGACCTCGACGTCGCCGCCGCGCAGCGCCGGCAGCTCGAGCTGCGCCGAGTTCAACGACACGGGCGGCATGCCGAGGCCGAAGCGGCGCTGCAGGCCGTAACTGGCGCCGCAGGCCAGTACGACCGCTCGCGCTTCCACCGTGCCATCTCCGTCGATGTCGATCCGCATCCCGCGATCGGCCGGTTCGACATTGCGAACCCGGCGTCCGCCCTTGAGATCGACGCCGGCAGTCTTCGCCTCCGCGGCGATCATCCGATCGAGCTGGCCGCGATCGATGACGTGCGCCTCGATCGACGGTGTGGTGTAGGAGATCTGGAATCCCGCGGGCGAGATGAACCGCGCCGTGGAGAGCGTATTCAGAATGGGCGCGCGCGGCAGGTTGAATTCGTCGAACGCATCGTCGGCAAGGACGCCCGTGCAGTGGACCGGCTGTCCGATATCGTCGTGCTCTTCGAACACCGTGACGGCGAGACCGGCCTTGGCGAGGAGGATTGCCGTATGAAGACCACTCGGCCCGCCTCCGATGACCGCAACGTCAAGCATCAGGTCAGTGTGAGCATTATAGGGCCGGATCAGAACTTTCTGACGCGCACCTCCCACCGGCCGCGAAACGTGATCCAGAACGACACCGCGACGAGGAAAAGGTCGAGGCAGAAGCTCGCGTTGCGGACGTAGATCGCATCGAGGTGAAACTTGCGCGCGCGCGGCGTGTCACGCGGCGCGTAGACCTGCGACAGGCCGGTGAGACCGGGCCGCACGGAATGACGCGCGGCGTAGCCGGGAATCGACTCGAGGGGAACGAGCTCGCCGCTGCCGCGCACTTCGATCTCGCCGGGCATCAGCGGCCGCGGGCCGACAAAGCTCATGTCGCCGCGGAAGATGTTGTACAGCTGCGGCAGTTCATCCATGGCCGTCGCACGCAGGAGGCGGCCGACGCGCGTCACGCGCGGATCGTCTTCGCCGGCCTGATGGGGTGGAAGGCTCGAGGCGTGCGGGACCATCGAGCGGAACTTCAGCGCGTGAAACGGCGTGCCGCCGAGGCCGACGCGATTCTGCACGAAGAGCACGGGACCGCCGTCTTCCAGCGTGATCGCTGCCGCGATGAGCAGCCAGAGCGGCGCGGAGATCAGCAGCCCCGCGCCGGACAACGCCACGTCAAACGCGCGCTTCAGCACCGCGCGGCCACCTCGCGCAGCACACGATCATAGAGGGCCACCTGCCGCGGCCGATCGAACTCGAGCGCCGCCGCCCGCGCGCGCGTGCCCATCTCCGCGGCGCGCCCGCGATCCGCGGCGAGCTCGACGACGCGTGCTCGGAGCGCGGAGGCATCGCCGGGATCGACGACAAACCCGCAGTCCCCTCGCCTGATGATGTCAGCCACCTCGCAGTCCTGCTCGACGGCCGCGACACACGCCCGGCCGGACGCCAGGACGTTGTAGACCTTGCTCGGAACGATAACGCCGGCGAGACCGTGCTTGAGCGATATCAGCGAGACGTCGGCGGTTGCGTACGACTGGTCCATGGCTTCCCGCGGCTGGAACGGAAGGAACATGACGTTGCGGAGGTCGCGGCGCTGCGCCATGTCCTGCAGATCCTTTTTCTTCGCCCCCTCGCCGACGAAGACGAACACGATGTCGCCGCGATCGCGCAGCTGGTCGGCCGCGTGCAGCACGATCTCGAGGTCCTGCGACAGGCCGATGTTGCCCGCGTGCAGCGCGACGAACTTGTCGACGAGCCCGTGCTGCCGCGCAAACGCGTTGTCGCGGGGGCCCGGCGTCACGGCGCTGCAGTCGGCCCAGTTATGAATCACGGTGACCTTTGCCGCATCCGCGCCCTTCCCTTCCACGAGCCGGCGCTTCATCGTGTCGCCCAGCGCGATAATCCGATTCGCTTTGCGGACGAGAAACCGATTCACCTGCGTCAGCGCATCGTTCACCGCCGTGCTGTGGAAATCCTCGAGCAGCGTGGCCACCTCGGGAAAGATGTCCTCGCACAGAAAGACGAACGGCGCGCCCGCCTTCTTCGCAGCTGCCAGCGCGGCCAGGCCGACAATCGGCGGGTCGGTGAGGGCGACGACGACGTCAGGCTTCCGGATGGTCAGCCCCTTGAGCGCGGCGGACGCGAAGTAGCTGACGTAGTTCGTCGCACGGCCGACGAACGGCTTCGGGTCGAGCGTCGAGCCCGCGGCGCGCACGATGTGCACGCCGTTCCGGCACTCGGATGCAGGCGGCTGCGCGTCCGATCGGAGCGGATATCCGCAGACGACCGTCACGTCCCAGCCGTGCACGCTCACCAGGTCCTGCGCGAGTTCGGTCAGAAGCTGCCCCGTCGCGCTGAGATCAGGCCAGTACGAGCGATTGAAGAAACAGACGTGCACTGATAGTGGTTAGGGGAAAGTGGGAAGCGGGAAGCTAACCCCTAACCCCTAACCCCTTCCCCCTAGTTTTTCCAACGTGTGCGACCCCATGACGAGGACGTCCATGTCGGTGCGGATGAAGCAATCGAGCGCTTCGCCGGGAGTCAGCACGATGGGCTCGTTTTCGTTGAACGAGGTGTTCAGCAGCACGGGCACGCCGGTGAGGCGTCCGAACGCCTGGATCAGCGACCAGTACCGCGCATTGGTCTCGCGGCTTACCGTCTGCAGCCGACCCGAGCCGTCGACGTGCGTGACGGCAGGGATGATGTCGCGCTTGTCGGGCCGCACCGGGTAGACCTGGATCATGAACGGGTCAGCAACGGCGTCCACGAAGAAATCGTCGAGCGCTTCGACCGCGACCGACGGCGCAAACGGGCGGAACTTCTCGCGGAACTTGATGCGGACGTTGATGACGTCGCGCATGTCGCGCCGTCTCGGGTCGGCGACGATGCTGCGGTTGCCGAGCGCGCGCGCGCCCCACTCCATCCGTCCCTGGAACCAGCCGACGACGTTTCCGTCGGCGATGCGCGAGGCGGTCCACTCGCACAGGTGCGGCTCGCTTGAAATGCGTGAGCGAAGGCAGTGACTCGCTTCGATCTCCGCCTGCCGCGCATCAATCGCTTCCGCAATCGCCGCGTCGTCGAACTGCGGTCCCCAGTAACCGTGCCGCATCTCGAAGCGGCGGCTGCCCCCGCTCCGATGCCAGGTGTGCAGCGCCGCGCCGAGCGCGGTACCGTTGTCGCCCGCCGCCGGCTGAATGTACACGTCCGTGAACGGCGTCTCAGACCGGATCTTTCCGTTGGCGACGCTGTTCATCCCGCAGCCACCGGCGAGGCACAGTCGTGGATTGCGCACCCGTCGATGCAGCGCGCGCAGGATCTTGAAGGCACACTCCTCGTAGACCCGTTGAAGCGAGGCGGCAATCGCCTCATGGCGCGCATCGAGCGGTTCGTGCGGCCGCCGCGCCGGTCCGAGCAGCTCCTCGAGCTTTGGCGTGAACACCCGACTGATTTCCGGTTCGCCGTCGTCCCACGTCATCGTCATGCCGCCCGACCAATGCGTGAAGTACGACAGGTCCAGCGCAAGCTCGCCGTGATCGTCGACGTTGACCAGCTGCCGGATTGGATCGACGAACGATGGCTCGCCATACGGCGCGAGCCCCATCACCTTGAACTCGTCGCCATACTTCGGGAAACCGAGGAACTGCGTCAGCGCCAGATACAGCAGACCGAGCGAGTGCGGGAAGAACACACGATGCTGGATGGCGATGCATGAGCCCCGGCCGATGCCCGTGGATGTGGAGACGAAGTCGCCAAACCCGTCGATGGCGCACACGGCCGCATCCTCGAACGGGCTGGCGAAGAAGGTGCTGGCCAGATGCGCGGCGTGGTGCTCCACATAGTGCATGCGCGGGGCGACGCGCGCCTCGTCGAGGCCCATGGATGCCGCACACGCCTCCGCCAGATGCCGAACCGACATCGCGTTCGCCGCGCGTTCGCGGATGAGCGACAGATTCGGCCGGTGCGTCAGCGCAAAGAGGCCCTTGCGCCACAGGTGCGCCTTCGGATCGCGTGACACGGCGAACGCATCGATGTCGCGCGGCTCGGCGCCGGCCATCGCCAGACAGGAGCGAATCGCGTCTCGCGGAAAGCCCGCGTAGTGTTTGATGCGGCGGAAGCGTTCCTCCTCCACCGCCGCCACCAGCTCGCCGTCGCGAAGAATGGCGGCGGCGACGTCGCCGTGATACGCATTGATACCGAGGATCAGCACTAATTCTCCCCGAGCTCGAGCACGCCGCGAACGCGCCGCCCGAGCGCCTGCTGGCCAAACTCGCCGTCCACGCGCTCGACGGCGGCCTTCGCCAGCCGGGCGCGCGTGTCGGTGTCGACGAACAGACGAACCATCGCGGCCACGAGCGCGTCGCGGTCGTGCGCGTCGACGATCAATCCGTCGCGTCCGTCGTTGATGATTTCTTCCGCCGCGCCGCGCGCCGCGATGCACGGCGTCGACGCGCGCATCGCTTCGAGATACACGAGGCCGAACCCCTCGTCCGTGCTCGGCATCACGAAGAACGTGGCGTCGCGATAGAGCGCCGCAAGCCGCGGCTCGTCCACGCGTCCGGCGAACTCGATGCCGTCGGCGGCTTTCGCACGCAGTCGTTCCACATCATCGCCATCACCCGCAATCACCAGGCGGGCATCGGGCACCGAGCGGCGAACGATCGGCCACACCTCGATCAGCATGTCGTGCCCCTTGTACCGCTCGCGCGAATTCATGCGGCCGACGATGAGCGCATAGCGGCCGCCGATGTGCGCCGCCGCGGCGACAGGCAACGCCGGCGCACCGGGACGGCAGACGGCAATCGGCATGTCATCGAGCGCGGGATTGGCGGCGCGAAACCGTCCAACGGTGTGCGTCGAGATGGCGGCGATCTTCCACGCGCGCTGCATCGCCCGCCGTTCGAGCGGACGCAAAGGCACCCACGCCTCGATGCCCATCAGAATCGTCATCAGCCGCGCGCCCCTCCACACGAGCGGCAGCGCGACCGGGAGCAGCTGCAGGTGCATGACCACGACAAGCGTGCCCGCTGCCGGCGATACGGCCGCGCGCAGCGCAAACGTCCCGAACCGGATCCTGCTGCCATGCGCCGACTGAAACTGCGTCGAGGGGGCGGCAGCGTCCGGCCGGCGCTCGTCATCGAGCGACCAGACTTCCACGCCGCCGACGTCGCGCCCGACACGCGATTCCAGCACCCGTACCCATTGCCGCGTCATCTCCGAAATTCCGTCGGCTCCGCCCATCATCGGCGTCAGCACGACGACACGTTCATGTCGCAATGGTCTCGTATTCGCGGATGAGAGCAGCGGCGGCATGCGACCAGCTGTACCGTGATCCAATCAACGCTCTGCCGCGGCGCCCCATCTCCCGCGCGGCGGCGCGGTCCGACAGCACGGCATTGAGTCCGCCGGCGATTGCCTCTGGTGTCTGATCGACCCAGAAGCCGGCCTGATGCGCTTCGACCTCGGGCCACGGGCACGTGCGCGTGACGACGACGGGCGTGGCCGCGGCCATCGCTTCGGCGGCGCTCATCCCGAAGCTTTCCGAGTTCGAGCACATGACGAGCACGTCCGCGGCATCGAGCAGCTCACGCTTCCCCGCCTCGTCCACGCGTCCGGTCCAGGTCACGGACGCTCCGAAATCGTTGAACAGCGGAGCGATCGTCGCGCGGTGTCCGCGTTCATCGGGGCCGGCGATGACGAGGTGGGCGTCGGGATGCTGACGGAGGACGCGTCCGAATGCGCCTGCCAGCAGATCGAGCCGTTTGATGGGATGGAGTCGGCCGAGGAAGAGGACCAGCGGGGCGGCCGCCGGAAGCTGAAAACGCCGGCGAGCGGCGTTCGGATCGCCCGTGCAGGCCGGCAGGTCAACGCCGTTCGGCACATACACGGCGCGGCCCTGTGGATGGAGACGATTGAGCTCGTCGAACTCCGGATGGGAGGTGGCGTGGAGCCGTGCCGCATCGCGAATGAGGCGGCGATCGGTCAGCGGATATACCAGCTGCTTCCGCCACCGGTCGTGCGCGAGCGCCGCAGGCGTCAGCATCCCGCGAGGCGACAGCACGTACGGCCTTTCCAAGGCGCGGGCCGCGGCTGCGGCGCTCCAGACGGTCGCGTTCCAGACGCCGTGAATGTGCAGGACGTCGGCGTTGCGCAGCTCGGCTGCGACGGCCTGGCCGAGCGACGGCGCGCGAAAGATCGAGCGCGGCCACGCACGCGCACAATAGCGGACTGGAATGCCGTCGTATGCGCCGCCCTCGACCGTCGCGGCATCGAGCTCGGTATCGCCGTTGGCCGTCGTGGTGACGACGCGCACATCCGCGCCCGCGTCGCGCTGCGCGCGGCAGAGGCCGAGGATGCTGCGCGGCGGTCCGCCGTAAACGAACGCCGGCGCGAAGTACGCGCAGACATGGACGACGCGCAATCAGGTGGTGGACTGGCTCGTGTCGATGACGTGGTCCATCAGGCCGGAGCGCGCCATCTGCGCGCGGCGCATGAGGAGCCACTGGTCGACGAGATACACGAGGCCGCCGAGATACACCATCAGCGTAATCGTCAGCCCCAGCATCTTCGCCCACGAACGCTCGAACAGATACAGCGCCAGCCAGTACGTGACCGTGTTGAGCGCGATGGCGAGGTCGCGGTGCTGAATGACGCTGAGCCACATCTGGAACGTCACCCCGACAAGGAGGCCAAAGATGATCACAGGGAGGAACATCCACGGCAGCCCGTAGTCCACGTACGACTCCGCCACGTAACCGAACGCGATGCTCGTGTTCGATTCCAGGCCGGCGACCTTGACGCCCGCGTACTTGCGGACCAATTCGCTGTCCGACACGAGATCGGGCTTGTCCGGGTAGAGAAACCGCGGCGTGATGATGTGGACGAGCGCGGTACGCATCATCTCGCCGTTGGTGTGCGGCACGAGAGCCGGCACGCGCTCGATCGCCATCGCCGGGTACTTGATCGCCCAGAGCCGATCGATGAGGGTGGTCGTGGCGTCGGCGTAGTCGGAGGCGCCCTCGCTGGCGAGTCCCGACGTCAGAGTTCGCGCCCGGTCGAAGCGTTCGACGCGCGACGCCGAGAGCACCTCGTCGTCAATCTCCTGGCGCAGCTGGCCGCGCACGGAAATCCAGACGATGCTCGACACCGCGAGAATCAGCGCCAGAACGCCGGCAAACGCCCAGTGCCGCACATCCCGCCGATTGAACACCTCGAATATCGCGATCACGCACATGATGAGCGGTTCGCGGAAGCCCGCGAAGTAGCCGGTGAAGCCAACCGCCACTTCGATCACCATCAGGCCGGCGAGCTTCTCCCACTGAAAGGTCGGGCGCGTGAAGCGGCGCGTCAGGACGAACAGCAGCCCGAGATGCGAAAACGTGATGGCGAGAATCGCCTGCGTGAACATCGGATAGTCCCACGCCAGCTCCTGGACAATCCCCGTCAGCGCCAGCGACGCCACGTACGCGCCCCACACGATCTTGTCGGACAGCGCGCGGGCCGGTGCCTGCTCGGGAGGAGTGATGCGCCGCCGCGTCAGCACGATGCCGTAGAAGATCGACACGGCCAGGAGGGCAACCCACGCGAGCCCGATGAGCATCATCCGCTGCCAGTCGGTCGTATAGAACGCTTCGAGCTCGACGCCGGTCAGCCTCCAGTAGAAGAGGCCGATGGTCACCTGCATCCATTGATAGGTGAGCGCGAGCGCCAGCACGGGCGGCCCTTCTCCAATCGACAGCAGACGCCAGACCAGCAGGAGGACCGCCACGGCGAGGCCGGCAATCCAGTATCCCGTCCAGTAGACGGCAATCAGGATGAGGAAGCCGCGAATCAGCATGCGTGTTCCGTCGTCATCTGACGGGCGCGTGCCAGCGACGCGGGGAGAGTTTGATGGTAGCGCTCGAACACATACAGCGCTCCGATCACCTGAACCGGCCTGGCGTGGTGGTCGAAGAAATCGCGCAGCGCCTGCGCGACGCGGGCGCGGCCGAACACGTCGCAGCTGATCGATCCGTTTCGCAGAACGGTGCCTTCGATGTCCGCGCGCTCAGCAGGCTGTGACCAGTACCGATCATCCGGATGATACGACCGTTCGGGCACGGTCACATCCAGTCCCGCGGACCGGGCGGTTCCCAGCGCACGCCGCCAGAGGAAACGCGCGGTGCGCGTCACCTGCCAGCGAACGCGCGACGACTCCGGCGGAACGCCCGTCTGCTGATTGGCAAGCCGCGCAAAACATTCGGGGTAGGTCGAGACGAGCCAGCGCTCGCGCCAGCGATGGCTCATCCGCCAGGCTGGCGGCATCCGCTGGCACCAATCAAAGAAGCGGTAATCGACGAACGGACGACGGACGATCGCGAACGGGCGCGCCGCGGCCGTAATCCGATTGGTCGACTGCGGCAGCTTCTGCTCGTATGCTGCGAACCGCGGTGCCCCGGGCGTGGCGGCGATCATCTCCTCCGCCATGCGGTGCGCGTCGGCGTAGGAGAAGGCCAGCTCGCCGCCGTAGTACGGCATCGTGGCCAGAAAATCCTCGGGACGGCTGCCGAAGAAGAGCGTCGATCCCGCAACCGCATCGCCGATGTAGCCGCTCAAGTACACGTCGAAAGCCGATGGAAGTTTCGGAAGCGCTTCCGTGTGCATCAGGTCGACGAGATCCATCAGCCCGTCGGTCTCGAGAATGCGGTTCGTGCGCCGCTCCAGCCATCCGTCCGCGTAGAGCGGAAACAGTTCCCACTCCGCATTGACCGCGCGCGCGGCGCGCCTCGCAATCTTCACGTCGTCCGACGGTGGGACGCCGTAGGTGAGCGTCCGCACACCAGAGCGCTGGCGCGATGCTTCCGCGAGAATCGCGCGGCTGTCGAGGCCGCCGCTCAGCGTCAGCCCCGGACGGCGCGCGCCGTCGAGACGTGTGGCGATCGCCGCGCGCCACCTCGCGCGCGCCTCCTCGAGAAATTCCTGTTCGTTGGTCGCGTCGCCGTCGCGCAGCTCCGACCACGTCCAGTAGCGCTTCGTGGACGTGCCGGCGGGCGAGATCGTCACCACACTGGCCGGCGGCATCATCCGCACGTCGCGAATGTTCGTGCGGCTGCCGAGCCGGTACCCGCCGAAGCTGACCGCTTCGCGAATCGCCTGCGTATCGGGCTCGCACGACATGCCGGGGCCCAGGACGACACCGCGAACGCCGCCGGCGAACGCCGTTCCGCGCGGCGAGGAGCCGAGGTACATCGGCAGCGCGCCGAACCGATCGTTGAGCAGTTGCAGCGTTCGCTGCTGCGGCCGCCAGACGGCAATCTGATATTCACCGTCGAGATCCGCAATCGATTCCGCGCCCTGCGCGAGAATCGCGTCGAGCAGGCGCGAGCGAAACTGCGGCGTGCGGCTGTCCGCGGCGCCGCGGAGGCCGCCGTGCGACGGCCAGTCGAACGCTTCTCCGCTCATCCAGAGCACCGAACCATCGTGTCCGCGCGCAGGCTCCATCGACGCGTCTACGCCATCGAGCGGAAGCTCGATCAGGCCGACGCCCAGCGTGCCCGTCGGCCAGAGCCTCACCTGCTCCGCGTCGGTGACGCGCACGGCGGCGGCCATCGACGAGATCACCGGCAGCGTCTCGGAAGTTTCCGTCGGGAACCAGCCGAACAGCATCAGGAGGGTTGCGTGCGAACGGTCGGTCTGACCAGATCGCCGCGCACGGAAAAGATGTCCGCCCACTCGGCCGCGAATCGCCCGCGGTTGTACACGAGCTCCGAGGCGCGCGCCTCGTCGCCCGCCAGACGGGCGCGCTCGGGATCCGCGAGGAAGTATTGCAGCCCTTCGGCAATCGCGTCCGCCGTCGTGTCGGAGCACACCCATCCGTCGACGGTGTGCCGCACCATCTCCGGCAGCGCGCCGCTCTGCGTCACGACGGACGGAAGGCCTGCCCGCTTTGCCTCGAGCGTCGTCACGGTGAAACCTTCCTTCTGCTCGGGCCGCGACGGCAGGCAGTGGACGGATGCCGTTGCCATCAGCACCGGCACGTCTTCACGCAAACCGAGGAAACGTACCGCCCCCGCCAGATCGGGCTGCGCCGCCCGCGCACGGACGCTCGCGCGATAGCCGCCGTACCCCGGGTGCTCCCATCCTTCGATGTCGCCGACCACGTCCAGCGTGACATCGAAACCGCGTGCTCGCAGCTGCGCAACGGCGTCGAGGAGAAGATCGAGTCCTTTCGGCGGAATGATCTGTCCGACGAAGATGACGCGGCCGGGAATGCCCTGCTGCGATTGCCACTGGTGCGGCCGATGCGGAACGGTGTTGTAGACGACGCGCGACCTGCTCGCGGCGATGCCGTGCTGCAGCAGCTCCTGTTCGATGAAGCGGGAGTTCGGCACGTACTGATCGACGCAGCGATCGATGACGTGCCGCCACAGGAAGTTGTAGAAGCGTCCGTGCTCCGGCGCGTTGCCGAGCCGCAGGACAACGCGCGTCCCGAGACGGCGCAGCAGCCAGAGCGCGGGCGCAGATCGGAGAATCGCGTTGAATTCCGGCGCGAAGATGTGGGTCGGCCGGAATCGGCGCGCGTCGCGAAGCAAATCGACGCTCGTCCGGAACACATCCCACGCGGCGAGCATGCGTCCGCGCATCGTCGCGCGGCGTCGCAGTTCGTACCAGTAGTAGCCGGTGGACCAGCTGGCGCCGATCGCGTCGGCCAAATCGACGACACGGCTGCTGTCCCATCGATTCACGACGCAGTGCACCGCCGCACCGCGCTCGCGCAGCGTGCGCAGGACCTCGAAGGACATCCGCTCGAGGCCGAAGACCGACACCATGTTGCCGAGCGTCGCGACGACGCGTGGATGTTCATCCGAGGCGAGCGCTGCGTCGCGCCGTTTGATCACCCGTTCGGTCCCCCGTCGAATGCCTTCAGCGGCCGCTTCGAACGAGAACCCCGACAACACGTCGCGGCAGGAGTGGCGCGTGATGACGCCGCCGCGGGTGGCTTCACGCACGCGCGACAGCGCGTGGGCGAAACCGTCGATGTCGCCCATCGTGAAGACCGCGCCCGAGGCATTGTGATCGATCAGGTCCGGTGCGCATCCGACGCGATCGGAGACGACGCAGGGCGTTCCGCAGGCAAGCGCCTCGTTGACGGTGAGTCCCCAGCTTTCGGACTGGCTGGGCAAAGCCACGCAGTCGGCGGCCGCATAGAGCGCCGGCAGCTCGCGCTGGTTCAGGAAGCCGCAGAACACCGCTCGCACGCCGAGCTGTTCCGCCATCGCCCGCGTCTCGGCCATCAACGGTCCGGAACCCGCGGTCGCAACAACCACGCGTGACCCCAGCCTCGCCGCGGCGGCCATCAGATCTTCAGGACGTTTGACGGAAGTGAACTTGCCTGCGAAAAGAACAAGAAAATCGTCGTCGCTCGCCCCGATACGTGCGCGCGTGGCCGCGCGCACGCCTTCGGCATCCGCGGCGGATGCGAAGCGCGCAGCATCGATCGCATGCGGCGAGTCGAAGATGAGCGGCTCGGGCACGCCGAAGTGACGCAGATACTCGCGGCTGCGGGTGCCGACGGCGAGGTAGCCGTCGAACATCTTCAGCACCGCGCGCGTCCGCATCCCCCAGACTGGACGCCGGATACCGCGCGGTCCCGCGGCGAGATTGCTGTCGCCGCGATAGAGCACGGGGATGCCGTGGCGCCGGCTCGCGGCGATCGCACGCAGATAAAACGCCGAATGCCAGCCGGGCACGATGACGATGTCCGGCCGCGTGGCCATCAGCGCCTCGTCAACGGGACCCACGTCCGCCCCGCGGAAGCTGCTGGAATCGAATCGACGGCTCGACTCCGCCGGCGCGAGTATCCGATGGCGGTAGCCGTCGGTGAGGCTGATGTCCCATTGGAACGCCCGATCGAAACCGACGCCCTGCTGATCGGGCATCGGCGTCGAGGCGTACAAGACTGTGAGGTCGAGATCGTGTCGCTCCGCGGCGATGTAGCGGAACAACGGCGCCATGTACTGCACCGGATGCGTCTGGACGAAGGTGATGCGGTGCGGCTTCGTCATGCGGCAATCCGGTCGCAGACGGTGGCAAGCCGGCCGGCGAGCGCCCGGGCGGACCACGGCTCGAGCGCGGTTCGGTTGATCGACACGCTGGAGCCGTGGGCGCGGATGAGCGCGCGCAGCGCATCGGCGACGCAGCCGACGAGCGTTTCCACGGGACGACGATCGTCGAACGTGATCACGTGCGATGCCGGCGGCGGCGCAGCGGCCCGAAGCATGTCGACGACCGTGCTCTCCTGGTGGTAGACGGCCATCAGCGCGCGGTTCGCGAGCAGCGCCGGAAACACCTTGCTCGGCGTGTAGTGGCGCTCCGAGCTGCCAAGCAGGAGCAGTGCGTCCGCCTGCCGCAGCGCATCGAGGGCATCGAGGTAATCGAGCCGGGCGGGCTGTTCGTGCACCAGATGCTCGACGCCCAGCTCCCTCGCATGCGGGAGCACGCGCGGCGTCGCGTCGGTCGTCTGATTGCTCGTGCCGAAGAAATAAAACCGCACGCGGTCGGCCAGATGCGGATCCCGCTCCAGCAGCGCGCGCGTTCCCGCCAGCACCGCCCGCAGCGTGCCGATGCCCAGCGGCAGCAGTGTGCCCGTGTAACAGATGTTGACGCGGCCGTCGCGCGGAATCAGGTTCGGATGCGAACGGCGGTTCGCGACCGCTTCGACATCCACGGGATCCCAGCCGATCGGAATCTCGGCCACCTCCCGCGGCGCGGCACCGCTGCGCGCGAGCGCGTCCTCGTAGGTCCGCGCAGAGACCGCCGTCACCGCATCAGCGGCGTGCAGCACGCGCGGCTCGAGGCGCTCGGCGAGCGCACGCGTCGATCGGCTCTTCAGATCGACGGCACCCGCCGGCCCTGCGCCGACGGTCTGCCCCCACGCGCCGACCCACGGAT
>Ga0066699_10000216_pt1 | contig 14633 bp, 20 predicted proteins | sample GraSoiAngelo_148_FD_66455 | JGI IMG/M metagenome (GOLD analysis project Ga0066699, IMG submission 66455) | Grasslands soil microbial communities from the Angelo Coastal Reserve, California, USA - 14_1009_09_20cm | ecosystem: Environmental > Terrestrial > Soil > Grasslands | place: USA... | reverse complement strand
AGAGCGGCGTCTATAATTGCATTTTTGCGCGGAGACCTAAATGGCCCAAATAACTCGCTCACCGAAACCGTACGACGTTTGCATTATCGGGTCCGGTGCGGCCGGGGGCACCGCTGCGAAGATACTTACCGAAGGCGGGCTGAGTGTCGTGATGCTTGAGGCTGGGCCTCCTCTAGATCCGGCGCGAGACTACAAAGAACATCTCTGGCCTTACGACCTCGAGCATCGCGGTATCGGGGTCGGCGGCAAGCTACGCGGTGAACTCAATAGTGAGTTCCTGGCTCCGAATGGGGCGTGGGATATCGACGGCGAGCCCTACGTGTCAGCTCCTGGTTCAACTTTTCGGTGGTTTCGTTCCCGAATCGTCGGTGGCCGCACCAACCATTGGGGCCGTATTGCACTACGTTTCGCGCCGGTGGATTTCAAGTCGCGATCGACCGATGGCATGGGCGACGACTGGCCTATTACCTACGAAGAAATCGCCCCGTATTACAGCAAAGCTGAATCCTACATTGGAGTTTTTGGTACCAAAGAGAATATTTCCAGTGCGCCTGATGGCGTTTTTATGCCGCCGCCCCCGCCGCGTTGTACAGAAGTTTTGGTCAAGAAAGCCTGCGACAAGGCCGGTATTCTCTGTGTGCCTTCCCGTATGGCCATCCTCACCAAACCTCTCAACGGCCGAGCGGCCTGCCATTATTGTGCGCAGTGCGGACGCGGATGTGTAACAGCCTCCAACTTCAGTTCCAGCCAGGTAATGATTCCGCCGGCGCAGGATACCGGCAGGCTGACCTTGATCACAGATGCGATGGCGCGCGAGATCCTGGTGGGCAAGGACGGAAAGGCAGAGGCGATTTCCTATATCGATAAAACCACACGCACTGAAAAACGGGTGAATGCCCGGGCCTTCGTCGTCGCAGCCAGCGCTTGCGAATCGGCACGGCTGTTGCTGAACTCACGCTCAAGACTTTTTCCTGATGGCTTGGCGAACTCGTCGGGAGTGGTGGGGCGCTATCTGAGCGACTCTGTGGGGAGTTCGGGCGCTGGGTACTTTCCCCAGCTAGCCAAAGTTCCGCCGCACAATCACGACGGTGTGGGCGGGATGCACATGTACATTCCGTGGTGGAAGTTTGACCGCAAGAACGAATTCCTGCGCGGATATCACATCGAGTTCTATGGGGGCCGCTTCATGCCCGGCGCCGGCGACTTTGATGGTGTGTGCGAGGAGTACGAAGGATACGGCGCGCCATTGAAACAGAAGTGCCGTTCGAGCTATGGCAGCTACATCGGCTTCGAAGGCCGTGGCGAGATGATTCCCAATGAAAACAGTTATTGTGAAATCGATCCCGACGTAGTTGACCGATGGGGGATCCCGGTACTTCGTTTTCACTGGCGGTGGAGCGACAACGAGATCCGGATGGCGCGGGATATGCAGGAGACCTTCCGGTCGATCGTTGAAGCTGGTGGAGGCACTTTCCAGAGCAAGGCTGGTGACGGCAGCGGTCCTCATCCTTACGGAATCACCGATGGCGGCGTCATCATCCACGAGCTCGGAACCGCTCGTATGGGAACTAATCCAAAGACATCAGCCTTGAACAAGTATTGCCAGGCGCACGACGTAAAGAACCTGTTTGTAACTGATGCGGCCTGCTTTGTCAGCAATCCGGACAAGAATCCAACGCTTACCATCCTGGCGTTATCCTGGCGAGCGTCGGAGTATCTGCTCGAGCAGGCGAAGAAGGGGAATGTCTAATTTGTTTATGCCGAAGTTTGAGAACTCAAAACTCGGGATGACTGACAACTCATACAGCACGTCACTGCCCGGTTCAAGCGAATCGATCAGCCGTCGCGACATTCTGAAATCGCTCACGATGGGAGTGTTGGCTGGCTCCGTTCTCCGAGTCATTCCCGCGCAAGCAGCCGAATACGCTCATCATTTAGTGCAGGCGGAGAAAGCATCTGCCGGAGGCGCCTATGCACCGAAGTTCTTTTCGCCGCAGCAATACAAAACGCTCCAGGCGCTTTGCCAAGCCATCATTCCACCGGACAATCATTCGGGAGGCGCTATCGAAGCCGCCGCTCCCGAATTCATTGACCTGCTGACCAGCGAAAACAGCGACTACCAGTTGAAATTAGGCGGCGGCCTGATGTGGCTGGATTCAACTTGCAACGATCGTTATGGGAAGAATTATCTGGAGTGCACGCCGGAACAGCAAAAACAAATACTTGATCTGATTGCTTACCGAAAGAATGCAAAAGCCGATCCAAGCATCAGCCAGGGTGTGGAATTCTTCTCATTCTTGCGGAACTTGACCGCGGATGGCTACTTCACTAGCGCGATTGGAATTAAAGATCTTCAATATATCGGGAATAAGTACATGAAAGACTTTCCGGGTTGCCCGGTGCTTCCGGAAGCCTGAGCAACGAATCTGCCACCCGCAGTTTTCTGCTAGGCCTGGCGGAACGGATCTTCGAGTGACGGACTCTGCGGCGTAAACAGTTCCGCGCCATCTTCCGTGATGTGCATGTCATCCTCAAGACGCACACCAAACTCCCCACGGATATAAATCCCAGGCTCATCGCTGAATGTCATGTTGGCGGCAATTTTACTCGGGTTGCCGCGCACCAGATAAGGCCACTCGTGTCCGTCCATACCCATTCCGTGACCCACGCGATGCGTGAAATATTTATAGTCGGGACCGTACCCGGCGTCGGTGATTACCTTGCGCGCTGCTGCATCCACCGCAGCACACTCCAAACCTGGGCGAGCTGCTGCCAGCGCGGCGTTTTGCGCCCGGTGTACGATGTCAAAGACTTGTTTCATCTTGTCGGTCGCCTTTCCGAGCACAAACGTTCGGCTGATGTCGGAGGTGTAGCCTTCCGCTTTGCAGCCACCGTCTGCGAGTATGATCGTCCCTTCGCGGATGACCTGCGGCGTGACCGATCCATGCGGGAAAGCGGAGAACTCTCCTACCTGCACGTCGGCTGAGCCTGAAAATCCCAGCTTGGTATGTGCGGCCTCGATGAGATTCTGAATCTCTTGCTGGGTCATTCCTTCCTTCAACGATCGCCAGGTTGCTTCATAGGCGGCTAACGTGACCTTGGCCGCCAAGCGCATCAATTCAATTTCATGATCACTCTTAATCATGCGGCATCCGGCAGTTACCGGTGTGGCGCTTAAAAGTTTGACTTGGGGCGCGGCTTGCGAGATGCCGTCAGTGAATACGAAGTGCACCGTTTCTTCAATGCCAAGCTTTCCGCCGACAAGTCCGCGATCTTTCAGCCCGCCCGCGACGCGCTGGTAAGGGCTCTCGTCTTCCTGCCAGATACGCACATCGGCGCGCTCGCCATCCGGGGCTTTCGCGATCTGCTCCCGAGCTCGGCCCTCTTCAAATGCGGGACACACATAAAACGCCGCACCTTTGACCGGCAACACCATGGCAAACAGACGCTCGCCTCCCCACCAGCGTATGCCGGTGAAGTAGTTGAGGGTAGTGCCTTCGGTCAAGAGAATGGCGTCAAGATTATTCGTTTGCATGAGCCGCCGGGCTTTTTCCTGTCGTTGGTTTCGCTCCTCCGGCGTGATCGGCTTGGCCTGGCCACTCATTGACTTCAGACTTGCGATGGAAGCTGGGAGCGGCGGACTGTTTGTCTCCGCGCCGGGTGAGAGTTGTGGCAGCAGGCTAGTACCAGCAGCAAGAGTTCCGGCTTGCAGGAAACGGCGGCGCGAGAACATGGAAGCCCCCAAATAAGGTGACCGGAGATTATAGAGGTCGTGTGGAAATTCGGCATCACCAAATAAAAAGAGGGAGCGTTGCGCTCCCCCTTTTTGCTTTAGTCTCGCGATTGAGATGCATTACTCGTCGTCTGCGAGGGCTAAGGCAGGCAGTGCGGGGGTTTTCTCGACTCCCACCGACTTTAAGTCGCGGGGTTCGAGACCCAAGGCTCGCAGGATAGTCGGCGCTACTTGTGACGTCGTCACTGGAGTTTTGATCACGCGGGTGCGCAGTTTAGATTCGAGACCACCAAGCCGACGTTACAACCCATCTCATAAATGCCTCGAGCCCCGAAGCCTAATTCGGACCGTCTCGCTTTTGTGGTTCAACTTCCGGATGGCTCGTGACTCGAGAGCAACGCGGTAGTGTTGAGCTTGTACGAAGCTCAAATGAGTGCCTTGGCGATCTTGAGTCAGCCGAGGAAGCGTTCTGTTGTCCAGATTTCAGAGTCACGACCTGGGCACTTTGCATCGATCCGCCGTTTGCCAAATTGATTCCGGGTAACTGGTTTGCTAAGGTCGTCGTTATGTCCGAGCGTTCCACCGAGCAGATACGCGAATTGCTCGACTCCCTTTATCGCGTGGATTCGGGACGAATCCTGGCAACTCTGATCCGCTATCTCGGTGATTTTGATCTTGCCGAGGAGGCGATGCACGACGCCTTTGCGGCTGCGCTGAGCCTGTGGCCGAGGAGTGGAGTACCCGGCAACCCGCGGCCATGGTTGATTTCGACGGCCCGATTCAAAGCCATTGATACTCTACGTCGACGGGCAAGATTTGATGCGTCTCAAGACGAGCTCGTGCGATATCTCGAAGCGCAATGGAATTCGGCGGAAAGGTCTAATGAAGAGGACAGCCTCGAGGATGATCGGCTGCGCCTGATTTTTACCTGCTGTCATCCATCTCAAGCGCCGGAAGCGCACGTTGCGCTCACCTTGCGTGAGGTGTGCGGGCTGACAACCGAGGAGATAGCAAAGGCCTTCCTGATCACTCCGCGTACGCTGGCGCAGCGCATTGTGCGCGCCAAGGCAAAGATTCGGGAGACACGGATTCCGTACGAGGTGCCGACGCCGCAGGAATTGCCGGAGCGACTGGGCGCGGTGCTGCAGGTCATCTATCTCGTCTTTAACGAGGGTTATTCGGCTGCGGCGGGAACGGAGGTAACGCGGGCCGAGCTAACCGGCGAGGCGATTCGACTGGGCCGGTTGCTGGCCGAACTCCAGCCAGAGCCGGAAGTCATTGGGCTGCTTTCCCTGATGTTGCTACACGAATCCCGTCACACCGCGAGAACCTCTCCGACCGGAGAGCTGATTTTGCTGGAGAACCAGGATCGCTCGCTCTGGAACCGGGAGCAGATGGCGGAGGGAGTGGCATTGCTGGAGAAAGCCCTGAAGTCCCGCCGCTTCGGCTCCTACACACTGCAGGCTGCGATTGCGGCCGTTCATGCGGAGGCGGAATCGGTCGCTATGACCGACTGGCGGCAGATTGTTGCGCTTTACAACCGATTGGTACGAATTCAGCCTTCGCCAGTTGTACGGCTAAATCGTGCCGTGGCCATTGCAATGCGCGATGGTCCAGAGGTCGGTCTGACGCATATCGACGCGGTGTTGGAACATGGCGAATTGGCAAATTATTACCTGGCGCATTCCGCCCGTGCAGATATGTACCACAGGCTCGGCAGGACAGCTGAGGCTCGGTCCTCTTATGAGAAAGCTCTGGCGCTGACCCAACAGGAACCAGAGCGGCAATTCCTGCAGGAGCGGATTCGGCAGTTGAAATAAAAGAAAATCGTCAAAAGCCGATGCGGATATTGAGATGACCAGGCGCAAAGCATAGTTCTAAAGCGCGGAAGAAGCAAAATTTCTTGGACGATTTGTCGAATTCCGGTCCGGCCGTTCGTCTATATGGTGAAGGCAGGGCAACCGGCCCGGCTCGAAGACCGTTACAGGAAAAGGAGAAATCATGACGCAGTATTTGGTTGCTATTCACCACCCCGACGACTACGACCCGTCCGTCGAGACCGAAGCGATGTCCCGCGATATCGACGTGCTCAACGACGAGATGGTGGCTGCCGGTGTCAGGATTTTCGTTGGTGGCCTCTCCGCGGCCAGCAACGCGAGGTCGCTGCGGGCGCAGCCCAATGGCAAGGTGCTCATCACAGACGGGCCGTACCTGGAGACCAAGGAGCACATAGGCGGTTTTTGGGTGCTGGACGCCGCCGACCTGGACGAGGCACTGGCGTGGGGGCGCAAGGCTGCCGTCGCCTGTCGGACGCCGGTCGAGGTGCGCCCTTTTGGGAGGACCAACGGAACCAACTGAGCGGCAGTGACAACACTGCCGGCGATGCCGGCCTGACGGGCCGGTGTCGGGGTGCCGCGAGCCGGGTCAGCATCCCTGCTTCCAAGTGGCATTACCTGGCTCATCGAAAACCGGGGACACCCGTAAATTAAACAAAATCAGATAGGACTCGAAGGAACTCAGTCATGAGAAAAGTCAATGTGCTTGAATTTGTCTCCCTTGATGGTGTCATACAAGCCCCAGGCGGGCCAGAGGAAGATACCAGTGGCGGCTTCGCGTATGGCGGGTGGATAAGTCCACATTCCGACCCTGTTGTTTCAACGGCCATAAGAAAGCAGATGAACATGCCGTTTGACTTGTTGATAGGGCGCAGAACCTTTGACAATTTTGCACGATTCTGGCCGCAACATAATGACATGTGGCCAGCCGTCAACACAGCGACCAAGTACGTCGCCTCGAATACCATGACTTCTCACGAATGGCAGCCGTCCGTGTTTCTAAATGGAGATATTGCGGAAAAAATCACCAAAATTAAGCAACAGGAAGGGCCGGATTTGCACGTTTATGGAAGCGCAAATCTCGTTCAGACGCTCATCAAGCATGATTTGGTCGATGCGTTCTGGCTGAAGATATATCCGATAACGTTGGGCGGTGGAAAACGATTGTTTGCCGATGGCACGATCCCGGCGGCATTCAAGGTGACGGAAAGCACAGTCACCTCGAAAGGCGTCATTATCGTGAATTACGAGCGTGCAGGCGCAGTCCCAACCGGAAGTCTATAAACATTCGGCCGGGTGGCCCGGGCTTTTGATCTTGCGGGCATTACCAACCCAGTGGGGTGCCCCTCGAGCCCACTTCCGGCCGCCATTCGAACGCATCAGTGACCCACAGACTCTTCTGACGGGGCTAGAAATAAAGAGCAGCTGTCGATGTTCGGTCTCCCGAACGACTATCTGATAATAGAACGATGAGCTAGGGCTCTCTGAATCACAGGAAACAAGGAGGAATTGATGAAATACATCTGTTTGGGCTATATCGAGCCCGGCAAGTTCGAAAACATGTCTGAGAGCGAGCGCAACACCATGCTGGACGAGTGTTTTAGCTACAACGACGAACTGCGGAAGAACGGACATTTGGTCGCTGAGGAACCTCTTCAGCCCGCCAACACGGCGGTGACCGTGTATTGGAAGAACGGAAAGGTTGCAGTGACAGACGGTCCGTACGCGGAAACGAAGGAGCAATTGGGTGGAATTCAGGTGCTTGAAGCGCGAGATCTGAATCACGCAATTCAGCTCATTTCCCAACATCCGGGAGTGAAGTTGAAGTGTGGAACAATCGAGATACGTCCAGCGGCGGATATAAACGAAATCATGAGAAAGAGCGAGCGGCGACGGCGAAAGGATACCTCGCGATGAGGGCGGCCAGGAGGGAAAGAATGATCAGTATCATGGCCGGGGCTGGCCTGGTGGCAATCCTGTCTTTCAGCTGGCTTGGTCAGGCTGCCGCCGGTGCGCGGACTGCTTCACGGCATCAACACAGGAATGTGCCATAAACGTGACCTGACAGACCAACAGTGGAAGATCCTTGACCCCCCTAGTCCCAGAGCCCGCCAGGCGACGTGACGGCCGGGGTCGGCCCTGGAAGGAGCGGCGGGCAGTTCTGAACGGTATCTTATGGGTTTTACGCACGGGTGCTCCCTGGGTTGAAGTTCCGGATCGATATCCGTCGTACCAGACCTGCCATCGCCGATTCCAGCAATGGGTCCAGTCCGGAGTGATGAGAGGAATTCTGGAGGCTCTTGCTGCAGAGCTCAAAATCCACGGCCTGATCGACGTAGAAGAGGCCTTCATCGATGGGAGTTTCGCACCATCGAAAAAAGGGGATCCAAGATCGGGAAAACAAAGCGAGGTAAGGGATCGAAAATCATGGCTGTGGCAGACCGGCATGGTCTCCCCGTTGCCATCTGCGTCGAGAGCGCTACTCCTCACGAGGTGAAGTTAGCTACCAACACTCTCGTCCAGATGGTCATCCCAGATGCGCCCCAAAATCTAGTAGGCGACAATGCCTATGACTCCGACAAATTGGATAGCGAGCTTCGCCGATACGGAATTGAACTGATCGCCCCACACCGCATGAATCGAAAAAATACGACCCAGGACCTACGTCGCCTGCGACGGTATCGCCGACGTTGGAAGATTGAACGGCTGTTTGCGTGGCTACAAAATTTCCGCAGGTTGGTTGTTCGTTACGAACGCTACGCTGGAAACTTTCTTGGAATGCTCCACTTAGGCTGCTGTTTGATCTTGCTGAGGCATTTATGGGATGGGTAGTAGTGTCGCCGAAGCTGAAGCCGCCGTGCTCGGCATTCTTTTTTGTCGAAGTTGTGTAGATCATGCCGTACACGGGCTGCACGATGACATCGGGTGTGCGGCTGTCGCTGAGCGGATTGTTGAATCTGAGCTTGAGTTCCGTCCCGGCCATCACCTCATCGATGAACAGAGCGTTGGCATTGGTGTTCAAGTAGCCGGCAACCTGATGACTCATGCTCTGGTCCTGCAACCAGATTAAAGCGACATCGTCGTCCGCAACGAAACCACACGAACCCGTGGCGCAATTCGCCGCGCTGACGATGGCGATCGCCGCGGGATGGGTCCCGCCATCTGGCAGACCTGCAACCAAATCCCCGAAGTGGCCCGGCTTATCGACCTTCACCGAGTTGATGGGAGATTGACCGTGCTTGGCGGTGACGATGAACAGCGTCGATTGGTAGATGCCCTGGTCCTTAAGCGCCTGAATCATTTTGCCGAGGGCCTCGTCAGTCTTTTGCAGCCCGTAAGCGAGAACGTCAGTCGGCGTGCCAGCGCCGTCCGTGTAACCGCCGGGCTGACCATTCAATTCGCCGACGTCGTCAGTGCAACTGCCATCTGCGTTGTCCTTGGCCAGTTTCTGGCCTACGCTTACCGCCTGGAAGTTCATGCCAAAGATGGCCGGCACGCCAGGTCCCGGCGTTCCGTCGTGCCTCAGACCGTGAATCTCGTTGAGGATTGCCTTGACCTTCTTCTGATCGTTCTCGACGGTACAAACCACGCTGGCGGTCGCATCGAAGCCGCCGACATTGGTGATTTCCGGCGTGTAGAGGTCATCCACGCCAGTGCCGGATGGACCGTTTACCAGATCGTAAGCGGGGTGCTTGTCTGCCCAAGCGGTGTGCCCGCCAGCAGCCTTTACGACTTCGAAGATGGTGTTGGTCCTCAGCGCGCTGTGGGGATACAGCGGGACGCAATTCCCGTGCGCGTCCAGGTGACGTGGCAGCTTGCTTGGATCGATTACGTCCAGCGAGACGTGCGACGAGTTATACAGGTCGATACTCTCGTCAAACACCATCATGTTGCCAGGGGATCCCGCGCACGTCGTGTTCGTGGGGTCGAAGATGGTACGGTCGTAGCTGACGTCGTAGAACAGTCCGTGGCTGATGGGTGAACCACCCGTTACCAGGGCCAGAAGGCCCGGGAAAGAATCTGTGTTCGCCGGCGTACGTGTATTGGAATAAGTAATTCCGTGACGGGACAACTCCGCCAGCGCGGAGTTGGGATGGCTGTCGACAAAACCTGCCAGGTCGAGAGCGTGCAGGCCGTCCACGTTGATCAGCAACCCATGTTTGATGTCATTTTTGTCCTTATCCTTTGCGGATGCAGCAGAGGAAAAGGAGCAGCTGCACAGAATCAGCATACTGAGAAGTCTCGAAAAAAGATTACGGGTGGACACGAGCAATCCTCCGTTGAGAAAGTAGAAGAGAGGTTAGGGGCGTCTCATCACTAAGCGGTTAATAGAAGATGAATAGTGTGTTAAAAACTTGGAACGAGGTTCCGAGAGTTCCGGCAATTGCTCATATGGAAAGTGGATTTCAGTGCGCCGGCTGCGGAGAGTGGAACGAGACTACGGTGGACGAATCCGCCGGGCGCGAGCAGAAATATGTGGAAGACTGTCAGACGTGTTGCAAACCTAATGTGCTTCATTCACGGTATGACGAGGCGACGGCGCAGTATGTGATTGATGCGCGGTTGGAATAAGAGTAGCTCGCCTTCTATCATGACGGCGAGGCTATAGGAGCTCCGCGACAATGGAGCAGCGGGAAAGGAATTAGACATATGGGTACAAACTACAGCGCTGCCACGGGTCGAATGGTTCAACACAACATGGTGACCACGCAGTTTGAACTGGATGGCTATCGCATTGTTCGGACGTTCGGTGTAGTGCGAGGGATCACCGTACGCTCGCGCTCGATTTTCGGCACTATCGGCGCGGGCCTGCAGACGCTCGTCGGCGGCAACATCACCCTGCTCACGAATCTCTGCGAAAAAACGCGCGCCGAGGCCTTTGACCTGATGCTCGAGCACGCCGCCCAGTTGGGCGCCAACGCGGTTGTGGGCGCACGTTACGATGCCACGGAAATCATGCAAGGCGTCACCGAGGTTCTGGCTTACGGGACAGCGGTGGTAGTCGAAGCGATGAAATAGGTCTGAGAAAAGAATGCGGAAGACACCGCTGCCGCTCATCATTGTCTTGAGTTTGATCGTTCGCCCCTGGCCGTCCGTGGCCCAGCAAGGCCGATATCTTTACAAGGCGACCCTGGTACAAGCAGCTCCGGGCAAAATTCTTGAAGTGATTGACCTCTTCCAGACAATCAGTAATGAAATGAAGCAAGCCGGAACTCAAGCTCCTCTCTGGATGCGTCACAGTCAGGGAGATCGCTGGGATCTTTTGCTACTGTTTCCCATGGGTAGCTATGGTGATTACTACGGGCGGGAGAAGGTAGGAAGACGGGACACGAATGAGCCGCTCTCGGTGCCGGCACAAAAGCTGAAGCAGGATGTCTCCTGGCAGGAAGATGTTTTCGTTTATGGACCGCCCCTGCAGGAACTGCGAAAAGCGTTTGATGCGGCAGGCTTCTTTCACGTGGAGATGTTTCAATCCCTGCCCGGCAAACAGGCGGAGTTGTACAGGGAACGGGACCAAGAGAACCTGTACTCGCGAGCGCTCAAGCAACCGGAGAATCTTATTTTTGTGCGCGACCAGGGAGCAGCTTGGGATCTGTTTACGATTGGCTGCTTCCGAGATCTTAAGCACTACGCCGAGGCCGCGGATGTTTCTCAGAAGGATCAGGATGCAGCCGCGAAAGCGGCAGGCTTCGAATCGGCGAGTCAGATCGGCCCTTATCTCCGAACTCTGATTTCTTTGCATCACGACACGCTCGCGGTCGCGGTGAAATGAGCATAACGTTTGGAGATTTCCACAAGAATCTTCGCTGGCAGATTGAAAAACTGAATGTGATCGCGGCCTTGAACCAAAGTTCAAAACCCAACCTATTGTGGTCACCTAATCAGTTAGCTACAACTCCTCGCGGTTTTCAGGTCTGACTAACAGCCTCGTCTACCACCTATAACTTTCTTATTGACAACAAACAGTTTGGGCGTAGGATGTGGACAAAAGTGGTACAAAGTGGAGAACACGGTACAGCTCGTGGGCAGCGGTGATTAAAGAAGAGGCGCCAGTGGGATTTGAGACTGACACCCCGAAAAATAGCCCGAACGAACCGGAAGTGACCGACATTTTGACCGCTTTTACCTCCCTCGCTGTTTTTGTGGCAGTCGCAAATAAGTCCCGGAGCCCGATAAAGGGCAGAGCACATGTTTCGCGGCAATCACCCAACCCGCGTCGACGAAAAAGGACGACTCAAGGTCCCGTCGGAATTCAAGCGGGTCATCGACGAGAAATACAGCACGCAATTTTACATCACGAGCTTAGACGGGAAGGTTGCTCAAGTGTATCCCTTCGAGGAGTGGGAACGGATCGAGCAGAAGTTGGCGGGCCTCTCCACCTTCAATCCTACGAAGAAGAAGTTTTTGGACCGGGTGAACTACTGGGGACAGCAGATCGAAATGGACGGCCAAGGCCGGCTATTGATGCCGCAGTTGCTGCGCGAGTCGGCACAGATCAAGGGCGAGGTCGCGGTGACGGGCAATCTGACCCACCTGATAGTTCGCAACCTGGAGCAGTACCGCAAGGAGATCGAGGAGCAGCCGTTCACGCCTGAGGATGAGAAGACGCTCGACGAACTGGGCATCTAGTGGACGAAGAGTTTGGGAAGGACACTCCCGAGCGGGGTGGGCATGGCGGCAGGGAAGTTGGCCATGTTTCGGTTCTTTTAAAAGAAGCGATCGACTTTTTAGCCGTCCAGCGTGGCGGGACTTATATCGACGCCACGGTGGGCCTCGGCGGGCACAGTTACGAAATCGCAAAACGCCTAGGCGCAGCGGGTCATTTGATTGGGGTCGATAAAGATCCTGCGGCACTGGAGTTGGCCCGCGAGCGGCTGCAGCCGTCCTCGGAGTTGGAAGGGGATTGGCCGCAGATCACGCTGCTGCATGGTTCGTTCGCGAAAATTGGTGAACGGTTTGGATCGGCATCAGCCGACGGACTGCTAGCCGATCTCGGCGTAAGCAGCCTGCAACTGCGAGACACGAAGCGGGGATTCAGTTTTCAGGCGGAAGGAGCACTCGACATGCGAATGAATCCGCAAGCCGAGCTGACCGCCGAACAAGTGGTAAATCGCCTCGACGAGCGAACACTCGCCGATGTGATTTACGAATTCGGTGAGGAAAGGAGGTCGCGGAGAATCGCCAGAGCCATTGTCCGGTCGCGGCCGATACGCACTTCCACGCAACTTGCGGAAGTCATAGCGGCCGCGGCCCGGCCAATGAAATCTGAGCGCATTCATCCGGCGACGCGTACTTTTCAAGCTCTCCGAATATTCGTAAACCGCGAACTGGACGACTTGCAGGCGCTGCTGAAAGCGGCGCCGCGAGTGCTCAAACCGGGGGGACGACTGGTGATCATCAGCTTCCACTCGCTGGAGGACCGGATTGTGAAAGACGCCCTCCGCGATGGAGTGAAGCAGAATCACTACCGATTGTTGACGAAGAAGCCAGTAAGCCCGGGCGAAGAAGAGATCGATCGCAATCCGCGGTCACGCAGCGCAAAGTTGCGGGCCGCCGAGCGAGTTTAATTGACGAGTTTGGCCTCGGAAAAACAGCCGAGGCTCCCGGCGTGACTCAGGGACGGCACGCCGGGCAAGGTTTTCCGGGTTGCGTGGTAGCAACTTTGAAAGATAAAGGTTTCCGGGACAGCATCGCCTCTCAAAAGGGCGAAAACAAAATTTCCTACCAATCTCTCGATGCTGTCCCGGAGAGAGTTCAGTAGGCGGAGGTCAAGGACATGTATACAGGCACATTGATTGAAGAGTTGATTGCGACGGTGGAGCGGACGGAGCAGTATGGCCGGCTGCGGAGCACTGAAGAACTGGAGAACTGGTACGCGGGAGCGCACTCGGAAGCCGTCCGGCCCGAACAAAATCTACTTGGGGTGGCGTAAATGGCAGCAGCAGGCGCAGCAGTTCAGGGTGCAATTCCTTCCAGCCGCAGAGCACCGTGCTGGACCGGGACACCGGAAATTTACTTTTCCAAGGCAATCGACAACTCGCGCCTGGTCAAGGTCGAAGACCCGGTGCGCAGCCGCGAAATGAAGCATTTCGGGATTGCCCTGGGCTGCCTGTTCCTGCTGGTCATGACGTATGCCTGGCAGCACTTCAAGGCGGTTGAATACGGCTACAAGATCGAGTTACTCACAACCCAGCGCGATGGATTGGTGGAAATGAACCGTGCCCTCCGCCTGGAGGAATCCTGGCTGCGGGCTCCGGATCGAATCGACGAGATGGCTCGCAAATTAAATTTGCAGCCGCCGCAGGCCGGGCAAGTGATGCACCTCGACGCCACAAGTTCAGATGGTGGCGCACCAGTAATGGCAAGTGCTGCTCCAATTGCGGTGATCTCGGTTCCGTAAGAGGAGATATGAAACTCCAAGCCATTGGTATGTCCTTAGGCTATGAGCTTTGTGGCTATACTAGAGCCAGCGGGGATCACTTGCTAGCCGTAGGCAGAAAATTTAGGATTCCCGTCTTGTCGACGCTCTCTTCATTGCCGGGAGCCAGAGAGAGTAACTCCCGAGACAGTACTGAGGCGAAATCGCCGATTTTTCAAAAAAGTTGATGGCGGAGGAGGCGGGTATGATTCAGGAAGCGCCCCGAAATACGCAGCAGATTGAGAGTCTGCTCCCTTGCCTATTAAGGGGGCTACTCCTCCGTGTCAAAAGATGGTGGGCGTGATTGGAGTCGAACCAACGACCTCCGAGTTAGCATCTCAGCGCTCTTGGGGCTTTGGAACTGATCAAGGACCTAACCCGGTTCCGCTGAGCTACACGCCCACCGGTTACTACAGCATTTAGAGGGAGTCGTCTCGGAAGTGCACGAGTTGGTACATTCTGAGAAAGGATTCCTCAGTAATGGAAGGATGAGTTTCGGATTCAGGGAGACGAAGGCGGAATCAGTTGGGAAAGTAGAATCTGCGGGTATCTGGCGGCTTCCGCTGTGCGAGCGGGCCGCCATATTTGTCTGAGGTGTTAAAGGAATGGCAACCAACAATTCCCGCGGCAACGCAGGCTACCGGCT
>Ga0066699_10000214_pt1 | contig 14696 bp, 14 predicted proteins | sample GraSoiAngelo_148_FD_66455 | JGI IMG/M metagenome (GOLD analysis project Ga0066699, IMG submission 66455) | Grasslands soil microbial communities from the Angelo Coastal Reserve, California, USA - 14_1009_09_20cm | ecosystem: Environmental > Terrestrial > Soil > Grasslands | place: USA... | reverse complement strand
TCGGCTTGCGATGCTTGCGCAGGCGCTCTTCCCGGGCCTCGTCGCGCGGGTTGCGGGCCGATCCGGTTACCGTCCTAGAAAGAACGGGGCTAGCGACTAGTCGCCAGCGTTAGCCGAATCGCGGAGGAAAGCGAGGTTTTCCGCCGCGTCGGCGGGTTCGGTTCGCCGCCGTTCGCCACCGCCGTTTTCCTGAATCTTTCCAACGAGAGCGTCTTCGAGGATGCCGGTCGCCTCTTCGTGCTGCTCCAGGAGGTCGAGTAACTTCGCGTAGACGGCCGCGACCTACCTCGGCCTCTCGCGTCGCTGAATCCTTTTGAACGAGCGTGTCACGAAAACGCAAAGGAGGGGGACATACATTCCCGTCCCCATCCTCCTCGTCGCGAGTCTTGCTGAAGGCCTCGTCCCTACGGGGCTTGGTGCACGTTGATGTTGCCGTTGTCGACCGTTGCGTAGTCCTGAGCGTGGAAATCACAAGGACTGCTTGCCGTGCCGAAGTCCCAGCCGATCAAGTCACCCGTCCCACCGGGCACGCCCGAATCGTGAAGCTTGAAGGAAATCTCCTTCAAGCCGGACGGAAACTCCGCAGAACTCGCAAATAGGCCGGTCGCTTTGTTGACCGCCGCAGTCAGCTCGGCGTCGCCGGTCGTTCCGTCGACCTTCAGACAATCGACCGTCATGTTGAGGTGCGACGCGTTATAGGTCGTGCCGGTATTGGTAGATGTACAGGCCGGGATGGTCAGGTTGAAGTGGCCGCTACCGGTCGTCCCATTTGACGCCGGGTCAACCTTGGCATCGAAGCCAAAGTTGTCCTCCTGCGGGGCACAGCGCGTCACGATGATTGCGCGACCTCCGCCAACGGCATAGTCCCAGTGAGGGTTCCCACTTCCGCTGGATGGCGGATCGGTGTTCAGGCCGCATACGAGCGCCGGGTCACCAGCCGGGTAGAGGTTGATCGCGTTGACGGCGTTCGTGAGCGTCGTAAGCGCGGTCGCGTCGAGTGCGAGGTTGAGGTTGGTGCCGTCGTTGCAGGCGAGGTTGGCGTTCTGCAGACTAAGATCGGATGCAGCGGTAGGAATCCCGAAGACGAGTGCTGCCAGTGTGGCTGGCACGACACACTGGATTGTGCGTCGCAGAAAACGTTTCATCGTCATTCCTTCCCCTTTCGCGAAAAACCCGGGCTGAGGACGGTCGCCAAGACGGCGAAAGGTCCTGATTTGTGCCGCACCTCCGGGGGTTTCGATAGGTCTTGGCCCTTGGCGGGCCCCGCAGATACCGCAGAAACGCGGAGGCAACCGCCGCATGCGCGGTGCCTCGCGACGAAAGGTTCGTCTCCCTTGCCCACCTCCTTCTAATCCCCAGTGAGGACGGACATAGGTCGAACGACGGACAGGGGGTGAGGGGATACGCCCGGATCGGCTTGCACGAACGAGAGTCCGCAAATTGCGAAAGAAAGTCGCGACAGATCCACCGGGCGTGGTCAGGCTAAAGCCGTAGGGCAGCCCGCGACGCTTTCCAAAATCGCTTTCCAAGCTGCGCGGGAAACTCCGGAAGCCCGCTTTGCTAGCGGGCTTCCCGGGGTAGTCGCCGGTTACCGTCCTACAATCCCGCCGTGAGCCCGGATCCGCTTGCGCTCGACGACGTCATCCACGTCGCCGAGTTCCGCGCCGCACTGAGACGGTTCCTCCGCAGAAGTGAACGGATCTCGCGCGCCGCCGGGCTCACGCCGCAGCGATACCTCCTGCTGCTCATGATCAAGGGCGCGACCGACCTGTCCGAGCAGTCGACGGTGACGGAGCTCTCGGAGCGCCTGCAGCTCGCGCAGTCGACCGTCACCGAGCTCGTTTCACGTGCCCAAGAGGTCGGACTCCTCGTGCGCGAGGTGTCGTCGTCAGACGCGCGCGTCGCCAACATTCGGCTCAGTGCCGAGGGAGAGCGGCGACTGGCCCGCGCGTTCACGAATCTTGCGAGCGAGCGGCGCGATCTGCGCGAAGCGTTCGAGCACCTCGAGGAAGAGCTCAGCCCGGTTTCCTGAGGACGTACCACGCCGCTTCGGCGACGTACTGGTCCGCGCCTCCGGGAGATAGTGCACGCACCTGTTCGCGCCGGTCGCCGGTGCAGCCCGCGAGGTCGAGATAGGCGTCTAGCGGCCGTCGCTCGTGTCGGAAGCGCGACTTGACGAGGACGAGCCCGTTCGCCTCGAAGAGGTGCCGTAGATCGATGTCCGGGAGCGTTCGCGTGTGCGATGAGTCTCGCGCGCGCTCGAAGCGATCGAGATCCAAGGCAGACAACGGATCGACCGGTGCGATCTGGTCCTCGACGATGACCGTTCCGCCGCGGCGCGTGACGCGGACGAGCTCTGCGACGACGAGCTCCGGTCGGGGAACGTGATGAAGCGTCCGGCGGGTGCAGGCGACGTCGAACGAGAAGGATTCGAAGTCGAGCTTCGCGATGTTTCCCTCCACGAACGTGACGTTCGGCGGCGCATCGCGTCGCGCGGCCTCGAGCAGTTCCGGGACGACGTCGACCCCGACCACCTCGCGCACGAGCGGCGCCAGTGCCAGCGCGAGCGTTCCCGCTCCTGTCCCCGCGTCGAGCGCCCGCTCGACGCCTTCGAAGCTGGCCAGCGTGCGGAGCTCTTCGCGCACGGCTTCGACCTGCCGCGCTGCGTGCTCCGCGACTTGCTCGGCGGTTGCCGCGAAGCGTTCGCGTACGTCGTCGATGTTGGTCATCGGCGCGCCTCGCGCCGCGCGAGATCCAAGGCTTCGTCGCGCGTCGAGATCGTGCCGGCTGCGCGTTCCTCCGCGATCCGCTCGAGCAGCCGTCCGATCTCCGGTCCCGGCGGCAGGCCGAGCTCGTCACCGCGGAGGAGGGCGTCCACCGGCTCGCTCGCGCGCGCGGCTTCAACCGCCGGAATCAGCTCTGGCCGTTCGAGGAAGACGAGAGCATCGGTCGCCCACGGCTCGGTCATACGGCGGAAGCGGTAGATCGCTCGCGGGGAATCGTCGGCGGGCGGCTCGGCGGAGAGGAGTGCGCGCGCGTAACGGCGCGTCTCGACGGACACGGGCAGTCTCCGCACATTCTCGCCGAACGCGGCAACGAGGCGATACCGCGGGGAATCCAGGCGATCGCTCCGTGCGTCGAGCGAGCCGCCCAGCGGTGCAAGCAAATCGAGCTCGGCGAGCAGGCGAAAACCGTCAGCCGAGAGGCGCTCGAGCTCGGCGAGCACGCGCTCGCCTGCCGCGCGAGTGACGAGAGCCGCGTTGTCGACGATCAGACGGCGCGTCATCGGCGCGACGGTGAAGTCGAGCTCGTCGGCGAGCCGCACCGCGCGCACGAGGCGAAGCGGATCGTCCTCGAACACCGACTCGGACACCGCGCGAACTTCGCGCAGCTGCAGATCCTCCCGCCCGCCGCACGGATCGAGGTGCTCACCGCCGGCGACCGGTAGCGCGATCGCATTGATCGTGAAGTCGCGCCGAAGGAGATCCGCCTCGATTGTTCCGTGTACAGGTGTGAAGTCGACGGTCCGCCCGCCCGGATTGACGACGCGCCAAGACGCGTGTCTCTCCGAGAGCGCGAACGGTGCGCCTCCCGACTGCTTGGCATACGCGCGGGCAGCCGTGGCCGGCTCACGACAGACGACGTCGACATCCAGTACGCGGCGCGCGAGCAGCTCGTCGCGCACCGCTCCACCGACGAACCACGCCTCCTCGTCGCCGAGCACCTCGCGGACGAGCTCATCCATCGAGGATCGACCTTCGCGTCCGCAACGGATCCGAGCTGATTCCGCAGACGAGCTCGTAGTTGATCGTTCCCGCCACCTCTGCGTGCCTTTCCGCGAGCACGCCCTGTCCCACGAGCACGACCGGAGTCCCGACGGGAAGCTCACGATCGAGCTCGACGGCGAACGAATCCATCGAGACGGTGCCGACAGCGGGTCGCGGCTCGCCCGCGACGCGTACCTGCGTCCCGGTGAGGTCGCGGCGGAAGCCGTCGCCGTAGCCGACGGGCACGAGCCCGATCCACGTGGGCTCGTGCGCGACGAATCGCCGCCCGTAGCCGGTGCTCTCGCCGGGTTGCAGCAGCTTTACCTGCGCCAGGTGGCTGTGCCAGGAGAGGACGGGTTCGAGTCCGTCCTCCGCGGGGTCGGTCCCGAAGGGCGAAAGGCCGTAGATCGCGACGCCGCAGCGCGCTGCGTCGAGCCGCGCTTCGGGAATCCGCAGCGCGGCGGCGCTGTTGGCTGCATGACGAGTGAGCCCTTCACGCTCGGGCGCTGAGCCGAGGAAGCGTTCGAGCTGCGCGCGCGCGAACGCCTCGTCGGAATCCGCCGTCGCGAGGTGGGTCATCACGCCGACGACGTTGTCGGTCAGCTCGGGGAGTCGTGCGAGTCCATAGCGGCCCATGCCGGTGTCGAGCTTGAGGTGCACGCGGATGCCGTCCGGGATCTCTGCGTCGGAGATCGCGAGCTCGAGATCTGCGTCGCGTGCGTGCGCGAGGTCCCGGCTCGAGCTCGTTGGGCCCATGACGATGATGCGCGCGTCCCGAAACTCCTGTGCTAGGGCGAGACCTTCCGCGACCGTCGCGACGCAGAGCGCGGTTGCGCCGGATCCCAACGCCGCAGCGGCGACGTCGACTGCGCCGTGTCCATAGCCGTCGGCCTTGACAACCGCCCACAGCTCAGGGCCGTCGAGGACGCGCACGAGTGTGCGGACGTTCCGGCGCAGAGCGCCGAGGTCGATCGTGAGCTCCGACCTGTGCACTCTGGGAGAGGCTACTCGGGCATGCTGTCAAGTCGAAGGCGCCGGCAATCTCGCCTGCTCGTAGCGCGGTGAAGAAAATGTCGCCAACTCTTCACACCGTCCTGGTCGGACGGGGTCTGACCCCGTACGAATTGGGGGTGGCCGCTTCAGCCGAGGACGTACGGGAGCATCTCGATCACATCGGAGGCGATCAGGCCGGCACGCTGCGGCGCTTCGGCCGCCGCCTCCGAGTGCGCGGTCGCAGCTGCTGCGGTCGCGAGGCGGGCGTCCATCCCCTTCGCGAGAAACGACCCGATCACGCCCGTGAGGACGTCGCCGGTTCCCGCGGTTGCGAGCGACGGGAAGCCCGGACAAACGAGCACGCACTCGCCCGGGGCGGCCACGATCGTCCCTTCGCCCTTCAGCAAGACGACGCAGTCGAAGCGCTCAATCGCCCGGTGCGCGGCCTCGAGACGGTGCGCGTCGACCCACGCCGACTCGACGCCGAGCAAGCGCGCCAGCTCGCCGGAATGCGGCGTCAACACCGTCGGCGCGGAGCGGAGGAAGGGCTCGAGCTCCCACAACGCGTCCGCATCGACGACCGCCGGCAGGTCCGTCTCCTCGAGCAGCCGGCGCACGAGAGCCTTCGACTCCTCTGAGCGGCCCAATCCGGGACCGAGCGCAAGTGCCCGCGCCCGCTCGGCGGCGTCCCACACGTCTTCGAGTGGACGCTTCACTGCTTCGAGCAGCTGCGACTCGAGCACCGGCAGCGACTCGCGCGGCGCGGCGACGGCGACGTAGCCTGCGTCGGCCCGGAATGCCGCGCGCGCTGCGAGGCATGCCGCTCCCGTCAGTCCCGGCGAGCCTCCGACGACGAGCACCGAGCCGGCGGAGTACTTCGTGTCCGAGGCGAAACGAAGCGGAATCTCGTCGAGGATCTCCGGCGTCACCTTCGCGTGTGACGTTTCACCGTCCGCCAGGCCGATGTCGACGACGTCGATCTCTCCGCTGGAGAACGCCCCGGGGGCGACGTAGAGACCGACCTTCTCGCGGTGGAAAGTGACCGTGGCGACCGCCTTCACGACAGCGCCGGCGACCTCCCCGGTCGACGCGTCGACGCCCGAGGGGACATCGACGGCGACCACGTCGACGTTTGCAGCGTTGATCTGCTCGATCAGCCGCGCGGCGCGGGGTCGGGGCTTCCCGGTGAAACCGGTGCCGAAAAGTGCGTCGACGATCACGCCGGGCGAGCCAAGGTCCTTCTCTTCGTCGTCGGGCTTCGCATCGACGATTCGCACGTCGCGTTCCTCCTCGCGGAGCACGCGCGCGGCGACGCGTCCGTCACCGCCGTTGTTCCCGCCGCCGCACACGATCGTGATCGACTCGTTCTCATCCCACTCCTCGAGCACGAACTCTGCGACCGCACGGCCTGCGCGCTCCATCAGTTCGTCGACGTCGTGTCCCGCCTCGGCCGCGAGCATTTCCTCGGCCGTGTAGAGCGGCTCGAACATCAGCGCTCGTCGACGATCGCGACCGCGTTCGCGAGCTCGCGGGAATGAGTCATCGAAAGGTCGACTCGTCCGAATCCGTGTCGCTCAGCGAAAGCGGCAACGCGGCCAGAGAGGCGAACGGACGGCTTCGGCCGTCCCGCGATCTCGATGTCCCTCCACGCAAAGGCGCGTGCGACGCCGAGCCCGAGTGCCTTGCCGACCGCTTCCTTGCCGGCGAAGCGTCCCGCGTACGACTCGGCGGGATTCGGGCGCGCGTCGCAGTAAGCACGCTCGGTCTCGGTGAAACAGCGTTCGCGAAAGCGCGGATAGCGCTCGAGCGCGCGGCGGATGCGCGCAACCTCGATCAAGTCGACGCCAACTCTCACGCGTTTTCCTCGAGCCACGCGGGAACTTGGGCGATCGAAGACACGATTGCGTCCGGACGAACACGCCCGCGCTCGACGGCGTCGGGACGGAACTTTCCCGTGCGCACGAGGATCGTCTTCATGCCGTATGTCTGCGCGCCCGCGATGTCCACCTCGATGTCGTCGCCGACCATCCAGGCCATGTGCGCGTCCGCATCGACCGCCTCGAGCGCGGCTTCGAAGTAGGCGGCCGACGGCTTGCCCAGGACGATCGCCTCCGTGTCGGCGGCGTACTCCAGACCCGCTACGAACGCGCCGGCGTCGAGCAGCGGACCGTGCTTCGTTTGCCACCAGCGGTTCTTGTGCAGGCAGTAAAGGTCTGCGCCGGCCTCCAGTTCATGGAAAGCGCGCGCGAGGTTCATGAAGGAGAACACGAGGTTCGTCTCAGGCGTCTCGTCGGCACCGCCGACGAGAACCGCCTGTGCATCCTCGCCGACGAGCTCGACACCGTCGAATTCCCCGACGATCGCGTGCATCGTCAGTGCCAACACGCGTTTTCCGGCGAGCGCACGGGCCGCCGCACGCGGCGTCGTCTGCAGCTCTTCGTCGTCGAGTGAGATGCCCATGGCACGCAACTCCTCAGCGAGCTGGGCACGAGTTCGCGTCGTGTTGTTCGTAATGAAACGCAAGCGGTGCCCGTCCTCCCGCAACTGCTCCACTGCCGCCGCGCCTCCGGCGATCGGCTCGCCCGAAACATGGAAGACACCGTCGACGTCTAGGAGAATGGCAGGCATGGACGGCGACTCTATCCGCGTGACTCGTTCCGTCGTGATCCCGCTCAGCGAGATCGAGCTGCGGTTCTCGCGCTCGAGCGGGCCGGGCGGGCAGCACGCACAGAAGTCCGAGACGCGGGTGGAGGCCGTGTTCGACGTGGAGGCCTCCGAGTCGCTGACCGAAGCGCAGAAGCGGCGCGTCGTCGGGCGGGCCGGTCCCGTCCTGCGGGCGCTCGCGCAGGACGAGCGGAGCCAGGCGCGAAATCGCGAGCTCGCCGTCGAACGCCTCGCCGGCCAGCTCCGGGACGCCCTCCGCGTTGTCCGCAAGCGCGTCCCCACGAAGCCGAGCCGGGCCTCGAAGGAACGCCGCCTCGAGGAGAAGCGGCGGCGGGCCGAGCTCAAGCGCCTCCGACGGGATCCCGGCTAGCCCGCACCCGGACAACCGCTTTTCCCGTTTACGAATCACAAAGCATGACACCGATCGCCGTCACGATCGCGCAGGAGGACGCGCCCACCGGCATCGTCACGCTCATCGGCGAGCACGATGCCTATTCCGCTGCGCGTCTCGAGAATGAGCTCGCGCTCCTCGTCGACCGGGGGATCCGCGTCGTCGTCGACCTTTCCGAGGCGACCTTCGTCGACTCGCAGACGCTGAGCGTTCTCCTCTCCGCACGCCATTCGGCCGAGACCGCCGGGGTCGGCTTCACGCTCGTCCTTCCCCGCGAGCCCTACACGCAGGTCCATCGCATTCTCGAGCTGACCGGACTGGCGTCGGCATTCGCCATCTTCCCGACGCTCAAACGTGCTTCCGCCGCCGCGCGCGAAAGCGTGAACGCCGGCGAACGGATGCGCGCCGCGTAAACGCCGTCCGATCTGCCGCGTAGCGTTGCGCGGCGATGGATTACGACCCGTTGCGCCGCGGCTTCGCCGAGTTCGTGGGCGCGTTCACGCTCGTCTTCATCGGCGCGGGATCGACCCTCTCGATCATCAAGCTGCTCGCACCCGCGCTGCGGCAGGGAGGCGACATCGCGAGTGTCTATTCGGGCTTCACCCTCGTCGGCGTTGCGCTCGCCAACGGGCTCGCGATCGGCGTCATGGTCTCCGCGATGGGTCACATCTCCGGCGGCCACTTCAATCCGGCGATCACCCTGGGCTTTTTCCTGACCCGCCGGCTCGCGCCCGTGCTCGCGTTGACCTACTGGCTCGCGCAGTTCGCGGCCGGAGCGACCGCTGCACTTCTGCTGAAGTGGATTTTCCCGGAAACGGTGCGTAACCTCGCGACCCTCGGCTCGCCCGCGCTCGGGCACGGAGTCGATCACTGGAAAGGCTTCGTCATCGAGATCGTCCTGACGTTCTTCCTCGTGTGGGTCGTGTTCGCGACCGCAGCAGATCCCGGAGGAACGTTCAAGTCGATCGCCGGCCTCGCGATCGGTCTCACGATCACGATCGACGTCCTGATGGGTGGTCCGCTCACGGGCGCGGCGATGAATCCGGCACGCGCGTTCGGGCCCGAGCTCGTGCAGCGAAACTGGGCGAATTGCTGGGTGTGGTACGCGGGACCGTTCGTCGGGGGCGGCATCGCCGCATTTCTCTACGACTGGCTCTATCTCCGGCCGCTGCGCCCGTTTCCGGTCGGACCGCCGGAGACCGGGGTCATCGAGCCCCGCCCCGGCGAGACCGCGGTCTCGTAGTCCGGCACTCGCGTCTCGTCGAACTTGCGCTTGCAGCCGGGTCCGCAGAAGTAGAACGTCTGGCCGCCGACAACGCTGCGATGCGGCGTCTTGAACCGATCGACTGTCATGCCGCACATCGGATCTCTCGCACCTCGACGCGTCGTCAGCGCGATCAGCGTGGCAGCGATAACCAAGAAGAGGATGTCGAGCACGGAAGTGTAGTTCCAGGAAATCTCCCGGCTCGTGATCGAGTCGAGTGACGGGCGGTGGTGCGGCACGAGACCGGCCGCGGAAAAGATTCCGTCGACGATGAGCGCCGCCGCGGCCATTGCGACGAACATGATCGCCACCAGCATCCGCGTCAGCCGCCAGCCGTAAACCCGGCCGTAGATGAGCACGATCGGGATGATCACCAGGTCGGCATAGATGAAAGCGATTACGCCGGAGAACGAGATCCCCCCGGCCCACAAGACGGCGGCAAGCGGGACGTTGCCCACCGAGCACACGAACGAGAGCGCGGCCACGACAGGTCCGAGCACCACGCTTTCGAGCAGACGGGGCGTGGCCGAGGAATGCGTGAGGAACAGTCGGTTGAAGAACGACATCGGCAGAAGCGCGACGAAGCCGGCAATCACGAAGCCCGCCGTGATCTCCTTCCACAGCATCTCCCAATCGCCCCGGAAGTTGTGCGCGACGTCGGACCACGCGTCGATCGAAGTCAGACGTTCGCGCCACGTCATCAGCTCCGTCCCGGCGCTGTGGTGTTGGTGGCCGGCATCGGCGTGCTCCGCGTGGACGCGCGCCTCCGCTTCGGCTCGGCGTGAAACGAACAGGCGAATCGCTGCCCACATCAGCGCGATCAAGAAGATTCCCCCGACGAATTCGGCGAGCGTGAACTGCCAGCCGAGAAAGATCCACATGACGATCCCGATCTCGAACACGAGGTTCGTGGATGCGAACTGGAACGCCATCGCCGAGGCGAAGCTCGCTCCCTTCTGGAAGAGCGACTTCGCGATCGCGACCGCCGCGTAGCTGCAGGACGACGATGCAGCGCCGAGGCCGGTCGAAACGGCGAGCTCGCGGGGCCCCCGGCCGCCGAGCGCGCGTTCCAGCCGCGAGCGCGGGATCCATGCCTGCACGACGCCCGAGAGCGCGAAACCGAGGACGAGCGCCCACCACACCTCCCAGAACATGCGGAAGGCGTTCGCGAAGCCCAGCCCGATCTCGTGGAGGACGTGCACGAGAGGGACCGTAGCCTCGCACGGCAGCTCTGGGCTAGAAAACCGGGGTGGCACGCACGCTCGCAGCCGTTCCGGACCTCGAGCAGGAGCTCGATCATCTGTACGGCGGGCCGCTCGAGGCGTTCACCTCGGCCCGCAACGATCTGACACGGCGGTTGCAAAAAGCCGGCCAGTCGGACGCGGCGGAACGGATCCGGGCGCTGAAGAAGCCGAGCGTCCCGGTCTGGACGGTCAACCAGCTTGCGCGCAGCCACGGCGAGGACGTAAAGGCACTCGTCGAGGCCGGAGACCAACTCCGTCGTGCGCAAGAGCAGGCCTTCGGCGAAAGCGGCGGTGCGGCGCTTCGAGATGCGACCGCCGGGGAACGAGAAGCGATCAGGCGGCTGACGCACCGAGCACAGGACGTGCTTCAGGAGAAAGGGCGAAGCGCCTCGCGGTCGGTGCTCGAACGCGTCGCGTCGACCCTTCGCGCAGCGGCCGTCGATCCGGACGCAGCAGTGCTTCTGGTCGCCGGCCGCCTCGCCGGCGAGCTCGATTCCCCGGGCTTCGACACGGTGGCAGAGCTGGCGCCTCCGGCCGCCCGTCCGCGGAAGCAGAGTGCTGCTGCAGAGCGAAAGCGGCAGGCGGAGCGTCGCAAGCTCCAGGGACGCGTCGAGCGGCTCGAGCGAAGGGCCGATGAAGAAGAGAGCCGCGCAGCGCGTGCCGAGGAGGCGGCCGCCGCCGCGCGCGAGCGCGCCGAGCAGACGCGGGCCGAACGCGACGCCGCACGTGCCGAGCTCGACGAGCTCGCTTAAAGCTCACCGCTGCGGGAGAAGCAGCGGTCATGGCCGGCGAGAACGAACTGATCATCCTCGACGGATGCACGTTCTTCTATTCCGATGAGAACGGCGACGTCGAGGCGCAGGAAGCCGAGGGCCTCTTCTACCACGACGTTCGCCATCTCTCACGCTGGCTCGTTCGGGTCGACGGAAGCTCGCTCGCTGCGCTGACGAGTCGGCGCGTCGATTACTTCTCCGCACGCATCGTCTGCAAGACCCACAGCGAGAGCGACGACGCGCCGCGGATCTCGGTCCGTCGTGACCGCTTCGTCACCGAGGGGACGCACGAGGACATCGTGCTCGAAAACCTCAGCGGGGAACCGCGTTCCGTCACGCTCGAGCTCGTGTACGGATCCGACTTCGCCGATGTGATGGAAGCGCAAGAGAAGGGAAACGGCGAGGGCCGCCATTGGCAGGAGACAACCGCGCGTTCGGTCACGCTGTGGAACGATCGGGAGGGATACCGCCGCGGCACGGTCCTCACGTTCAATCGCAACGGCCGCGTCACGAAGGAGCGTGCGACCTTCAGCGTCGAGCTCGGCCCGAGGGAATCCTGGTCACTCTGCGTCGACATGACGCCGGTCGTCGACGGCAAGCGCAGACCTCCGCTGCTGCGCTGCGCGTCGTTCAGCGGGCACGCCGCGAAGATGCCGATGTCACTCGACGACTGGCTCGAGGACGCGCCCTTTCTCGAGACCGACAGGGACGCCCTCGGAGACACGTACCGCCAAAGCCTGCTCGACCTCGCCGCACTGCGCGTCCGGCCGGACGACGTCAGGATCCACTGGGCCATGCCCGGCGGAGGCCTGCCGTGGTTCATGACGATCTTCGGCCGCGACAGCCTGATTGCGTCCTATGAGGCGCTCGTCGTCCATCAAGAGCTCTCACAAGCGACGCTCGAGGCACTCGCGGAGCTCCAGTCGACCGAGTGGGACAACTTCCGCGATGCGGAGCCCGGGAAGATCATGCACGAGCTGCGCCGAGGCACGCTTGCGAAACTCGGCAAGATCCCGCACACCCCGTACTACGGAACACACGACGCCACGATGCTGTGGCTGATCCTCCTCGACGAATACGAACGGTGGAGCGGAGACAACCGCTTCATCGAGCGCATGGAGAAGCATGCCCGCGCGGCGCTCGCCTGGCTGGAAGGCCCCGCCGATCTCGACGGCGACGGCTTCGTCGAGTACCGGAAGCGCTCCGACTCGGACAGAGCGCTCGGCAACCACTGCTGGAAGGATTCGGACGATTCCATCCTCTTCGCCGACGGGCGCAAGGCGGAGCCGCCCATCGCGACGTGCGAGCTACAGGGCTATGCGTACGACGCGCGACTGCGAACGGCGCGACTCATGCGCGAGGTCTGGCACGACGACGAGACCGCCGCGCGTCTCGAAGAGGAGGCGGCGGCCTTGAAGCGGCGCTTTCACGACGCGTTCTGGGTGAAGGGCCGCGGTCACTACGCGCTCGCCCTCGACGGCGAGAAGCAACAGGTCGACTCGATGACGTCGAACACCGGCCATCTCCTGTGGAGTGGCATCGTCGAGGAGCGACATGCAACCTCGGTCGTTCGCCGGCTCATGCGTGAGGACGTGTTCAGCGGCTGGGGCGTACGCTCGATGTCGGCGAACGACGCGGGTTACAACCCTCTCGAGTACCACAACGGCACGATCTGGCCGCACGACACGGCGATCGTCGCCGAAGGTTTCCGCCGCTACGGCTTTCGCGACGAGGCGGGGAAGTTGTGCCACGCCATCCTCGACGCCGCGGAGAAGTTCTCGAATCAGTTGCCGGAGGTCTTCGCAGGTTTCGCGCGGGACGGTTCGGACGTGCCTGTCGAGTATCCGGATGCGCTCAAGCCTCAGGCGTGGGCGGCTGCGGCGCCGCTCCTCGCGCTCCGCACATTCCTCGGTCTCGATGTCGTCGACGGCAAGCTCCGCTCGCGGCCTCACGTTCCGAAGGAGCTTGGCAAGCTCAAGCTGCGGAACGTCGGCTTCCGCGGCCGCTACGTGGACCCGTGACGGGTTATTCGACCGTGACGGTCTTCGCCAGGTTGCGGGGCTGGTCGACGTTCAGCCCGCGCAGCCGCCCGATCCGATACGCAAGCAACTGCAACGGAAGCACCGCCAGCACCGCCTGCAGGAACGCGGGCGTCCGTGGGACGTAGATGACGTCGTCGGCGTGGTGCTGGATGTCCTCGTTGCCGTCGGTGGCGATCGCGATCACGTGCGCGCCGCGCGCGCGGACCTCCTGGATGTTCGAGACGACCTTGTCGTAGACGACCCGTTGGTCGGTCGCCACGCAGACGACGGGTGTGTCCTCGTCGAGGAGCGCGATCGGCCCGTGCTTCATCTCGCCGGCGGAGTACGCCTCCGTGGGGATGTACGAGATCTCCTTCAGCTTCAACGCTCCTTCGAGCGCCACAGGCAAGCCGATGTGACGGCCGAGATACAGGAAGAACGGCTTGTCGTAGTAACGCTGTGCGATCTCCTCGATCGGATGGTCTCCGTCGAGGAACTCCTCCATTTTCTGTGGCAGGTCGTACAGCTCGTCGATGATGAACTCGATCTCCTCCGCAGGAAGCGTCTTTCGAATCTGGGCGAGCTTCAAGGCGATCAGCGACAGGAGCGCCACCTGTGCGGTGAACGTCTTCGTGGCTGCGACACCGACCTCGAGCCCGCAGCGGGTGTAGAGGACTGCGTCCACCTCGCGTGCGATCTGCGTCCCCATCTGGTTGGTGATCGCGAGCGTGTGCGCTCCCTGCTCGCGCGCGAGCTGCATGGCCGCGATCGTGTCTGCGGTCTCACCCGATTGCGAGATGCCGATGACGACCGTGTCCTTCGACAAAACCGGATTGCGATACCGCCACTCCGATGCGATGTCCGGCTCCACCGGGACCCGAGCCCACTCCTCGATGATGTACCGCCCCACGACGCCGGCGTGGTAGGCCGTGCCACAGGCGACGATCACGATGCGGCGCAGATTTTGGATCTCGAGCTCGGTGAGGCCGATGCCGTCGAGGACGAGCCGCCCTCGACGCGCGCGGTCTCCGATCGTCTCGCTGACCGCTTCCGGCTGCTCGTAGATCTCCTTCAGCATGAAGGTCTCATAGCCGCCCTTTTCCGCGCCTTCGTCGTCCCATTCGACCGGCTCGATCTCCTTGTGCTCGACCTCGCCGTCGGCGTCGAAGAAACGAGCATTCTCCGGTGTGATCGCGACGACCTCGCCGTTGTCGATCAGCTGCACCCGCCGGGTCTCGCGCAGGAACGCGGCGATCGAAGACGCGAGGAACATCTCGCCGTCGCCGACGCCGACGACCAGCGGACACTGGCGCCTTGCGCCGACGAGCAAATCGGAATGGTCGTGGTGGATCGTGACGAAGGCGAAATGCCCTTCGAGATCGGCGTAAGCAGCGCGGACCGCTTCGATCAGATCACCGGCGTAGTGGCGCTCGATCAGATGAGCGACCACCTCCGCGTCGGTCTCGGAGGTGAACATGTGACCGTCGGCGAGCAGGGAGCCCTTCAGCTCGCGGTAGTTCTCGACGATGCCGTTGAGCACGATCGCGAGCTTTCCGTCCTCGCAGCCCGTAAGCGGGTG
>Ga0066699_10000207_pt1 | contig 14811 bp, 12 predicted proteins | sample GraSoiAngelo_148_FD_66455 | JGI IMG/M metagenome (GOLD analysis project Ga0066699, IMG submission 66455) | Grasslands soil microbial communities from the Angelo Coastal Reserve, California, USA - 14_1009_09_20cm | ecosystem: Environmental > Terrestrial > Soil > Grasslands | place: USA... | reverse complement strand
TCTCAGTAAACGGATTGCGCTTGATTAGCTTCAACGTGGGCCGATCGTTTTGGAGCAGCTTGATCAGCAGCGGAATGAACCACGTATGTTCGCCCGGGGACGACATGGCTGCGAACCACATCAGCCAATCGAGTCGCAGGTGATAGGGCGCAACCTGGGGTGGGAGACGGCGAAGCGCGGTGGGCTTGCCCTTGAACTCGTACTCCTTCCAGTCGGTGGCGGGCCCCAGTGCCAACGCCGCTGTGCCCTCGACGACGATCTCATAACGGACGCGCGTGATCGATCCGAAGGCGCCATAGGCGTTGACCAGGTGGAACGGGTTGAAGCTGAAATTCATGAGCTGGCGTCGCGACAACAGGTTGCGAGCCGGCGCGTAACTCAGAACCAGAATGAAGAGCGTAAGCGCCAGCAGGACCACCTGGAACCAGCCTGGTTGCGCAGTGAGGACGGCTGAATGGATGGGTAGCAGGCTGGACAGTGCGGCATTGTCCAGGGCCGCCACGGCGCAGACGATGGTGACCCAGTTGAGCCACGAGAAGTTGCCGCTCAAGACCAGCCATAGCTGGGTGACGATGATCACCAGGCCGGCCGCATCGGAGATCGGCTGCGGAAATGCCAGGCCGATCGGCGCAATGAGCTGAGCGAAATGATTCCCCGCGACCTCAGCTTTGTGAAGAGGTCGTGGGAGATGGTGAAAGAACCAGCTCAGCGGATTCGGCATGGGCTGGGTTTCGTGGTGGTAGTAGAGGCAGGTCAGGTCGCGCCAGCAGGGATCGCCGCGTAGCTTGATCAGCCCTGCCCCGAACTCGACGCGAAACAGCAGCCAGCGGAACATCCAGATCACGACGATCGGCGGCGCGATCGACGCCGGCCCGAGGAAGATGGCGAGGAAACCGGCTTCGAGGAGGAGGGACTCCCAGCCAAAGCCGTAGAAGATTTGCCCGATGTTGACGATCGACAGATAGACCACCCACAACACCAGCCAGACGAGCATCCAGACGAGCACGGGCGCGGCGTCGACAATGCCCAGGACAATTGCCACGGACAGCACGATGCCGATGGCGGCGGCAGCCCGGAGGAGGCGGTCCGAGTAGCGAAGGTGAAACAGGCTCGGGATTCGATCGAAGGGAATCTGCCGGATGAAGTCGGGCGCAGGCAGCAGGCCGCGCTCACCGAGCAGGGCCGGAAACTGATTGAACGCGACGAGAAACGCAACCAGGTAAATCGCTCCCATGCCACGCGAAATGACCAGGCGGCTGAGCCAGTAGTCGGGGGCTTGCAGCCAGTTGAACGTGGTTATCGAGAGCGTCATGTCACCGCCCCTGCCGGGATTCCCAATATAGGGCGGCGATGCCGCCGGACGGCAAGTAAACTGACAGGGTGAGCACCGAGATCTCGAAGACCGACGCCGATTGGCGCGCCCAGCTGACGCCGGAGCAGTATGAAGTTCTCCGCCAAAAGGGCACGGAACGGCCCTTCACCGGTCAATATGTCCACACCAAGGGCGACGGCACCTATTGCTGCGCGGCCTGCGGCGCGGAGCTGTTCAGTTCAAAAACGAAGTTCGAGTCAGGCACGGGTTGGCCAAGCTTCTACGAGCCCGCGAACCGGGAGGCCGTTGAGCTGCGCCCGGACAATGGCTTATTCATGCGGCGCACGGAAGTCGTATGCCGTCGCTGTGGGTCGCATCTCGGCCACGTCTTCGACGACGGACCACAGCCGACCGGTCAGCGCTACTGCATCAACTCCGTGTCGCTGGACCTGAAGCCGGAAGCCTAACCCAGCGGGAGTCTTTGGTCAGGCGGCTTTGACGGCGCCGACCAGCTTGGTCAGCGAGTCCTTGGCATCGCCGAAGAGCATGATCGTCTTCGGGTCGTAGAGCAGCTCGTTGTCGATGCCCGCGAACCCGGGCCGCATGCTGCGCTTCATAAAGACGATGTTCTTCGCCTGGTCGACGTTGAGGATCGGCATGCCGTAGATCGGGCTGCCTGGCGTGTTGCGCGCCGCTGGATTGACCACGTCATTGGCCCCCACCACCATGGCGACGTCCGCCGACTGGAACTCACCGTTGATGTCATCCATTTCCTTCAGTTGCTCATACGGCACGTTGGCCTCGGCGAGCAGGACATTCATGTGCCCGGGCATCCGGCCGGCCACGGGATGGATCGCGTAATCGACTTCGACGCCGCGCTTCTCCAGCTCATCCGCCAGCTCCTTGACGGCGTGCTGACCCTGGGCCACGGCCAGGCCGTACCCGGGCACGATGATCACTTTGCGCGCGTAGGCGAGCATGGTCCCGACATCTTCCGGGCTGCCCGAACGGACCGACTTGCCTTCCGCCGTGACGGCGGTGCCGCCTGCCGCCGTTTGCACCTGGCCGAAGGCGCCGAACAGGACGTTGGCAAGCGAGCGGCCCATCGCCTGGCTCATCAGCGTCGTCAGCAACGTGCCCGACGCGCCGACAAGCGTTCCGGCAACGATCAAGGCGAAGTTGTTGAGGACAAACCCGCTTGCCGCAACGGAAAGCCCGGTGAAGGCGTTGAGGAGAGAAATCACGACCGGCATGTCGGCGCCGCCGATTGGAATGACAAAGGCGACGCCAAGCACGAGCGCGAGCAGGAGTAGTGGGATGAAGAAGACCGCCTGCGAGCCAATCGCGAGGTTCGCAACCGCCAGCGCCACGATCGCGATCGCGAGCAGGGCATTGACGACCTGCTGACCGGCATAGGTGATCGGCGTCCCGGTGACGAGGCCCTGCAGCTTGGCAAAGGCGACCGCGCTTCCGGCGAACGAGATGCCACCAACCACCATGGAAAAGATGCTGGGGAAGGTGATCTGGAAGGCGGGATGAGCACCCAGATGGAGCAGCTCCGAGATTGCCACCAGCGCAGAAGCGCCGCCGCCAACACCATTGAAGGCGGCCACCATTTGCGGCATCGCCGTCATGTGGACCTGGCGCGCCGAAACGGCGCCGATCGGCGCCCCGATGGCGAGCCCGAGGATGATCACCACGATGCCCGCCGTGGTGAAGCGCAGCGACGGCAGCGTGGCCAGCAGCGCAATCACCATGCCGACCGCCGCCGTCTGGTTGCCGCGACGTGCGCCGCGCGGCGAGCTCAGCTGTTTCAGACCCAGGATGAAGAGGACCGCCGCCAGGAGGTACGCGAGCGCAATCCAGATCGTCACTTCGTCGGCTGCTTGGACGGCGGCTGGCGCCCTTTGAACATTTCGAGCATCCGATCGGTGACCACGAAGCCGCCGACAACATTGAGTGTCGCCAGCACCACGGCGACGAAGCCGAGGACGATCTCGAGCGGAGTCCTGGCATTGGCCGCAATCACGATCGCCCCGACCAGGATGATGCCGTGGATGGCATTCGTTCCCGACATCAGCGGTGTGTGAAGAATGGTCGGAACCCGCGAGATGACCTCGATGCCGACGAAAATGGCGAGCACGAAGTAGGTGAATTCGGTCAGGAGCTCGGAATTCACGCCTTCGATGTCTCCAGCAGGGCTTTTGCCTGCGGATGAACCAGCTCGCCGGCGTTGGTCAGGCAGCAGCCTTTGACGATCTCGTCGCTGAAATCGAGCTTTACCTGGCCGTCCTTGACCAGGCTCAGCAAGAGGGTGCTGACGTTGCGACTGAAGAGCTGGCTGGCGTGCACCGGCATGGTGGTGGCCAGGTTACGGCTGCCGTCGATAGTCACGCCGTTGAGCACGATCGCCTCGCCGGGCTTGGTCACTTCGACATTACCACCCGTGTCGGCGGCGAGGTCCACGATCACCGAACCGGGACGCATGCGGACGACCATGTCCCTGGTCACGAGCGTCGGTGCCCGGCGCCCGGGAACGGCCGCCGTCGTGATGACGACGTCGGCGGTCGCCACGTGATCGCCGATCAGCTCGCGCTGCCGGCGCAGGAATTCCTCGGACTGCTGCGCCGCGTACCCGCCCTGCCCCTCCTGCGCTTCAAGCGGCAGTTCGACGAAGGTTGCGCCGAGGCTTTTGACTTCATCCTTGACCGCTGGCCGCACGTCGTACGCCTCGACGACGGCGCCGAGCCGTCGCGCGGTCGCGATCGCCTGGAGACCAGCCACACCCACTCCCAGCACGAGCACGCGAGCCGGCGTCACGGTGCCTGCGGCCGTGATCAGCAGCGGGAAGAACTTGCCGAGCCGGTTGGCGGCGAGGAGCACGGACTTGTATCCAGAAACGCCCGCCTGTGAGGAAAGCGCATCCATACTCTGCGCGCGGCTGATGCGGGGGACCAGCTCGAGGCTGAAGGCGGTCACTTTTTGGCTGGCCAGCGCCTTGACGACGTCCGCATGAGCGGATGGTTGCAAGAAGCTGATCAGGATCGCGCCGGGCTTCAGCGCGGCTACCTCGTCGATCGATGGCGGCTGGACCTTGAGCACGGCATCGGCGTCACTCAAGATTCGGCGGCCCTCGGCGACGATCGTGGCGCCTGCCTTCTGATACGCGTCGTCGGAATAGAAGGCTTCGCTGCCGGCGCCCGCCTGGATCGAGACCTCGAGCTTGGCGGCTACCAGCTTGGTGACGGTGTCCGGCACGAGGCCGACGCGGCGTTCGCCGGGCAGGATCTCCTTGACGGCGCCGACCTTCATGTGGCCCCCACCCTGCCCTCCCCCAGAGGGGGAGGGAAATTGAGGGCGGGCACCTGGCGGGCAAACTCCGCCAGATCGAAATAGACCCGCTCGCCGGTAAAGAGACCGTCCCTGACAGGGAAGAAGATGACAACCCGGTAGCGCAGCGGGCGGCCGCTCGGTTCGACGCCGAAGAGCGGCCCCTCCATGGTGCCGTAAACCTCCGATTCCTCGACGATGCAATCGTCCGCGTCCACCCGGTTGAGCAACTCGAGCTTGACGTCGGGGATACCACGCCAGAGGCCTCGATAAAACTCGCGAACTTGATCCTTGCCTTGCCAGCGCTGACCGAGAGGAATCACCTCGTACTCGCAGTCGTCGTGCAAGGTGGCGATCAATCGCTCGAGCTCGCGGCGATTTTCAGCGCGCGCATGCTCGATCCAGAGCTTGTAGTTCGCCTGCGCCAGCGGGCTCTGCGCCCGCGTTTCAAAGGGACTGCTCTGGACTCCCGCGCGCAACACATTAGAAGGATACGGATTAGAAGGTTGCGGAACGGACCGCTGGTACCATTGAAGTCGATTTGGCCGCGCATCGCGTGACCTTGATCCCGGGTGATGGGGTCGGTCCCGAAGTCAGTGAAGCCACCCGCCGGGTCCTGGAAGCCACCGGTGTGGAATTCGACTGGGACGTCCAGAACGCCGGGCTCGGGGTGGTGAAGCAGTACGGCACCCCCATGCCGGATCACGTCCTCGAATCGATCCGGCGAAACAAGGTTGCCATCAAGGGCCCGCTGACGACGCCGATCGGCAAGGGGATCCGGTCGGTCAACGTCGCGCTGCGCAAGGAGCTCGACCTCTATGCGCTGGTTCGGCCCTGCAAGACCTATCCAGGCGTGCGGTCGCGTTACGACAACATCGATCTCATCATCGTTCGCGAAAACACCGAGGACATCTACGCCGGCATCGAGTTCCAGGAAGGCAAGCCGGAAACCGAGGAGATGATCGGACGGATCAGCGCCGCCACCGGCAAGTCGATCCGGCCGGACTCGGGCCTGAGCATCAAGCCCATCTCCGTGACCGCGAGCGCGCGGATCGTCAACTTCGCCTTCAACTACGCTCGGACGCACGGCCGCCGGAAGGTGACCGCGGTCCATAAGGCGAACATCATGAAGTTCACGGACGGGCTCTTTCTCCAGGTCGCCGAGGAGATCGCCAAGGAGCACCCGGACATGCAGTTCAACGACCGGATCGTGGACAACATGTCGATGCAACTGGTCCAGAATCCGCGCGAATACGACGTCATCGTCATGCCCAACCTCTACGGCGACATCCTGTCCGATCTTTGCGCCGGCCTGGTCGGGGGCTTGGGATTGGCGCCGGGAGCCAACCTGGGAGATGAGATCGCGCTCTTCGAGGCTACGCATGGCAGCGCTCCGAAATACGCCGGGACGAACAAGATCAACCCGATGGCGATGATGCTTTCAGGCGTGATGATGCTGCGGCACCTCGGCGAAACCTACGCCGCGAACATGCTCGAAGGCGCGATTGCCGAAACGATTCGCGAAGGCAAGGCCGTGACCTACGACATGAAGGCGGATCGCAACGATCCGACGGCCGTGGGCACGAGGGAAGTCACGGACGCGGTGGTCGGTCGGCTGGAGCGGGCGGCGACGCCGACCACGATCTAAGGGGCCCCATCCTGCCCTGCCCCAGAGAGGGAGGGAACGAGAGTGGAATTTATTCCGTCAAACGTGGGTAGACTTTTGTAGGACATGGCCAGTTACCGCGACATGCTGAGGGCCGTCAAGGGCCGGATTCGAGAAGTCGACGTCCGCCAACTGGATGCCTCTCGGAAGGACGGTCAGAAGCCCGTTCTGATCGACGTCCGGGAGCAGGACGAGGTCGAGCAGGGTGTCATCCCGGGCGCGATTCACATTCCGCGCGGCTATCTCGAGTCGCGGGTCGAGCAGTACATTGGCGACTACCAGACGCCGATCGTCGCCTATTGCGCCGCTGGAAACCGGTCGGCCTTCGCCGCAGAAACGCTCCAGCAGATGGGCTACAAGAATGTCGCCTCGCTCAAGGGCGGCTTCGGCGCCTGGAAGGACGCCGGGCTCGAGTTCGTGGTGCCGCGCGAGCTCACCCCCTCGCAGATGAAGCGCTACAGCCGCCACGTCCTCATTCCCGAGGTGGGGAAGGAGGGGCAGCTCAAATTGCTCGACTCGAAGGTGCTGATCATCGGCGCCGGCGGTCTCGGCTCACCCTCCGCCTACTACCTGGCGGCGGCTGGTGTCGGAACGATCGGCATCGTTGACTCCGACGTCGTCGACGAAAGCAACCTGCAGCGCCAGATCCTGCACAACAGCAAGCGGATCGGTGAGCCCAAGGTCGAGTCGGCGAAGCAGACGCTCGAAGACCTGAACCCGGACGTGAAAGTCGTCCCCTATCAGACGCGCTTGACGCGCGACAACATCATCGAGATCTTCAAGGACTACGACCTGATCGTCGACGGCAGCGACAACTTCCCGACTCGCTACCTGGTCAATGACGCCAGCGTCTTGCTGAAGAAGACGGTGGTCCACGGCAGCATCTTCCGGTTCGACGGCCAGGTGAGCGTCTTCAAGCCGTTCGAAGGCCCGTGCTATCGCTGCGTGTTCCCGGAGCCGCCACCGCCCGAGCTCGCCCCGAGTTGCGATGAAGCCGGCACCCTTGGCATCCTCCCGGGCATCGTCGGCCTGTTCGAAGCCAATGAGGCGGTCAAGCTCTTACTCGGAATTGGCGAGCCGCTCATCGGCCGGCTCCTGATGGTGGACGCGCTGGCGGACGAATTCCGCACTCTGCGCCTCAAGCGCGATCCGAACTGTCCGGTTTGCGGCGACGGGGCGCACTTCAAAGACTTTGTCGATTACGAAGTCTCGACCTCGATTCCGACGCCCGCTTGATGCAGCAGACGCCTAACGGTCAGGTTCGCGTCCTGGTCGTCATGGCCCACCCGGATGACGCGGAGTTCGGCGCCGCGGGGACGATCGCAAGGTGGGCCGCGGAAGGCCGGCAGGTCACCTACTTGATCCTCACCGACGGCAACCGCGGCAGCAGCGACCCGGCAATGACGGCCGAGCGGCTCGCCCAGATCCGCCACGCGGAGCAGCGCGCCGCTGCTATGAAGTTGGGGGTCAAGGACGTGTTCTTCCTCGGGTATGACGACGGGTCCCTGCAGCCGACGCTCGACCTTCGCCGCCAGATCACCCGCTGGATCCGCCGGACCAAGCCCGATGTCGTCGTTGCTCCCGATCCCACGCGGCGCTGGACCGGCCAGCGCTACATCAATCACCCGGACCATCGGGCCGCCGGCGAGGCGACGCTCGACGCGATCATTCCCGGGTCTGACACGCGCCTCGTCTTTCCCGAACTGATCGAGGAGGGGCTCGATCCGCACGAGGTCAAGGAGATCTACCTTTCGGGATCCAATGAGGCCGATGTTTGGGTCGACATCAGCGATACGATCGGGCTCAAGATCGAGGCGCTCAAGGAGCACAAGAGCCAGGTGGGCGATTGGGAAGAGCTCGAGCAAACTATCCGCGAGCGGGCCGCCGAGATGGGAAAGAGCCAGGGCCTCCCGGTCGCGGAAGGTTTCAAGTACTTCCGGCTGCACGAATGAGTGATGGAGACCCAAAACAGAAACGCGCCTGGCTCGAGCTAGAGCGCTTCCGGAGTGCGCGGGCATTCGGCTACGGCGGCTGCCTCCTCGCCGTCCTGATCGCGAGCGCCGGTTTATCGTTCCTGATCTCATTTTTGACCAGGCTCGCCTGACGTAGAAGGCGCCGGGCTTGCACGGCGAACATATGTTCGCTAAGATGCGTTGGACATGTCGATCGAGATGGCGCTGGATCGGCTGCTTGTCCAGGATGAGTTTCGCCGCCAGCTGACGCTCGATCACACGCTGCCGGCTCGTCAGGCGCGGTACGCGGCGTTTCCTGAGGCGCTCGACTACCGGCTGGGGCAGGCGCTGGCGGCGAGAGGCATTACGCGGCTTTACACCCACCAGGCCGAGGCGACCCGGCTGGCGCTGGCCGGCAAGGACGTGGTGGTTGTCACGCCGACCGCTTCAGGAAAGACCGTCTGCTACAACCTGCCGGTCTTGCAGGCGCTGCTCAAGGATCGCGAGGCCCGAGCGCTCTATCTCTTTCCGACCAAGGCCCTGGCACAGGACCAGCTCGCCGAGCTGCATGGGCTCGTTGGCGAGCTGAAGGTCGATCTCAAGACCTACACCTACGACGGCGACACACCGGTCAGCGCCCGACAGGCAATTCGCCAGGCAGGCCACATCGTCGTCACGAATCCAGACATGTTGCACACCGGCGTGCTGCCCCATCACACCCGATGGGTCAAGCTGTTTGCCAACCTCAAGTACGTCGTCATCGACGAGCTGCACGCCTACCGCGGCGTGTTCGGTAGCCACCTGGCGAACGTTCTGCGGCGGCTCTGGCGAGTTTGTGCCTTCTACGACAGCCACCCGGTTGTGGTCTGTTGCTCGGCGACGATCGCCAACCCGAAGGAGCTGGCCGAGCGATTGAGCGGACGTCCCATGAGCTTGGTCGACAACAACGGCGCCCCAACCGGGCCCAAGCGCCTGCTGTTCTACAACCCGCCGGTCATCAATCGCGAGCTCGGCATCCGTCGCTCGTCGACACTGGAAAGCCAGCGCATCGCCGAGACCTTCCTTCGCGCCGGCGTTCAGACGATCGTGTTTGGCCGGACCCGGCTTCAGGTCGAGATTCTCCTCAGCTATCTGCAGCAGTCCCTCGGGAACCGGCTGGGGAATTCCCATGCGATTCGCGGCTATCGCGGCGGCTACCTTCCGCTGCAGCGCCGGGAAATCGAGCATGGGCTGCGTGATGGATCGGTCCGTGGTGTGGTCAGCACCAATGCGCTCGAACTCGGGATCGACATCGGGCATCTGGATGCGGCGATTCTCTGCGGCTACCCGGGGACGATCGCGAGCACCTGGCAGCAGGTCGGCCGGGCAGGCCGCCGGCGAGGTGTCGCGGCAGCGGTGTTTATCGCGTCGAGCAGCCCGCTCGACCAATACCTTGTCAACCATCCCGAGTACTTCCTCGGACGGGATCCCGAGCAGGGGCTGATCGACCCCGACAACCTGCTGATTCTCAGCGCCCACCTGCAGGCCGCCACGTTCGAGTTGCCGCTATCGAGCGGTGAGCCGTTTGGCCAGGCGCCCGTCGCCGAACTACTGCGCATCCTCGAAGAAGACGGCGCCGTGCATCAAGCGGGGGATGCCTGGCACTGGAGCGCGGATGCCTTTCCGGCCGAAGGCGTGAGTCTTCGCAGCGCGAACGCCGACAACGTCGTGATCGTCGACCTTACCCGCGGCGCCAGGGTCGTCGGTGAGATGGACCAGTTCTCGGCGCCGGTGTTCTTGCACGAAGAAGCGATCTACCTCCATGAAGGCATGCAGTATCACGTCGACCGCCTCGACTGGGACGAAAAGAAAGCGTATGTCCGGCCGGTCAAGGTCGATTACTATACCGACGCCAACCTCGCCGTCAGTATCAAGGTGCTGGAGACCTTCGCCAGCGCGACTGCGACCGAGCTGGGCGTCCATCACGGCGAGGTTCGGGTCACGGCCCTGCCAACGGTCTTCAAGAAAATTCGGTTCCACACTCACGAGAACATCGGATCCGGGCCGATCAGCCTGCCGGAGCAGCAGCTGCATACCACGGCGTTCTGGCTCGATCTTCCGCCAGAGGTTGCCCGGCGGTTCCCGCGCCCCGCCCTGCAGGGCGGTTTGCACGGGATGGCGAACGTCATCAGCCAGGTTGCGTGCCTGTTCTTGATGTGCGACGCGCGAGATCTTGGCGCCTATGCCGAAACGCGGGCGCCTCATTCCGGGATGCCATCGGTCTTCGTCTATGAGCGCTATCCCGGCGGCGTCGGCATGAGTGCTCGCCTCTTCGAAATGACGGGCGCGGTACTGGCGGCAGCTCATGACCTCGTTTCGCGCTGTGCATGCGAGAGTGGCTGCCCTTCGTGCGTCGGCCCGGCGCTCGAGGTGGGGGAGGAGGGGAAAGCGGTGGTGCTGCAGCTGCTGGAGTTGGCAGCGCTCGCTCCCGCAAGTTGACAGCTGACCTGGTTGCGCTGCGCGCACGCATCGCGGCCATCAGCTCCCGCCCTCGGATCAATCGCAGCAGTGGGGACGCCGCCTCGCCTCCGCCACCCGCCTGCCATGAGGAAGCGACGCCGTTCGGCCCGGTGATGGCCCGCCGCGAGTGGCTGGCCGATGAAGGGGCCTGCCAGGTGGCGGCGCTTGCAACCTGCCTCGGCTTTGCGCCCGATAACTTGCAGCGGCCGCTTTTCCTGGACACGGAGACAACGGGTTTGTCGGGCGGCACTGGAACGGTTGCCTTTCTGATCGGCCTCGCATGGAGGGAAGGCGGCGGCCTGCGTCTGGTCCAGTTCTTCCTCTCAGATTTCAACCAGGAAGATGCCCTTCTGTGGGCAGTTGGGCAATACGTCCAGCAGGCCGGCGTCCTGGTGAGCTACAACGGCCGTACCTTCGACTGGCCGCTGCTCCAGACGCGGCTCGTTATGCGGCGCATCGCTCCTTCCTGGCCGTCGCCGCCGCATCTCGACCTCTTGACGCTCGCCCGACGGATCTTCAAGCCGAGGCTGCCTGATTGCGCGCTGCAGACGATTGAACAGGCGGTGCTCGATCTTCACCGCACTGAAGATCTACCAGGGACGCTGATCCCGAGCCGCTATTTCGCCTGGCTGCGGCATGGCGACGAACGGCTTCTGGAGCCGGTCTTTGTGCACAATCGACAGGACGTCCTCTCGATGGCGTTGTTGCTGGCGCGCTTCGAGAGCATGCTCGATGGATCCGAGGAGCTTGAGCCGTTGGACCGTTTCGGCCGCGCGCGATTTTTCGAGTCGAGGGGCATGACGAGTCAGGCGGTCGAGGAATATCGGCGTCTCTGGCGGCAGAGCCGTGGTGCGCGGGCCGTCCCGTTTACCGCTCGCGGGGCGATCGGCCTGCGGCTCGCCAGGCTTCTGCGACGCCGCGGGATGTGGATGGAGGCGCGCGAGGTGCTCGAGGAATGCTGGCAGACACAAGTCTTTCCGTATCCGGCCGCCATTGAACTCGCCAAGTTGCTCGAGCATCAAGCCCGCGACCTGGATGGCGCGCGCCGGGTTGTCGGGGATGCGTTGCGGCTGCTGGCCATCGCGGTCGTGCCCAATCCTCAATGGCAAGCCGACCTCGAGCAACGCGTCCGCCGGCTCGATCGACGGTTGGACACCCGCGCGCGACCGGTGCTGGGCCTTACTGGTTGAAGCTGTTCGGGCCGTTCGGCGGGAGGTAGGGGAGAGGATTGGTCGGGTTGCCGCCGTAGCGGTATTCGAAGTGGACGTGCGGCCCGGTGGAGTTGCCAGTGGACCCCTCGTAGCCGATGACCTGGCCCTGGTGCACGCTGTCACCGGCTTTGACGACGTAGCCAAGCAGGTGCCCGTAGAGCGAGAAGAAGTTATTGCGGTGGGCGACGATGATGTAGTTGCCATAGCCCACCAGCTGACCGTTGAGCACGCTGGAGCTGGCAGCCACCACGATGCCGTCGTCGGCCGCCAGGATCGGCGTGCCCTGCTTGTAGGCGATATCAACGCCGGTATGGAAGTGGGAATAGCCGAACCCGGGTGGTTCGAACGGCAGCGTGCAAGGGCCGAACTGCAGGGTGATGGTGCCCTGCTGCAGCGGCCAGATCAACGGGTACTTGGTTGAGTGGTTCGCGCTGGCGTTCGGGAGGTTGAACAGGTTGTTCTGCATCCAGAACTGCGCCTGTTGCCAGGCGGCCTGCTCGGCTTCGGCGATCAGCTGGTCCTGACGGGCGATCTCCATGTCAGCGATCCGTTGTGCCAGGGCAGCCGACTGAGTGTCGATCACTTTGATCTCGTACTTGACCTGCACGATGCTCTGCTGCAGCTTGTTTTGCAGGTCCTTCTCGTGCGCCTGCTGCTGTAGAAGCGCCGCTCTTTGGCTGACCAAATCGGTCCGCTGCTTATCCGCCTCTTGCTTCTTCGCTTTGACCGCGTCCTGCTGCTCGTGTAACTGCTGATCGACCTGATGGATGTAGCCGATCAGCCGGCTGCTGAGATAGGTCAGGTGTTCGATTGCCACCGCCCGGTTAAGGAAGCCCTGAAAGTCGGGCGCCCCGAGCAGTTGCGCCAGTGGATCGGATTGGCTCTTGTAGACGCTCCGGGCGAAGCTGGCGTACTCATCTTTGGTTCTGCGGAGTTCCAGCTGCTCTTGCGCGATCTTGGCATCGAGCGCTTCGATCTGGCTTTCCAGGTCCGCGATCCGCCGCTCCGTCGCGGCGATCTTGTCCATGGTCTGGTTGATCGTGTCCTGCGTCTCCTGCAACTGCTGCTGCAGCGCGATTTCCTGTGCCTGCGCTTTTTGCAGGTTGTCTTTGAGCGTCCCCTTCAGCCGGTTGATGACCTGGAGGCGCGCCTGTGCGTCGGTGATGTCATCGGCGGCAGCCGGCGGCGCCGCCGCCAGCACCATGCTCGCCACGAGCCCGCCGGCCAGCAGCCAGCGAACAACGGTCCCCCTCAGGCCCATGGAGCCAGTGATAGCGCCGGAGTGTTGCGGCCTCCCCTGCGCTTATGTGACGGACTCGCGACGCGACCATGACGCCGAATTCAAACGCAGGCGAGACACGAGGTCGCCGCGATGAGCGCTGGCTATAATGGCGTGTCGCAGCGCGGGAGTAGCTCAGTTGGTAGAGCGCAACGTTGCCAACGTTGAGGTCGCGAGTTCGAGACTCGTCTCCCGCTAATTGTTGAGCTAGAGCTTGCTGCTGTGACGCGCCGTTTAAAGTTCGGTGAGCGCCGTGGTCGGTGCCGCAGCATCCTGCGCGCTTCGAGATTGGCATGGGTCTACGTGCATCTGGCCGTGCGATCGCCAGCGACAGGGTATTCCGCGCATGATCAGGGCGGAGTCGAATTCGATGGAGCCGAGGGGGAACAGATTGGTGTTACCGAAGAAGGCTGACTCCCACGCCTCCACATGAAGGGCCTGCACCTGCCACCATTTCGAGACCAATTCCAGACCATCCAGCCGATTCGCGGCCGCGGCCGGCGAGAAACCAAGACCCCCCTCCTCGAAGAACCTGGAGGCTTCATCAAGGGACCGAAAGACTGAGTTCTCAGCAAGGCGATCGCTAATGCGTCCAGAGACGTAGGCGTCCGCTCGACCGTCGGCAGACTTTACCTGCACGCTGACGTGGCCGTCGCCTTCAGTGATTGCAAAGCCCGCCAGTTCATAGACACCTGGAAAGACGCGCCCCCCCAGCGCTCGCACGAGCCGAGAGTTCGTGTCGCGACGCGGAATATAAACGCCCTGCCGTCGACCCGATTCATCTGCCCACTCAACCGCGATTCGGTGTGCGGCATTCTCGGTTCGCAGGCCGAGGACCGCTGGGATTCGTCCAGGTCGCAGGTTGCCGAGTCCGATGAGACAGATACCCGCCATGGCCCAACCATCGACGAGCCGTGGCTCGAATGGCGCCGGCAAAAGTTCCTGGACCACGACAGTGCGGACGCGAAAGTTGACGAGAAGGCGCCGCCGGATCACCGCGTTGACTGACAGCGAGGTGGACATTAGATCACCCCTGGAATTCGCAGATCGGCGCGTGTGAATGGCCCCGCAGTTGGCAGACCAGCCCTGAGCACCTCGTCGGATAGGGGCGTTCGAGGAACTAGATCTTCCGGCAATGGATCGACGTTTCCCCACGGTTCAACTAGTCCCTCGTCGAGCATCCGGACCTGCGCGAGTGATGCCAGCGGAATCCTCATGACTCGCTCAGCCACTCCGGCCACCACGTAATTGACCGCAGCCGGAGCCGGGACGACTAGCGCATGCTTGCCGATGAGGCGCCCGACCCGTTTCGCTACCTCGCTGAGTCGAAGGGTTTCAGGTCCTAGCACCGCCACCGTCTGTCGGGAGAGCCGTCCGCCAATAAGGGCTGCCGCCAAGACCTGCACGACATCCTGGACGGCAACCGGCCGAACCAGCTTTTCCCGCAGGCCCACCGTGACAAAGACGGGGAGGGTGTAAAGCAGGTGACTCAGATGGTCGAGCATGTGATCGCCGGGCCCGAAGGTCATACTCGCCTTCACGACCGTGTAATCCAGGCCGCT
>Ga0066699_10000206_pt1 | contig 14815 bp, 14 predicted proteins | sample GraSoiAngelo_148_FD_66455 | JGI IMG/M metagenome (GOLD analysis project Ga0066699, IMG submission 66455) | Grasslands soil microbial communities from the Angelo Coastal Reserve, California, USA - 14_1009_09_20cm | ecosystem: Environmental > Terrestrial > Soil > Grasslands | place: USA... | reverse complement strand
CCCTCGTTGTTAACCTTTTAGCGTGGCTGAAGCCCGGCAACTCGTGAAATACACGTTTTTGAAAGTGAATCCGGAGGCGCTCGCCTGGTCTGCGCATGAGCGCCAGCTGGCCGGCGCCGAGTTCGGCGGACTGCTGGAGAGTCGCGCCGCCGACGGCACGCTGCTGACCTACAGTACGGTCGGCTTGCGCGGCGACTGCGATCTCCTGATCTGGCAGGCGGCCGACAGCGTCGATGCGATCCAGCAGGCCGAGTCGCGCTGGCGCTCGACGCAGCTCGGGCCCTCGTTATCCGTCGCGCATTCGTTTCTCGCGATGATGCGGCCGTCGCCCTACCTGGGCCGGCACCGTCACCCGGATCAAGAGGGCAGGCGCACTCGCTTGAAGCCGGTCGGCGGGCGCTATCTGTTCGTCTACCCGATGTGGAAGAAGCGCGTGTGGTATCGCCTGCCCTACGAGAAGCGCAAGGCGATGATGGTCGAGCACTTCGCGATCGGCCACCGTTATCCGCAGGTCAAGATCAATACGGCCTACTCGTTCGGCCTCGACGACCAGGAGTTCGTGGTGGCCTTCGAATGCGACGAGCCGGCGGCGTTTCTCGACCTGGTCATGGAGCTCCGCGAGTCGCAGGCAAGCCGTTATACCGAGCGCGAGACGCCGATCTTCACCTGCGTGCGCATGGCGCCCGCCGACGCAATCGCGCTCGCGCTGGGCCTTCCAGTGAGCGATGCCCAGGCAGAAGAGAACCGGCGCCAGGTCAGTCTGATCGCGGGCGGATGAAAACCGCCCAGGCCGGCGCGGTCGGCCGCGAGGCGGCCGCCTCGGTCGGGCCCGCGCTGGTCCGCGCCGCGCGTCGCGAGGTGGTGGAGCGGCGACCGGTGTGGTTCATGCGGCAGGCTGGCCGATCGCTGCCCGAGTACCGGAAGGTTCGCGAAAAATTCGATCTTTTTACGATCTGCCAGCAGCCGGAGCTCTGCGCCGAGGTCACGATGCAACCCGTTCGCAGGCTCGGCGTCGATGGCGCCGTGCTCTTCGCCGACATCATGCTGCCGGTTGCCTTCGGGCTGGGGGTCGATCTTCAGCTGGTCGAGGGCGTCGGTCCCGTGGTAGCCCAGCCGATTCGCGGCCGCGCGGATATAGATAGGTTGCAGCGGCGGACCCCCGAGGAGGCCGTTCCCTTCGTCCTCGAGACGATCGGGCTGCTGCGCGCGCAGCTCGACCCTGGCGTTGCTCTGATCGGGTTTTCCGGGGCGCCGTTTACGCTCGCCGGCTATCTGGTCGAAGGCAAGCCCTCCAGGGAGTTCCTGGTCACGAAAAGCCTGATGTACGCAGAGCCGGCGCTCTGGGAGGCGCTGATGAGTCGGCTTTCCGAACTCGTGCTCGACTATCTCCTGGCGCAGGTTCGAGCCGGCGCCCAGATCGTGCAGCTGTTCGACAGTTGGGTCGGTGCCTTGTCGCCGGACGATTACCGGCGCTTCGTCCAGCCGTACTCCGCGGCGATCTTTGCCGGGCTCATGCGGGCGGGCGCGCCGTCGATCCACTTCGCGACCGGCGCCGCCGGGCTGCTGCCCTTGCTCAAAGACGCGGGTGGTGACGTCATCGGCATCGACTGGCGGGCGGATCTAGGCGACGCCTGGCGGACCGTGGGCTACGACCGGGGAATCCAGGGCAATCTCGATCCGGCGCTCTTGCTTGGCCCGTGGCCGGTTGTCGAGGACGGGGCCCGGCGCGTGATCGAAGCCGCCGGCGGTCGACCGGGGCATATTTTCAATCTCGGGCACGGCGTCCTGCCGGCGTCACCGGTCGAGCATCTGCAGCGGCTCGTGGAGTTCGTGCATGGCAGCTGAGCACAACGCGGTGCTCCTCATCGCGTACGGCAGCCCGAACCGGCTGGACGAAGTCGAAGCGTACTTCACGGACATCCGGGGCGGTCGCAGGCCGTCGCGCGAGGCGGTGGACGAGCTAACCGAGCGCTACCGGCAGGTTGGGGTGCCAACGCCCTTGCTCGCCGTTTCGTCCGAGCTGGGTCGCAAGCTCGAGCGGCTCCTCAATGCCGACTCACCGGATGGCGCGATCTACACCGTGCACCTGGGAATGAAGCATTGGACGCCTCGGATCGCCAGCGCGGTCCACGAGGCGGTCGATGCAGGGGCCGATCGGCTGCTCGCGATCGTCCTGGCGCCGCATTACTCGACGATCAGTACCGAGGGCTATCGCCGCCAGGTCGAAGCGGCGCTGGCCACGCATCCAAAGGACGGGTCGGGGCCGCTCGCGCTCGACTTTATCGAGAGCTGGCATGCGTTGGACGGGTATGTCCAGGCGCTTGCCGAAAACGTTCGCGCGACGCGGGCAGAGTTCACGCGACCCGAGGAGGTGGTTGCCGTCTTCACGGCGCACAGCCTTCCCGCGAGAATCCTCGACCAAGGCGATCCATACCAGGACCAGCTGCTGGAGACCTCCGAACTGGTGGCGAGGCGGGCCGGTGTCGAGCAGTGGCGCTGGTCGTATCAAAGCCAGAGCCACACCGGTGAGCCGTGGCTCGGACCGGACCTGCCCGACACCGTCGAGGCGCTCGCCGCCGAGGGCCATCGGTCGATCCTCGTCTGCTCGGTCGGATTCCTGGCCGACCATCTCGAGATCTTCTACGACATCGATATCGAGGCCCAGGCCAGAGCGCGGGCCCTGGGCGTCGAGCTCCGCCGGACGTCGATGTTGAACGCGGATCCGAGGCTCGCGCTCGCGCTGTACGACCTGGTCAGCGAGCGGGTGCAGTCGTTGTCGGGTGTGCCGGCGGATCATTAGAATCTTCTGCTCGTGACCTTCCTCGCTCGCATGGTGGCAATCACTCGGGGCCATCGCGGCCTGCTTGCGATCGCCGTCCTGGGATCGGTGCTGTACACGGCGCTCAGCATCCTGCCGGCCCTCATCATCCGGCAAATGCTGACGGCATTAACCCATCCCTCTGCGACCGGGACGCTCGTCTGGCTCGGCATCGCGATGGTTGGGGCAACGGCGCTGATGGCGATCAGTCGCTACCTGGAGGGCGGCTTTGGGCACATTGCCGCATTCAAGGTCCTGCACGACATGCGGATGCGCATCTATGAGCAGCTCCAGCGGTTGTCGATGGGCTATCACACCCAGCAACAGTCAGGCGCGATCGCGGCCAAGGTCATCGGCGACGTCGAGACCATCGAGTTTTTCACCGCGCATGCCGGCATCCAGCTGATCAGCGCGGCGACCGTCCCCGTGCTAATCGGCATCGTGATGCTGCTCGTCAACTGGAAGCTTGCGCTGGTCGCGCTGGCGCCGCTCGTGCTGATCCTGTTGCTTCTGCTCGCCTTTCGGCGCTCCGCTTATGCCGCGTTCATGCGATATCGCGACGAACTGGGTCGGCTGAACGGCATCATCATCGACTACATCCAGGGTGTCGGCGTGCTGAAGGCTTTTTCGGCGCTCGGCCATGCTCGCCGCGCAATCGATGAGCGAAGCGATGAGCTGAAGAAGGCGGCGACGCAGGCCAACCTGCTCCATACCTGGTACTTCTCCGGCGTCGAGTGGATGGCCGCCATCCCGGTGGCCTTGGTGCTACTGATCGGCGGCCTGATGGCCAGCGCAGGCCAGCTCAGCGTCGCCAACCTCGTCTTCTTTGTCTTTCTGACTACGCTGCTCTACCGACCGGTCACCGAGCTCAACCGCCAACTCGAGGGTCTGCGTAATGCCGAGGCCGCGACCGACCGGATCTTCGACATCTTGAACACGCCGGTCGACGTGGAGGACTCGCCGGCGGCGCGGGTCCCGCCGAATCCGCGATACGACGTTGCGCTCGAGCACGTGACGTTTGCCTATGATCCCGGTCGCCCCGTTCTCCATGACGTCTCGTTCGATCTCAAGGAAGGGACCGTGCTTGCCCTGGTCGGGCCGAGTGGCGCCGGCAAGACGACGGTCGCCAACCTGATCGCCCGCTTCTGGGATCCGCAGCAAGGCGCGGTGCGACTGGGCGGCGTCGATCTGCGCGAATTGCCGCTCGATTACCTCCATGGCGTCATCGGGCTGGTCCTACAGGACGTCTTTCTCTTCAACGACACCGTGAAGGCGAACATCAAGATCGGCAATCCCGATGCCAGCGACGCGCAGGTGCAGGCGGCGGCGAAGGCCGCCTATGCGGAGGAGTTCATCGACGATCTGCCGAATGGCTATGACACCCTGATTGGGGAACGCGGTGTCCGGCTTTCCGGCGGCCAGAAGCAACGACTCTCGATTGCGCGGGCGCTGCTTCGCGATGCCCCCATCCTGATCCTCGACGAAGCGACCTCATCCGTGGATCCGGAGGCGGAGCACTTGATCCAGAAGGCGCTCGCCCGTCTCGTCGTAGATCGGACGGTCCTCGTCATCGCGCACCGGCTGTCGACCATCCGCCAGGCGAGTGAGATCGTCGTGCTCGAGAAGGGACGCGTCGTTCAGCGAGGCCGGCATGATGACCTCGTCGACGCGCCGGGCCTCTATGCCAATCTCTATCGCGCCCAGCAGGTCGCTCGCCGCTGGGACGTGGCCACTTCGCAGCGCGCTGCCGAGGAGATCCCGCAGGCCGTCGAGTAGCCGCTCGCCCTGGGCTGGCGCAAGTCCAAGCGCCGACGCGGCCGGCGGTCTTAGGAAAATCTTATTTCGGACTTCGACAGACAGCTGTCGAAAACATCGTGCACGATGGGCACATGTGCAGGTCCGGCGCGATGCCCATCGAGCGGATGGAGTCGGCACTGGACGACATGCTGAGCTGGCTGGCGAGAGAGCCCGCCAATGAGCTCGGCAACGTCATCATCCGGTACCGGCAGATCATCGACCGGACCGAAGCCGCGTGCGCGGAGGCGACCCGCCGGTTCGACAAGGCGGGCGGTTATAAGGCCGATGGCGCCGTGGGGATGGTGTCGTGGCTGCGCGAGAAGGGCAAGCTGTCAGGCGGCGCCGCCGCCGAGCGCGTCGAAATGGCGCGGCAACTGAAGGAGCTTCCCCGCACCGAAGAGGCATTGTCACGGGGCGAGATCGGCTACCAGCACGCGGTTACGATGGCTCGCACCGCCGAGCACCTGGGTCCGGTCGCCGTCCGGAAGGCCGAAACCACGCTGCTCAAAGCCGCGGAGGCGATGGATCCGGGTCAGTTTGTGACCGTTGCTAAGAACTTCGAACATCAGGTCGACGCCGACGCGGCGCTGACGGAAAGCAATCGGGCCGATCAGCGCCGCTGGCTCCAGATCGGCGAGCCGGTCAACGGCCTGGCGCGGATCGAGGGCCAGCTGGTGGCCGAGGCGGCAGCCAGCCTGCGCACGGCGATGGAGCCCTTCATGAAGCCGCGCAAAGGCGACGAGCGCAGCGCCGGGCAGCGCGCGCATGACGCACTTGCCGAGCTCGCTCGTCGAGCGGGCCGTGGCCATGCCAACGGTGCGGATTCCGGCAATGGCGCGGGTCCGCGTCCGCAGTTGATCGTGACGACGAGCGTCGACACCCTCGCTGGAATCGCCGGCGCCCCTGCCGGCCAGCTCCAGTGGGGTGGAACGATTCCGGCCGAAACCGTACGCCGGATGGGGTGCGATGCCGCGATCACCCGCATCACCGGGATCGGGGAACTCGAACACGAGATCACGCATGCCAGCCGGACGACCCCGCCGTCGATGCGGCGCGCGATGGTGGCGCGCGATGGGCACTGCATCTTTCCCGGGTGCGACCGGCCGCCGCCCTGGTGCGACGCCCACCACCTGAAATTCTGGGCGGACAGCGGGCCAACGAAGCTGGAGAACCTCGGGCTCGTCTGCGGCGAGCACCACCGAAAGGTCCATGAAGAAGGCTGGACGTTGGAGCGCAAGGACGGGCGATGGGTGGCGAAGCCACCGCCGGTGAGAGTCATGCCACGGTCGAGAACCGGCTGAGCTGGCAGCGCGGCCACGAAGTATGCGCTCGGTGCGACAGAGACGGGCCGTCGCTCGGGCTAGCGCAGGCCCTCGAGCAGGAGCTGGCGCAGGGCCTCGAGGGTCTCGAATTCCTCCATGCTCAGCTTGGCCCCGGCCTTCACGCTATGGGGATATTTCAGCTTCTGGACCGCGTCGATCAGGGCGCGCACCTGGGGCTCGGTGAGCTGATACTCGAAATAGCTGACCGGCTCACGCTGGATCGCCTCGCGAATGACGCGCTGGATCTCAGGGCGCACAGGCAGATGGTGAATCGCGGCCGGCAGGGTCTCAGGCTCCGTTTCGGCAAGGAGTTCCGGTGCGCTCGCCGTGTCCTGGAAAAAGTCCGCCGAGCCGCTCAGCGAAGCGCGTTTAAACACCGAGCCGCCGCTCAGGCACGAGTCGCGACCGGCTGCTCAGCCGGTGTGACCTCGGGAGCCGGCGACGCGGGCTCGCGCTTGATGACAGCCTTGGCCAGGTTGCGATAGGCATTCGCGCCTTCCGAGCTGCCCGCGTATTGCAGGATCGACATCCCGGCCAGCGGCGTCTCCGCGAAGCGAATGCTGTCCTTGATCACGACGTCAAACACCACATCCCCGTAGCGCTCCCGCACCAGCTCGAGCACCTCCTGTGAGTGGAGCGTCCGCGACTTGTGGATCGTCGCCAGGATGCCGCTGATGCGCAACCGGGGATTGAGTTTCGCACGCACGCGCTCGATGGTGTTGTGCAGCAGCTGCATGCCCTTCATCCCGAAGTACTCGCACTGCAGGGGGATGATGACTTCGTCGGCAGCTACCAGGGCATTGACACAGAGCAGCCCGAGGCTTGGCGGACAGTCGATCACCATGAAGTCGTATTCTTCCTGGCCCGGGGCGAGCTTCTCTTTCAGGAACGTCTCACGCCCCATCTCGGAGACCAGCTGAATCTCCGCGCCGGAGAGCTCGATGTTCGACGGAATGAAGTCGACGCCCAGGTTGGTGTGCTTGGCGACATGGCCGAGCGTGACCTGCGGATCGAGCAAGAGATGATAAAGCGTCAGCTCGATCTGGTCAGGGTGCTTGAACCCCATGTTGATCGTCAGGTGGCCCTGGGGGTCAAGATCAATCAGTAAGACGCGCTTGCCTAGCTCAGCGAGGGCACATCCCAAGTTGACGGCGGTGGTCGTCTTTCCAACCCCGCCTTTCTGGTTGGCCACTGCGATGACTCTGCTCAAACGCGTGCTAGACCTCTGTAGTGGATCGTGGCTGCGGCTATTTAACGGCAATACGTGCGCCCCGTCAAGTTCGGCGTTCGTCAGGGCCTGCCCCGCCGTGTGCACAGCTCAGGTCCTGGACGGATGCTCGGGTCTCCTAGACTGATTCGAGCGATGGCTTTCTATGCGCTTGTGGCCATGCTGATCAGCGCGGCCTTTGCGGCAACGCTCTGGAGGCAGTATCGAACTCGACCGCGTCCCTATCTGCTCGCCTGGGCCGTGGCGCTCGCCTTTTACGCGATCGCGGCGCTCACGGAAGTGCTCGGCGCGGCCGGCGGCTGGACGGATTTGCTCTATCGCGCTTACTACTTCTTTGGCGCCATCATCCTGGTTGGCGTGCTGGCCCTGGGGACGATTTATCTTCTCGCGCCGCGGTTCAGCCGGCCCGCGCTCTGGACGCTGATCGTGCTGGGTGCCTTTGGACTGGCCGCGGTAGTTGGTGCGCAGCTGCAAGCCGCCAGGCTGGAGACGCACCTGGTTCCCAACGCCGACACGATCGCCGCGCAGGGCGGGCTCTTCAACGTCCTGGCGATCCTGATGGCCGCCTTGATCAATATCGTCGGCACCGTGATCCTCGTCGGCGGCGCCGCATGGTCGGCATTCGCCGCCTGGCGGCGGGGCGGCGCATCGTCACGGGTGATAGCGAATGTCCTGATCGCGGCCGGCGCCTTGACCGTTGCGACCGCGTCGAGCCTGACCCGCGTGTTTCACGTTTATGAAGTCTTCTACATCGGCCAGGCGATCGGGGTGCTCGTGATGTTCGGTGGCTTCCTGGCGGCGCAACGCGCTCCGCGGCGGGCGACGAGTCTGAATCCGGCGCCGTCGCGCTAGCCGAAGTCTGAATCCGGCGCCCTCGCGCTAGGCGAAGAACAAAGAACTAGCATTAACTCGCCGTTGCAACGGCAGGCATATGACCACACACGGGATTACCTGCACCTGGTGGGCCGCAAACGACGGACAGCCTCCGCCGGTGGCCGAGTTCGCCGGCGACTCGGACACTCGATCAAGGAGGCTCCATGAGACTCGTCAAGGAAACACCAACCGGCGATAGCCAGGAAGACTGGCTGGCGCGCGAACGCGCGCATCTCTCTCAGGTTCTTTATCGCTATACGCCGCTCGTCATCGAGCGTGCGCAGGGGTCGTACTTGTACACCGTTGAGGGCCGGCGCTATCTGGACTTCGCGTCCGGGATCGCCGTCACCAACCTCGGGCACGGACATCCGGACGTCCTGCGCGCGGCCCACGAGCAGTTGGACAAGCTCGTCCATACGTCCGTCGTCGCGCATCACCAGCCGGCCATCGAGCTGGCCGAGCGCATCGCCGCCCTCGCGCCGGGCAAGCTAGACAAGATATTTTTCGCCAACAGCGGCGCCGAGGCGGTCGAGGGTGCGATCAAGCTGGCACGCTACGTGACGGGAAAATCAGCGCTCATCGCGTTCCAGGGCGCCTTTCACGGGCGGACCTACGGCGCGCTTTCACTCACCGCGTCCAAGAGCTACTACCGCGAGCGCTACGAGCCGTTTCTCCCCGGCGTCTACCACGTGCCCTATCCGTACGCGTACAGGAATCCCTCGGGGCCGGGCGACGAGGCGACGCTGGACTACGTCTTTGATTTCATCGCGCAGATGCTCGACACGCGTGTCCCGCCCAAGAACGTCGCCGCCTTCATCGTCGAGCCGGTGCTGGGCGAGGGCGGCTACGTCGTGCCGCCGGCTGCCTTTATGCCGCGCCTGCGCGAGCTCTGCGACGAGCACGGGATTCTCTTGATCGCCGACGAGGTGCAGTCCGGCTACGGCCGGACCGGCAAGATGTTCGCCTGCGAACATACGGGCGTCGTCCCGGACATCATGACGCTGGCCAAGTCGATCGCGTCCGGGCTGCCGCTCAGTGCCGTGGTGGCGAGCAGCAAGCTGATGGACCGCTGGGAGCCGGCCGCGCACGGGTCAACGTTCGGCGGCAACCCGGTGTCGTGCGCCGCGGGGATCGCGACGCTGGACGTCTTCGAGCGCGAGGGCATTCTCGAGAATGCGCGGGAGAAAGGCGAGCAGCTGCTCGGGCGCCTTCGCGAGCTGCAAACGCGCGTCGGCGCCATTGGCGACGTCCGCGGCCTGGGCCTCATGATTGGCGTGGAGCTGGTCGAGAAGAACGGCAAGCCGGACAAGCATTTGCAGAAGCACATCCGGCAGATTTGCCTCGACTCGGGGCTGGTGATTCTCAGCTGCGGCACCGAGGACAATGTGCTGCGCCTGGTGCCGCCGCTGAATATTTCGGAGAGCGAACTCAATGAGGGTTGGGAGATTTTAAGCGCGGCGTTTCACGAGGCGGCCGCCTGAAGAGGCGGCAGCCTGAGAGGAGGTGTCAGCATGAGCCAGACGATGACCAGCGAGCAAAAACAAAAGACCGAGGCGAAGAGCTACAAGAACTACATCGGCGGCCGGTGGGTCGAGTCGAAGTCGGGCAAAACGTTTAGCTCGACGAATCCAGCGCACAAGGATCAGGTGCTCGGGGTGATGCAGGCGTCGAACGCCGACGACGTTAACCAGGCGATCGAGGCGGCGCAGAAGGCATTCCCCGGCTGGCGCCACACGCCGGCGCCGGCCCGCGGCGAGATCTGCCTCAAGGCCGCGCTGATGCTGGAATCGCGCAAAGAAGATCTCGCCCGAATCATGACTCAGGAAATGGGCAAAGTCCTGAAAGAAACGCGCGGCGACGTCCAGGAAGCGATCGACATGGGCAAGTACGCCGCCGGGTTCGGCCGGCAACCGCACGGCGAGACGGTCCCGTCGGAGTTACGCAATAAGCTCTGCATCACCGAGCGGGTGCCGCTCGGGGTCATCGCCTGCATCACGCCCTGGAACTTCCCGATGGCGATCCCGTCATGGAAGATCTTCCCGGCGGTCATGGCCGGCAACGCGGTGGTCTTCAAGCCGGCGTCGGACACACCGATCATCGCGACGAAGCTCGTAGAGATCTTCGAAGAGGCCGGCCTGCCGGGCGGCGTCCTCAACCTGGTGACGGGAAGCGGCGCGGATGTAGGTGACGTGCTGGTGAAAGACCCGCGCGTCGCGGGCATTTCGTTCACGGGGTCGACGGCAGCCGGCAAGCACATCGCCGAGATCGCGGGCCGGAATCTCAAGCGTCTCGGTCTCGAGCTCGGTGGCAAGAACTGCATCGTCGTGCTCGATGATGCGGATATCCCATTGGCCGTGGACGGCGCCTTGTGGGCGGCCTTCGGCACGTCCGGTCAGCGCTGCACCGCGGCATCGCGCCTGATCGTTGACCAGAAAGTCCAGAAAGACTTCGTCGATCTGTTGCAGGAGCGGGCGGCGAAGCTCAAAGTCGGCGACGGGCTTCAGGCGGATACAGACATGGGCCCCGTGATCAACGAAGGGGCGCTCAAGAAGGTGCACGAGTACACCGAGATCGGCAAGAGAGAGCACGCCCGGCTGGTGCACGGCGGCGATTTCGCTGGCTCGGATGGCTGGTTCTACCGGCCGACGATCTTCGCCGATGGCCGGAAGGATATGCGGATGGCCCAGGAAGAAATCTTTGGGCCCTCGACGCTGGTGATGCCGGTGAGCAATCTCGATGAGGCGCTCGACGTCGCGAATTCGACCCAATACGGGCTCTCGATGTCGATCTATACGAACGATTTGCGCAAGGCGTTTCACGCGATCGAAGAGATGCAATCCGGGATCGTCTACGTCAACGCCCCGACGATTGGCGCCGAGATTCAACTGCCGTTCGGCGGCGTGAAGAACACCGGCAACGGGCATCGCGAGGCAGGCACCGTCGCGCTGGACGAATTCACCGAGTGGAAGACGATCTATATCGACTACTCGGGGCGCCTGCAGCGGGCCCAGATCGACACCGGAGAGTAAGCGCGCAGAACGTCAGCCATCTCGAGCTAGGCGGGCGCCGGGTGCGGTACCTGGATCAGGGATCGGGCCCGCCGCTGTTGCTCGCGCACGGGTTCATCGGCTCGCTGGAGAACTTTCATACCTGGGGGCCGGCGTTCGCCACCGATCGACGCGTCCTGATTCCTGACCTCCCGGGCTGCGGCGAGACCGAGGCCGGGACCGGACCGTTCAGCGTCGCGAGTCACGCGGAATTTTTACACGCGTTCGCCGACCGCCTTGGGCTCGGCGAGCACGATGTCGGCGGCATCTGCCTCGGCGCCACAGTCGCGCTCGAGTACGCGTCGCGCTGGCGCGAGCGGGTGGCGCGCCTGGTGCTGCACACGCCGATCTATTCGCCGCGAACGATTCGCGTGGCCTTCAAGCGGCAGGTCCGCGCCTTCACGGCAGCGCCCGTCTTCTGGTGCGTCGACCGGCTGCGGCGTAGTCGGACGGTGTCCGATCTCTATAAGCGCTTTCTCGTTGAAGGCCCGGGCGTGGACCCGTACGATGCGCAGGTGAATTTCGACAATCAGCTGCGCGCCGATGGCAGGGTCGCGCGGGACTGGCTGCGTGACGGCATCACGCGCGATTATCGGGATTTTCTCGGCTCGTGGCGGAAGCCCGCGCTCGTCGTCGTCGCCGCGGATGACCGGATCGTCGACGTCGAGGGCATTCGAAATCTTCACGCGCTGATGCCGCAAGCCGAGATCCGGGTGATCGAGTCGGCGGGCCACGGCTGGACGCCGACCTTGATCGCGGCGCAAGTTGAGGCGATCGGCGGCTTTTTACGGACGTGAGCGAGCACGAGTTCAATACGGCAGGCCTGGCACCATGGGCGGGACTGAGAGCGCCGGCGCCGGGGAGGCAACCGGACGTGCGCATCCTGGGTGTGCCACTGGATCGCGGTTCGCTCTATCGGCCCGGCGCAGCCCAGGCGCCGGACGCGCTGCGCAAGCTATCCGCGATTTTTGCGCCGGTCAGCGAGCACGCCGAGCTTTTTAACGAGCTCACGGTCCGGGACGATGGCAACGTCGCGCTCGTCGAGGGCGACATGGGCGCGAACGTCGACAGCGTTGCGGATGAAATATTTAAGACGCCTCCCGGGACTCTGCCGATCGTGCTCGGCGGCGACCACACGACGGTGAGTCCGACGTTGATCGCGCAGCAGAAGAGACTCAATGGCAAGCTGAGCGTTCTCTACATCGATGCCCACCCGGACTTGAACGACGTCTCGAGGCACACGCGCTGGTCGAACGGCTGCGCGCTGCGCCGCGGGCTCGAGCTGGGCGAGATCGAACCCCCGAAAGTGACGCTGCTCGGCTGCCGCGATTACGACTGGGACGAGATCCAATTTATTCGTCGCACGGGCATCACGCTCATCACGGCGGCGACGGCGCATGGCTGGACCGGCACGCAGCTGGCTGATGAGATCGGCTCGCGCATCGGCAGCGACGCGCTGCATATCTCGCTCGACATCGACTCGCTCGACCCGGCGTACGCGCCCGGAACCGGCGTGCCGTCCGCCGGCGGGCTGACCTCGCGCGAGCTCCTGGACTTTCTCCGCCAGCTGCGCGGCGTCCGGCTGGCCGGCCTCGACGTCGACGAGGTGGCGCCGCCACTCGACACCGGGCACATCACGAGCCTGGCCGCGCTGAAATTCATCTTCGAGTTCCTTGGCATGGTGAAAATCGGCGCGAGCTGACATCCAGACGTTCGACCCAGCCCGAGGCAGCCGTGGTCTAATGTCCGTCGCAATGCCGCGGCTCTTGCTGATCGTCATGCTCGCCGGTGCGATGACCGCCTGCTCTCCCACGGTCGCCATCCCGCTTGCGGCTCCCCCGGCCGCTGCCACCGTTGACGGCCAGGCGATCTCGATGGCCGCCTACCACGAGCGGCTCAACGTCAGTCAGGCGCGTGACCCATTCGCCGGCATGCCAGAGGCGATCCCCAGTCCCGTGCCCAGGCAGCGGCTCGAGGACTTCACGATCGAGCAGCTGATTCGCGAGACGATCATCACGCAGCAGGCCAAGCGACGCGGCGTCTCGATCAGCGATCAGGCCGTCACGACGCGAGTCGCGATGCTGGAGAACGGGAGTGCGAGCTTCAGCGCGGCGATTGCCCGCAATGGCTTCACGCGGCAGAGCTTCCAGGACTACGAGCGCGCGCTGCTCACCGAGGTGGGATTGCTGCACGCGATGGCGAAGCAACGGGCGGGGAGCGCCATGAGCGATCTGCATGCAGGCCAGAGCTTTGACAGCGTCGTCGCCAAATGGAACGACGACTCGGGAACGGCGGCCCGGCATGGCGAGGTGGGCTGGGTGCGGCCCGGCGACCTGCCCGAGCCCGAGCTGGCGAACGCCGTGCAAGGACTGGCTACCGGGGCGACCAGCGGCGTGATCGCGACGGGCCGGGGATTCGCGATCGTAAAGGCGCTCGAGCGACGCGACGACCAGGTGCGTCTCGCACTCATCCTGGTGCTGGCCCCGACGGTCGACATGCTCAGTCCGCAGGGAACCCCGGCGTGGTTCACGAAATTCATCGACGATCAGGAGTCGGCGCTGCGCCGCGACGGCAAGATCACGGTCTCGGTTGGCAGTCGCGCCGGAGCCTGAGACCAGGCCCTGGCGGCTCTTCGTCGCGGTCGAGCTGCCCGCACCGCTTCGTCAGGCATTGCAAGAGCCGCTGGACGGTCTCGCGGGAATGCGCGATTGGATCCGCGCGAGCGATCCGGCGCAGGTTCATCTCACGCTGCACTTTCTCGGCGGCGTCGATGTGGCGCGCGTGCCGTCGATCACGGCGGCGCTCGAGCCGGCGGTTGGCCGCCACGCGCGCTTTACGTTGAGCGCCCGCGGTGTGAATGCCTTTGGTGGCAAGCGGCGGCCCAGAGTGCTCTGGGCCGCGTTCGCCGACACGAATGTCGATCGCATCCGTGCGCTGCGCCACGACACCGCGGGAGCCCTGAGGCGCGCAGGCTTTGAGATCGAGCCGGACTTCCGACCGCATCTCACGCTCGGTCGAGCGCGGCGGTTGCCCCCGGGGGCGGGCCGGGAGGCGCTCGAGCGCTGGTATGCCGTATGGAAGGATCACGAGTTCGGCCCGCTACCGGTGGAATCCGTGCACCTGATGCGCAGTCAGCTCGCCCGCGGACCGGCGCGGCACTCGCGCGTCGCGAGTCTCGAACTACAATAGATGGCTCTGCATGCGCCCATAGCTCAGCCTGGATAGAGCGCCGGGCTACGGACCCGGGTGCGGGGGTTCAAATCCTCCTGGGCGCATTTAATATCTCCGCCAGTGCCGCACGCCGTTCGTCGCGAGATCGTCCAGCCGGACGGACGGCGCGTGTATCTGTATGGGGATTTCGTTCCGGCGCCGGAGGATTACCAGGCGCCCGCCATGCCAAATGGCGTCTACCAGCGGCGCTGGAACCCGTTGCGTCGCGAGTGGGTGCTGGTGGCCGCCTCGCGACAGGCGAGGACGTTCCTACCTGAACGCACCGCCTGCCCTCTCTGTCCCTCGAGGCCCGGGCACTCGAGCGAAATTCCGGCGAGCCGATACCAGGCCGCGGTCTTTGAGAATCGTTTTCCCGCGATGGTTGCGCCGGGCGGTCACTGCGAAGTCGTCGTCTACACGGACCAGCACGACGGCTCGTTCGCCACGCTGCCGGATGATCGTCTCCAGCTGCTCGCCGATGTCTGGACCGACCGCTATCGCGAGCTGTCGCGCCGGCCCG
>Ga0066699_10000203_pt1 | contig 14886 bp, 10 predicted proteins | sample GraSoiAngelo_148_FD_66455 | JGI IMG/M metagenome (GOLD analysis project Ga0066699, IMG submission 66455) | Grasslands soil microbial communities from the Angelo Coastal Reserve, California, USA - 14_1009_09_20cm | ecosystem: Environmental > Terrestrial > Soil > Grasslands | place: USA... | reverse complement strand
ACGGGAGACAACATGACCGCGAAACAGGCTGTGGTGCTCCGAGCAGCGACACCTCCCGACGATCTCGAGTCGCTGCGGCGGCAATACGGCGGCCGGATCGAGCTGACCGGCACCGCCGACGCGTTCTACGAGCGGCACCTGCTCTTCGACAACGTCACCGACCCCGACTCGACCAGTGCGCGCGAACACTACGAGGCGGTCGCGCGGTCCGTCCGCGACGTCCTCTCGCAGCGATGGGTCCGCACCGAGCAGACGTACGCGCGCGAGAACCCCAAGCGCATCTACTACCTCTCGATGGAGTTCCTCATCGGCCGCTCGCTGACGAACAACATCACCAACCTCCTCCTGGCTCCGGTCGCACGCGAAGCCGTCAGGCAGAAGTCCCTCGACTGGTTCGGCCTCCTCGAGGAAGAACCGGACGCCGGCCTGGGAAATGGCGGGCTCGGGCGCCTGGCGGCGTGCTTCCTCGACTCGATGGCCACCATGCAGCTGCCGGCGATGGGATACGGGCTCCGCTACGAGTACGGAATGTTCCGGCAATCCATCGACCACGGTTGGCAACGCGAGCAGCCGGACAACTGGCTCCGCCGTCCCGATCCGTGGGAAGTGGCGCGCCCCGAAGAGAAGATCGAGATCAATCTCAACTGTTCTTTCGAGGTAGGGGCAGGAGCGCTGCGCCCCATCATCGGCCGCCCCTCCAAGCTGATCGGCATTCCCTACGATCGGCCCGTCGTCGGGCACGGCGGCAAGACCATCAACACCCTGCGCCTCTGGGCGGCGGCCGCTCCCGACTCGTTCGATTTCCAGGCCTTCAGCCACGGCGACTTCGTCGGTGCCCTGGCGGAGACGCTCGCGGCAGAATCTCTCACTCGCGTCCTCTATCCCGACGATTCCACCACGCAGGGGCAAGGACTGCGGTTCGTGCAGGAGTACTTCCTCGTCGCTTCTTCGCTCGCCGATCTGATCCGGCGATTCCGGCGCGGCAATGCCGACTGGAGCGCGCTTCCGCAAAAGGTCGCCATTCAGCTCAACGACACCCATCCGGCCATCGCCGTCCCCGAGCTGATGCGAATCCTGCTCGACGACGCGCACCTCGGATGGGATCAGGCCTGGGACCTCACCCAGCGATCGCTCGCGTACACCAATCATACGCTCTTGCCCGAGGCGCTGGAAAAGTGGCCGCTCGCGTGGTTCGAGCAGCTGCTCCCTCGCCACCTCGAGATCGTCTTCGAGATCAACCGGCGGTTGCTCGACGACGTCCGGCGCCGCTTCCCCGGCGACGAGGGCCGCCTCCAACGCGCGAGCGTCATCGAGGAAGGCCCGAGCAAGCACGTCCGGATGGCCAACCTCGCCATCGTCGGCTCCCACAGCACGAACGGCGTGGCGGCCATCCATTCCGATCTCTTGCGCTCGATGACCGTTCGGGACCTGGCCGAAGCCTTCCCCGATCGCTTCGGCAACAAGACCAACGGCGTCACTCCGCGCCGGTGGCTGTTGCTCGCCAATCCTTCGCTCGCCACGGCCATTACCGATGCGATCGGCCCCAGCTGGACTTCGGACCTCGGTCAGCTCAGGAAGCTCGAGCCGCTCGCCGACGATGCAGGCTTCCGCGACGCGTTCCGCGAGACCAGACAGGTGGCGAAGTCCGCTTTCGCCGAGTGGCTGAGAACGAGCGCCGGAGAACGGATCGATCCCGGCTCGATCTTCGACAGCCAGATCAAGCGCATCCACGAATACAAGCGGCAGCTCCTCAATGCCCTGCGGATCGTCGTCCTCTACAACCGGCTGCGGGAAAACCCGAACGTCGAGATGGCTCCGCGGACGTTCCTCTTCGGGGGCAAGGCCGCGCCCGCTTATCGATTGGCGAAGCTGATCATCAAATTCCTCAACAACCTCGCCGCGACCATCGATACCGATCCGGCGGTGCGCGGCCGGCTCAAGGTGGTGTTCCTGCCCGAATACTGCGTGTCGCTGGCCGAGCGGCTGATCCCGGCGAGCGACGTCTCCAACCAGATCTCGACGGCGGGTTACGAGGCGAGCGGGACGAGCAACATGAAGTTCATGATGAACGGGGCGCTGACGATCGGCACGCGCGACGGCGCCACCATCGAGATGGCGGAGGAAGCCGGGGAAGAGAACTTCTTCCTCTTCGGCCTGACCGCGGAGCAGGTCGCCGAGAGCCGCTCCTGGTACAGCCCGCGGTGGCATTATGACAATCAGCCGGAGACGCGCGCAGCGCTGGACCTGATCTTCGCCGATCACTTCAGCCGCGGCGAACCCGGCGTATTCGAGCCACTCCGCAACGCGCTCTTGACGCAAGACCATTACATGCACCTGGCCGACCTCCCCTCGTACCTCGAGGCCGATCGCGGCCTGTGCGCGCTCTACGCCGATCGGGAGGCGTGGGCGCGCAAGGCAATCCTCAACGTGGCCAGCTCCGGCAAATTCTCGAGCGACCGCACCATCTCCGAGTACGCGGCCGACATCTGGCGCGTCATCCCGTGTCCGGTAGAGTGAGGGAGCGCGCGATGGCTCACCCACCGTCGAATGCGCTTTCTCCGATGGCCGGCAAGCCGGCCCCGAGGTCGATTCTCGTCGATCTCGCGCGCCTCGAGCGCGACTACTACCAACGCAAGCCTGATCTCTCCGACCCGACCCAGCTCGTCAGCTTCGGCACCAGCGGACACCGCGGCTCGTCGCTGCGCGGCTCGTTCACCGAAGCGCACATCGCGGCCATCACCCAGGCGATCTGCGAGTACCGCCGCGCAAACGGGGTCGACGGGCCGCTGCACATGGGCAAGGACACGCACGGCCTCTCGGAGCCGGCCCAGCGGACCGCGCTCGAAGTGCTGGCGGCGAACGACGTGGAGACGATCATCCAGCGCAACGGAGGCGTCACGCCGACGCCCGTGATCTCCTGGGCGATCCTCACTTACAACCGCGGACGCAAAGCGCACCTCGCGGATGGAATCGTCATCACGCCCTCCCACAATCCGCCGGAGGACGGGGGCTTCAAATACGACCCGCCCAACGGAGGACCCGCCGACGTCGAAGCGACGCGATGGATCCAGGACCGCGCGAACGAGCTGTTGCAGGCCGGAAACACCGGCGTCAAACGCGTGCCGTTCGCGGCCGCGTTCAGGAAGTCGACCACTCACGAGCAGGACTTCGTCCTCCCGTATGTCCGCGATCTCGGAAACGTGGTGGACCTGGAAGTCATCCGCGAGTCCGGCCTCGAGCTGGGAGTGGATCCTCTCGGCGGAGCGTCGAAGCCGGTCTGGGAGGCGATCGGCGCGCTCCACGAAATTTCCGTCGCCGTCGTGAATCCGGCGATCGACCCGACCTTCTCGTTCATGACCGTCGATCACGACGGAAGGATCCGCACGGATCCGTCGAGCCCGTACGCGATGGCGCGGGTGGTCGCCCTCGAGGACAATTTCCGCGTCGTCGTTGCCAACGATGCGGATGCGGACCGCCACGGTGTCGTGACGCGCTCCGCGGGCCTCTTGAACCCCAACCGCTACCTCACGGTGGCGATCCACTACTTGCTCGCGCATCGGCCCCGCTGGCCGGCGCACGCAGTCGTCGGCAAGACGGTGGTGAGCAGCAGCATGATCGATCGCGCCGTCGACAAGCTGGGCCGGCGGCTGAACGAAGTGCCGGTCGGTTTCAAATGGTTCGTCCCGGGCCTCTTCGACGGCTCATGCTGTTTCGGGGGTGAAGAGAGCGCCGGCGCCAGTTTCCTGCGGCGCGACGCCACTGTCTGGGCGACCGACAAGGACGGCATCATCATGGGTCTTCTGGCCGCGGAGATCACCGCGGCGACCGGCAAGGATCCGGGCGAGCACTACCAGGCGTTGGAGGCGGAACTCGGCACCTCGTACTACACGCGCATCGACGCGCCGGCTTCCGCCGAGGAAAAGAAGCGACTCAAGACGCTCTCGCCCGAAGCCGTCCGCGAAGAGACGCTCGCCGGCGAGCCCATCACGGCCAAGCTGACCCGCGCTCCGGGCAACGGAGCTCCCATCGACGGCCTCAAGATCGTCACCGCCAGCGGATGGTTCGCTGCCCGGCCGTCAGGCACCGAGAGCGTCTACAAGATCTACGCGGAGAGCTTCAGGAGTGCATCGCACCTCGACGCCCTTCTCAGCGAGGCCCAGGACCTGGTCGACACCGCGATTGGGGGCTCGAAATGAGCCTGCCCCCGTTTCCCGCGAATTACCGCGCCTCCGGCGTTTTGCTGCACGTCACCTCGTTGCCTTCGCCGTATGGAATCGGCGACGTGGGCCCTTCGGCCATTGCCTGGATCGACCGGCTTCACCAGGCGGGACAGACCTATTGGCAGGCCCTGCCATTAGGGCCGACGGGTTATGGGGATTCGCCGTACCAGGCCCTGTCCTCGTTTGCCGGCAACGCGCTCTTGGTCAGCCCCGACTGGCTGATCGAGGACGGGCTCATCCGCGCCGGTGACTGCGCGGACCGTTCGTTTCCGGCGACGAAGGTCGATTTCGACACCGTCGAGCGATTCAAGCGCTCATTGCTCGAGGCAGCGTGGAGGAACTTCAGTGCCGGCGTGCGTGCGGACTTGCGGCCTGGGTTCGAGGAGTTCGGCCAGACGCAGGCCCACTGGCTGGACGACTACGCCTTGTTCCGCGCGCTCAAGGAGAGGCACGGAGGCGCGCCGTATCTCGAGTGGCCGGCGGAGCTCGTCCAGCGGACGCCTGCCGCGCTCGATCGGGCGCGCCGGGATCTCGCGAGAGAAGTCGACCAGGTCCGCTTCAGCCAGTTCCTCTTGTTCCGCCAAGGCGCGCGCCTGAAGGAACACGCCCGCGCTCGAGGCGTGCGTTTGATCGGCGATCTGCCCTTTTTCGTCTCTCCGGACTCGAGCGACGTGTGGGCCAATCCGGAGCTTTTCCTGCTCGACGACCAGCGCCGGCCGCGCGTGGTTGCCGGCGTGCCGCCGGACTATTTCAGCGCCCAGGGGCAACTCTGGGGCAATCCCATCTACGACTGGGACGCGCTTTCCTCGCGCGGCTATGGCTTTTGCATCGACCGCGTCCGGGCCTTGCTCGCGCACGTCGACGCGATCCGCCTCGATCACTTCCGCGGATTCGCGGCGGCCTGGCACGTCCCCTTCGCGGCGCCCACGGCGCAAACCGGAGAGTGGAAACCGGGCCCAGGCGCCCGATTCTTCAACGCCCTGCAGAGGGAATTGGGCGGCCTTCCGTTCTTCGCGGAGGACCTCGGGATCATCACGCCGGAAGTGAGCGCTCTGCGCGACGAATTTCATCTCCCCGGGACGCGCGTCCTGCAGTTCGCCTTCGACGGCAATTCCGACAATCCGCACCTGCCCGACAACTACGTTGCCAACACGGTCGGGTACACGGGCACGCACGACAATCCGACCACGCGTGGGTGGTACGAGGATCTGCCGGACACCGCGCGCGGCAACCTGTGGCGCTACCTGAAACGCCCGGGTGGCACCAGCGCGGACGCGTCTCCTGCCCTGCTGCCTGTTCTCTGGTCGTCGGTGGCCGCGCTCGCGATGGCGCCGCTGCAGGACGTCCTCAACCTGGGCAAGGAAGCGCGCATGAACCAGCCCGGCAGCGCCCAGGGCAACTGGCGCTGGCGCTCGACGGACGAAATGCTGGCCGCGCCGGCATTCCAGTCGCTCCAAGAATTGACCCGCGCTTCGGCCCGAGCGGCCGATGCGCAAAGAACCCCGACCGGCAGTTCGATAGCGGCCGCGTCATGACCGAGGAGAGAAGATGAAAGCCACCGAAACGCTGCACGACGAGGGGCAGAGCCTCTGGCTCGACAACATCACCCGCGACCTGCTGCAGAGCGGGACGCTGAAGCGTTACATCAGCGACCTGTCGATCACCGGCCTCACCTCCAACCCGACCATCTTCGACCACGCCATCAAGAACAGCTCGTCCTACGACGCCGCCATCCGGATGAAGGCGAAGGAAGGAAAGTCGGGTGAGGACCTCTTCTTCGAGCTGGCGATCGAGGACGTGACCCGGGCCGCCGATCTCTTCCGTCCGATCTGGGATCGCACGCACGGGGTGGACGGCTGGGTATCCCTGGAAGTCTCGCCGGTCCTGGCCCACGACACGGCCAGCACGCTCGCCGCGGCGAAAGCATTGCACGCGCGCGCCGGCCGGCCCAATCTCTTCATCAAGATCCCGGGCACGAAGGAGGGCCTGCCTGCCATCGAGGAGGCGATCTTCGCGGGCATTCCCATCAACGTGACGCTGCTTTTCTCGCACCAGCAATACCTGGCCGCGGCCGAAGCTTTCCTGCGCGGGATCGAGCGGCGCGTGGAGGCCGGGATGGATCCCGAAGTCGGCTCGGTGGCCTCGGTGTTCATCAGCCGCTGGGACACGGCCGTGAAGGACAAGGTGCCCGCGGACCTGCGCAATGAGCTCGGTATCGCGATCGCGAAGAAGACGTACAAGGCGTACCGCACGCTCTTGGGCTCTCCGCGCTGGCAGCGCGTCTTCAACGAGGGGGCCCGTCCGCAGCGCCTGTTGTGGGCCAGCACGGGCACCAAGGATCCCGGCGCGTCGGACGTCCTGTACGTGCGGGCACTCGCCGCGCCGTTCACGGTCAACACGATGCCCGAGGGCACATTGAAGGCCCTCGCGGATCACGGGTCGTCGGGCGGGATCCTGACCGCTGACGGCGGCGACAGCGAGAAAGTGCTGGCCCGGTTCGCCGCCGCCGGAGTCGACGTGGACGCCCTCGCTACCACGCTCCAGGACGAAGGCGCCAAATCCTTCGTCGCTTCGTGGATCGAGCTGATGGATGTGATTGCCTCCAAAACCGCCGCCTTGGACAAGGCGAGCTGATCCGAAAGGAAAGAACGATGACACGGACGCCTTTGACCGCACGCCTCTCGTGGAAGGCACTGCACGCTCACCAAGAGAAAGTCCGGGAGGTACATCTGCGGACCCTGTTCGCGGACGACGCCACACGCGGCGAGCGGCTGACCGCGGAGGGGGCCGGCATCTTCCTCGACTACTCGAAGAACCGGGTCACGGACGAGACGCTCGCGCTCTTGCGCGGATTGGCCCAGGAGGCTGATCTGCGCGGGCGCATCGACGCGATGTTCCGCGGTGACAAGATCAACGTTACCGAAAACCGCGCGGTCTTGCACGTTGCCCTGCGCGCGCCGCGGGGCGCTTCGATCACCGTCGACGGGAAGAACGTGGTCCCCGACGTCCACGCGGTGCTGGACGCGATGAGCGATTTCGCCAACCGGGTGCGGAGCGGCGCCTGGAAGGGGCACACCGGCAAGCGGATCCGCAACGTCGTCAACATCGGTATCGGCGGTTCGGATCTCGGGCCCGTGATGGCCTACGAAGCGCTCCGGCACTACAGCGACCGCGGAATGACGTTCCGTTTCGTGTCGAACGTCGACGGGACCGACCTGGCGGAGGCGACCCGCGACCTCGACCCGGCGGAGACGCTCTTCATTGCCTCGTCGAAGACCTTCACCACGCTGGAGACGATGACCAACGCCGAGAGCGCGCGGAAGTGGCTACTCGCCGGGCTCGGCGGCGACGCCAAGACGGTGGCGAAGCACTTCGTGGCCGTCTCCACCAACGCCAAGAAGGTGGCGGAGTTCGGGATCGATACCGCGAACATGTTCGGATTCTGGGACTGGGTGGGTGGCCGCTACTCGATGGACTCGGCCATCGGCCTGTCCACGATGATCGCCGTCGGTCCTTCGAGCTTCCGCGACATGCTCGACGGCTTCCGCCAGATGGACGAGCACTTCCGCACCACCCCGTTCGAGCGAAACCTGCCCGCGCTTCTGGGTCTATTGACCGTCTGGTACACGGACTTCTTCGGCGCCGAGACGATCGGGGTCATGCCCTACGAGCAGTACCTGAAGCGCTTCCCCGCGTACCTGCAGCAGTTGACGATGGAGAGCAACGGCAAGCACGTCACCCGCGAAGGGACCGAGGTCAACTACGCGACCGGGCCAATCTACTGGGGCGAACCGGGAACCAACGGGCAGCATTCCTTCTATCAGTTGATCCACCAAGGGACGCGTCTCATCCCCTGCGACTTCATCGCCTTCAACCGGACGCTGAATCCGGTCGGTCGGCACCACGACATGCTGATGGCGAACGTGTTCGCGCAGACCGAGGCGCTGGCTTTCGGCAAGACGCGCGAGCAAGTCAAGGCCGAGGGCACCGCGGACAGCATCCTTCCGCACCGCGTCTTCAAGGGCAACCAGCCCTCGAACACGATCATCGCCGATCGCCTGACGCCCGAGACGCTCGGCAAGCTGGTCGCCCTCTACGAGCACAGCGTGTTCACCCAGGGCGTCATCTGGGACGTCGACTCCTTCGATCAGTGGGGCGTCGAGCTGGGCAAGCAACTCGCCCAACGCATCATCCCCGAGGTCGAGGGCGAGACCGAGCCGACGCTCCGGCACGACAGCTCGACGAACAACCTCATCCGCCGCTACCGCGGGCGCAAGGACGCACGGCGATGAGCTTCGAAGAACAGCTGCGGCAGATGAAAACCCGTCCGGGGTTCGTAGCGGCGCTGGATCAGAGCGGTGGCAGCACGCCCGGCGCATTGCGCGCTTACGGAATCAAGGAAGGGGCGTGGTCCAACGACGAGGAGATGTTCGCGCTCGTGCACCAGATGCGCACCCGCATCATCACCAGCCCCTCCTTCACCGGGGAGCGGATCCTTGCTGCCATCCTCTTCGAGAACACGATGGACAGGGACATCGAGGGGCGGCCCACCGCTGACTATCTCTGGAACGTGAAGCGCGTCGTTCCGTTACTGAAAGTCGATCAGGGCCTTTCGGCGGAGAAGGACGGCGTCCAGTTGATGAAGCCGATGCCCGGGCTCGCCGCGCTGCTCGACAAGGCGAAGACGAAGCGCATCTTCGGAACCAAGATGCGCTCGTTCATCAAGCAGGCCAACCGGACGGGCATCAAGAACATCGCGGCCCAGCAATTCGAAGCAGCCCGGCAGATCATCGCCGCCGGCCTGGTCCCAATCGTCGAGCCGGAAGTGGACATCCACTGCCCGGAAAAGGCCGAAGCCGAAGAGTTGCTCAAGTCGGCCATTCTCGAGGAGCTCGACCGGCTGCCGGCGAGGCAGGTGGTCATGCTCAAGATCACCTTGCCGGAGAAGGACGACCTCTATGCCGGATTCGTCGGCCATCCCAAGGTCGTGAGGGTGCTCGCGCTGTCGGGCGGCTACACACGGGAAGAAGGCAACACGCGCTTGCGAAGGAACCACGGCGTGGTGGCGAGCTTTTCGCGGGCGCTCCTGGAGGGGCTGTCGGCCCAGCAATCCGATGCCGAATACGACGTGGTGCTCGACGCGTCCATTCAGAGCATCTTTGAGGCGTCCAACACGTGAGCACCGTCAAAGTCAGGATTGCCCCTTCGATTCTTTCCGCCGACTTCGCCCGCCTGGGCGAGCAGGTGGCGGAGGCGGCGCAAGCTGGGGCCGATCGGATCCACGTGGACGTGATGGACGGGCACTTCGTGCCGAATCTCTCCATGGGCGCGGCCATCGTCGAGTCGCTTCGGCGGGTGACGGAGCTGCCCCTCGAGACGCATCTGATGGTCTCGGATCCGGACCTCTTTCTCGAAGGGTTTGCCGCGGCAGGCTCGGATTCGTTTCTCGTCCATATGGAAGGCAACGACAACCTGCACCGCACGGTGCAGCGGATCAGGACGCTGGGCAAACTCGCGGGGATCGCCATCAATCCGGCGACGCCGGTGGCGGCCCTCGAGGAGATCGTCGGAGACGTTGACCAGGTGTTGGTCATGACGGTCAACCCCGGCTTCGGTCATCAGCAACTCGTCCGCACGACCCTGCCGAAGATTGGACGGGCGCGCGACCTGATTGAGCGGCTCAAGCCCGGCTGCCAGCTGGCAGTGGACGGAGGCATCGACGCGACGACGGCGCCGCTCGTCGTCAAGGCGGGCGCCGACGTACTCGTGGCCGGCTCGTCGATCTTCGGCGCCCGCGACGGGGTTACGGCCGCGATGAGTCGTCTGCGGTCGGCGGTGAATCGCGGAGAGAACGAAGCAGAGCCCGGCAGGCAAGCAACCTTCCAGAGGAACGAACTATGCAAATCGGGATGATCGGACTCGGCCGCATGGGCGCCAACATGGCTCTGCGGCTCATCGCAGGCGGCCACCGGTGCGTGGTCTTCGACAGGTCGGCCAAGGCGGTCGAGGAGCTGACGAAGGCCAAGGCAGTCGGCGCCACGTCAATCGCCGACATGGTGAAGAAGCTGGAGACGCCGCGGGCCGTCTGGCTCATGGTCCCGGCGGCAGCCGTCGACGCGACCATCGCCGACCTCGTGCCGCACCTCGCGGCCGCCGACATCCTCATCGACGGCGGGAACTCCTACTACATCGACGACATCCGGCGCGCGAAGGACCTCGGCGAGAAGGGCATCCACTACGTGGACGTCGGAACCAGCGGCGGCGTCTGGGGACGCGAGCGCGGCTACTGCCAGATGATCGGCGGCGAGGCGGCCGTGGTGAAGCACCTCGACCCGATCTTCGCGCGGCTCGCGCCGGGTAAAGGCGACGTTCCGCGTACTCCGGGACGCGAGGCCATCGGCGGCACCGCCGAGCAGGGATATCTGCACTGCGGGCCCAACGGCGCCGGCCACTTCGTCAAGATGGTGCACAACGGAATCGAATACGGCCTGATGGCTGCCTATGCCGAGGGGCTGGGCATCCTGCGCAACGCCAACGCCGGAAAGAGCTCGCGGACCGTCGATGCCGAGACCACGCCGCTGCGAAACCCGGAGCACTACCAGTACGACCTCAATCTGCGCGACATCGCCGAAGTCTGGCGGCGCGGCAGCGTGGTCGCCTCGTGGTTGCTCGATCTGACGGCAGCCGCACTGGTCAAGGATCCCGCGCTGTCCGGATTCGCGGGCCGCGTGTCCGACTCGGGCGAGGGGCGGTGGACGATCAGCGCTGCCATCGACGAGGGGGTGCCGGCGCCGGTGCTCTCGGCTGCTCTCTATCAGCGCTTCAGTTCTCGCGGCGAAGGCGATTTCGAAAACAAGGTGCTGTCCGCCATGCGATTCGCGTTCGGCGGACACCTCGAAAAGGCCGGCAACGACGGGGGCTCGCGATGAGCGAACATTCCGACGCCCTGGTCTTCTTCGGCGCGACCGGCGATCTCGCGTACAAGAAGATCTTCCCCGCCCTGCAGGCGATGGTGAAGCGAGGGCACCTCGACGTCCCGGTCATCGGGGTCGCGAAAGCAGGCTGGGGAATGGACGAGCTTCGCGCCCGCGCGCGCGACAGCGTGACGAAGCACGGTGGACTCGATGCCGCGGCGTTCGACAAGCTGGGCCGCCTTTTGCGTTACGTCGACGGCGACTATCGCGATCCAGCCACCTTCGCGAGTCTTCGCGAGCAACTGGGCAGGGCCGAGCGGCCCGCTCATTACCTCGCCATTCCGCCGTCGATGTTCGGCCCCGTGGTCGAGCAACTGGCCCGATCGGGCTCCGCGAAGGGGGCTCGAGTCATCGTCGAGAAGCCCTTCGGCAACGACCTCGCCTCGGCGCAGTCGCTCAATCGCACGCTGCTCGGCTCCTTCGAAGAGGAGACGATCTTTCGCATCGATCATTATCTCGGGAAGCGGCCGGTGCATCACATGCTCTTCTTCCGGTTCGCCAACCCGTTCCTCTCGTCTTTCTGGGACCGGAGCCACGTCGAGAGCGTGCAGATCACCATGGCCGAAGATTTCGGAATCCAGGGGCGCGGCGCGTTCTACGACCAGACCGGCACCATTCGCGACGTCGTGCAGAACCATCTCTTCCAGGTGCTGAGCAATCTGGCCATGGAGCCTCCCGTCAGGACCGACAGCGAGTCGATCCGCGATGAGAAGGTGAAGGTCCTGAAAGCGATCCCCGCGGTGAGCGCGAACGACGTCGTGCGCGGACAGTTTCGCGGTTACCGCTCAGAACCGGGAGTGGCGGCCGACTCCGAGGTGGAAACGTTCGTCGCCTTGCGGCTCCAGATCGATTCTTGGCGATGGCAGGGCGTCCCCTTCTACATCCGGGCGGGAAAGTCCCTGCCGGTGACGTGCACGGAAGTCGTCGTCCGGCTCCGCCGGCCGCCGCCGGTCTACCAGGGCATGCAGGTGGACGCGAACTACTGCCGCTTCCGTATCAGCCCCGAGGTAACGCTCGCCATCGGCGCGAACGTGATCGCGCCGGGAGAGGAGACGGTCAGCCAGACCGCGGAGATGGTGGGCACCCAACTCCCTCGGGCCGAGGAGATGGATGCGTACGAGCGGGTCCTCGGAGACGCGATGCACGCCGATCGCACTCTGTTTGCGCGGGAGGACTACGTCGAGGAGGCGTGGCGGATCGTCGATCCCTTGGTGAAGGACGCGCCGCCCGTCCACGAATACGAGCCAGGCTCCTGGGGGCCGAAGGAGGTCGACTCGAAGGCCTCTCCCCCGGGCGGTTGGCAGAACCCGACGGTGAGGGCGCCATGAGAGGGGATACCGGCGTGCGCGTGGGTATCGCCACCGATCACGGGGGATTCGGATTGAAAGAAGATCTGATCGCGCGCCTCCGTGCCGCCGGCTACGAGGTCGTCGATTTCGGCGCGAACACGCTGAACCCGGACGACGATTATCCGGACTTCGTGGTCCCCCTCGCGCGGGCCGTCGCCGCCGGGACGGTCGAGCGCGGAGTCGCGGTGTGCGGCAGCGACGCGGGCGCCGCGGTCTGCGCCGACAAGGTTCCGGGCATTCGTGCCGCGCTGATCCACGATCACTTCTCCGCGAAACAGGCGGTCGAGGACGATCACATGAACGTCATCTGCATGGGCGGCCGCACGGTGGGACCAGAAGTCGCCTGGGACCTCGTGCAGACCTTCCTCTCCGCCGAGTTCAGCCAGTCCCCACGACACCTGCGCCGCCTGAACAAGGTGGCGTCGCTCGAGAGCCAATTCACCAGGACGAACCCATGAACGCTACCAATGCCCCCGTACGGATGCCCGACGTGAACTTCGACGAATTGTCGGTCAACACCATCCGCACGCTCTCGATCGACGCGGTCCAGCAAGCGAAGTCGGGCCATCCCGGCACACCTATGGCGTTGGCGCCCCTCGTCTACACGATGTGGAACCGCGTGATGCGCTTCGATCCGGACGATCCGATCTGGCCGAACCGCGATCGGTTCGTCCTCTCCAATGGTCACGCCTCGATGCTGCTCTGGTCGGTGCTGCATCTGAGCGGGACCAAAGCGGTGAACGCCGAATACGAGCGGCTCGGGCAGCCTTCGGTGACGCTCGAGGACATCCGCCGGTTCCGCCAGATCGGGAGCAAGGCGCCCGGGCACCCCGAGTACCACTGGGTCTCCGGCGTCGAGACCACGACCGGCCCGCTCGGGCAGGGCGCCGCGACCAGCGTGGGAATGGCCATCGCACGCAAGTGGCTCGCCGCCCGCTACAACAAGCCCGGCTTTCCCATCTTCGACTACGACATCTACACCGTGGTCGGAGACGGCTGCCTCATGGAGGGAATCGGGTCGGAAGCTGCCTCCCTGGCAGGCCATCTCGGCCTCGACAATCTCTGCTGGGTTTTCGACAACAACCACATCACCATCGAGGGATCGACGAACCTCGCCTTCACGGAAGACGTCCCTGCCCGGTTCCAGGGGTACGGATGGAACGTCCTGCGCGTCGGTGACGCCAACGACCTGGGCCGTATCGAGCAAGCCCTCGGCACGTTCCGGGAAACGAAGGGGCGTCCGACGCTCATCGTCCTCGACAGCCACATCGGCTACGGTTCGCCGAACAAGCACGACACCGCGGCGGCCCACGGCGAGCCGCTCGGCGAGGAGGAATGTCGCCTGGTCAAGCGCAGCTATGGCTGGCCGGAGGATGCTCAGTTCCTCGTGCCCGACGGCGTCCGCGAGCACTTCGCCGCAGGCATCGGGGCGCGCGGCGCGGCCGCCCGGAGCAAATGGACGGCGCTGTTCGCTTCGTACCGATCGGAGCATCCCGAGCTGGCGCGGGAGATCGATCAGATGCAGCGGCGGGACTTGCCGGAAGAGTGGGACCGCAACCTGCCCGTCTTCGCGGCTGACGCAAAGGGCATCGCGGGCCGGGACGCCTCCGGCAAGGTGCTGAACGTGCTCGCGCAGAGCATCCCGTGGTTCTTGGGAGGCTCCGCGGATCTCGGGCCCTCGAACAAGACCACGCTGACGTACGAGGGCGCGGGACACTTCCAGGCCGGAACTCCGGGCGGCAAGAACCTGCACTTCGGAATCCGCGAGCATGCGATGGCGGCGGCCGTCAACGGCATGTCGCTCTCGAAGCTGCGGCCGTTCGGCGCAACGTTCTTCATCTTCAGCGACTACGCGCGGCCGGCCATCCGGCTCTCGGCGCTGATGGAGCTGCCGACCCTCTTCGTCTTCACGCACGACGCCATGGGCGACGGCGAGGACGGCCCCACGCACCAGCCGATCGAGCACCTCGCATCGCTGCGCGCGATCCCCGGGCTCGTCACGCTGCGGCCCGGCGACGCCAACGAGGTGGTGGAGGCTTATCGGTACGCCTTGCAGCTTCGCCATCAGCCGGTCGTGCTCGCGCTTTCGCGGCAGGCATTGCCCACGCTGGATCGGCGCCGCTACGCCCCGGCTACGGGCGTTTCGCGTGGGGCGTACGTATTGGCGGATGCCCCGAACGGAGATCCGGAGATCATCCTCATCGCCTCCGGCAGCGAGTTGAGCCTGGCGGTGGAGGCGCACGAGAAGCTCACCGCCGAGGGGATCCACTCGCGCGTCGTCTCCATGCCGTCCTGGGAGATCTTCGAAGAGCAGCCGCGCGAGTACCGTGACAGCGTGCTGCC
>Ga0066699_10000202_pt1 | contig 14898 bp, 13 predicted proteins | sample GraSoiAngelo_148_FD_66455 | JGI IMG/M metagenome (GOLD analysis project Ga0066699, IMG submission 66455) | Grasslands soil microbial communities from the Angelo Coastal Reserve, California, USA - 14_1009_09_20cm | ecosystem: Environmental > Terrestrial > Soil > Grasslands | place: USA... | reverse complement strand
AGCCCGACAGTCGTGAGCACGACGAGGATGTCGTACAGCCGTCCGGACGCGCACTACATTGCCGACCACCCGCCCCAGCTGCTCACCGATCCCCGGTACAACTTCCTGCCCGGCGAGGCGATGGGGATCGTCTCCGTCGGAGGCGTGACCGACATGGGGCCGTCGGCAAACTTTCCACGCGCGTTTGCAGGGAAGGACTACACGGCCTCCAATGACACCAACGTCTCCGCCGGCCGGTCGTCGTGGAAGTTCGGTGTTCGAGTCAATCGTGTCGAGCAATTCGTGCAGCAGGCGTTTTCGCGGGGTGGTCAAGCCAGCTTCGCCAACGTGACCTCATTCCTGCTGGGAATGCCGAACTTTACGAGGGCACCGTCACCAGGCTCATCCAATTCCAAGACATTCACGTACACGACGGTGGGCGTCTACGCGCAAAACGACTTGAAGGTCTCCGACCGTCTCACGCTGAATCTGGGCCTGCGCTACGAACCGCAGACACGATACAAGGAGAAGTTCGGCCGCGAATCAGCGATCCGGAACATCCTGACCGACGCGGCGGCCACGCTTGGTCCCATGTACAGGAACAACACGCTCGACAATGTCAGCCCGCGCTTCGGATTCGCGTGGGACGTACGAGGGAACGGCAAGACTGCCGTCAGAGGCGCGGCCGCGCGTCTCTACGACCTGGGCAACATGGCGACGCCGCTCGTGCAGGCGGTCGCGGGGACGCCTCCGTTCTCGTCGCTCAGCCGCGTCAACAACGCGCCGTTCACCGTACCGTTCGAGCTGCCAGCGGAAGGGACGCCGCAAGCGCTTCGCATCATCGATTACAACCTGGCCGCGCCCAACATGTGGCACTTCAACGTCGCCGTCGAGCGCGAGTTGATCGCCAACATGGCGCTGACGGTGGCCTACGCGGGCTCACGCGGCGTCAATCTGATCAGGACAGCGGAAGGCAATCCCAGACCGCCCTCGCAGACATTGGCGGACGGTCGTCCGTTCTGGACGGGACTGGAGCCGCGCGAGAGTCCGTACTGGAACACGATCGAGCTCAAGAAGGCTGACTCGAAATCGCGGTACGACTCGCTCCAACTGAAGCTGAATCAGCGGTTGAGTCGAGGCCTCCAGTTTCAACACTCGTTGACGTGGGCCAACGCGAAGGACAACTACTCGGCGTTCTCCAACACAGACACCGGCGGAGCCGAGGGGCAGATGAGCGACAACCCGTACGACCGGAACCACGATTGGGCGCCCGCCGCCACGGACGTCAGGCTCAACTATCGGTTCAATCTGGTGTATCGCGTGCCCGATGCATTCGCGCCCGGATCGGTTGCCGGGGCGCTGCTCAACACGTGGCAGGTCGCGACGATCGTGCAGGCCACGTCGGGGCAGCCGTTCACGCCCGGACTGATGACCAACCGCTCGCGGAGCGGGGTACTCGGGGGGCAGGCGGGGATCGACCGGCCGAATCTCATACCCGGGGTCAAGCCCGAAGACGTGACGAAGGGCGTCTCGCGAGGGTGCGGAGACATCAAGGCGGGAACGCCCGTGGGCACGCCGGACTTGTGGTTCGATCCGTGCGCCTTCACGATTCCACAGCTGGGCACGCTGGGGAACGCACCAAGAAATGGCTTTCGACTTCCCGGCTATTCACGCGTCGATTTGTCATTCATGAAGATGATTCCCCTGCGCGGATCGGTGCGCACCGAGCTCCGCGTCGATGTGTTCAACGTCTTGAACCGGGTGAACCTCGGATCTCCGGACCGGATTGTGTACGGCGCTCTGGCCAGCGTCGAAAATCCGCTCGTGACTGCGGGGACGATTACAACCGCCGACGCGGCGCGGCAGGCACAGTTGTCCGTGAGGCTGAGCTTCTGAATGATCTGGCGGGTCCGAAAGGACCCGCCTCGTCGCTGTCTATTTGCGGCCGTAACCCTGTTTCGCTGCCGCGTCCATCAACGCGGCCGTGTCGGTGTTCGCGCAGGTCAGCTCCATGATCTGATCGAACGGCGCGAGCTGCAGCGTCTGCGTCGGCACCTTGTAGGGCGCGGTCAGCACCTTCGGATCCTCGATCGTCGCATCCACCTCGAGCAGGTTGGCCGCCGTGCGGCGGTAGCGCTCGACGACACGCAGCGCGTCGGAGTGGAAAGAAGTGTTCCCCTCTGCGTACATCCAGTTCTCGTCGGTGAAGTTCGTCGTGTCGACGACGAGCGTGTCGCCGTCCCAGCGGCCGACGGAGTCGCCGCGATACGACGGCGCCGCGTCATCGCGATGCGCGCGGCCATCGGTCGGAATCAGCTTGAAGCCGTGATACGTCTCGGTGAGCATCACCACGAACTTCGGCGTCTGCACGATCTGGCCGACGAAGCCGAGACCGAACAGGCTGACGTTCAGCGTGCCGAACGCGACGGGGATGCAGCGCAGCGCCGGATCGTCCTTGTCGCTCAGCGCGCGCCATTTCGCGAGCGCGTCGGGCTTATAGAGCGCCTGCAGCGATCCCGGTCGAGGCGTGTTGCCGGGGCCGCGCGACGAGCCGACGCGCAGCTCCTTCACGGGCACGTCGCGTCCCGGCCACCAGACGCCTGACAAATCAGGATGTCCGTCCGCCGTCCGCGGCGCCGGTCCACTCGCTTTGGGGATCGGTCCTTGACCGAACTGCGCGGATGGCTGCGCGAACCCGCACGCGAGCGCGATGACGGTGACGAGGAGGATTTTGCGCATGATCAGTAAGCTCCTGGTCCTTCTTCACCGGCCGGGCCGACGATGAACGTCCGCCCGTCGGCGGTGGTGATGTCACGCGCGACGCCGGCGTTCTGCGTCATGTCTCGCGCGTGCGAGCCCTTCACCGTCACCTTCTCGCCGACCTTCACCGTTCCCGGCTTGAAGCCGCTGCGGATGAGAGACGAGGGCGTGCTCGCCTCGAACTTCCAGGTCTCCGTCTTGCCCGACGCGTCGGTGACATCGACGACGAACTGCGAGTGCGGGTTGACGAAGCGGATTTCGCGGACGAGGCCGGTAACCACTACCGGCTTGCTCGCGTCGAACGCCGCGGCGAAGGAATGATGCGCCAGTGCCGGGCACACGTACGCCAGCGTGATGGCGGCGGCAAGCATGACAGGCCGTGTGAACTTCATGGGTAAGCCTCCCCTATCTCTCGAACTTCTCGTCGGCCGCAAGTCCCCAGCTCCATCCGTCCTTCGGCCGGCGAAGGGTCACGAGGCGGACGCGGTGGTCGTCGGAATTGCGCGCCGGGTTGCCGGTAATGATGACGCGGTCGCCGGCCTTCAGCGTGTCGCGGCTGATCTTCCCCTGCAGCTGCGACGGCGACCCCCACTCGACGAGGTACCGCACCATGTTGCCGCTCGCGTCCTTCACCATCAGGTTGACGAACGAGTGCGGGTTGCGCAGCTCGAAGGTGACCAGGTCCCCTTCGACGGTTACGGACTGATTTTCGACGTAGGTCGCCGAGAAGGAATGGTGCGCGTAGGCGTTGGCGGCACACGCGGCCGCCGCGGCCAGCACCAGCAACGAACGCCTCGTCTTGTGCGTCATCAGAAATCCCATTGTGCGCTGATCTTCGCGAAGCGTGGAACCAGAATCGACTGCGGGCGCCGCCACGTCGAGTAGACGCTGCTTTCCACCTGCACCGCATTCGAGTTCAGGACGTTGTAGACGTCAAGATTCACAGACACGCGGCGGCGCGCGGCGCCGAGCAGCTTCGACAGGCGGAGATCGAACTGATTGAGCCGGTCGCCGTACATCGTGCCCGGCTGGATGATGTTCACGGTGATGTTCTGCGCGCCACCCGAGAGATTCCGTCCCAGCGACTGCGCCACGGTCGCATTCGGCACCACCAGGTTGGCGGCGAGCGGCGGACCAGCAATGCTCTGGAACGAACCGCTGGTCCGGATACCGATGCGCGGGATCGTGTACGACGCGAGCATCTTCACCTGCGAGAGGAACGGCGTCTCCGTGTGGCACTGGCCGCGCGGAATCACCGTGCCCGCGCTGCTCAACATCTCCGGCAGTTTGTCCACCACCTCGCACACATCGAGCGCGGTCTTGCCGAAGCTGACGCCCCCCTGCACGAGGATGCCCTGCGGCAGCCGAACGTCGGTCGACGCGTCGAAGCCGTTGAACGTCTGCGTCTGGTTGCCGTAGTTCTTCGCGAAGGTGACGACCGGATCGGACGCGATGCCGAACCGCGCCGGCTTGAGATCCGTGAGACCGCACACCTGATAGCCGCCGCCGTTCGGCAGACGCGGATCGCTCGGCGCGGTGATGCAGAAGGTGTCGAAGTCCGCCGGCGTCAGCGCGCGATCGTCGGTGGTGACGAAGTTGACGCCGCCGCTGTTGCCGGTCGGCGTGCCGAGCCCGAGGTTGCCGTACCAGCGGCGGAAGTAGCCGACGTCGACGGACACGCGCGGCACGAGCTCGTGCTGCACGCTGGTCGTGAACTCCCAGTTGTATTCGCGCACGCCCCAGCCGCGCAGCGTCGTCGGATCGTAGACGGTCCCGCCGACGGCCTTGCCGAAGTTCGGATTCGCCATCGCGGCGCACTCGCCGTTGGCCACCGGGTTCGTCAGGTCGCAATCCGGAGTGTAATTCCCGTTCGCGTCGTTCCAGTTTCGCGTCGTCTGCAGCACCAGACCGGCGACAGGATCGCCAAGACCGTCGACCTGTCGTCCGCTCAGATACTTGTTCAGCGTCACCTTCAGCGCGGTCTTCGAGTTGCCGAACAGGTCGTAGGCCGCACCCATCTTCGGCGTCAGATCCTTCCACGAGAGCTGATCGGTCTTCGGGATCGTGATGTCGCGGTTCGGCAGCAGCGGCAACGAGGGTCCGAGGTGCTGCTCGGGGAAGTGGCTCTTCCTGTAGTCGAAGCGCACACCGCCGTTCAGGGTGAGCCGTTTGACGGTCCACTTGTCCTGGGCGAAGAGGCCGACATCCGCGTCGAGGTGCCACAGCGCGTGATACGGCCGCGCGCGCAGCGTGATCTGATTCGGGATGCCGTTATTGAGACGATAGGAGATCGGATTCAACACGAAGTTGTCGTAGTCGGTCGATCCCGTCGAGTTGTCGAATCCCGTCTTGAACGCGTGCGCGCCGGTCACATACGACGCGGCAACGCGATAGCGGAACGTCTCGTTCCGGTTCTTGCGATAGCCCGACGCGCGCCCCTTGTAGTTGATGCCGCCGATCTGCTCCGTCAACGGAATCGCCTGCGGGCTCAGGTCGTCGTACGGGAACCACCCCCACTGATTGAGCTGATAGAGCGCGCCGGCTTCGAGGAGCAGGCGGCTCGTCACCGGCGCCGTCCAGTCGCCGGTGATGATGCGCTGCGGGTGTCCCCATCGATTGTCGGCGCCCGCTTCGCGAGCCGTGGTCGCGTTCATCAGCGACGGGCACTTGCACGAGGTCTGCTGACTGTAGGAGACGGCAATCTTGTTGGCCGGCGTCGCCTGCCACGTGACGCGCCCCTGGCCATCCTTCCATGTCGCGTCGTTCGCGATGCGATCGTTGGAGGGGTTGAAGCGGAAGATGCTCAGGTTGTTGGCGGTCGAATCGGGCGCCATCCCGCCGACATAGGCGGCGGCGCGAAGGTAACGCGCCGATCCGTAGAACCAGAGACGATCCTTCTTCAGCGGCCCGCCGAAGCCGGGATTGAAATCGCCGTTCACCTTGATCGTGTTCGGGTTGGTGAAGCCGCGGCTCCGCAGATCCGCGTCGAGATTGGTCGCGGCGAAGTGTTCGCTCGCGTAGCTCCCGAACAGCGTCCCGTTGAACGTGTTGCCGCCGTCGCGCGGGATGATGTTCAGCCGCACGCCCCCTTCCGGCGATTCCGCCGACACCGCGGCCGCGTCGATCGTGATCTCCTGCGTCGCGCTCATGTTCGGCGTGTAGCCGGTCTCGAACGTCTCGTTCGCCCAGCCGGTCGACAGGCCGTTGAGATTCATGCGGAAGTCGGTGTTCTGCCCGCCGTGAATCGACAGGTTCGTCGTCGTGTCGCCGCCGGCGCCGCCGACTTCCTGCGACCCGAGTCCGGTGAAGTTCGCGGCGCTGATCGCCGTCACCATCCCTGGAATGAGCGCGCCAAGGGAAGACGGCATGCGGCTCGACGGCACGGCATCAGCAACCTCGTGGTTGATGACGCGCTGCTGCGTGGTGCTCTGCACGTCGACGATCGCGGTCTCCGCCGTCACCGTCACCGTCTGCTCGACCGAGCCAACCTGCAGCACCGCGTTCACCGTCGCGGTAAAGGATCCGGAGAGCTCGATGCCCTCTCGTCTGAACGTGTTGAAGCCGCTGAGGCTGACGGTGACGACGTACGCGCCGGGCCGCAAATCGATGATGCGGTACTGGCCGGTGCCATCCGTCACCACAGTCCGCACGCGTTCGATCAGCGCGGGGCTTGACGCTTCGACGGTGACGCCCGGCAGCACGGCGCCCGACGGATCGCGCACGACCCCGGTAATGGTGCCCTGTGCGAAGAGAGTCGAGGGAACGAGCAGCAGGATGAACGCGGCGAGCAGTCGGCGCATGGCGACCTCCTCAGGCCTATTGGTTCGACGGCGGCGCACCCTGGACGCAGTTGATGGTGCATGCGCCCGGAGGGCCTCCCTTCTTCATCTTCTTCCGGTATTCGAGATATGTCGTCTCGGGCACCCCAAGCGCGGCGTCGCGCGGCACCCCGAAGGTCGTCGTCATCTCGTCGATGAACGGATTCTGCTCGGGGATGTAGTGCGGCACGCTCTCGCCGGGCACGCGTCCCTGATACGCCGACACGCACGGCGGACCGTTGGTCGCCAGCTCCTGCGTGGTCAGCTGAAAACTCTTCGTGAGAATGAACGGCTCCGCGAGATAGATCGGATCCTCGACAACGGCCAGCACCGTGAGGATGTCGCCGTGCCGATAGAACCGCGCCGTCATCGTCGCGCGATCGCTGTTGGGCGGCCCGGTCTTGCGGACGAAGCCGGCCTTCATGTGCGTCGTGTAGGCGACGAGCGTGTTGCCTTCCCAGTGGCCGGTCGTAAATCCTCCGCGTGTGTGCTCGGCAAGCTCGGACGGATGCGGACGGTTGTCCATCCAGATGACGAGTGGCGCGCGATCTTCCCAGGCGCCCACCGTGTAGGAGACGACCTCGCCTTTCGTCTGATCGATGTCGCTCCAGATCTTCAGCCCGAACGGACCCTGCGCGAAGTAGAACGCCGGCCATCCCTGGCACTGCCGCTCGATCATCGCCAGCTGCGACTCGTTGTAGCTGAGCGCGCGCACGCGCGCTTCATCCGTCAGCGCGAGGCCGGTGTAATCGACCGGCAGCGAATCGCCGCTCAGATCTTCGTTGTTGGTCGCGCCCCAGGAACCGGTCAGCTCCGCCTGCGCGAAGGCCGGACGTCCACCGAGCGCGGTGACCAGCACGATCGCCGCCGCGGCCGCGCGCACGCTTACCAGGTTGTGGTGCATGGTGTCGGGTCCCATTTCGATCCATCCGCTTCTTTCTTGAAGTGCGAGCTCAGGATGTAGGGCTGGCGCAAGTAGCGTGGATCTTCGACGACGGTCGTCACGATCAGCAGTTGTCCATTGCCGGGCAACGGCGACAGGTCGAAGTACTCCGTGACCCAGGCGTCCTCGCTGTAGGGAACGCCGTTCCGCCGCAGGTAGCCAGGACGAAGATTCGTCGTGACCACGGTCAGCGCGCCCGCCGCAACCGCCGGCGCGCCGCGTCCCGCGCGATCCCATCGCGCGGCCGATGTTCCCTGCCAGCTCGGCGCCTGGCTCCTACCCGCCTCACCCGCCCTACCCGCCTCACCCGCCTCAAAGTGCAACAACCGCGTCTGCGTCCCGGCGTCGGTATCGAGGCGAAGCGTGCTGTCGTCCTGCCACGTGACGTGCAGCCGCGTCGGGATGCGCATGATGGCGGCCGCGCCGTACGGCTTGCACTGCTCCGCCGCCGGCTCGGTGGCTGTCGGTGTCCACGTGTTGGCGACGCGCGTCCCTTCGGCGTTCAACGGAATGCCGCGGAAGTCGCCCTTGAGCGGCATCACCATGCGATAGCGCCAGTCTTCGCTGATGACCGAGACCCAGTAGCCGGTGAGATCGATCGGCGCCGCCGCTTTAGCGGTTTGCGCAGCCGATGCTCCAGCAATGAGGACGATGGCGAGTGTCGCGGTCGCGATTTTCACGATTTCGGCGCCACGAGGCTCTTGTAAACCGCCTCGACGAATTGATCGGTCGTCCACGGTCCCGTCGCTGCGCCGAACCGTCCCTTGAAGCCGCGCGCGGGATCGGTCGCCTTCACCTGCTCGAGCATCTTGCCGGCCTTGATCAGATCGCGCACACGGTCGCGAATGATTGTCACCATGTCGCGGTAATCGACGGCATCCACCTGATCGAAGACGTGTCCGTGTCCCGGGATGATCGACGTGCCCACCTCGCGCGACACGATCGGCACAGACGGAATCGCCAGGTCCACCAGGCGGCCGAGCGCCGCGATCTCCCCATCGATGCTGCCGCCGCGCGCGACGTCAATCACCGGAAAGCGATTCGTGTCGAGAATGTCCCCGGCCACGACGATGTCGGAGCGGCGGAAGAAGACGAAGACGTCGCCATCGCTGTGCGCGTTGGGCTGATGAAGAATCTCGATCCCCTCGCCGTTGAGGTACATGTACTTGCGCGGATAGAAGAATGTCTCGCTCGGCAGCGCCGCAGTTGGATATTCGGGCCGCGCCGCCGTCATCCGCGTCAGCACGTTCTCGGTCGCGAGAATCGACGCCGCGCTCCCCTGGAACTCGCTCGGCAGCCCTATCGTGCGTCCTGTAAAGAGCGTCTGCCCCGCTTTCGACAGCCGCTCGTTGCCGCCGACGTGATCCGGATCCGCGCTCGTGTCGATCACGTAGCGGATCGGCTTCGGCGAAATCTTCTTGATCGCGGCCAGCACCGCGTCGCTGCTTGCCTGCATGCCACTGTCCACGACGACGACGCCGTCCTCGCCGACCTGAACCGCGATGTTCGATCCGGCGCCGGCAATCATGTAGAAGTTCGGACGGAGCTCGAGGACTTCGAGGGCGGGCGCCTGGCCGGCGGTCACGGCAACGGCCGCCGCGACGAGCGCCGTCATGGCGAGCACGGTCCGTGGCATCGCGGCGAATAGTAGCAGATTTCCTTTGTGTAAACCTTTACTTTGGATAAGATGGCGCGCATGACCGACCGACGCGCCTTCCTCGAGGCGCTCGCGCGCGCATGCCGGCGGCACGGTGCCGATGCTCGTCGGGCGCATGAAGGATCGCGTCCCGCAGGGCTCGCAGCAGTACCTGCCGAACGGCCTCTACGCCGAGGTGCGCAAGTGGTACTTTGATGTGGCGCACGCGACGTTCCCGTGGCCGTTTGCAGCCGCGAAGGCGTTCATGCCGGAATCACAGCTGCTCTTCGGCACGGACTAGGCCAATTCGAGCTGGCCTTGCTGCGCGGCAACGCGGAGCGGCTCTTCCCGAAGTTCAAGGCGGGCAACAGAAAGACCTAGGAGGAATCCCGTGAAGGTTGTCAGACTCCGAACCGCGATGACCGCGGCGCTCGTGGCGCTGGCCATCGCGGCGTTGTCGGCGCAGGGGCGCGAAGGCGCGCCTCCCGCGGGGCCTCCGCCGACGCCGCGTGCGGCGGCGCTTTTCGACATCACCGGCTACTGGGTGTCGCTCGTCACCGAAGACTGGCGGTATCGCCAGTTCACGCCCGCGAAGGGCGATTACGTGTCGGTGCCGATCAGCGCGGACGGCAAGAAGATCGCCGACATGTGGGATCCGGCGAAAGATGAAGCCGCGGGCGAGCCGTGCAAGGCGTACGGCGCCGCGGGGCTGATGCGCATCCCGACGCGCCTCCACGTCACGTGGCAGGACGACAACACGCTCACGCTGGAAACGGATGCCGGCACGCAGACGCGCACGTTCACGTTCGGCAGGACGCCGGCCGGCGCCGGCACGCTGCAGGGCGCATCGGCCGCGACGTGGGATCAGCCGCGGGCGATCTTCGCGTCGCCGATCCCGAATCGCGGGGGCCCGCAGGTTCGCGGCGGCTCGCTCAAGGTCGTGACCACGAACATGAAGCCGGGCTATCTCCGCAAGAACGGCGTCCCGTACAGCGCGAACGCCGTGATGACCGAATACTTCGATCGGCTCGACGTGCCCGGCGGCGAGTCGCTGCTGGTCGTCACGACCGAGATCGTCGATCCCGAAAATCTGACGACACCGTACTGGACCAGCCCCCATTTCAAACGGCAGAACGACGCGAGCGGCTGGCATCCGACCGCGTGCACGGCGCGTTGAGGAGAACGCCATGACAGTTGTGCGAAAACCTTCGCTTCGAACCTCCGTGTCGTTGGGATTTGGGATTTGGTTTTTGGGATTTGGGATTTCCTTTTTGTTCGCGCAAGGCCAGCCCGCTCCCGTCCCTGCAGGCGCCGACGCGCCATCCGGACCAGCGATCGATATCTCCGGCTACTGGACGCCGACGATGAACGAGGACGGGATGGAACGCGGCGGCGGATCGGAACTGCACGACTACGGCGGCTTTCCGCTCAACGAGGCGGGGCGCCTCTGGGCGCTCTCCTACGACCCGTCGCGCGTGACGCTGCGGCATCATCAGTGCGACGCGTACGTGACGCCGTATCAGATGCGCGCCACCGGCAACTTCCGCGCATGGGAGGAACGCGATCCCCATACGCAGCGCCTCGTCGCCATTCACTGGTGGGCGCAGGTCACCGAAGGCCATCGCGTCATCTGGATGGATGGCCGTCCGCATCCGCCCGCCTGGGCGCCGCATACCTTCCGCGGCTTCTCCACCGGCACGTTCGTCGGCCCGACGCTCGTCGTGACGACGACGCACCTGAAGCAGGGATGGCTGCGCCGCAACGGCACACCCGAAAGCGATCAGGCCACCGTCACGGAATTTTTCGTGCGTCACGGAGACCATCTCACGAACACGACCGTCGTCACCGATCCGGTCTTCCTGACCGAGCCGATGGTGCGCAGCAACGACTACTACCGGACGCCAATCGACCATGGCACGTGGCTCTATGCGTGCGACGACAGCGAACAGATCGTCGGCCGCGCGCCCGAAGTGGTGCCGTTCTATATGTTCGGCAAGCAGCCGTACGCGAAGGAATACTCGGAGCGCCACGCGCTGCCGCTCGGCGTCGCCTGGACGGGCGCTGAATCGATGCTGCCGGGGTACGCCGACATCGCGAAGACGCTCACCGATGCGCAAGGGACCGCGCTGCTCTCGCCCGCGCCCGGACGTCCCAGCGAGACCAGCAAGGCCGTCGATCCGGAGCCGAAGGACGGCGACATCCACGTCCTGCCGATTCGCAACAACGTCTACATGCTCGCCGGCGACGGCGGCAACATCGTCGTGCAGACCGGCGATCAGGGCGCCTTTGTGGTCGATACCGGCACCGGAAAGCTGTCGGACAAAGTGATCGCGGCGATCGCCAAGCTGAGCGAACGGCCGATCCAGTTCATCGCGAACACGAGCTTCCTTCCGGACCGTACGGGCGGCAACGCGACGCTCGGCGCCGCGGGCATGGACCCGAGCCTGCCGGGATCGTTTTTCGTCAATTCAGCGCCGCGGGCGGTGACTGGCCTGTTCGCCGATCCGCTGCGGCACGCGACGATCATCGCGCACAACAACGTCACGAACCGCCTGCAGGACGCGAAGGCGCCAGACGAGGCGGTGCCGGGCGACACGTATCTCGAGGAGCGCCGCCGCAAATCGCATAACGACGACAGCATCGAGCTGTTCTACGAGCCGAACGCCGTCACCGACGGCGACAGCATCGTCGTGTTCCGGCGCGCCGACGTGATCGTCGCGGGCGACATCCTCGATCTCACGCGCTATCCGATGATCGACCCGAAGAACGGCGGCGGCATCAACGGCGAGGTCAAGGCGCTCAACGACATCCTCGACCGCACCAACTACGAGCATGAAGGCGAAGGCGGCACCTACGTCGTGCCGGGCCACGGGTTCCTCGCCGACGAGCACGAGGTCGTCGAGTACCGCGACATGGCCGTCATCGTTCGCGATCGGGTGAAGGCGATGATCGACGCGGGCGCCACGCTCGCGCAGGTAAAGGCGGCTCGCCTCACGGCCGACTATGACACGCGGTACGGAACGAATTCAGGTCCGTGGACGACGGAGATGTTCGTCGAAGCGGTCTACAACAGTCTGAAACCGGCGCCGAAGACAAACTAGGTCGTTCGGATCGTTCAACGGCACTGCGCCGGGATCGAGAGAGCCGACCCATTTGCCTGCCAGCAAGGGCACTGATGGCGCAACGGGGTTAGACTGCGAGCCGCATCCCGCGACACCGAGCATGCATATGAAGACGAACGTCCTGCGGACCAAGGCCAGGGCCATTGCTCCCTGGATTGTATGTTCGATCGCGACGATCGTATTCCTCGCTGCCGCGGCGTATGCCGCCGCCCAGTCGGCGAGGACGGGCCGGACGCGCACGGGCATCGCGTATGACGTGCAGGGCCAGGGGCCTGCCGTCGTCCTGATCACCGGCTCGAACCTCGATCGGCGCATGTGGATACGCGAGGCCGCGTGGTTGGCAGCCACGCATACGGTTGTTCGCTACGATCTGCGGGCACACGGCGCGTCGGACACCGCAACCGCACCATTCAGCCACCTCGACGATCTTGTTTCGCTGCTCGACGAGACCGGCATTCGCAGCGCAACGCTGATTGGCTTGTCGGCCGGATCCACGATTGCGCTGGATGCTGCGCTTGCACAGCCATCACGTGTCGAACGACTCGTGCTCGTGGGTCCGAGCATCAGCGGGTTTCGTTCGTCAGTGCAGTTGCCATTCACCGCGGCATTGGTTGCGGCGTTGCAGGCGCGCGACTACGCGAAGGCGGGTGAAGTGCTCCTCGCCTCGTCGGTGTTCGCCGTGCCGCCTGAATCTCAGGCGCTCGTTCGGCAGATGGTGATGGAAAACGATCGGCTCTGGTCGATTCCGCGCGCGTTCCTCAGGCCAGTTGAACGGCCGGCGGTTGATCGTCTCAATGAGCTCGATTCCGACGCTTGTGATGGTCGGAGAGCAGGATGTTTTCCAGCGCGAGGAAGCAGAATTACTCGCGCAGCGTGTGGCCGGCGCACGCTTAGCGGTGATCCCCGACGGCGGTCATCTGCTGAACCTGACCTCCCCGGACGCGTTCCACGCCGAAGTCTCTCGATTCCTCAATTAGCATCTGCGACGGAGCTTCAATGTCGCGCACTCCGCGTGAGCGCTCGGGCGGCGCGGCGCGCGGCTACATTCAGCCGGTCATCAAAACTCGAGAACTCCGTATCCGCGACACCCGTCTGACGTGCGACTTCGAGAAACGACGCCAGATGAACGCTGTCGTAGCCCCGCAGCGCGTACCGCTCCGCGAGCTCGCCGGCGTCTTTGCACAGGGTGTCAGTGACTTCAACAACGACATACCTCGCCCACTCGACGTCGAGTGCCCGCTTCGCAGCGGCAAAGCTGGCAGCACTGAGTATGTGCTCACGACGCCGCCGAGCGAGGGCTGCCCTTATCTCCGGGTAGGCCACCGCCGACGTAGCGACGCTCGTTGCGAGTTCCATCTGTTCCCAGACACGCTCGTTGCCTGATTCCTCTATGTACAGCTTCACCAAGCTGCTGGCGTCTAAGTACAGGGTCACCCGCGATCCTCAATCACCGCGTCTGACACTGTCTTCTTTCCCTTGATACGGACGCCCGGACGTAGCCCGCGCGGCTTGCCACCGCCCCAGCGCGCGCGCCCGGCCGCCACCATTGCGTGAGCCCACTCGACGTCAGCGGCTGGTTCGATCGGCTCAATTCTGGCTATCGCCCGCCCGCGCTCGGTGACGACGAGCCTGGTTCCCGATCGGACGCGCCTCAGATGACGACTCAGATGTGCTTTCAGCTCGCGAATGCCGACAGTATTCATCGGATCAATCCCTCGTCGATGTGACTACAAGAATATCACGATGTGGTCACTTAGAACGCGAACGATCCGAACGATTCGAACGATCCAAACGAATCGAACGACTTAAACCACGCTGCGGTCAGGATCGATCAGGAAGGCCCAGATGAGCGCGCCGAGGCCCATCACCGCCGCGCTCACGAGGAACGGCGCCACCCAGTAGCCGGCGCCGAAGAGCGATCCGTAGACGATCGCGGTGAACGAGGCGGCAAGCGCGCCCGCCATGTTCATCACGCCGGTGACGGTGCCGCTGAAGCGGCCGCCGACATCCATCGGCACCGCCCACGCCGGGCCAATCACCCACTCCAGGAAGAAGAACGACGCCGACAGCATCAGGATCGACATCGTCGTGCCGGCAACCATCGCGGCCGGGATGACGAAGACGCCCGCGAGGATGAATCCCGGCACCGCCACCCCGCGGCGTGCGAGCTTTGCGTTGCGCGTGCGCTTGAGGATCAGATCGGACAGCGAGCCGCCGACGACGTCGCCGAGCATGCCCGCGAGCAGCGGAATCGACCCCCAGATGCCGAGCGCGGCCACCGAGAGGCCGCGATGCTCGCGCAGGTAGGTCGGATACCATGTCAGGTAGAAGTTCGTGCCGAAGAAGAAGCAGGCGTAGCCGAGGGCGATCCACCACATGTTCGGCGACAGCAGGATCTGCCGCCACGGCGTCTGCTGCTTCGCCGTGCTCGCCGCGTTGATGTCGCCGCGCGCGTCAACGCCGCGGATCTGCGCGAGCTCCGCGCGGTTGACCTGCGGATGATCCTCGGGCCGCTCGCGGTAGAACCACCAGAATGCCGCTACCCACGCGAAGCCGATCGCGCCGAACACGTAGAACATCACGCGCCAGCCGTAGGCGACGAGCAGGCCGCCGGCCGTGAGCGGCGTGATGGCAACCGCG
>Ga0066699_10000201_pt1 | contig 14899 bp, 12 predicted proteins | sample GraSoiAngelo_148_FD_66455 | JGI IMG/M metagenome (GOLD analysis project Ga0066699, IMG submission 66455) | Grasslands soil microbial communities from the Angelo Coastal Reserve, California, USA - 14_1009_09_20cm | ecosystem: Environmental > Terrestrial > Soil > Grasslands | place: USA... | reverse complement strand
GCCTCGTTCATTCGTTTCGTTGTTAACCCGCACGACGAAGTCGCGTTTAAGCGAATGGCGCGATTGCTTCCGGGCATCGGCGGTAAGAGCGCGGAAAATCTGTGGAAGGGATGGGAGAGAGAGTTTGCGGCTTCGCCGCTTCCTGTAGCCGCGGTCGCTGACCGCGGACCGAGGACAACGACTCCGGCTACGGAAACATCCGCGGACAGAATCCGCGGCTACAGCATTGGTGAGCGGTTGCTCAAATTGAATGTGAGCATGCGCTCAAAGAAAATGTGGGAACAACTGGCGCAAACACTCGATGAAATTGCACCGAAAGGGAAACCAAATCCGCCGAGTGAGATGATCGTGTCGGTCGTGGAAGCGATCTATGACGATTACGCCAAGGCGAATTTCACCAATTACGAGCTGCGCCGTGAAGATTTGAACCAATTGGCGGCGTTCGCCCGCCAATTCAGCGACGCGCAGGAGTTTCTGTCGCAGCTCGCGTTGATTAGTAATGTCGACGCCGAGCCGACGCCGAATGCAGCAGCGGACAAGGAAGCGGTAAATCTGTCATCGGTACACCAGGCGAAAGGCCTGGAATTTCATACCGTGTTCGTCATTTGGTTGACCGACGGAATGTTCCCGAGCTCGCGCTCGCTCGAAACAAGCGATGCTATTGAAGAAGAACGCCGCCTCTTTTACGTCGCAATCACACGCGCGCGCGACGAACTTTATCTCAGCTATCCCCACATGCGCCTGAATGCCGGTTTTGGCGACGTTTTCCAGCGGCCATCGCGGTTTCTGAAAGAGATTCCAAACGAACTCTTGGAGGACTGGCAAGTTAGCCGGAGCTAATGTTCAGCCACAGATCAACACGGATGAAACACGGATAAGCAGATGCTGGAAGTCGACGAATCGGAAAAGCCCAAGCTTCTGCACGAAGAGACCACAGGCAAAATCATCGGCGCTGCCTTCGAGGTCCACGCTCAACTTTGCTATGGGTTTCTCGGACGGGTTTATCAACGGGCTCTGCAAGTAGAGCTGTGTCGACGCGGCGCAACCGCGGAACTGGAAAAGCGCGTCCAGGTTCAATACAAAGGCGTGATCGTCGGAGATTACGATGTCGATCTTTTCGTTGATAGTTGTGTTGCCGTCGAAATCAAAATAGCGCCGCACTACGACAAACGCGACGAAGCGCAGTTATTGAACGAACTGAAGGCAACCGGTGTGAAGGTCGGAATGCTTGTGAACTTCTGCCGTACCAAAGTCGAGTACAAGCGGCTCGTCTTCTGATCCGTGTTTCATCGGTGTTCATCCGTGGCTAAATGAACCTTTCACCGGAAAACAAGATCGCAGGCGTTCTCGCCCCGTTGTTTGCGCTGCGAAGCGAGCATGGTCTCGGGATCGGGGACGTCGGGGCGCTGCGCGAACTTATTGAGTGGACACGGCAGATTGGATTTCGGGTCGTGCAACTGCTGCCAATCAACGAAGTCGGGGGTGATAATTCGCCCTACAACGCCATCAGCGCAATGGCGATCGAACCGACAACATTGCACCTCGCTCCTGGTTCGCCGGCGGAATTGACGCAGAAAGCATTCGAAAGCGCGATGGCTAACGAGAATTTGGATGCGCTCCGACACGGGCCGGTCAAATATGACCGGGTTAGAAAGTTAAAACGCGAATTGCTCGAAAGTGCGTTTAACAATTTCCAACTCAACCCAATTGCAAATCGTAAAGCGAAATTTGATCAATTTTGCGAACGCGAATCAAGTTGGCTGAAGCCGTATTCATTTTTTCGCGTGCTGATGGAGTTGAACGGCGAAAACGAGACCTGGGATGAATGGCAGCTTGAACATCGCGATCCGAAGACAGCACATGCCTGGCTGAGAGAGCAGCCAACCAACATGCGCAACCAATTTTCGGAGCGCGAAAGATTCTTCTGCTACGTGCAATGGATCGCGGACGAACAATGGCGCGAGGTGCACCAATTTGCCGAAGAACACGGTGTCGCTCTCATGGGCGACATTCCGTTCGGCGTCAGTTATTGCAGCGCCGATGTTTTCAGCGAGCGTGAGATTTTTCATCTCGATTGGTCGGGAGGCGCGCCGCCAGAGCCGTACTTCAAAGATGACAAGTTCACGATGAAATGGGGACAGAACTGGGGTATCCCGGTTTACAACTGGCCAGCATTGCGGGAGCAAAATTTCGCCTGGTGGCGACAGCGGGTACGCGGGGTAAGACGAATCTTCCACCTCTTCCGCATTGATCACGTGCTCGGGTTTTACCGGATCTATGCCTTTCCGTGGCGGCCAGCTAAGAACAAAGAATTCTTGCCGCTCGATTGGAATGCGATGCTCGCGAAAACGGGCGGGCGATGGCCCCATTTCACGCCACGCGATGATGAAAAACCCGAGAACGCGGAAGCGAATCGCCGCGAAGGCGAGGACTATTTGCGAGTGGTGCTTGCGGAGAGCGGAGCGACACGCGTCGTCGGTGAGGACCTCGGCACAGTGCCAGGATATGTGCGCCCAAGCTTGCACTCTCTGGGCATTGCCGGGTTTAAAATTCCGCAGTGGGAATTTCTACATGGGCAAATGACGCCCGGAAGTCACTTTGAAAGGTTGTCAGTCACGACTTATGCGACGCACGACCACAAACCGATCCGTCAATTATGGGCGGAAGCGATGGACGAAAAATCGCCGACTCATGCTCAGGCGTTAGAGGACGTCCTCAAGATCGCTCAGTTCTCAGGGATCGTGCTGCGCCAAGGCCTTGAGTACGAACGCGATTTTTATCCCGCAATAATGAGTGCACTGTTCAATAGCCATTCGTGGCTCGCGATTGTGATGATCACCGATCTGCTCGCGCGCAAAGATCGGTTCAATGTTCCCGGCACCGCCATGGCTACAAATTGGACGCGGCGCTTGCCAAAAACGATCGAGCAAATGCGCGAGAGCCGCAGTGTTCGGCGAAGGATGAAAGTGATTCGAGAGCTGCTGGAGAATAGCGGAAGGATTCGAGCCACAGATTGACGCGGATGAAGCAGGGACTTAGGAGGATTGGCGGCAAAAGAAGTCTAAAAAATCCGTGTTTAATCCGGGTTCATCCGTGGCTAATTAAATTATGAACCTGCCCATCAAAGTCGCCGTTACCGGGGCCGCCGGACAAATTGGTTACTCGCTCGTCTTCAGGATTGCCTCCGGGGCAATGTTTGGCCGGGAGCAACCGATCGCATTGTCGTTAATCGAAATTCCGAATGCACTCGGCGCACTCGATGGCGTGGTCATGGAACTGCACGACTGCGCTTTTCCATTACTTAAATCGATCACGCCAACTGCCGACCTCGACGAAGGATTTCGCGATGTGAATTGGGCCCTCCTTGTGGGCAGCGTGCCGCGCAAAGCGGGCATGGAACGGAAAGATTTGCTTGGAATTAACGGCAAGATTTTTGTTGGCCAGGGCAAGGCGATTGAAAAGAACGCCGCGGCAGATGTGCGGACACTTGTGATCGGGAATCCGTGCAACACCAATTGTTTGATCGCGATGAACAGTGCCAAGCAGATCCCGAACGATCGCTGGTTCGCGATGACCCGACTCGATGAAAATCGCGCCAAGGCGCAGCTAGCGCATAAAGCCGGTGTCGAAGTCACCGCGGTGACGAACATGACGATCTGGGGAAACCATTCCGCCACGCAGTATCCGGACTTTTATAATGCAAAAATAAATGGGCGTGCCGCGAACGAAGTCATTGGTAACGAAGCGTGGCTAAAGGGAGAGTTCATTGCGACGGTTCAACAGCGCGGCGCAGCGATCATCAAAGCGCGGGGGCTCTCGTCAGCGGCGTCGGCGGCGAACGCGGTAATCGACACGGTGCATTCTTTGACGACCGATACGCCCAGGGATGATTGGCACAGCGTTGCGCTCTGTTCGACTGGCGAATACGGCGTGGAGAAAAACTTAATCGCGTCCTTTCCGACGCGTGTGAAAAACGGAAAAGTCGAAGTGGTGACAGGAGTTGCGGTCCACGAATTCAGCCGCGGAAAAATCGACGCGAGCGTGAACGAATTAAAGGAAGAAAAGTCTTTGGTGGGCGACTTGTTAGGCGCCTGATTCTTGGTCCTTGCCCGCCCGAACCGTGAAACGGTGGGAAGCTTGCATCCGTGAATGGTTGCCCTACCCAATCCGCTCGAAGTGAGCCGATTGTGAATCGCCCAGATCGTTTACGCCGGACTGATCGCGAGTCGGGAGTGTGAACCAAAAGGTGCTTCCTTTTCCGGGTTCGCTCTGAACGCCGATTTTTCCTTGGTGCGCTTCCACCGCAAGCCGGCAAAAGGCGAGTCCCAGACCGGTCGAATGTCGATGTTGGCGGCCACTGTTTGTTTGTCCAAATTTTTCGAAGATATATTCGTGCTGGTCTCGCGGTATCCCCTCGCCGTTGTCGCTAACGGAAATAGTGACGTTAGCCTCCGTGCGCTCAATATTTACCCGGATTGATCCGTCTGATTTTGTGAATTTCAGTGCATTGCTGATGAGGTTCTCAACAATCCGACGGATGACATCAGCGTCGCAAGAGACTGTCACTGGGGCGGGCGGCATCTCGCAACGGAGGGTGCGACCTCGTAGGACAGGGGTAAATCGATTCGCAGCCTTGCGGGCGATCTCCGCGAGGTCGTGATTTTGGAAGCGGAGCGGCATTTTACCTGCCTCGAGCCGACCGACATCCAGAAGCGTGTTGATCATGTCGCGCATGTCATCCGCACCCCGCTTTGCCCCAGTGACACACTCTGCTTCATCCGGGTTCAGTTTATCGGAAGCCGTTTGTTCCAGAACATCGACATAGCCGGTAACAAGGCTCAAGGGCGACCGCAGATCATGAATGATCATATGGGTAAGGTCATCCCGGGTTTGCAATGTCGACTGAAGTCTGGCTTTTTCGATCCGTTCGAAAGCGAAATCCGAAGCCAGACAAAAGAAGACGGTCGAGTTGAGGGCCAGGAGTGGTGCCAGGCAAGAAAGATAAAGATTTTGGTGGTTGTAAAACCAAAGGGCGAAAAATGGTGTAGCGGCGTCAATCACCCCGAGAGCAAGCAAGCGTAGCCACGGGGACCGAATGCTTAGCCATAGGGCAAATCCGAGGATGGCGGCCATTATTGTCACCGCTGCCATGGCTAACCGCGAAAGGTCTCTGACTGATTCGCGATGGAGCAGGGCATTGAGAACGTTGAGGTGGACCTCGGCTCCTGGCATGGCGCCAAATGGCGTTCGGAATTCATCCTTCTGCCACCTTCCTTCCGCCCCGACGACTACGATCTTGTCACGCACGAGCTCACCGTAGCGGTAATTGTGTTCCCAGTATTCCGGAACAAAGATTTCGAAAAGCGGGCGGGGATGAAAAGCCGTTCGAGGCGGGCCGGTGAACCGGATCAGATGCTCGGCGAGATCGTTTGGAATCAGTTCCGGGTGCCCCGCTTTTGCAACGATCCGTGCCGAAAACGAAAGGTAAGTGGCAATGGAATCCTCGGGCTCGCGGAAAGCAACACGATATTGTGCCCCGCGCACAACTCTGTTTTCATCAGCAAAAAAATTCGTGAACCCAACGCGTTCATCTTGCGTCGGCGCCTTCGGGATCAGCGTTTCGGCCGGCGGCTCGTAGCTGGAAGGAATTCTGGACGATCGCTCGACGTTGTCAGGAGCAACGAAATTACTTCCAATAACCACCTGAGACCTGAATTGCTCCAATGCGACACGAAAGGCATCATCACCGAGGGCAGAAGCCGAAAATAGGCAATCGAAAGCGACGACCTTTGCACCAGCACGGGCGAGACGCTCCAGAATCATGGCGTAGATTTCGCGATTCCAAGGCCAACCTTTGCTCATGATCTCGAGGGCGCGCCGCGATTCCGGATCGCTTGAACTGGACGAGAACAACCCTTGAACGTCGAGTGTTTCATCCAGGGTTACAGAATCGGAATCAATTGCGAGAAAGAGCAGGTCTGGGTTAGCGGGAGTCATCCGGCCGGAGCGGGCGATGGCGTCACGAAGCCCGAATTCGGTCTGCCGGTAATAGCCGGGAGACGTGAAATCCAGCAAGATCGCCGCTGCTGCACAAAGCGTTGCAAGAAGAAGGACGACCAGGGTGCGCCAATAAGGCATCATGCTCGGACGCCGCCAGAAAAGTGCCGAGAGCGGGGGCCGCGCGTTCGGCTGCGATCCACGGATGGGACCCCTTGATGCGATGCGGGGTTCTCGGGGTAAGGCCAAAACTCTCCTTAATTCGATTCTAAATATATAATTTATACAAGAATCGCCCCAATATCCATGCTCAGGATCAGGTTTGCTTTAGCCACTGTCGCGCTCTGTTCCGGCGTCTTTGTTCAGCAGTCCCTTGCCGGCCCTCTCACCTCCGCCGAGGTCACCAAAATCATCAACCGGGTTGGTGTGATCGAGCCCGCAAAAGGGGAACGTCCCGCTGCCTTGCGCGATGTCATCAAAGATGATCTCGGCCTACAAACGGGCGCCAAATCCCGCTCGGAATTGCTTTTTCAAGATAACACCCTGACGCGTGTCGGTGCGGAGACATTCTTCAGTTTCAAAACCGGCACCCGGGATTTGACTCTGGAGAGGGGATCCATGCTTCTGCAAGTGCCGAAAGGATTAGGCGGAGCCAAAATTCACACCGCGGCGGTCACGGCGGCTATCACCGGCACGACGATAATGATGGAATATAAGCCTCGGCAATACCTCAAGGTTCTGGTGCTCGAAGGCAGCTTGCGTTTATCGCGAAACGGATCCTTTGATTCGCAAGTTTTGCATCCGGGAAAAATGGTGATCATGCGACCGGACGCAAAAAAGGTTCCCGACCCGATCGATGTTGATCTGGCACAGATCGCCAGGACATCGACTTTGGTAAACTTCCCCGGCAGCAAAATTTTACCCAGCATGCCGCTTATTTACGCTGCGATCAACGACCAGGCCAGGGAGCTAACAAAAGGAACCCTTGTTCCGACAAATTTGGTCATGGGTCACGGAACCACGGTGGTGTTAGCCTCACCTGATCAGGTGAGCAAAACCATCGGCTCACTCACCGGCGTAGGCGCGATTCAGAACGGCGCACCCATAGCCGCAACCGTTTCCGCCAACACGAACAACGTTCTTGGCTCTGGGCCTGCAGTTTCGGTCTCCAGTAGCGCTCAACTTGTGTCACTGGTGGGCAACGCTGTGCCGGCTTCTGGCGGAGTAATCAACGTTACTCCGGGCGCCGTTAGCGTTCGTGCAAGTACGGCTGGGGCCGTCGGCGCCAGCACCGGCGGTGTTAGCGTGAACGCCGGCACCAACGTCTCCTCAGGTGGCAGCCAGGGGCGATAAGCTCCGCTGGCATTCTCCCAATATGCCCCGGATCGCTACCAGTTGTTGGAAGCAATCCGACTGCGTGTGAACGAGTTACTCATCGCCGATTTGCTTGGCACGCCATAACAACTGGGAAGGCTCCGCGCTGTATGCCAGTCCGGCTCGGATCTCGACGCCAATGTTAGTCGGCAAAGCCGCTACCCTGGTGGCATCGCTTGATAGAGCGGCCAATCCGCCTCGCCGGAGCCAATCTTTCACGCAGCATTTATTGCGTCCGCGTTAGCAGCGCTGTCTTCTGAGCGAACGCGAAGGATCTCTTTTAAACCTGAGAGCATTCGTGAGATCCTTCGTCCGAGCCGCACTGGCATATCTGCGGCTCAGGATGACAACTTATTGCCAGTGAGGCGCTGGAAGGCCTCGACGTATTTCCCGCTCGTCTTTTCAATAATTTCCCGCGGCAAATGAGGAGCGGGCGGCGTTTTGTCCCAATCGAGGGTTTCGAGGTAATCGCGGACGAACTGTTTATCGAAACTGGGTGGGCTTTGCCCGACGAAATACCGGTCCGCCGGCCAGAAACGTGATGAATCGGGTGTAAGACATTCGTCAATCAGCAGCAACCTCCCGTCGAGCGTCCCGAATTCAAATTTAGTGTCGGCCACAATGATGCCGCGCTTACTCGCGTAATCCCGACCGGCGGAATAAATTTCCAGACTTAGCTTTTCAACCCGAGTCGCGCTTTCGTCGCCGAGCAAACGGCGACACTCGTTCATGTCGATGTTTTCGTCGTGACCCTGTTCGGCCTTGGTTGAAGGCGTGAAGATGGCTTTCGGTAACGGTGAGGCGAGCTGCAAGCTCGGCGGCAATTTGATTCCGCAAACACTTTGCGATTGCTGATATTCTTTCCAACCGGACCCGGCCAGATAACCGCGCACGACGCATTCGACTGTAAGTGGTGTGGTTTTGCGCACAATCATGGAACGGCCGGCGAGTTGGTCACGAAATTTTTTCAAGTTGTTTGGAAACTCATCGAAATCCGCCGTGACAAAATGATTCTCGATCTTCTGAAAACGCTTGAACCAGAACGCCGAAATCTGATTTAAGACCGCACCTTTGAATGGAATCGGGTCGGGCAGGATTACGTCGAAGGCGGAGAGGCGATCGCTGACCACGAAGAGGAGAGTGTCACCGAGGTCAAAGACCTCGCGGACCTTGCCGCTGCGTAGTTTCTTAATTCCAGGAAGATCGATTGAAGATTGTGGCGTCGTTTGCAGGGCTGCAGTTTGCATTTTTCAACGCTCAACGTTCAACGCCCAACATTCAACTCCGAAGGCTTTCGCGAGCAGGCGTCCAATTGGGGACTTTATTGAGCGTTGGACGTTGAGCGTTGGGCGTTGAACGTTCTCCGCCTCCTATGGCTGGAATCGTCGTCCGACCGCGCGCCCGAATCCTGCACGGCCACGACTGGGTTTTCTCGAGCGAGGTATTAAAGGTTTTTGGCGACCCGGCCGATGGCGACGTCATTTCGATCAAGGACGGACGCGACAAAATGCTGGGAAGCGCAATCTGGAATTCAAAGTCGCAGATTGTGGCGCGGCGTTTCTCTCATCGGCGGCAGGAGCTTGATGTTGATTTCTTCAAACGAAGGATCACGCAGGCGGCGGAATATCGTGCCCGCCGCCAGGTGAACCCGGAACTGCATCGCGTGCTTTGGAGCGAGAGCGATGGAGTCCCGGGGGTAATTCTCGATCGATACAGAGATCAATTTGTTTTGCAACTAACGACTCTTGGGATGGATCAACGCCGGGAAATATTGGTCGACGCAATCCAAGAGGCTCTGAATGCGGGAAATATTATCGAGCGCAGCGACGCGACGGTGCGGCGCGCGGAAGGTTTACAACCAACGAGCGGGGTGCTGCGGGGCGAGGCTCGGGAATGCGAATTCGAAATCTGTGGGGTGAAACTTCTGATCGATCCTCTGAGCGCGCAAAAGACCGGATTTTATCTCGACCAACTTCCGCATTATCCGGCGATAGCGGGATGGGCGGCGGGTAAACGCGTTCTCGATTGCTTTACCAACGAGGGAGCATTTGCGCTAACCTGTGCCCGGGCGGGTGCGACCGAGGTAATTGGTGTCGAGATGCAGACGAACGCCCTGGTAGCAGCGCGCGAAAATGCGAAGCGCAATCAACTTACGGCACGCTGGGTCGAACAGGATGTCTTTCCCTACTTGCGTGCCGCGGAGAAAGCCGGCGCGCAATTTGACTTAATCATTCTCGATCCACCGTCGTTCGCGAAAACGAAAAGCGGCATACGCGACGCCATTCGCGGTTATCGGGAGCTGCATTTACGCGCCTTCAAGTTGCTCTCGCGCGACGGAATCCTGGCGACGTTTTCCTGTTCTCACCACATCAGCGATGCAATTTTATACGAAACAATTTCGGCGGCGCTGGTGGATGCGCGCCGATCGGCACGACGGCTTCGGCGCTTCGAACAAGCGCTCGATCACCCAGTCGTACCGACCATGCCGGAGACGGAATATTTCAAGGGTGTGTTGTTGGAAATGAAGCCGTCGTTTTGAAGTCCGAGCCGGACTGCATGCAAGAAACAGCTCTCAGTGATGCGATCAGCCAGAAGAAAAATCTTCGTCGATGACGATGAAAAATCTGGAAATTCGAACTTGACTCTTTAATGTCCGGTTTAATTGGGGCGGACGAGACGCGCCGCTCCGCTAACCATGCCAGAACGGATTCGTGCGATGGAACAAATGCTTGAACTAACCGAGGAAGATACGGTCACACCTGAGCTGCTCGATTCGCAGGTGCAAAAAGCGCAGGAGCAATTGCTGCAATTGCGCCGCCAACAGGAGCAGATCGAGAAACAAAAACGTGAATTGGAGGAACTCAGCCGCCGGCAGGAGGAATTGGAGCGTGGCCGGGCCGAGATGACCGACAAATTGACGCGTTCCCTTGTCGTGCTGGAACGCGAAGCCTATGAGACACAAAAGAAGCTCGAACAATTGCGCGCCACACGTGAGAGCTTCGGGCAACACCTTGAGATTTTGGAAGGGATCGATCCCAAGGCGTGGAACCCGGCGGATTTGCACCGAGAGTTGAGCCGCGCGCTGAGCACCGTGGATGATGCGCGAGCGGAGTTCAGCCAGCAGCGGAGCCGGTTGCAAGCGATCGCGACACAGGATGCGGAAAACGTCTCGTTGCCGGAAGCCGCGCCTGAGGTCGTGCACGGTGGAGGCGAGCGGTCGTTCGGCCAATGGGTTTTGATCGGATTCGCCCTCTCGCTCCCTCTGATCGCGGTTGGATTGATGAGTTTGCTAATCTTCTGGTGGATGGCCAAGGGCTAAGCTTCGCGAATGATTCGGCGTTCGCCTAAATCGGGCTCGGCGGTTGATAAACAACAAGAAGAGCTGGCTCGGCGCGAGAATGCGCTGCGCGATCAGATGCAGAAGTTGCAGCGGATGATCGACGACGCGCCGCGGCTAGCGCAGGAAACATCGCGGAAACAAAAGGAGGAATTGCTGGAGCGAGCCAACCAGCGCGGCAGTCGCCTCGATGCGTCGTTGTCATTGCACGATAAACGCTGGGACGACAATGAATGGGGCGTACGCCGGCCAGGTTCGTTGCGCAAGGAACGCCGGGAAGGCCGGATCATTTTTCTGGTTCTGGTGATTGCGCTGGCCGCGGCCGTCATGTGGCTGATGACCCGGTTCCATTTCTAAAATGGCGGGCGAACTCGACGTCGGCTATGTGGCGCAGTTGGCCAGGTTGCATTTGACGCCAGAAGAGACGGAGCTTTTTCAAAAGCAACTGGGTGACGTTTTGCTTTACGCTGAGAAACTAAATGAAGTGAACGTTGAGGGCGTAGAACCGGCAGCCCATGGTGTTCCGATTTTCAATGTCTTGCGCGAAGACAAGGCAAGCGATTGGTTCACTCCGGCGCAGGCGTTAAGCAACGCGCCGCGCCAGGCCAATAATCTTTTCATCGTTACCAAAGTTGTGGAATGACGAAACGCGAGCTGCCGGCGCTTGGCATCGTCGAAGTCCAGGATCTGCTGCGGCGGCACGAAGTTTCGCCGGCCGAAGTGCTGGAGTCTTTGGAAGAGCGGATCAATGCGGTTGATGACAAAATCGGAGCGTATCTGGCGCACGATCTCGCTGCGGCTCTGAGTGAGGCAGAAAAAGCGGATGTGAATTTGCCGCTCGGCGGGATCCCGATTGCGCTGAAGGATTTGATCAACGTCGAAGGCCAGCAATGCACCTGCGGCTCGAAAATTCTTGCCGGCTATCGCGCACCTTATACTGCAACCGCGATCGAAAAATTGCGCGCGCATGGTGCGATTCCCTTCGGACGAACGAACATGGACGAATTCGCGATGGGATCGTCGACCGAAAATTCGAGCGTGCAGATCACGCGTAATCCCTGGGATCTTTCGCGAGTGCCGGGGGGATCAAGCGGCGGCGCAGCCGCAGCTGTGGCCGCTGACATCGCTTTTGGGGCACTCGGTACCGACACCGGTGGATCGATTCGCCAGCCCGCGGCGTTGTCCGGAGTAGTCGGCTTCAAACCCAGCTATGGTCGGGTCTCGCGCTTCGGCCTCGTCGCTTTTGCGTCCTCTCTCGACCAAATCGGGCCCCTAACGAAAACTGTACACGATTCCGCCTTGCTCATGAATGCGATTGCAGGGCACGACCCGCGTGATTCCACTTCGCTCGACGCGCCGATAGAGAATTACACAAAGAATTTTGGTCGCGATTTGAAAGGAATTCGAATTGGGCTGCCAAAAGAGTACATCATTGAAGGCCTCGATCCGGCGGTGAAAACCGCAGTCGCGGCTTCGGTAAAACAATTGGAAGCACTCGGGGCCGAGATTTTCGAGGTCTCGCTCCCGCACACCGATTACGCCGTCAGCGTCTATTACATTTTGGCAACTGCGGAAGCGTCAGCCAACCTTGCTCGCTTCGATGGCGTCCGTTACGGCCATCGGGCCGACAACATTGCCAATTTGTTTGACCACTATGCCCGCACTCGTGAAGAAGGATTCGGCGCGGAAGTGAAACGGCGGATTATTCTCGGCACCTACGTTCTCAGTTCGGGTTATTACGACGCCTATTACTTGCGCGCGCAGAAAGTGCGCGAACTCATTCGGCGCGATTTTGCCAATGCTTTCGAGAAAGTAGATGCCCTGGTTTCGCCGACGGCTCCGACACCCGCGTTCAAACTGGGCGAGAAAACAGCAGATCCATTGCAAATGTATCTGGCCGACATTTTCACGATCGCAGCAAACCTCGCTGGGATTTGTGGGATCAGTATTCCTTGCGGTTTTGCCGACTCAGAGAGCGGGAAGAAATTGCCGATTGGGTTACAGCTACTGGGGAAAGCGCTTGACGAGGCCCGCATCCTTCAAATTGCGCATGCCTACGAACAAAGCACCGACTGGCACAAGGCGCAGCCGCCGGTCCGGACCGAGCGACACACTGCAGGAATCGATTTCGACCACTAATGCACGCGAATAAACACGAATTTCCTCTTCCGTTAGCGTCTATTAGCGCGTATTCGCGGTTGCAGATTCTTTTGCGCGGCCTTGCCAAATGGCTGGAACAGCCGCCCACGCGGTTTTTCCTGCGCATTTTGTTTATCACGACCCCGATCACTTTCACCCTGATTCCGTTCATACGGTTTCTGCGCAGTGGCACGGACATGGATTACCGGACGTGGTACCAAGCGGGTCAAACGGTCCTGCATGGCGGCGAGATCTATCCTCACGGACAGATTTTTCCGTTCATGTATCCGCCGATGTGCGCGCTGATGTTGGGAGTGCCGGCATTTTTTGGCAAAGCCATGATGATTCTCATTTTATCGTCAGTTAACACCGTCGCGTGGCTCCTGTGCATCTGGTTTACCAGCGCGTTGATTTCGGAAAAGGGAAACTCGCCGATTGTTATTGCGAATCTCGTCCTGATGCCATTTATCTGGTCTAGTTATCATCTCGGCCAACCCAGTCTTGTATTGCTCGCGCTCATGCTGGGTGCTTTTCTCAGCTTGCGCTACCGCCGGCAATTCCTGGCAGGCGCGTTGATTGCAGTAGCGGCCGCGATCAAAGCCTTCCCGTTGCTCGCCATTCCCTACCTTATTTACCGGCGTTACTGGACGGCAGCGGCGGCCCTTCTGGTGAGCCTCATCATTTTGCTCTTTATTCTGCCGATTCCATTTCGCGGAGGCCAACGAACGGTGAATGACGTTAGCGAGTGGCAACACGGGATGTTGCACTATGAAGAAAGCGGGATCGCGCAACGACCAACGCGCAGTTACAGCTGGAAAAATCAGTCGATTTTCGGCGTGGCCAATCGTTTGCTCAGACGGGTCAGTTTCGATGATGGAACGAATGCGACTTATGCAAATGTCGTCGATCTAAATTTCAGAACAGTAAATATCATCATTGTTGCGTGTGCGCTCTTCCTGGGAGCGTCTTTTGTCTGGGCAATGCCGCGCCGGCACTCTCCACGAAGCGATGCCGGCGAATTCGCTGCACTTTTGCTTTTGATCCTGATCTTTACGCCGCTCGCCTTCGGCTATTTGTTCGTATGGCTAATGGTGCCGCTCACACTTCTGATCAAATGCACCATAGCTTCGGACGATTCGATTGGGTTGACATATCTGCTCATTGCCTTCGTACTTTTAGTTGCCACAGGAATCGCACCGCGTCTCGCCCAGACCTATGGCAGTCTTTTTTTTGCCGCCGTCGTTCTCTATCTCGCGCTCGCAACAAATCTTCGGCGTGCCATTTCGGCTAACCGTAACGGAAGGTAGACTTCCAAGTCTGTGCGCCAGTGGAGTTGCACTCCGCTAAACACGCCACACATGCAGCGGACAGAATGTCCGCTGGGCACCCAGCCCGGAGGGCCTATGTTCCGGATTTCTCCGCCGGCAACTGTCGCGCCGGAGTCTTCCGCTCCATTACTCGTCGCCCAATTGCCCGCGACCACGCGATCGCAAAACGCATCGCTTGAGCTAACGACATTTTGGATGCGCCGCGCTCGCGATTACGGAAAACAATCGGCACCTCGCGCACTCGCAACGATCCTCGGCCGCGGACTATTGTTTCGAAAACAATCTTGAATCCGGCAGCCTCGTTCGCAAAGCGCAAAAGACATTCCCGGCGAATCGCGAAAAACCCGCCCATGGCATCGTGCACACCGGTCAGCGGATAAGCCACGCCGGACGCAATCCGCGAAAGCAACCGTCGCCATATCGGCCAGCCCGGAGTCGCTCCACCCGGGATATATCGGCTGCCGACGACAAGATCGGCTTCGTTTGCCAGAATCGGTTGCAGTAATGCCGGGATTTCTTCCGGCGGATGACTAAGATCGGCATCCATCACCACAAAAAAATCAGCCGTCGAAGCATTTGCCCCTGCGATAATGGCGCCGGCCAAGCCGCGTTCGGCACCGTCACGTTCGATCAGCCGTACCCGATGCGCGAGAGTGAGTCCCCGAATCTTGTCGCGGGTGCCGTCAGTCGATCCGTCATCAACAAAGATGATTTCGCTGAACGG
>Ga0066699_10000200_pt1 | contig 14901 bp, 7 predicted proteins | sample GraSoiAngelo_148_FD_66455 | JGI IMG/M metagenome (GOLD analysis project Ga0066699, IMG submission 66455) | Grasslands soil microbial communities from the Angelo Coastal Reserve, California, USA - 14_1009_09_20cm | ecosystem: Environmental > Terrestrial > Soil > Grasslands | place: USA... | reverse complement strand
AGACCGCCGGCATATGCCATGTGGTGATTCGTATTGACCACGTAGCGAATCATTTTGCCGGGAACGAGTTTGTGAACTTCGTCGATGACCGCCAGTGACCGCGCTTCGTTCTGCGGCGCCTCGACGACGGCAACGAAGTCCTTGAACTCGACCAGCACGCTGTTCATCGGCCCGCCGCCCAGCAGCCAGACGTGGTCGGTAAGCTTCTGTGTTTCCACCTTGACCGGATCGAGTTTCGCCGTCCGCACCGCTTCGGGAACCGCAATCTTGTTCACAACCAGATTGGGCTTCACGTCTTTTGTGTAGACCTGAAAATAATTTTCTCCAGGGTTGATCCTGGGATCGCCCTGATGGACATGGATTAACCCGGGGAACATCACGCCGTTGTAATCCTTGTATTGCGTGTAGCGCATTTCATAGGTCATATCGCCGTAGACGGGGTTCGCAATCCACGAACCGGTAAGTTCGATGAGGTTCTGATCGTTGATCGTGCCGTTGACCCGGTACTTTCCGTAGCTGAAGGAGACGATCGTCACCCACTGGCCAAACGCCGAGAGGCCGAAGTCCGAAGGGCCGACGATCGGTTGCGTGACGGCCTTCAGGTCGGTGGCGGCCAACGCCGCCTTGATGAATCCGTGCGGGCTGAGCACGATCTCGAGTTGCCGCAGATCGGCGTAGGGAATGCCGTCGAGATACATCCGCGTGAGAGGCACGGCCGTGCCACCCTTCATGTCCCATGCGAAATTGCCGTTCAGGACACTTGTGACGTGATTGCCTCCCTGCTTTTCGTCGTAGTCCACGCGCATGTACTTGGCGTCGTAATCGATCGTGCGCGTGTAGTCCGTCACCTGCACTTGCGGCCATCCATCGGTGAGGTTGTATTGCTCACCGACGTTGGCTACGAATCCGTCGCCAACGAATTGAATCGATTTCACGTTCAGTGTGCCCATGGCCCTGGCGGCCGCCTCAATCGCTTTACGGGCGTCCACCGCCTGAGCGGATGCCGTTCCGGCTCCCAGCGTGACGAGGACAACGAAAAGAACTGCAAGATAGCAAAGTGCTCGCCTCATTTGCCCCTCTTCATTGGGAGTACAAAATCCATTACGTGCAGGTTCGATTTGGTGGTCAGATTGTATGCTTCATCTCGGCGGTCACAAACGCACGCCTACCGTCTACCACGCCAAACGGCTTCTGATTTGGCGCATCGACCGGCCGTTTCCGCTGCGTTCTGAGCTTCAGGAGCACGCGGCCGTGCCCTCAAATTCCAGATTTTCAGCGGAACACCCTTTCTCATAACCCCGTACCGGTACCAACTTTTTAAATCCCAAAGCCCAAATCCCATTTCCCAAAGGTTCTTTAAAGAATCCAAGCGGCTCATCTGTGCACGGGCTCTGGACCGGCAACACGCCTCGGAGAGTACGAGGTTATCGCCGCGATCGGCGCCGGCGGTGAAAGGTGTGCGAGTTCAGTCTTGTAATGCGAAACGAACGACAGCATCGACGGAAAGCGCGCGGCCGTGGCGCCAGGCCTCCTCAAAGGCCCCGTCACCGAGCGAGGCGCGCAAACGCGCAATACAGCCACTGTATCGGCAGAGATCGTGGTCCGCGGGGCACGGAGCAATCCTGACGGTCTCGAATAGAGCCGCAGCAGCGCCGAATATCGTCGCCGCGCGAGTGTCGAGTCGGGCGCCTGCGGAGGCGGCAGCAAGGAAATTCAATGTCTCCGCGACTCCCCTCTGGTCACCGAGCGAATTGACCACTTCAAGCGCACGTCGATGATGCTCGAGCGCGGACGGATATGCCTGCCCAAGCCGCGCCACATTTCCTAGCCCATTGAGCGATTGTGCAGCTTCGCGTTGGATATCGATCTCGCGTGAAAGACGCAGGCTCTCTTCGTTCAGCGCTCGAGAGCGCTTCGAATCGCCCCGGTGGGCGGCAATCCTGCCCAAGCCTTGAAGAGCCAGCCCGATCCCATCCTGTCGTGACACCCGGGCCGACGACGCGCAGCCATCCGAACCCGGTGAGACGCGGCGGGAGGGGAAGCTCGGCGCGGCCTCACGGGTCGAGGCCGGAGCGCGTCTCGACCTGGACGAGAACGGAGCGCACTGGCAGGGTTACAGACATGCTGGCAGGGCGCGCATCGTAGCACGCGTATGCATTGCGAAAACGTGCCGAGGCGAACACGAATGCCGACGACCTGTCTTGCCGCAATGCGCGTTATCAATGGGAGTAGTACATGCGCTCGGGGACGCATTGAGCCTGACAAGTTTTCGGTAGCCACAACTCCTAATTCGCTGTAGGGTTTGCCACCACATGTATCGCCGTCGGGGATCACTCTCGCTGGAGGATCACGTGAAGAGTCTCACCATCTTCATAGCGGCCGCGTTAGCAGTGCTCGCCGCCTGTCGCCCAGTCTCCGCACAATCGACCTTCGGCGCCGTCATCGGCGTGATTTCCGACAGTACCAACAGCGTCCTGGCAGGGGCCGAAGTGACGCTGACAGAGGTGCAGACGGGCGTGTCACGGATCACCACCTCCCGGCCGAACGGAACCTACGAATTCCTGAATCTGACGCAGGGAATCTACGATCTGGAAGTCTCGTGCCGCGGCTTCGCCCCGTACAAAGTGGAACCGTTTCAGATGGACGCGCGCCAAACGGTGCGCATTGATCCGTTGCTGCAGGTGGCCGGCTATTCGGAAACGATCCGAGTCACCTCCGTTACGCCCCTCATCAACACGGAGACGCCCACAATCGGCGGCGCCACGTCCAACCGGGAGTTGGAGGAACTCCCCTTCACATTCCGGATTGAGAACACGTCGCCGATTCTCTCGATTCAGGTGATTCCTGAGGTACAGCGTGGCGGCCGCCAGTTTTCGCTGTCGGGTAGCCTTCCGTTTCAGAACGACGTCTCGGTCGATGGAATCCTGACGACCAGCATTCGCCGCAATGGCATCGGGGACGATGCGTTCAACAGTTTTCCATCGATCGAGTCGATCCAGGAGATCAAGGTCAGTGCCGTCAACAATACTGCGGAGTTCGCGCAGCTCGGTGACATCACCACGATTTCGCGCCCCGGCACGAACACATTCGGCGCCAGCGCCTTCTGGAACTTCAACACCACCGGGCTCAACGCCAACCCGAACTACTTCGACAAGTCCATCGTACCCGACCATAGCGTCAACCACGACTTCGGCGCCAGACTCGGCGGGCCGTTGGCTCGCAACCGGACGTTCTTCTTCGGCACCTTCGAGCGGCTCGACATCACTCGATCACAATCCAACGCCGCCACGGTCGCGTCGGCGGCGTTCCGCATGGGTGATTTCTCGAGCTTGGAGCTCCCACTCATCGATCCAGCCACCGGTCAGCCGTTTCCCGGCAACATCATTCCGGCTTCGCGCATCAATCCGGTGGCGGCGCGCCTACTGAAGGATTTCTTGCCTGCGCCCAACGACGGCAACGCAACGCACCGCTACTCCATCGACGCCCCCGAGCAATCCAATCAGTTCGACACCCGTGTCGACCAGAATTTCCGCCCGGGACATACGCTGTTCGGCCGCGTCAGCTGGAAACGGCTCGAGAGCGTGTCGCCGACCGAATATCAAAGCCTCGGACCAAGGGCCGACAACCGATCGTTCTACACGATCGCAGTGTCCGACAATTATGCCTTCTCGCAATCGTTGCTCAATGAGGCGCGCTCCGGGTTTACGGCCAACAATCAGACATTCACGTCTGGAGTGAAGGGGGCTGATCTCATCTCGAGCCTGGGCCTTCGGCTGCTCGGATCCAGCCTGCCAGCCGTCACGGGCACGTCGACAGTGGATATCGCGGGCCTCACGACCTTCGGCGAGGCGCAGGAAGTGCCGCTGACGCAGGACACCTGGCAGATCGCCGATAACCTGACGTGGGCGCGGGCCTCTCATACAGTCAAGACGGGTATCGACGTCAAGCGCTTCCACTGGACGAGTCCCGTGTACTTTAACGGCGCCGACGAGTTCGGCGTGTTCCGGTTCAATGACAGCGTTCAGGGTGGCGGCACCGGACATCCATTCGCGAACTTCCTGCTCGGCCTGCCTTCAGAAGTCGAGCAGACACAGTCAGGCCCAAGCGTGAACGCCCGGGCGACACACTACGGCGTCTTTCTTCAGGACGACTGGCGCGCGAACCGCCGTCTGACGGTGAGCGCGGGCATTCGTTACGATCTTCACCTGCCGTTCCAGGATCGCGAGCGCAATATCACGAACTTCCTTCGAGACACGCCGAACGGCGACGTCGTCGTGCCAGACGAAGCGTCGCGCGCGATGGCCGTTCCCGGATTTGTGGAGTCGATTGGAAGCAGCCGGATTCTTACGGCAGAGGAGGCGGGGCTTCCCGAGGCGCTTCGGCGGACCGACGCGAACAATATTGCTCCGCGTGTGGGAATCGCGTGGCGACCGCAGGGTGACACGAGGACGGTGATTCGGGGCGGTTACGGTCGCTATTACACGCGCATGCTCGGTCAGATCTTCTATTCGCTGACCGCAATCCATACATCGGATAACATGACGTTTGCCAATCAGTACGACCCCGAGACGCGTACCTACTCAATCGTCTGGCCGAACACCTTCGCGGGCGAACCGAGCCGCGGCGCCACGCGCGTCGGCACGTCGAATTTCGTCACGGCCAACGATCCGAACTTCAAGGATCCGCAAACCGACCAGTGGAGTCTGACCGCCGAGCGCGAGTTGAACCGGACGAACGCCGTACGGGTGACGTATTCCGGCTTCCGCAGCACGCATCTGACCATGGCTCCCGATCTCAACCAGATCCAGCCAAACACGATCGGTTTTGTGAACCTGCCGCCAGAAGCGCGCCCTTATCCGAATTGGAACCGCGTTGACACGCGCGACAACGGCGGCTATCAGAACTATCACGACATCGTGGTGCAGCTGCGTGGCAACGTTCCAAGGATCGGACTGACCCATGCCTCGAGCTACAAATGGGCTTACTCGATTGACAACATCGCGAACCGCGGGGACGACGAGGATTTTCAGATCGAGGTAAACACGCGGACGGATGACCGTTTTGATCCGGATTACTTGCGCGGCCGGACGACGAGCATTCCCGATCATCGGTTCGTAAGCAACCTAATCTGGAACGTGCCGGTCGGCCGTGGGCGCGCGCTCGCAGCAAACTTGCCTTCGTTCGCCGACGCGGTGGCCGGTGGCTGGACGATCTCCACTATCGTCCAGGCCCAGTCTGGACAGCACCTGACCGCGTATTACTCCAGCCACTGCGGATCTGGAACGAACTGTTACGGTAACGAAAAGGCCGACGCGGTGGCAGGTCAGCATCCCAACGATGGGCCGAAGAACCTCAATGAGTGGTTCAATATCGCGGCGTTCACGGACCGTGCCTTTTTCAGCGATGGGCGTCCCATTTTTGCGGGACGATTCGGAAACGCGCAGAAGGGTGCTATTGCCGGTCCAGGCGCCTGGAACGTCGACATAGCCGCGTTCAAGGACATCCAACTCGCTGGCCGCTCCGATTTCCGACTCAGCGTGATCGTGACGAACGTGTTCAACCACGCGAACTGGGGACGTCCGGACACCGACCTGACGAGCGAGAATTACGGTCGCATCACGACGCTGAACGACCAGTTTCCACTACGCACCGTGGTCTTTGGCGGCAGACTGACGTATTAGTTCAGTTCGCTCTTCCAGCCGAGTACGACCGTTACCGGCGGCGGAAGGGCAGCGTTCGCGTCGGCAGGAGCAACGACGAGGAAGCGCTGGCCGTCCGCCGATGCATCGTACCCACTGATGCTTGGATCCGCGAACAATTCGGAGGGTGTAGCGGGCGTCACGCTTGTTCCGGGGGCAATCCCGACGGCCATGAGTTTCCCGTCTGGAGCGAGGTAGAACAATTCCTTTCCGTCACCCCGCCATCTCGGCAGCGTCCCGCCCTCAGTGGAGATTTGGTACTTCGCGCCCGGCGGAATCGAGTCGACGTAGATCTGAGGCCTGCCGGATTCGTCGGAGCTGTATGCCATCCATCGGGGACCACCGCTGGCATTCGGACGGAACCGGGCCTGCGTTTCGTGGGCGCGCGTTTGCAGATAGGGAATTGGCTTGCGGTCACCCTCGAGCGGCAGCAGCCACAGATCCAGCCCCGTGGTCTCACCCTGTTGCTCATACAGCATCCACCGGCCGTCGGAGGACCAATCCATCGGATAGGCGTTCACGCCGCCACGCAACAGCAGTTCCTCGGCGCCCTCGCCGGTCGCCGTTCTGATGTAGATATTGGCGGAATAAGGATCCTGAAATGCAAAGGCCAGGCGGGTGCTATCGGCAGTCCAGATTGGGCTCCTATGGTGGCCCGGACGAAAGGTGAAACGTGAGAACAGATTGCGCCGGACGTCATGTAGCCAGATGTCCGATTGAGAGCCGTTGGTGATCGTCACGGCCACACTCCGCTGATCGGGAGAGATCACCGGACTCGAAGCAAATGCTGCCGCTTGACCCAGTGTCGCCACCCGTTTGCCGGCACGATCGGTCCACTGCAGCGTACGGTTGGACAGCGTGCCTCCAGCCCTGTATACAAGCGTCCCGTTCGACGAGATGGAAAACGCCCCGAACCCGTCGTGCTCGGTCTGCGGCACGCCCTCGGCAATCGGGGACATCTCTCCGGACAGCGTGAGCGTGTGCGGATCGAAAGGCTGCGCCATCAAGGTGCCGTCGCGGCGGAAAATGAGATGCCCGATCGCGCTGCCTTCCAGGGGCGGGGCATACAGCGCGTTGGTTTCGTCTGGCAGGAGGCGCACGCGTGACGTACCGTCCAAGGCGCCGAGGTAGAGGCCGGAGGTCTCCGGGTTATCGTCTCCGACACTGTACAGAAAATGGATGCCGTCGGGAAGGAACGCGGGAAAGCGATGTCCGGCTGACTCACGCTCGAGACGCGTGACTGGTGTCGGCGTGCCGCCAGCGGCCGCGACGCGCACGATTGGATTCCGTGGGCCGGCGGAAAACAGGATGACCCCGTTTCGATTCCATGTCCCTCCGCGGCCGCTCGGCGCCTCGCAGACCGTCTGCGGGAGTCCGCCTTCGATCGCGATCTTCTTGAGTTTGCCCTGCGCAAAGTATCCGAGAGAGACGCCGTCCGGAGACCAGAACGGATACGTCGCGCCGTTAGTCCCTGCGAGCGGCCGTGATTCGAGCGCGCTCATCGGCCGGATCCAGATCTGATTTGCGCCGCCATTTGGAGCGACAAACGCGAGGTGCCGCCCATCCGGCGAGAGTGTCAACATCTCGGCTGGACCGTCGCCAGGCGCGCGGATCTGAAACCGAACACCTGCCTGCGTCGACGGCGCGGAAGAGGTGCCGAACCACAGCGCGACGCCGGCGAACGCAATGATGACCGTCGTAGCCGCTGCGATCAACGCGATGCGGCGCCACCACGGGGTGCGCGGCGTCTCCGGTACCCTCGGGACAGGTTCCGCGAGGTTCTCGCAGTTGTCCAGCAGGAACAGGACCGTGGACATATCGCGAATTCGCCGCCGCGGGTCCTTGACGAGACAGCTCTCGAGTAATGCGCGGATGGGCCGGGGCAGGCTCGCGGGGAGCACGGCCCAGTCGGGGTCAAGATGGGCGACCGCAGCGAAGACCTCGAACACATGCGTGCCACCGAACGCCCGCTCTCCCGCGAGCATCTCATACAAGACGCAGCCGAACGCCCATACGTCGCTGCTCCTCGCCGCCGGGCCTCCCTGCGTCTGTTCGGGTGACATGTACGCCGGCGTTCCGAGCACTGCCCCGATCTCTGTGAGCAGTACGCGCGATTCCTCCCTCGTCGGGGCCGCTGACGACATAAACGATGGCGTAACCGCGGGATCGGCGAACTTCGCGATGCCGAAGTCCAGGACCTTGACGGCCCCGGCAGATGTGATTTTGATGTTCGCGGGCTTCAAATCGCGGTGGATGACACCCTGGTCGTGTGCCGCTTGAAGCGCTTCACTTATTTCACGCGCGAGCGCCAATGCCTCATCCAGAGGAATGCGGCCACGCGCGATCCGGTCGGCTAGCGTTTCGCCATCGACGAGCTCCATGACCAGCGCGTCGCCGACAGCCGACTCTTCCAAGCTATAGAGCGCGGCGATGTGAGGGTGGTTCAACGCCGCGAGCAGTTCAGCCTCACGCCGAAACCGCGCCAGGCGGTCTGGAGCACTGGAAAGTGATTCCGGCAGTACTTTGATAGCGACATCGCGCTTCAAACGTCGGTCCCTGGCGCGATACACCTCACCCATCGCCCCGGCGCCGATGGGCGAGACGATCTCGTACGGACCGAGCCACGTGCCAGGATCGAGCGCCAATGCGTTGACCGACACGCGGATTCTAGCGGATTTTCGCCGCATCCGGGCGTGCAAGCGCCGTCCAGGCGGCTAAGCGGTCTCGTCTCCGTCTCGTCTCCGTGCATCACGCAACGACCGAGCGCATGCTTGCCGGGAACTAGGTCAATCGGTTCTGATCGCGGTCAATCGGTTCTGATCGCGCAGCAATTGGCTTTGTCTCACGCGAGATGGAGCGGCTGCCGGTGGACGAGCAGAGCCAGATCTATGAGACGAGATGGTGCCGCGCTCTTCGAACAGGAGAAGAGGATAGCGCTTTTCATCACCGTGTGGCGGTCGAGTACCCGCAGTGGCGAAAGTAGTTTCGGCATTCATCGGCGCTGAAGTGCTTCAGCGATTCGCCGAGTAACGGCCAGAGCGTCTCGATCGACCGGCAGCGGGCGGCGCGGACGATGGCTTTCAGCTTCGCGAAACAGAGCTCGATGGGATTGAGATCCGGACTATAGGGCGGCAAATACCACAGCGTGGCATCCGCGCGTTGGATTGCGCGGCGGACCCTGGCGACCTTGTGCGCCCCGAGGTTGTCGGCGATGACGATGTCGCCGGGCGCAGCGTCGGCACGAGAATCTGTTCGATGTAGGCGAGGAAGCTCGCCCCGTCGATCGCGCCATCGAACACGCCGGGCGGGTGAGGCCAGTGACTCGCAGGGCGGCGAGAAACGTACTCGTCTGCCAGCGCGCGTACGGCGTGTGGTCATGGACGCGCGCCCCTCGCATGGCGCGCCCGTACGCCGGAGCAGATTGTTGGTGACGCCGGTTTCATCGAGAAAGACGAGGCACGTTGGGTCCCACGTCGGCGCGCCGGCGTGCCACGCGAGGCGCGAAGCGGCGACGTCAGGTCGATCATGTTCGGAGGGCCGTACGGTTTTTTTGACGGTCACGCCCAGGTCCTTGACCGCGCGCCAGATCGTCGCGACGCTCGCGGGCGTGCCGAGGGCGTACAATTGGGCTACAAGACGCTCAGCATTCTCTCGCCGAGGGAAGTGACAACGTATGAAGGCTCCTAGCATTCGTGCGGTCGAGATGACCCGTAAGATTCGCGATCGCCTCGCGCGGCGCTTGGCCGAAAAAACGCCAGAAGAGGTGATTGCCTTCTACCGCGCGGCTGGTCAGGCGGCAGTGGAAGACGCCCGACAGCGCGCGAAGACGCGCCGTCGCCGGGTCGGTTGACCACTTGAAAAAAACTTGAAACTTTGCCACGAAAAGGGCGCCGGCCCAAGGCGATCGATCAGGGCGAATCCCAATCAATTGACGAGGCGGCCGGCGATAGAAGCGCGGTCGAGGCGCGGCGTCCCTCCACATGAACGATGATGGAAGGAGGCGGCGATGTGACGGCCGCCGCCTGGCGATGGCCAGGCGCACCGTCCGTCGTGACGACGGGACTGGAGGCCGAAGGTGACAGGCAAGATTCGCACATTACGAGTTGACAAAGGGTTCGGGTTTATCAAGGACGATACCGGGAAGGAATACTTCTTCCATCAGAGTGCCGTCTACGGTGAGGGACTCGAGAATCTACGCGAGGGCGATAGTGTCGAGTTCGACATCGGCGAAGGTCCCAAGGGTCCCCGAGCTGAGAACGTCCGGCGCACTTCTACATAGTCACGTGAGCGACACGCCGCAATCCCGGCATTCGCGTTGATCAGGACGGGGATGAAAGCCTGGGAGTTGCTCGGCGAGTCATCCGCGCCTGATGGGACCGACATTCAACTGAGGCGCCGCGACGACGAATACCTGATTCTCGCGGGCGGAAAGCCGTTGATGTCGAGCCGCGTCCATGGCTCCGAGGAAGCCCTGGCCACGTTGGGGTGCAGCCGCGCGCGAGCGCTGGAGGAGCCTCGAGTGCTCGTGGGCGGGCTCGGAATGGGGTTCACATTGAGGGCAGTCCTTGATGTGCTCCCATTCAACGCCGTCGTGACCGTCGCGGAGCTTGTGCCGGCTGTCATCGAGTGGAATCGGTCATCCCTCGCCGCACTTGCCGGGCACCCGTTACGGGATCGGCGCGTCCGCATCCAGGCTACGGATGTGGGTTTCACGCTGCGGGCGAACCCCGGTCGCTTTGATGTCGTGCTGCTCGACACGGACAACGGCCCGGCGGCGTTCACTGCCGCCGACAACGCAGGACTCTACGACAATGCCGGCGTTGCCGCTGCCTTTGCCGCACTCCGTCCCGGCGGAACGCTTGCCGTCTGGTCTGCGTGGGACGACCGGAAGTTCGAACAGCGTCTCCGCTTCCACGGATTTCTCGTGGAAGTCGCGAGGGTGCGCGCCCGCCTGCGCAGAGGCGGGCCGCGCCACACCATCTTCGTCGCGCACAAGAGTCCGGCAGTTTCCTAGAGTTACTAACAAGTAGTCCCAAGTACGCTGGCGGCGACCTTAGTGCGTCATCACCCAGACGGCGACGTTCACACCCAGCGTGTAGCCCTTTCCCCCATAGGTGTGAAAGTAGTCCTGGTTGTCGCCTTCCCGCTCCCAGCTGTCTGAAACGTCCGAGTTCATGCTGACGAGCACAACCAGCCTGTCGTGATCGTCGAACACTCCGTAGTAGTGGACGGTCGAAGGCCCAATCTCGGAATCCTGACCATTACGTACCCACGAGCCGAGCGACGGGATCTGCGGGAGCGGGTTGACCCGAAAGAGAATCGAGAACATCGGGTGCTCGACCGGCAGGTCGACGACCTTTGCGCCGGGCAGGATTCGCATGACATTCGGACGGATGTACTCGAAGTCCGGATCCCAGTTGTCGTCGATCCAGAGAAAGCCGCCCTTCAGCAGGTAGTCGTGCATGCGGGCGGCCTCTTCAGGCGTGAAGTCATAGTTGGCCGCGTTCTGCATGCGCAAGTACGGACACTGGAAGAGATCGGGATCCAAGGCGGTGACGTTCGCAAAGCCAGGGTCGCCATTGTTCCACCGGCTGATCTTCATTGTGGTCAGCTCGGAGAGACGCACCATGAAGTTATAGTCCGCTTGCGGGTAGTCGTCGCCCCAACCGGACTTTCTCGCCCTGCGGATGTTCTGGTACCGCAGGCGGCAGAACGTGAAGCCGAGCGGCTTGTCGGGGAGTCCGTGGTTGATCGGTATCTGGAGGTTCCGTCCGTTGGTCAGGATGGTAGACCGCTGCGCCGCGCCGCTCGCGACGGCCAGTCCCAGCGCCAGCGCTAGGGCCAGTGCGAACCGCATCCATCGAGAGGGTGCCCGCGTCCGCCGCATGCGCGCATCGTACAACGACTTCGTACGAGGAGTCGGACCGCGCGCGGAAGGCCTGAACCGCGAGCGATGCTACGGGCAAGCCATTAGTCTTCAGGCACCGCGGCGGGAACATGTCGCGCTGGAACGAGCGCGCGCAACCACTCGTGCACCTTCCCCTGGCACGGCGGAAGTGGATCGCACGCCAGCAGATACAGCAGGACCGTCGTCAGCACCGTGAGCCCGTGCGCGACGATGAAGCTGCTCACACCCAGATTGAGAGTGGCGAGCACCTGCGGATACTGATAGACGAAGAGTACCGGGAAGAAAAACATCAGCGAGAAGGTGAGAAACGCGATACGCAGCAGCGCGTCGCGCACGCGCCTGGGATTCCGCAAGCCTCGCGAGACGCGGCGATATTCGTCGTGTTCGTACGTCTCCACCGGCACCTTGAAGAGTGTCTGCGTGAGCAGGTACAGCAGGCCGCCGCAGAATGCCGCCAGCGCAATCCGGAACGGCCGGCCGCCAATCCGGAAATGCATCCCGGCCCAGGCAAAGAACACGACAATACTGAGGTTGGTCAATTGGAAGGCCAACCACACGTTGGTCCGGCCGGTGAGCACCTGAAACCGGCGGCACAGCCACTCCGTGAGATCGAGCAGGGCGGAATCGACGTGAAGCATTCTTCAGCAACCAATTCCCATTCGAAATTGATCGGCACGGCGCTTCGGCGCGGGTTGCGCAAGCGCTGCCCGCACTGCGGCCAGGGGCTATTGTTTTCCGGATGGTCCCAATTGGAGCGCTGTTCCACCTGCGGTTTGGTCTTCGCGCGTAATCCCGGTGATACGTGGGCCTTCACCATCCTCGGCGATCGGCTGCCGATCGCCGCGATGGTCGTCTTGATCTATTTCGGAGTCGTCCGTTCGCATCGCGTGCTGGGCGTGACGATCGAGGTCGTGTTGCTGGCGCTGCTGGTCTGGACGGCCCCCAACCGCTGGGGCGCAGGTATTGCGCTGCATTACTTGTCGCGAGTGTACTGGCCCGATCCGGCGGATCCTGTCCCCCCGCCCCCTGCGGTCGGAGGTGCACCGCTCAGGAGCGGATCAGCGCCAGAGGAGGATGCAACCCGAGGCCGCGGACGTTCGCGGAATTCGAGTGGGAATCGCGGATCGCGTGCGGCCGGCACACGGTCGCGGGCGCGCCACTAACCGATTGGTGCGAGCGGTCCGGCGCCGCTCCTTGCGGAATCCCCCGAAGGCGAAACCTTCGTTGACCAGCCGTTGCTCGTAGTCGGCTTGATAGCTGGAGAGCTCCAGCTCGGACCGGAACCGGTGCACGGTCCGCTTCCAGCGCGGCCCGGATACGCTCAGCTCGAAATCGCTGCGCCGTACGATTCGCACCGACTCCTCGTTTCGCACGAACAGCCACGAGTCGAGCACGTCCCATTCACCCTGGGCCACGCCGTCGGCGACGAGCTGCACCAGCGCGTCGAACAGTATGTCGGGCAGGCACGGGATCGGGATCAACAGGTCGCAGCCGAATCGATGCGCGCGCCTCGGAGTCATTCCGAACACATCTCCCGAGAGAAACGCGATCGGAATGTGTGATGTTCGCCGCGAACGCCGCAAGGTGAGCATGAGGTCGACGCCGCGTCCGCGTTCGAGCTTGTCCTCGACGAGGACGACATCGGGCGTGAACCCGGCGAGGTGTATGAGCGCAGCGTCCGCACTCGTCACCTCGCGCACGGTCACCCCTCTCCACGTCAGGTATTCGGCATACATGCACCGGGTCGCGTGGCTTGATGCGACGATGAGCACCGATCCGAGCTCCACGCTCGGGGCAGCTGACGCCGGGATCTGCGAATCGGGCTTCGGAAATGACATCAGGGACACCACGACCTCTGTAGATATAAGGGACGGCTGAGGTTGCGTTGATATAGGAGCCGGCAGAATCACTTAGGCGACACGAGGCGACTCGATGGGCGCCTGCACCTCCCTGGAGTATGATGCGCCCCACTTCGAGTCACGCGTCTGGAGGTCGTATGCATCGCCTGAAGACCCCGTGCGTTTCCCTCGGACTCCTGCTCATCCCCTCGCTTCTCTACGCACAGGCATCGATTACCGGCATCGTCCGCGACACCTCGGGAGCGGTGCTGCCGGGCGTCAGCGTCGAAGCCTCCAGCCCCGCGCTGATCGAGAAAGTCCGGTCAGTCGCCACCAACGAGGCGGGCCAGTACCGCATCGAGAATCTCAGGCCGGGCGTCTACACCGTGACGTTCGCGCTTTCCGGCTTCAGCACGGTCAAACGCGAAGCGATCGAGCTGAGCGGCACGTTTGTCGCCACCGTGAACGCGGAGATGCGCGTCGGCTCTGTCGAGGAGACCGTCACCGTCACGGGCGTGTCGCCCGTCGTCGACGTCCAGAGCTCCAACCGCGAACGCGTCCTCACCGCGGAAGTCATCAACAACGCGCCGGTGAACCGCTATCCGTCGTTCGTGGCGGCGATGATTCCCGGCGTCAACAACAGCACCGTCGACGTCGGCGGCAACAGCGGCAGCCCGACCACGGGCGGCGGCGCGCTCACCGTGCACGGCAGCCGCGCAACCGACCTCGAGATGCTGCGCAACGGCGTGTCGATCTCCACCGTCGAAACCGGCTCGAATACGCAGGGCGTGCCGAACATGGCCGTGTTCGCCGAGATGGCGGTCGAGACCGCCACGGTGTCGACCGAAGAGCGCGGGTCGGGTGTGCGGCTGAATTTCATTCCGCGCGAAGGAGGCAACACCTTCAGCGGCCTGGTGATCAGCTCGTTTGCCAACGAAGGGATGGCTGGCAACAACTTCACGCAGGCGCTGCGCGACCGCGGCCTGAAGACGCCGAACAACTTGAAGAAGAGCGGCGAGGTCAACGCCGCTTACGGTGGACCGATTCTCCGCGACCGCCTCTGGTTTTTCGGCACGATGCTCTACAACCGGACGCAGAACTGGGTCGCCGGGATGTTCGTCAACCGCAACGCCTTCAGCCCCTCGTCATTCGCCTACGATCCGGACCCGAACCAGCCGGCGTTCATCGACGTGCTGACGCGCAACGCCGCCGGGCGTGTGACCTGGCAGGTGAACTCGATCCACAAGCTGGCCTTCGCCTACGAGAACACGTACACGTGCCAATGCTCGACCGCGACAACGGCCATCGTGTCGGCGGAGTCGGGGCTGCCGCAGCGCTACTGGCCGAACGGCGGCTGGAACGCCGAGTGGACGGCCCCGCTGACGTCGCATGTGCTGCTCGAGGCGGTGGTCTATCACCGCTTCATCAACAGCCGCCGGACGCACCCGTTCGGACT
>Ga0066699_10000199_pt1 | contig 14917 bp, 6 predicted proteins | sample GraSoiAngelo_148_FD_66455 | JGI IMG/M metagenome (GOLD analysis project Ga0066699, IMG submission 66455) | Grasslands soil microbial communities from the Angelo Coastal Reserve, California, USA - 14_1009_09_20cm | ecosystem: Environmental > Terrestrial > Soil > Grasslands | place: USA... | reverse complement strand
CTGACATGTCTTACCTGTATCGCCATCCGGATCCGCTTGCTCAATGTACCGCTGGAGCGTGACGAAGGCGAGTATGCGTATGCCGGCCAACTGATGCTGCATGGCATTGCTCCCTACAAGCTTGCTTACAACATGAAATTTCCGGGTACCTACGCCTTCTACGCGATGATCATGTCCCTATTTGGTCAGACAACCGTTGGCATTCACCTCGGGTTTTTGCTGGTGAACCTCGCGACGGTCGTACTTGTTCTCGTTATTGGATTACGGCTGGTTAATTGGGAGACTGGTCTTGCCGCTGCCACCACCTACGTTGTTTTGGCAATCAATCCAGCCGTCTTGGGCTTAGCTGCGCACGCCACTCATTTCGTGATCTTATTTACTCTTGTCGGGTTAGTGCTGCTATTGGGGGACACCAGCTCACTTGCGAGCACCTTTATCAGCGGGCTGTCCCTGGGAGTAGCTACTCTGATGAAGCAGCCCGGCATCATATTTCTGATATTCGGTTTCTTCTGGCTACTCTATCGAGAACGAAAACAACCGCTGCCTCGCCTTTCATTCATCCTCGCGATCTTTACCTTTGCTGCGCTACTATCACTAATTACTGCAATCGGTGCGGTCTGGTTCGCCGGTAGCTTGGGGAACTGTTGGTTTTGGTGCGTCCAATACGCCAGCGTGTACGGGACTAGCATCTCCATCAAAGAGGGATGGGATTTGTTTCTGAGCAATATCCGAGTTGTATTTGGAGAATGTTGGCCTATCTGGCTATTGAGTGCGGCCGGGCTAGTCATTGCTTTGGCAAAGCCAGACAAATTCAGGCCGCTGTTTCTGGTCGGTTTGACGATCGCGTCTGCTCTCGCGGTATCGATGGGATCGTATTTTCGACCGCACTATTTCGTCATGCTTCTACCGGCGTTGTCATTGCTTGCTGGCGTTGCAGCCTCGTACGGTGCGGCAACGCAGCAAGTGATTACGCGAGTAATCGCCCTTTCGATCTTCGCCATTGCCGTGGTGTTTCCGCTGGCGACGCGCGCAGAATATTTCTTTCGCATGTCCCCACTCGACGCTTGCCGCTTTCGCTATGGCGAGAACCCCTTTCCAGAAGCAATTAAGGTTGCGGATTTCCTTCGGGAGAATAGCCGCCCCGATGAACGTGTGGTTGTTCTCGGCTCCGAACCGGAGATCTACTTCTATTCGAGAAGGCAATCCGCTACCGGGTTTATCTACATGTATCCACTGGCGGAGCAGCAGCGATTCGCGTTGCGAATGCAGCGGCAAATGATCGAAGAAGTCGAAAAGAACCGGCCAGCTTTTGTCGTTTGGGTCTGGACTCCAATGTCATGGCGTGTTGCCGCTAGCTATGAACGGCTGCTTTTTCAGTGGGTCGATCAGTACCTAAATGACAACTATCGACCTGTTGGATTGGTAAACATGCCGTCACGCGGTCCGACCGAGTACTATCTGCCGATGGAAAATGCTGAGCCACAGCTGGCTGAGAATTACATTGTTATCTTTCAGCGGCGATGAGTTCAGCGAGACGAAAAGATAAGAAAGAAAGACCGCCTGAGCTCGGGGATAACGCGGTTCGTAGTAGCCAAGACCATCGCCCGCGTTTCTTGATATTCTATATCTGTGTTGGTCTAGCGCTGGTCACCTCGATCGCTTTTTTTCCCGCGCTTCAGAACAGTTTCGTGAACTTCGATGACAACACCTACGTCTACGAAAATCCGAAGGTTGTCGCTGGTCTGACCCGTAGTGGGATTATCTGGGCCTTTACCCATTTTCATTCAAGCAATTGGCATCCACTGACCTGGCTCTCGCACATGCTCGATTGCCAGCTTTATCGGCTTAATGCAGGCGGGCATCATTTTAGCAGCCTGCTTTTACATGTCGTCGTCGCCATCCTACTCTTCCTTGTGCTGCAGGAAATGACGGGTGCAATATGGAGGTCCGCATTTGTCGCCGCTGTCTTCGCCATTCACCCTTTGCGCGTGGAGTCAGTCGCATGGGTCTCGGAGCGCAAAGACATCCTATCTGCGTTGTTTTTTATGCTTACGCTAGCTGCGTACGTGAGGCATTCGCGCGCTCCTTCCGTTGCGCGTTACTTGGTGGTGGTTTTGCTTTATGCCCTTGGCCTGATGTGCAAGCCAATGCTCGTAAGCTTGCCCCTTGTCCTGCTGCTCATCGATTATTGGCCGCTTCGCCGTTTGAGCGATCCGTCCTCAGCTCGTCGATTGTTCATCGAGAAGCTCCCACTAATTGGGCTCGCTGGCCTGTCGTGTCTCGTGACTTTGTTCGCGCAGCGATCAACCACCGTCTCAATCGGCCACATCCCGCTCGCTTGGCGGCTAGAAAACGCCGCAGATGCCTGCATGATCTACATCAGGCAAATGGTCTGGCCACTACGCCTCGCCCCCTTTTATCCTCATCCCGAAGATCAGTTGCCGGCCTGGCAAATTCTGCTCGCCAGCGTCGCAATCATCGGCATCAGCAGTGCCGTCATTCTTTGGAAAAGACGGTGGCCTTATGTGTTTACCGGCTGGTGCTGGTATCTGGTAATGTTGGGACCCGTTATCGGCATTGTCCAGGTCGGTCTCCAGGCACATGCCGACCGTTATACTTATCTTCCGCAGATTGGATTGTACATTCTGGTGAGCTGGAGCGCAGCTGATCTGATTGCGTGGCGGCGAGCGGGCCCTCGAATATTAACTGCGGCTGCCGCGATTCTTCTGGTGAGCCTAACGTGGCTCGCTCGTACTCAGGTGCGTTACTGGCACGATAGTGAAGCACTTTGGAAGCACAGTCTGGCGGTGACCAAGGATAACGATTTCCCTCATTATGGTCTGGGCGACGTCTACTTTGAGCGCGGTGAAGTCAACGAAGCACTGGCTGAGTTTCGCGCGGCCCTCTATCTCCGGCCGGGTTCTCCTTACGCTCACAACGACATCGGCCTTGTTCTCACTAAAATGGGTCAGCTTGATGAAGCCGTGGACCATCTGAACGCTGCAATTCAGATCCTCCCGAACCATCCAACCGCGCACTACAGTTTGGGAAACGCGCTCCTGCAAAAAGGGCAGACCGATGACGCAATCAAGGAGTTTGAACGCCAACTGGCGCTTCAACCCGACCACGCTCAAGCGCGATGCAACCTGGCAATCGCCCTTCTCAATCAAGGACGGTTAAATCAAGCAATGGCACAATACGAAAGGACGATTGAGCTGCGACCTGACTATGCGGAAGCATATTACGGCTTGGGGAATTGCTACCTAGAGCGAGGCAATCCAGAAAAGGCCATCAAGCAGTACGAACAAGCGTTGAAACTGTCCCCACGCCTGGTAGAGGCCCGCAACAATCTTGCAACGATTCTTAGTCAAAAAGGTGAAATCGATCGAGCGATTTCTGAATTGGAGGAGGCTATTCGCGTTCAGCCCGATAATATTGATGCGCTTAACAATCTTACCTGGATTCTGGCCATGCCAGTAGGGACCGGGTCAGAAAAGCGGGTGAGAGCGTTGCCACTTGCACAGCGACTGCAAGAACTCGTCGGAAATAATAATCCCAAAGTACTTCGCACCATCGCTGCCGCTTATGCTGCGAATGGCAGGCTTACTGAAGCACTGGATGTCGCGGAACAGGGGGTAAAATTAGCGCGAGGACAGGCTGATGCCGCCTTGGCGGAAGCGCTCGAAGCCGATCTTTCAACCTACCGGATGCGTATTGGAGTCAAATAGCCAGGACGATTGGGTCAATGTACAAAGATCGTCGCTGGTGCGTTGACGCAACCGGCCGGTTCCGCTCGCACGGACATATCAAAATCTTCCACGACCGGATGACTCGCTCCGGTCTGCCAGGTCTAAAGCTCGCCATGCGACGGTTACGCTGGTGTTGCCCAAACCAACTTTAAGCGAGAAACCTACCTTAGTCGGTTGCGAAGAACGCCGAATTTGCCAGTGGCCGAGCGGATTTGCCTGGTTTGGCCTTGAAAAATTTGTTTCCGGAATCGGTAGAAATAACTTGTCACTGTCCCCCACTGATAGTTCTATTCTGCCCAGCATGAAGATTCGAAAACTTGTTGGGATTTCATTGCTCGTTTTTGGGACCCTCGCCGCGAACGATGTCGCGCCTTCGAATTCGGAGCTCGAAGCAATGTACGACAGAGCGTATCGCGCGTTTGACTCTGCCAACTATGTGCAGGCGTTAAAGGAATTGGATGCGATTGACGCACGGAAACCTGATCTGGCGGCCTCGCAAAATTTGCGCGGCGTCATCTACATGCGCCAGGGCATCTACGACAAAGCGGAAGCCGCATTGTCGGAAGCAAACAACCTTGACCCGAAATTTTGGAATGCCCGTTTCAATCTGGCAGAGATTCCGTTTCTAAAAAAGGATTGGTCGGAAGCGCGGAAACGTTTTCAGGATTTACTCACGACCAATGCGGCAGACCTGCAAGGCGAAGCAACGCAGCTGATTCAATACAAGATTTTGCTGACTTATTTGCTGGAGGGAAACGACACCATGGTCGATTCGATTCTGGCGAAATTTGAGTTGTCGCCCGATACGCCCGCGGTTCACTACTCCAATGCGGCGATTTCGCTGCAAAATCAGAAAATTCCCGATGCCAAGAACTGGATGGCGTCAGCGGAAAAGAATTTCTCGCCGCAATTAAACAAGCTCTTTGCCGAATCGCTATATGAAATTGGCTGGTTGCAAAAGCAGCCGGGACAACAGCGGCCGGCTGTGCAATTGCTCTCGTCCGAGGAACGCACGAGCAAGGCGAAAGCACTGGCCAAGACACAATTCGAGCAGGCGCTGCAAGCTTATGAGCAGCGTGATTTTGAGTCCGCTTTGAAATTAGCCGCCGAGGCCGACAACACCGATCCAAACCAGCCGCAAATCTTGAACCTGCGCGGCGAAATCCTGCTGGAGCAACAAAAGTACGGCGAAGCTGAAACTTTCTTTAAAGACGCGTTGAAACGCGACCCGAAATTTCGCGAGGCCCAATTCAACCTGGCCGATGTTCCTTTCCGAAATAAGGATTACGCCACGGCGCGCGATCGCTTTCAGGCGTTATTGAACCAAACTCCCGGTGGAGACAAGAACCACGCCGCGCAACTGATCAACTTCAAGATCTTTCTCACCTACCTGCTGGAAGGAAAGGATAACCGCGCTCAGAAACTGATGGAGCAATTCCAGTTCAGCGGTGAGACGCCGTCGCTTTATTACGCGCAGGCGGCGTGGGAGTTCCAACACAATAATCCGGAAAAGGCGAACGATTGGATAACATCGGCGCGAAAGATCTATCCCTTGGCATCGAACGATCTCTACGCAGCGGGATTTTATGATTTGAGTTGGTTGAAGAGCGCAGCCGCGATTTCCTCGCCGGCTCCGAGTGCGGCTGCGATCGCCTCCACTCAGACCGAACCATCGGGGCCTGCGATCGAGCCGAGTCCGATCCCGGGCTCGGAAGTAAAAGCTGAGGAGGCAACGCAATTGGCAATGGCGCAGACGCCGGCACCGTCGCCTGCGGCCAAAGCCAGCGAAGCGGTTGTGAATGCAACGCCAGCGGAGGTGGTCGTCTCGAATGCACAAGCGACTGGTTCCTCGGCCCAACCGGGGGATCTCCCGGCTGCGCCACAAGCGTCCGGCATTTCTGTCGAGTCGGCTACGCCGAACGCAACCCCAGCTCCAGCGCCAGCTTTGGCATCCTTTACTGCGACGCCAGCGCCGGTGCTTGCAACTCCAGCGCCCGAGGTTTCGGTTGTCGCGGCTCCTAGCGCGGCTTCAACACCTCAAGTAGTACCCGCGACGCCTGCACCTGAAGTTGCCGTCGCACTTCAACCAAGTCCGTCAGCGACGCCTGTAGAAGTTACCGCCAGCAGCGCAACGCCCGCGACCGCCTTGGCGCCGGAAAAAGTCGCCCGATTCACGCCGTCGCCTTCATTTGGCGAACGAATTAGCTCATTCACTGGACAACGGCCATTGGTGTTTTGGCTCTTTATCCTTGGAGCGATTATTTCGGGAGGGGCGTGGCTAGTGATGGAAGCTCGTCGATTGATTGGCAGAACGACAATCGGACATCGTCCTGCGACGGTTACCGGCCCATCACTGCACGACGATCATGCAGCTGAAGAAGAGGCCCCACAGTTGCAAACTCAAAAGCGTTTCGTCGGTGGGCCGCGTCAGGTGTCGGTTGAACTAAAAGCTTCTGAAGCCTCCCTCCGGCGCACAGTGATCCCGGTGGCAAAACGGGCGGTTGAGCCAGAAACGGCGGCCATTGGCGGTCGCACCGTCGAGCCTGCCTACGTCGATTTCGAAGAATCATCCGTGGGACCTGTCATCGAACAGGTGCCGACAAACGGTGAGACTGAGGTTCCGCCCGAATTTCCTGTATCTCCGCCGTTCTTCGTCGAACAGGTGAGCGAGCCGGTTGTGGCAGAGCCCGAGCTTGAACCGGAAGTAGAGCCGGTGGCGGCAATGGCAGTAGCCGAAGAGACGCAAGCCGCTGAACCAATCGAGTCAGTATCCGAGCCAATTGAGGCGGTATCAGAGCCAACTGAGGCAGTATCAGAGCCAATTGAGGCAGAAATGAGTATCCTCGAATCGGAGCCGTGGGAGACCGCGATAGCAAAGGCGACTGCGTCCACCGAGATCGAGGGAAAAGAGCAAGAGTGGTCGCCAGAACCAGAGCCTGTCGAGCAGGGCCAACCGGTTCCCTATCAAACCGTCGTTATCCCTGAACAACCGGCTGCGATCACGTGGGCAGAGGAGCCGGAAGTTGCCACTGTCGCCGAAATCGCTGGTGTTAGCCGTGCCATCGCTGGTATTAGCACGTTGCCGGAAGTGCCGGAAACTCAGCCACCAGCGGCCGTAGAAGATTTAGCTTCACAACCAACAACAATCGAAACCATGCCTGAAACACTCCAGACACCAACGGCTCCCGTTATTCGAACCTCGGGAGGTCCAACGCAGCCCGCACAGACCGCGCCCGCACCTCAAGCAGCCGCTGGCAGCATGCATCCGGCTGTCCAAATCACGCTCTCTTGCGAAATCGCTTCGATGCAATTGACGCCCACCTTCAAAATGGGTGCGCTGCAATTGCGGCCTATCTCGAAGGTTGTCACGATGCGCCTGGCCTCTTTGCCGCAGCAACACGGGGCGATGAATTTGCAGGTCAACTTCGAGATTTCGAACATGCAGGCGGCGCAAGGCAGCCTCGGCCAGATGCGGTTGATTCCATCGCAGCAACAAAAACCTGCGACCCTCGCATCGTCCTCACTTAATATTTCCGGACTGCAACTGGTCTCGGGATTCGAGGCGGCGCCGCTGCAATTGACGCCGTCGCATCAGACCCAGGCATCTGTCGATCTGACCGCTGCCTTCCAGATTACGAGCGTGGAATTTTCTCCCACCTTTGAAATCGCTGCCATCCTCCTGAATTCGACATCTAAGACGGTGGCCGTGCAATTGCCTGGCGCCGGGGCGACTTCCGCCGAGAACGCACCAATTTTCGAAATCGCGAATGTGCAGATGGCGAGCAATGGTGAGATTGCGATGCTGCAATTGAATCCGGCGGGTGCCAAACGCGCATAGCGATCGTAGACCGAGCAGAATTTGCAACCGCGCGGGAGAACTTCCGCGCAGTTTTTTTTATTTCCGCTTAAGCAATCTTTCGCGATTCAAGGATTGCAGGGAGGAAACCACAAATTCGCCGTTCTTGCGAATGAGTTTGCCATCGAAGTAAATCTCGCCGCCACCATATTCGCGGCGCTGAATGCTGACCATGTCCCAATGCACCTGGCTGCGGTTTCCATTGTCCGCCGTCTCGTAAGCCTGTCCTGGGGTAAAATGGAAGGAGCCCGCAATCTTTTCATCGAACAAAATGTCGCGCATCGGATGTAAAATGTGAGGATTAAATCCAAGGGAAAATTCACCGACATAGCGAGCACCGACGTCGGCGTCGAGAATGTCGTTTAGCTTCTTAGTTTGGTTGCTCGTCGCTTTCACAACTTTCCCCTTCTCGAATTCGAGGCGGATATTATCGAAACTTGTGCCCTGATAAATCGTCGGCGCGTTGAAGCTAACGACACCATTAACCGAATCACGGACCGGAGCGGTAAAGACTTCGCCGTCGGGAATATTGCGATCTCCGCCACAGATCACAGCCGGAATCTTTTTGATGCTAAATCGCAAATCCGTGCCCGGGCCAACGATCTTTACCTTATCGGTTCGCTCCATTAATTTTTTGAGAGCGTTCATGCCCGACCGAAGCTTGCGGTAATCGAGCGTGCAAACTTCGAAGAAAAAATCTTCAAAAGCTTCTGTGCTCATGTTCGCGAGTTGGGCCATGGCCGGTGTCGGCCACCGCAGCACGACCCATTTTGTTTTTTCAACCCGCTGGTTTTGGACTGGTCGCATCTTTTTCGCCACCAGTTTCATTTTATCGGTAGGGACATCTGCCTGCTCGGTAATATTGTGACTGCCGCGCACCGCGATGTAGGCGTCCATCTGTTTCATTCGTGCCAATTCGTGACGCGCCAGCAGATTCAACTGCAGTTCGGTGGCATAAAGCGCAAGCTCCCGGCTAATCGGTGCCCGTTGCAGCTGGACAAACGGGATTGCACCCCGGTTTCGCGCCGCCCGCACCAGGGCAATCGTCATCTCGTCCGGCGCGTCAAACGCCTCGATCAACACCTTTTGGTTGCGTTTTAGTTCGGTGGAATAACCGGTCAGGAGCTCGGCTAGTTTATCGACACGGGCGTCGCGCATAGATCGCTATGATTCCATCCCCGTCGTGGCATGCAACCCATAGAAATGAATTCTTTGCTGCCTGAAACAGCCAATCACTGTGGTGCAACCGGCTTGCGCCCGATGGAATAGTAGCGGAACCCCACCTTCGCCATCGTCGATGGATCAAACAAATTGCGTCCATCGAAAACAATCGGGGTAGTCATTTTCCCTTTCACAACAGCCAGATCGACGTTGGCAAATTCCTCCCATTCCGTCGCAATGACGAGCGCCTCGGCACCGTCGACGGCTTTGAGCGCGCTCTCGCAAAAGCGAGCTGCCTTGATTTCGGCGACCTCGCGGGCCCGCTCCATCCCTTTGGGATCGTAAACCGAAACCTGCGCCCCCTCCCGCAACATCTCGGCCACCAGATCAATTGCGACCGAGGAACGGATATCGTCGGTATCCGGTTTGAACGTTAGTCCCCAGACCGCGATCCTTTTCTCGCGCAAAACCCAGAGCATGTCGCGAATTGACTTCAGAAATCGCTCCTTCTGTGCGGCATTGATCTGCTGCACTTCTTTCAAAAGCGAAAAGGGAACACCAAGTTGTTCGCTAATCGTGATGAAGGCGGCGACGTCCTTCGGAAAACACGACCCGCCGTAACCGATCCCGGCGTTAAGAAAATTGCGGCCAATGCGTCGATCCATCCCAATGCCGTCAGCAACTTTTCCGATGTCAGCGCCGCTGGCTTCGCAAATGGCGGAGACGGCGTTGATATAAGAGATTTTCAGCGCCAGAAACGAATTGGCCGCGTGTTTTATTAACTCCGCACTGTTGATATCGGTAACAAGAATCGGCGCCATGAACGGCTCGTAGACTTTTTTCATCAAATCGACCGCATGTTCGCTTTGCGCGCCGATGACGATCCGGTCGGGATGCATCAAATCGTGAACGGCGCAGCCTTCGCGCAGAAATTCTGGATTGCTGACAACATCGAACTTTGCGCCATGCCGATTGTAACGCCTGATCGATTCCGCGACTTTTTCGCCAGTTTTCACCGGCACGGTGCTTTTATCGACGATCACCCGGTAATCAGTGAGAACACTAGCAATTTCACGTGCGACTTTTTCGATAAAGCTTAGATCCACGCTGCCATCGGCTTGAGGCGGAGTTGGTACGGCAATGAAAACAATCTGCGAGTTGTCGACGCCTTCCTTTGTGCTTTCGGTGAAACGGAGTCGGTGCGCGGCCACATTACGATGAATTAATTCTTCCAGCCCTGGCTCGTAGATCGGAACACGGCCCGCACACAGCGTTTCGACCTTGCGCGCATCATTATCGACGCAGACAACGTTGTGGCCGACATCAGCAAAGCACGCGCCCGTCACGAGACCGACATACCCCGAGCCGATAATCGATAAGTTCATGTCAAAACCTGGCGAAGTGGCGGGAATGCTACCTGATTTCTACCTTCGTGCGATTAATTATTGTCCGGCGCCACCGGGGTCGAAATTCAGGTCGAACCCGAATTTGGGAAACGCCTTCAAGGTGAAGGTAAGGAGCACTCCATATTGGTTGACACCGTTATTATTACGGACGATCGCGCCGATCGAAGCCACCCAACTGGAGAGATCGCGGTAAACAGCGTAGCGCTGTTGCTCGAGTATCCCGCTGGTCGCCTCGTATTGTTCCGACACTGCTATTCCCCAATTGTCGTTAATCCGATAATATCCGCCGAAAGTAAACAAGCTGCTGTTGATGAAGAATGGATTGTTGTTGAGATAGCGATGCCCAAAGTTCAGCTGCAGGTTGGAGATCGGCTGGACCGTCACATTGGTATTGACTTCGGTGAACCCCTTATCGAACGCCGGCACCTGGGAATCGACGGATAACGAGGCCCACGGCAGCGGATTGAAACGAACTGTGTTGAAAAGGTTCGAGTATGGCGTGCGATCGTAGGGATTGTCGAAGTTGACGTCGAAGTAAGTGTCAAGTTCGAACCAGGTAATGTTGCCGTCGTCCCGCCTCGTTTCCAGCCGGTTGCGGACGCCGAGGCGCCAGATCGTCCAGTGATCAATCGAATCGATGGAAGTGAACTCCGGGAAATCGATTGGGCGTAATTTGGTGGTTGGTTCGAGGCGATCGAATTGTAAAATCGCCGCTGGATCAATGCCGGAATTGGAAACCCATGAAAAATTGCTGAACGGCTGAATAACGTGGCGCAATCCATCCAGACCAAGCGCGCTGCTCTGGACCTCCTCCCAGGCACGGGAAACTTTGAACGATGCTTCCACTCCAGCGTTGAAAACAGTGCGCGTTTTGTCGCCATTAAGATTGAGTGGTTGGCCGAGATCCGGATTTTTGCTCGGATCTCCGATGGCTAGAAAATCGGGGACGAATGGGTTGTCATTCGAAGGAAATATGACCTGCCCGAGATCGCGTGTTTGATTGTAGTAGGTCGCACGAAACCCGGCACGGGGGACGATGCTCAACCAGCCAAAATACGTGTTTGGGTAAAGGAGTTGGTGAAAAGTATCGATCCGCCAACTTTCATAGTCTTCAAACCCGGAGCCGCTCGCGAAATTGCGATGAAGGTCCGCAATCCCAGTTTCGCCCTGGTAAAAGATCGGACCTCCAAAAATGGGAGTCCGGGCGACGTCCAGCACTACTTCGGGAAGACGCTCGGTTGTTTGGAAGAATTCGTTAGCTTGAAAGCGTGCGATCGCAGTCAGGGTATAGATAGGATCGGTTTTAGTTATGGCGACGACGTTATCCGGCACCGGGTTGATGCGAAATTCGCTCTGGTAGAAATCCTCCATGACATGGGCATCACTTAGCTTGGTGATGTCAACAATTCCGTAAATGTCGCTCGTGAAATTCGTGCGGTCTTCGACAGTGACGCGATAACGGGCGCTCCCGATATTACCACGTGGTACCGACGTTTGATTTATATCCGGGTTCTGATCGTTAATGAAATACGTCCGGAGGTTGAGATTGCTGCTGTCGTCTTTACCGTAATGCATCTCCGCATCAAACCCGATGGCCGCGCCGCGGCGCGCCCTGTAATCCAATCTCACTCGACCTTTGATTTTATCGCCGATTGGAAACGTGACCTGGCCCAAGAGCGACGCTCCCCAGGTACTCAGATAAGCGGGCGAAATACTGAAACTAAAGGCATCGTTTAGCGATTGATACAGATAGGGCCACCAGAAGATTGGGACCTTGCCAACATAAAAAGTTACGTTCTGAAAAACGACGCGATCGTTCTCGTAAATGCGCGTTTTGTTTGCGTGGAAATGAAAATCGGGATTGAGCGAATCATCCGTCGTGAAATCGCCATTCTCGACCACTGAATGACCGTCGGAAAAGTTCTCAAATTTTTCACCGTTCACAAAATACGGATCCGATGAAGAACGGAATGTTTCAGCGTGGATTTCCTTGGTATCGAGATTGTAGGTGCCGTGCTCGGCGATAAACAGTTTATCCTCGCGATAGATGCGCACGTGGCCCTGAGCGGAGATCTCGTGGCGTTGCGAATCGTACTGGGCGGAATCGGCGTAGATGTCGGTATCGCCAACATGAATGGCGACATTGTCGCGGGCGAAGGCGATTCCGTTTTCGTAACGGGTCTCGCCCGTGGAAGTAATCTCGACCGGCTGGTTCTTCGGCGTCTCGATATCAACGGCGTTGCTGCGAGCAGCCGCAAAAAGAAGACAAAAAAAGATCGCTGCCCGCGTTCGCATGGCGCGTGGCGAAGGTACCGCAGAGGGAAAGTGTTGCAAAGGCGAAAAGACCGTCATTTGCCCTAACGTTGCAGCCCCGACGGCGCTCTGTCCTCGAGGGACTCGCGGCGCCGAGTCCAGGATGCGCGGAAGCGTGTCCCTCCGCGTGAATCGCTTTGTCCCTCGTCACTCGCGTTGGCGAAGGCGCAGAGTCAACCCGCCCGTCTGTTGATTGAGGCCACAGGCCAAAACGAGGGCCGGCGAATTGGCCGGCAACTCCAACCCTCCTGGCAAGGTTCCGGTCTTTAACGCTTGTGCCGCTGCTATCAGTTGCCAAAGGACCGATGCCCCCACACTTTCACCCAGCGCGATCTTTGGTGAATAAAGCGGCAGTTTGTTGCCGACTGCAGCGCGTTCGGCTCGACCAATAAATGTGCCATTTGCACTGCCAACGCCAAATCCGATTCCATTCTCGAGACGGGCGACCACGGCCCCAAGCTCGGCCGCAGCTTCGGAACGACGAAAGAAGTTTCTGCCGGGAACGATCTGTTCGATCCTTGCGGCTGACGCATGCGCCGCTGCAGATGGAATGCTTTCATCGGGTCGTTCCAGTAAGACTGCGCCGGCGCCTTCGCTCATAATCATGCCATGACCGGTTGGTTTACTTGGATTCCGCAGGAAACGCCATTGCCGATACGCTTCGCAAACGAGGGGATCAATTTCCTCCGCGCTGACCACGAGACAGAAATCCAGATCATCGGATGCGAGAAGGTCTTCCGCCAGCTTTAGAGCAAGAATGCCGACAGCGCCGTCCCCGACAACGGTGTAAGAAGCGCCGTTGATCCCCAGGATTGCGGCAAGATGACTGGCCGGCGCGTTGAAGACAGTCTCGGGAAATAGCAAAGGACTGGCCGATTGCGCTCCGGACTTCACGATCTCGGAATAAAAGCGGCGCGTGTAAACGACGCCGCCATTGGAAACGGCAAAAACCAATGCGATACGGTCGAGAGATGGTGGGAGCTTCACCTCAGCCAAAGCAGCCAATCCGGCTGCGGCGGCAAATCGTGAAATCGCACTCGCCCGGCGCAAACGCGAATGCGCCGGGAATGGTGTGTTGGCCGGAACTCGACGAACCAAATACCGCGCGCCGTTTTCTTCGTTCTCAAGGATTTCGACGGGCGCGGTTTCGCCTGCGAGTAATCGTTGCCAAACATCATCGACGTCACTGCCGAGTGGCGTCACCCAGCTCATTCCAGCGATGCTCAAACTCATCGCGCGAATTTTCGAAAAACAATCGTCGCGTTTGTCCCGCCGAAGCCGAATGAATTGGAAACCGCACAATTAAATTGCGCCTCATGCGCTTCGTTCGCCACGACATTGAGCGATAAATCGGATTCGCGAAAATTAATGTTCGGCGGCAGGAATTGATATTGCAGTGCGAGCAGAGTCACCGCGGCTTCAATCGCACCGGCCGCGCCGAGGGAATGGCCCATCATGCTTTTGGTCGAGCTCACCGGCACGTCACCAAATAATTCCATGATCGCTTTCCCCTCGGCGGAGTCATTGAGAATGGTGGCAGTGCCGTGTGCATTAATGTAGCCGACCTGGTCGGGCGTCAGTTTCGCCTGCGCCAGCGCCTGCTCCATCGCGCGACGCGGACCACTTCCGTCCGGATTCGGCTGCGTCAGATGATGATTGTCGGTGGAAATTCCGTAGCCAATTATTTCGCCAAGGATTTCCGCGCCGCGGCTGCGGGCGGATTCGAGTTCCTCCAGCGCGAACAAAGCTGCGCCTTCGCCCAGCACCATGCCCGATCGATTGGAATCGAAGGGTCTACATTTTTCCGGCGTTGCCGCTTGCAGTGAATCGAACCCAACGAATACGAGTTCGGACAGGGCATCGTAGCCCCCAGCCAGGATGCGTTGATAACGGCCAGCCCGAATCGCATTGAAGGCGTGGCCAATTGCGTTCGTGCCGGACGCGCAGGCATTGGCAATGACTTCAGCAGGAACGTTCATGCCAAATTTTTCCATGGCATCGACGATCTGTTTTTGCGGCGGATAATTCGCAATCAAGGCCGCCGAGCAACCGTTGCCATTTCCTAATGTGCGATAAAAATTCTCACCGAAACTCATGCCACCGCTGGTGGTCCCGACGATTGCAATTTCCGGCGGGAAGCCAGGTGCGTCTTCGAGAAGTTCGGCCAATGCAGTAATGACCATGTGAGAGGCCCGATGCAAGCGGCGGGCGCGCCGGCAGCGCTGGGCTTTGGTCAATAGCTGCTCGTCATCAATCTGACCGGCGGTTTTGCATCGTGTTTTGTCGACCGGAAACACAGTCACCGGCGTGACGCAATCGCGCGCCTGCCGCAACGACTGAAGCGTTTCGGTTAATCCGAATCCGAGTGGGCTAACGATACCGGCAGCAACGACGGCGACGCGATGCGGGTCTTGTTTTGCAGAATTCATTAT
>Ga0066699_10000196_pt1 | contig 15036 bp, 10 predicted proteins | sample GraSoiAngelo_148_FD_66455 | JGI IMG/M metagenome (GOLD analysis project Ga0066699, IMG submission 66455) | Grasslands soil microbial communities from the Angelo Coastal Reserve, California, USA - 14_1009_09_20cm | ecosystem: Environmental > Terrestrial > Soil > Grasslands | place: USA... | reverse complement strand
GGGCCGCGACCGCAAGCCGCGGGCGGGAGCGGGCACGAGTGACGCCATCAGCGCGAGGGAGCATGACGACGAAAACCGAACCCCTCCCGTGCCGGCTGCGCACCTCGACCTGGCCCCCGAGCATCGTCACCAGGCTCCGCACGATGTAGAGTCCCAGTCCTGTCCCTGATGTCCGACGAACCGCGGGATCGTCGGCGCGATAGAACTTTTCAAAGAGGCGCGGCACGTGTTCTTTGCGGATTCCGACCCCCTGGTCTGACACCTCGAACCGCACTGCGGATTGATCGCTGCGCGCGCTCAGCGTGATCTGGGTCCCTGGCTCGGAATATTTTATGGCATTGCTCAGCAGATTCACAAAGATCTGGTGCAGCTTGCGCGCCTCGCCCATGACGGCGGGAAGGTCGGCGGCGACGCGGCTCTTGAGGACACGACCCTTCAACATCGGCCGGACCTCATCGCAGGCGTACTGGACGACTCCGCCGACGTCCACCGGCGAAAAATCGACCGAGACGCGGCCGGAGTCGATGCGGCTTACGGCCAGGATGTCGCCGATGAGGCGCTCCATGCGATCGGCCTGTCCGTGGAGATCCTGGAGCAACTCCCGCCGCTGCGACTCCGTCAGCTCGAAGTCGAGCAGGAGCTCGCTCAATCCCTTGAGCGTCGTCAGCGGCGTCTTCAGCTCATGCGAGGCGGCGAGCATCAGCGCATCCCGGGCCTCGATCGTCTCCAGCTCAGGCGTGACGTCATGGATGACGATCACCGCGCCGTCGGGCGTTTTGCCTTTTAGCCGCAGGGGCGCCACCGAGTAGGCGACCCGTACCGGGTCGTCGCTGGTCCGCAACCGAAACAGGTAGGCGAAGTGGGTGTTGATCCGGGCACCCAAACGCAACGACCGCCGCAACGCCCCATTCGGCGCGCAGAGGTTGATCCCCGTCTCGGTGCGTACCTCGAGGATATCGGCGGCGGGCCGACCGACCGCGTCTCCCCGAGCCCATCCGGTCAGGCGCTCGGCCACCGGATTCAACGACAGCACCGTGGCCTGCCGATCGACGAGGATCAGCGCCTGGGGAAACTGTTCGAAAGCCTGCTCGGAGAGGGTTTTGTCCCTCGCCATGTCACCGCAGTATAGGTCGGCGTAGGCGGCCCTTCAATCGCTGCAGCCGTCCCTCGACGGCAAACGGCGTCGGGCGCAGCACGCGCTCATACAGCCCGATGTAACGAACCGTCTCTCCGCCAAAACCGGTCTTGAAGCGATAGAGGCCGAACCACGGATGGTCGGGCGCCGGTTCCTCGGGGACCCCCCACCAGTCATAGGTGTCACAGCCGAGCGCACGGAAATCGAGCATCGCCTGCCAGTGCAACAGATAGTTGGGCATCAGCTCGCGCTTGTGGTCGGTCGACCCCCCGAAGAGGTAGTAGGCGGTCGTCCCGAAGCGAAAGACCATGATGCCGCCCAGCGTGTCACCCTCGTGCTCCGCCAGGTACAGTCGCACCCCATCGCCGGGACCAAAGAGGTCGATCGCCGCCTGGTAGTAGGCCGCGCCGGGGAGATGGATACCCTGGCGCTTGGCGGTATCGCCGGCGAGCCGGGCAAAGGTCTGCACGTCCTTGCTGGCCTTGACCGTGACGCCCTTTCGCTGCGCCAGGTTCAAGTTATAGCGCGTCTTCGGTTTGAACCCCGCCTTGAGCGCCTCCGGCTCCAGGCCGATTGGTAAGAGCTGGGTCGCCTGCGGCTGGACCGACCTGCCCGGCTGGTAGTCACGACCTTCGAACAGGGCCGGCCATTCGTCACCGACCCGGTCGTTGGGCTCGAGCCGCAACACGATCCCGCCGCCGGCGCGCGCCCGGCGCTCGAGCTCGTCCAGCAGCTGCATGCGGGCGGGCTCGACGACCGCCGGCCCGCGCGGCACGTAGAAGACGGCCGCGCCGGGAAAGATCGACCTGCTGCGCTGCAGCGAGCACAGCCCGTGGCGGCCGTCCTGAACCAGCAGCCGCTCGATCGTCCAGCCGAAGCGTGACTGCAGCTCGCCCCAGCGCCAGCTCTGCAAGAGGTTGCCCTCGGGTTGCTGCAGCAGCAGCTCGTCCCAGGCCTGGGGGCCCAGCGCGTGACCCCGCACGAGCCCGGCCTCAGACAAATTCCGGCTGTCCGGCACGCGCGAAGCGCTCGGCGAGGCGGATCGTGATCGCGGCCGCTCGGTTCACCGGCAGGTCGAAGAGGCCGATGAAGCGAATCATCTCAGCGTTGAAGCGCGACTTGAAGACGTAATAGCCGTAGCCGCGCTCGCCGGGCTGCGGACTGACGGGCACGCCCCACATGTCATAGCTGGTGCAGCCACGCCGCTGACCATCCTCGATGGCGCGCCAGTGCAGCAGGTAGCCGGGCTTGCGGTCTTTGGCACTCGAGCGGGTGCCCCCGTACAAATAGATCAGCTTGCGGCCATAGAAGAGCATGACCGCCCCGGCGAGCAGTTCATCCTCGTGGCGCGCGAGATAGACAACCGCCTGGCCGCGTTCGCGGAAGAGGGCGAGCAGGTCCTGGTAATAGACCTGACTGCGGATCGCGAAACGCTCGCGCTCGGCGGTCTCGCGCAGCAGCTCGTAGAAGTTGTCCATCGCGGCTGAAGCTTCCGAGGCCTCGACGGTGATGCCGTCGCGGACACCGGCCCGGATGTTTCGCCGGGTCGATTCCTTGAGACGCGCGAGCGCCTCGTCCCCGCCGCTGATGTCGACGACCATGGTCGCCTGGTGCTGGATCGGATGCCGGCTCGGCATCGCGCCGGTGCTTTCGAGCGCCGAACGTTGGTCGGCTGACATCCATTCGGGGTCGACCTTGAGGACCGTGCCGCCATCGGCGGCCAGTCGATCGCGCAGCGCCGGCCAGAACCCCGGCCAGCGATCGAAACGACCGTTGAGGATCGGGCCACGCGGCGCGTAATGCAGTGCCAGCCCCCCCGGGAGGGCGCGGCGCAGGACCGAGATGGCGGCCACCGTTTGCCCGGCATCCATCCAGCGGTATCGAGTGACGCGCCAGCCGTGGCGGGCTTTGAGGCTGCCCCATGCCCATGACTGGAGCACCGAGCCGTCTGCCGCCTGCGAGACGAACGCATCCCAGGCAGACGCGTCGTCGCAAGTGGTCAATTCGGGCATGCGTGCTCAGCTTAGCGTCGCCACCGCGAGGCGACCACGCTCGGTCTCTTGACAAACGCGGTATCGTATTTGGCCTGTGCTAGCATTGGCTGGAAATCTCGCGGTGGTGGGAGGCCTTTTTTGAGCATCGAACAGGCGCCCAGGCTTCTCGACTACAAGGGATCGCTCGACCAGACGCCACTCCTTGCCCTCTTGCAGTCGATGCAGGCGCAACGGGCCACAGGAACGCTTCAAGTTCGCAAGGCCGGCGAAGCGTTCTCGCTCTTCTTTCTGTTCGGCCACCTGTTTCATGCCTACGGCAACGGCACCCAGGGGGAGGACGCGGTTTTCGAGCCGCTCGCCTGGCGGCAGGGTGACTACACATTTGATCCCAAATCGAAGCTTCCTACTGAGGAAACGATCACGGCGCCCACCGCCGACATCCTGGCGGAAGCCAAGCGACGCGGCGTTCCCGGCTCGGACAACGGAACCGGCTCACGACCGGCGGCCGCTCCCAACCCGCCGGCCGGCGCCACCGCGCCGCCGGCTCGGGCTCCCGAAGCCGTGAGTGAGCGCGCGGTCGTCAGTCCGCAGCAACCGCCCGCCCCGCAGGCAATCCCTGAGGAGGGTCCCCCGGCAACCGAGTTGTATCCACTGCCGGTCGGCAAGCTGGTCTACGAATCGCTGAAAACGGCGTTCGTCGATTTCCCTAAACTGCTGCGCTCGCTGAGCGCCGACCGGCTGACCGGCTACCTCCGGCTCACCGGCCAGGCGTCACGCGGCATGATCCTCTTCTACCAGGGCAGCCTGATCGAGAGCTTCTACGACGGCGGCGCGGTGGTGACCACTGGCCGCACGGCGTTCTCCCTCTTCAAGAACGATGTCGATCGGGGCGAGGGCAGCATGGACGTGATCGAGCTCTCGGCGGAGGTCGTGACGGCCATCTACCAATTGCTGACGGCGCCCACCATTCTCCAGGGCCTGCTCGCGCGTTTCGTCGACGTGCGCGCCCTGCTGCAGTACCTCCAGGAAGAAAAAATTCACGGCAGCCTGCTGGTTCGGGCCCCCGAAGAGATGGGCATCGTGCTGTTGCGCGACGGGGCGCTGCTGGGCGCGTTTACCCGCGGGCAGCCCCAGCTGGTCAGCGATCCCGAAATCGTGACCCGGCTCTGCGCCGAGTCGAAAACCCGCATTGAAGTCAAAGCGGTGGCCGATCTCGAGGAGCCGGCCTCGGTCAGCCTCGAGGAGATGCTGGCCACCACGCCCTCGGTGCCGGCGACGATCTATCGTCCCGCGCCGGCCGCCGCATCGACCGCGCCGGCCGCCACTGCGGTATCGGCCCAGCGCCCGGCGGCGGGGTATCAGCAGCCGGAAGCGGCCGCTCCGCCGGCGCCCGCCGCCGAGCCCGATATCGACTGGAATTCGCTGATGAGCCAGTTGAATCAGATGGCGGACAATGCCCTTCAGAACCGGGCGAAGAAAGTCAAGGAGATGCTCGCGTCGACCGATCACAACCTCGACGCGCTCGAGCGCACCATCGACCGCATCTCACAGACCTCGATCATGTTCGTCGACCCAGCCCGTCTTACCAACCTGGCCAACGAGATGCGCCAGTTGGTCGAAGAGCAGCGCTAAAGCATCTAAGTTCACCCTCATTTTCCTTCCCTAGACTCAGGCCATGCGACGAGCCGCGCTCCTCCTTGGTTTCCTGCTCGCGCCTCTGTTGGCGTCCTGCGCGCTCAATCCGCCGCGCATCGTCAGCATCACGCCCAGCCGCGAGGTCACCGACGTCGCCACCAATCAGACCATCAGCATCACCTTCGACCGGTCGATGAGCCATGATTCGGTCGAGCGCCGGTTCGAGCTGGCGCCTTCGATGGCAGGCTGCGCGGGCAGCCGCCAGTGCCGCTTTGCCTGGAGCGGCAACACCTTCATGTTCCTGCATCCAGGCGTGAACTTCGCGCTCCAGACTGAATACACCGTTTCGATGCATGCCGGCTATGCCGACGAGAGCGGTCAGCGGAACACGCTCGACCACGTCTGGCATTTCACCACTGAGAAGGCGCCGGCGCTGTCGTCGATTGATCCCGCGGATGGCGCCACCGCCGTCTCGCCTGACCGCAACCCGGTGTTGAGTTTCACCCGCGCGATGCGCCCGGACAGCGTGCGAACCGCCGTCCAGCTCAAGCCCGATACCCCCTTCGTGCTGCGCTCACGGCCGGGCGGCGATGGATCGCAGTACGAGATCATCCCCACCTCAGTGCTGCAGCCAAATCAGACCTATACCGTCACCGTCGACCATCCGAGCGACGTCCACGGCAATCCGATCAACGCCCGGCTGCAAATCCATTTCAAGACCGGTTCGCTGAGCTTGCAGCGCAAAATCGGGTACCTGATCGGCCAGCGAGGGCAACCCGCGTTCGGTATCGGCATCGTCGATCCCCACGCCGACCCTTTCCTGCAGCGGTCTACCCCCAAGCAGATCTACAGCCTGGGCGCGCAGAGCCAGATCACCGACGGGTTGCTGGCGTTCGATTGGGCGCCCGACGGCCAGCGGCTCGCGGTCGTCGATGCGCCGCGCGACGCTTCGTCCGGACCGATCCAGATCGTCGACCTGGCCTCCGGGACCGCGATCCGCCCGGGTATCAGTGGCTCCGAGGTCTACTGGGCGGCCGACGGGGCGATCGTGTATCTGAACGAGGGCGTAATCCACCGCTTCAATCCGACCACGCTGACCGACGTGGCGTTGACCGATCCCGCTGATGGCCGCGTGATTGCGCCACTCGCCCTCAGCCCGGACGGCAAGTCGGTCGCGTACAGCACGCTCGACACCCAGGCCATCGATCATCTCTGGATCATGAACATGGACCTGCGCACCCGCTACCGGCCGGTCGGGCTCGAGGATGCGGCCGACCATCCGGCCTGGTCGCCAAACGGCAGCAAGCTGGCCTTTCGCCGCCTGACCCGCAGCGGTCCAGAACTGTGGGTCTACGATCTGACCGCAAGCGGCTCGGCCGCCTATCGCCGGATCGTCGCGCTCGACGTCACGGCGTCCGCCTGGCTGAACGACAACAGCACGCTGATCGCCGCGACCGGAACGGGAACCAACGCCAGCCTCTATCGGGTGAATATCTTCTCGGCCGGCGAGGCCGGGGGTGTCGTCAAGGTCACCGGCGGCAAGGATGCGCCCAATGGATCGGCGCCAAATACCCCAGCCTACGATCGCCGGATCGCGTTTGCCGCCGAGGTTGACGGCTTGCCGCAGATCTTCGTCATGAACGGCGATGGATCCCGGCCCCAGCCACTGACACTCTGGGAATCCGACTATCCCTATATCGGGACCGCCCCCAACTGGACTCCGACCGGTTAGGCGGCTTCGGCCAGCGCCTGGTCGTCGGCGAGCTCGACCTCACGCGGCTTGAGGTAGTTGGCGTGGAAGTAGGCGCGGACGGCAATCGTTACGAGGATGGCCAGCGCCATCAGCAGCGCGGAGGTCCAGAAGGGCATCGCCAGCTGGCGCTCGTACATCCAGCCGCCGACCGGATAGGCGACGATCGCGGCCGCGCTGGTGACGAGCGCGAAGAGGCCATATCCCTTCGCCATCGCATGGTCGGGCAGCACCTCGCCGATGACCGCGGTCATCACCTGCCGGAACGACCAGAAGCCGCCGCGGAGGAAGAAGGCCAGCGCCAGCACGGGCAACGCCATCGATGACAGCAAGAGGATGGCGGAGAGGACGTAGGCGGCTTCGAAGCACAGCACGATGGAGACGCTGCCGAAGCGGCGCCGCAGCTGCCCCAGGCTGAGCCCGATCAACACCGACCCAAGGTAGAGGCCGGCCATCAGGATGCCGATCCAGAGGTTGCTGACCCCCGCGCCCTGCCGGGCGTACAGCGCGGTAAAGCTCCATGGAATGAAGATGATGATCGTCACCAGCGTGAAGAGCGCGAGCATCACGCGGTAGGCAGGAAAGTGCATCAGGTCGCGATAGCGCACCGCGGGCATCGCCGTGCGCGGCTGCGTCTTCGACGGCAGGAACGCGATGCAGATCGCCGCCAGCAGGAAGAAGACGAACGAGGCCCAGAACAGCGCGCTCATCGGAGCCACCTGCGCCAGCCAGCCGGCGGCCAGGTTGGAGATGATCAGCCCGATCGAATACGCCGAGAGCACGGTGGTCATCACGACGGCAATCCGGTCGCGGGGGATGCCGATCGAGAGGTAGACGCTGATCGCGGGCGCGTTGACAACCGCCGCCTGCATGAAGAGGATGCCGGCCGCGGTCCAGAGCCAGTGCGGCGCGACAGCGTAACAAAGCGGCGCGGGCACGGCGATCGCCCAGCCGGCAATGATCGTCTTGCGCAGGTCGCGGCGCTCAGCCAGCGGAGTGCCGGGGAGCATCACCAGGGTCGCTACCACCATACCGACCGCGGCCAGGAGGCCGATTTCGAAGGCGCTCGCGCCCAGTTGATGCTGGTAGATCGCGCCGAAGGCGATGAATGGACCGGTCCCGAGTCCCGAGAGACCATGTGCCGCGAACAGCAACCAGCCACCCCGATCGATCCGCACCCTGGTCTCCGGGCGGTGCCCCGTGGTTGGAGCCGAACGAGCCTGATGGGCGCGGCCTGGGAGCACATCAGGTATATCGGTTGCCGCGAAACGAGCATTCGAGGGCGGAGGCGACGAAGCGGTGAAACCGCTAGGCGGCCACCGGTTCCTGCAGGCTGATCCTGCGGTGGAGCCGAGCAAGCGGTCGAGGCGCCCACCAATTCGCGTTTCCGAGCAGGCGCATCACGGCGGGAACGATCAGCGCCCGCACCAGCGTGGCGTCGACCAGGACGGCGATCGCCAGGCCGAGGCCGATCGACTTGATCAGGACGACGTCGGCGAGGCCGAAGGCGAGGAAGACCGCCACCATGATGGCGGCCGCCCCGGTGATGAGGCGCCCGCTCCGCTCCAGCCCCTCCGCCACCGCCGCCGTGGTATCGCCGGTGCGCCGGTATTCCTCCTGGATCCGGCTGATGAGCAAGACCTCGTAGTCCATTGACAGGCCGAAGACGATGCTGAAGAGCAAGACCGGCACCGAGGGGTCGAGCGGTGCGGGCGTGAAGTTGAGCAGATGGCTGAGATGGCCTTGCTGGAAGATCCAGACGAGCGCACCGAACGAGGCGCCCACGGAGACCACGTTCATCGCGACGGCCTTCAGCGGCAGCACAAGGGAACCGGTCAAGAGGAAAAGCACGAGGTAGGTCACCAGCATGACGTAGGCCACCGCCAGCGGTATGTGCTGGACGATGAAATCCGTGAAGTCGATCGAGTAGGCCGCGACCAGGCGCGAGCTACCGGCCGGCGGGGGGATGGTGCGCAGGGAGTGGACGATGGCGCGGGCGCCATCGCTCTCCGCCGACTGCTTCGTCACGACCGAGAGCAGGACGATATTGCCGCCAACGGTCGAATGCACCAGGCTTTGCAACCGGGCGGGCTGCTGGGCAGCCGGCTGGCTCAGCATCGCCTGGTATTGCGACCGGGTCAACGTGGGGTCAAAGGAGACGACGCTCTCGACACCCTCCACGCCGGGAATGCCATGCAGCCGCTGGGCATAGTCGTAGAGATCACGAACTCGGCTGGCGGTCAGCGGATGACCGTCGGCATAGTTGACGACCACGCTGAGGTAGGTCTGGCCCTGCCCGGGAAATTTTTGTAGCAGGTCGTAGCCGATACGTGACTGCGCGTTGGGCGGCAGCATGCCGACGTCGCCGTTGGCGATCCTGATGCCGAAAAACGGTGACGCGAGCAAACCGAGCACGGCCAGGACCGGCAGCAAGACGACCACGGGCCGGCGCATCACCCAGGTCGCAAGCCCGTGCCACAACCCCCGTCCGGCAGCCCGCTGAGGCAATGGCAGGCGGAGCCAGTTGACCCGATGGCCGAGGATGGCGAGCAAGGAGGCGAGGAAGGTCAGCGCGTAGATGACGGCAACCGCCACAACGATCGCGCCGGCGGCTCCCATCGAGGCCAGGAACGAGCCCTGAAACAGCAGCATCGCGCTCAAGCCGATGGCGACGGTGATGCCGGAAAAGAACACCGCCCGGCCGGACGTCCGGATGGCGGTGACCAGCGCCGCCTCGGGGTCTTTACCCCGGCGCAATTCCTCGCGGTACCGGTTGACGAGGAAGAGCGAATAGTCGATGGCGACGCCGAGTCCGATCAGGGTGACGATGTTGGTGGCGTAGGTGGAGACATCGGTCACACGCGCCAGCAGACCGACCAGGGCCAGACCGCCGACGACGGCGAGCCCGCCGACCCCAAGCGGCAGCAGCATGCTGATCACGGTGGCGAAGACGAGCAGCAGGAGGGGAACGATCAAGACGAGCGAAACGGTCTCAGCACGATGAAGATCGGCCTCGAGGTAGTTGTCGAAGTCATGCCCGACGGCGACGTTGCCGGTTCCATAGATCAGGAGCTGATCCGAGTGGACCTGATTGCGGAGCTGCGGATAGTACATGCGGGCCGTGGCGTAGTCGTCCTTGAGGTTGACCTGCACCCCGACGTGATGGCGGTCGGTCGACGTCAGGGCCTGCGCCAGATCAGGCTGGCCATCGTAGGGCGTGTCGATGCTCTTGACCCTGGCGTCGACTCGCAACGGCAGCATCGCCTGCAGCACGGCCTGCTGGAACGACGGGTCGCTGCTTGAGAGGCGGCTGCTCCCGAAGATCAGGAAGAAGGAGGACCCGGCCCCGCTCTGCGGCAGCTGATCCGACATCTGTTTGATCGCCCGTCCGGACTCGGTGTTCGTTCCGCCACTGTTCTTGAGCGGTCCGCCCAGCTGCAGGGCCGCGATCGATCCGCCAAGGAGAAGGGCCGACGCGATCAGGACAAGCCAGCGGAAGCGGTAGACGACGTGACCCCACCAGGCGAACACCTCAGCGCTCCTTCGGCGGCCCGCCTGGCGCGCCGGGGGCGCCGGTGGCGCCGGTGGCGAAGGCGATCGCCATCTCGCTCAGCGCGTCGATGGCGGCGTCGGCGTCGAATCGTTGATCCATGAGCTTCTGAAGGTAGATGCCGTGCAGGCTGGCCCAGAGGGCAGCGGCGATCGAGTCCGCCGACGCTTCCGGCCGCGCTGGCATGCCCGCGATGACGCCCTGCGCGATCCGCGCGATAAAGGCGCGTCGCTCGTCGATGAAGGCCCGGACGGCGGCGGCGATCTTCGGATTGTGGAGCCCCACCCCGAACATATCGAAGGTCAGCTGCAACACTCCCGGGTAAGCTTTCAGCTCCTGCTTGGCGAGCTCGAAGCCGGTTCGCGCGAAGGCCAGGGGATCGGCGTCCTCGGGGAGGGGGGCGGTCAGGCTGATGCCGGCGGCGTCCCAGGCCTCGATCGCCGGCCGGCAGGCATGCTCGATCGCCGCCACCAGGAGGTCTTCCTTAGTCTCGAAGTAGTAATGTGCCAACCCCGGGGCGACCCCGGCCGCGCGGGCGATGTCCTTCATCGAGGTGTCGTGGTAGCCGTGGGCGACCAGCGTGCGGTAGGCTGCCTCGACGATCCGGTCCTTCGTATGATCTGCCATCAATTAGATTGGTCGTTCAACCAAACCGGCTCATTGAAGCAAATCGTGTACGCCGTGTCAAGCGGTAACGCGCCTGGGCGTTAGCCGGTCGCGGCCGGACGCAAGGCCGGGGTATCGGGAGCGGCGTATTCGCGAAGCAGCCGATCAACGGTCGCCTGCCAGGTGAACTGTGACGCCACCAGGCGACTTCGCCGGCTGAAGCACTGGCGCAGATCGTCGTCCGCCAGCAAGCGGCCGATCCGCTCGGCGTACTGAGCCGGCTCGTGCGAGGTGAGGGTATAGCCGGTCAGGCCATCTTTGACGATCGTCGGCAGCCCACCAACCCGGGCGGCGACGACCGGCGTGCCGCAGGCCGCCGCCTCCAGCGCGACCAGGCCGAACGACTCGCTGTAGGAGGGGACCACGCAGACATCCGCTAACGAGAGGTAGCGCGCCAGGGTAGGCTGATCGACGGCGCCTAGAAAGCGCACCTGCGGCCCAACGCCAAGCGACCGGCTCAACGCTTCCAGCCGGAGCCGCTCCCCGCCGCTGGCCTGGCTTTCCGCGGCCCCATTCTGGCTGTCGTCCCCGAGCATCAGCAGCACCGGCTCTCGGCGCCCGCCGTCCGCCGGCAACTGCGCCAGCGCCCGAATCACGATTTCCGCGCCCTTGAGGCGTTCCAACCGGCCGGCAAACACGATCACCCTGGCCTCGCCCAGCCGCAGGCTACGCCGAAGCTGGCCTGCCGGTTGCGGCAGGAAGGTCTCCAGGTCGACGCCGGGCGCGACCACGCTGACCCGGCTTCGACTCGCCCCGTACAAGTGCATGAGGTCGTCCGCCTCCTGGGCGCTGGAGGCGATCAGTCGGTCGGCCTCGCGAACGATCATCTGCTCGACCGCGATCCGATGCTCCGGTTCGATGGCCGCTCCCTCGGCGGCGCGCTCGTTCTTGACCCGCGCCAGCGTGTGAAAGGTATGGAACCAGGGAAGCATCCAGTCCGCCCGCAGGCGGGCGGCGGCCCATCCTGAAAGCCAATAGTGGGAGTGGACGAGGCCGAAGGTGAGCCGGCGGCGCCGTTGCTCGGCGACGATCGCCTCGCTGAAGGCGGGAAGGAGATCGAAGAGCCGCTGCTTCTCGAGCTCCTGCGCCGGACCGACGGCCAGGCGTGTCACCCAGCTCCGCTCCGCCAGCTGCAGACGCTCCGCCCCCTCGGAACTGGACCGCCTGGTAAAGACTTCGGACGGCACCCCACGCCGGCTCAGTTCCTCGCACACCGCGCGGATGTAGACGTTCAAGCCGCCGTTTTCGCCGGCGCCAAGCGGCGCGATCGGTGAGGCGTGCATGCTGACGATCGCGAGCGGCTTCAGCGTTGTCCTCCAACGGGGTAATCCATCAGTTCATGGTCGCGGTTTGGTCGGTGCGCGGTCAACTTCAAACCCGTACCGGCTTGGCGCAAGCCCGCTGCGAAGTTGCGACATGCGAGAACTCCTGCAACCTGACCACCATTTTCTGCTAGGGTGGTGCAGAATTTTTGTAGCCATCCGCGCCTGAGTCCAAACCCACGATCCAGCAACAGTCCGTCAATCCCCTGAGGCGCTTCCGCCTCCCCCTGCTGATCCTCGCCCTTGTCTTCTGCTACGGGGTGCTCGGCTACATGGGCCTCTTCCGCTGGAACTTCGTGGACTCGTTGTTCATGGTGGTAACGACGGTCACGACCGTCGGGTACGAGGAGGTTCATCCCCTCGGCGAGGGTGGGCGGATCTTCACCATGACCGTCATCGTGATGGGCGTTGGCACGATGCTCTACACCCTCGGGATCTTCGGTGAGCTGCTGGTCGAGGGTCATCTCGCGCGCTACGCTAGGATGCGCGGCATGGAACGCCGAATTGCCGCGCTTCAGGGTCATTTCATCGTCTGCGGCTACGGCCGGATGGGGATGCGCGTCGCCCAGGAGTTCGAGTCGATCAACACGCCGTTCGTCCTGGTCGAGAACAATCCGGAGTCCGTCGAGCGGCTGCGCAGCCGTGACCTCCTCTTTGTCGAGGGCGACGCCGCCTCGGACGACTCGTTACTCAAAGCCGGCATTCTGCGAGCCAAAGGCCTGGTATCGGCCGTCGACTCCGATGAGCGAAACGTGTTCATCACGCTCACGGCGCGCGCGCTCAACCCCGCGCTGTTCATCGTCGCTCGCTCCTCCTACCCGGATTCGGTGGAAAAACTGCGCCGCGCCGGCGCCAACCAGGTGGTTTCGCCCTATCTGATGGGAGCCCATCGGATGGCGGCGCTGGCCGTCCGCCCGGTGGCGGTCGACGTCCTCGACACCGTGCTGCACGGCGAGAACATCGACCTCGTGGTCGAGGAATTCCTGGTGCCGTCGAGTTCAAAAGTGCTGGGCCGCTCGCTCGCCGATTCGGGACTGCGGGAGGCGGGCGCGAACGTGCTCGCGATTCGCAAGCGCAGCGGGCAACTGCGCATCAACCCTCCCGATAACCAGGTGCTCGAGAGCGACGACCTGCTGGTTGCGATCGGGACCCGCCAACAGATGAGCGCGGCCGAGCGGCTGCTGTGATGCTTCTCGCCCGACGCCCGTAAGCGGAGCGGGATGATGGCGGCCTTAAAACGGCTGCTCTTCCTTTTTTCTGACACCGGCGCCGGGCACCGGGCGGCGGCGGAGGCGGTCGCGGCGGCCCTGCAACGGCGGCATCCGAACGCCTTCCAGGTCGACTGCTTCGACCCGATGGGTGACCAGCGCGTGATGGCAGGCCGCCTGACTGCCCTCTATGGCCCGATCACGCGGCGGGCGCCCTGGTTGTGGGCGGCCGCCTACCATGCGACCAACCTGCAGCCCACCGTGCGCTTGGTCCAGCATGGCATCGGCCGGGGGCTTCGCCGCAAGCTGAAGGCGGCCCTCGATCCACGTCCGGCGCTGGTGGTCAGCTTTCACCCGCTGCTCAACCACGTCGCCGCCGATGTCATGCCGCACGGGGTTCCGCGCGCGACGGTGATCACCGATTGGGTCGATTTTCACCAGGCCTGGACGGACCTGGGGGCCGACTGCATCATCTGTCCGTCGCAAGCCGCCTACGACCTGTGCCGCAAGCGGGGCGTGCCCGCCGATCGGCTGTTGGTTGCAGGACTGCCGATCCATCCGCGATTTCTCGATGCCATCAAACACTTCACCGATAAGCCGTCGATGCGGCTGCGCGTGAAACTGCGGCCGCACGCACCGACGGTATTGCTCGCGGGCGGCGGTGATGGCACCGAGCCGCTCCGGAAATACGCGGCCGTCCTGGCGCGTTCTCCCCTGGACGTCCAGGTGCTGGCGGTCTGCGGTCGGAATCAGCGCCTGGCGGAGCAGATCCGCCGGGACAATCACGCCGGGGTGCATGTCTTCGGCTTCATCGAGACCATGCCGGAGCTGCTGCTCGCCAGCGACCTGCTGGCGACTCGTGCTGGGCCCGGCATGATCGCCGAGGGCCTCGCCTGCGGCTGTCCGCTGTTGTTGACCGGCTATCTGCCCGGCCAGGAGCAGGGCAACGTTCGCCAGGTCCTCGAGCAGCGGCTCGGACAATACGTCGCGCAGCCGGATCAATTGGTCCGGGCGGTCGAGGCGTGGTTTGCCAGGCCGCCGGTTGACCGGCTCCGGGAGAGCCGGCGAGTGCAGGGAGCGGCCGACCCCATGGCGGCCTTCACGATCGCGGACGCGCTGGCGCGGCTGGCCGCCTGAGTCCGCCGGCTTAGACGGCGGAGCTGGGACAGAGCAGCCGAAAGTCGCAGCCGGAGCATTTCATCCGATCCGGCTTGGCGGGAAAGAGTTCGGCTCGGATGCCGTCCGCCACCCTGACGATGCTTTGCCGGTCCTCTTGCAGACGCTCGGGCGGCTTGTCGACCGTCACGCGCTCGCTGGTCTCGAGGTAGTAATAGGACAGGCTGAGCGGCTCGAAGCGAAACACCTCGCGGGCGGCCAGCGCGTAGACGCCCAGCTGGAGGTCCCGTTGAAGCTCCGTGGCCCGCCTCGCGGAGCCGGTCTTGTAGTCGATCAGCTCATAGCCGCCGTCGGCATGCCGGTCGACGCGGTCGATGCGGCCCGTCAATCGCAGGCCGTCGACCCGGAGGCTGAAAGGCTGTTCTAGCAGCAACGGCTTGCTGAGGTCGCCGGCGTCGTAGGCTCGCCGAAGGTAGCTGCGGCCGAGATCCTGTAACGACGGCGCCTGCTCGGGGGCACAGAATCGCTCGCGCGCCCAGGCGGCGACGTAGGCGGCGTCCACCATCTCCCAGGTGAGCGGTCGATCGCGATCGATGCTGCCGAGCGCGTCCTTGAGCGCCTCGTGCAGGATGCGCCCGAACTGCATCTGCGGCCGGGCCC
>Ga0066699_10000188_pt1 | contig 15163 bp, 17 predicted proteins | sample GraSoiAngelo_148_FD_66455 | JGI IMG/M metagenome (GOLD analysis project Ga0066699, IMG submission 66455) | Grasslands soil microbial communities from the Angelo Coastal Reserve, California, USA - 14_1009_09_20cm | ecosystem: Environmental > Terrestrial > Soil > Grasslands | place: USA... | reverse complement strand
TGTTGACCAGGCTGAAGATGGTGTCGGAGACCACGCTCTGCACGCCGTTGACGTCATTGCTCAGACGGGACATCACATCGCCGGTGCGGGTGGCTGTGAAAAAGGCGATCGACTGCTTGAGCACACGATCGAAGAGCTGGTTGCGAAGGTCGAACATGATGCTCTGGGCGATCCGATTGCTGAAGTAGGACTGCGCCACGCCGATCAGTCCCGCGAGCAGCGACGAGCCGACCAGCGCGCCGATCAGGAAGGCGACGTATGAGAACTGGCCGTGCCGGCCGGTCAGGTAGTTGATCAGGTGCTGTGTGACGATGGCGGGGACCAGGCCAAGGGCGGCGGCCACACCGATGCAGACGAGAACGACGAGGGCGAGGGACCAGTAGGGCAGGAAATAGCCGAAGACGCGCTTGAGCAGCGGCCACTCCAGCTTGACATCGGCCTCCGGCTCGTGAAACCCGTGATGCCACCAGTACATCTGTGGGTTAGCCTACCCAGACCGGGAGCAATTCAACGAAGGCGAACCTAGGGACGCTCGCCCAGGGTGATGTCGAGGTCTTTGACCTGTCCTGCCCTGAAGACCTGTAGTCGATGGGTGGATCCAACCTCCAGATCACGGAGGGCATCGAAGAGCGGGTCGAGGCGTGGAACCGGGTCGCCGTCGAAGGTCACAATGACGTCGCCCTGCTCAAGGCCCGCGGTTGCCGCCGGCCCGCCCGGCTCGAGGGCGACAACCAGCATCCCGGTACTCACGCCAAACTGATTTCCCTCCGCCAGGGGCAGCGATTGTGCTCCCAGTCCCAGGTAAGCGCGGCGGATCCGGCCGTAGGTCCGCAGGCTCTGAACCACTCGAGCTGCCCTGTCGATGGGGAGCGCGAGCGTCACACCGCGGCCGTAATGCCAACTGTTGATGCCGATGACCCGGCCTTCCGTATCGACCAACGGACCCCCGGAAAAGCCGGGCAGCAACTCGGCGGTGGTATGGATCAGATGATGCGTCTCGCCGCCTCTCCAGCTTCTGAATGGCCTGGAGAACCCGGTCACGATGCCGAGCGTTACCTGGTGGTTGCCGGGGTTGCCGAGCGCCAGCACGAGATGGCCCGGGCGAACGTCCGAGGAGCTGCCCCGGGCGAGCGGCTTCGCCCGTAGCCCTTGCGTTCGAAGCACGACCAGGTCGCTGCCGCGGTCGCGGCCGGCGACTGTGGCCTTGACCATCGTCGGCGGCCCCGTGACGCGGATGAGGTCGTCCTCTTCCACCACGTGATCGGCGGTTACCACCATGTTGTCGTCCCAGAGGACGCCACTGGCGGGACGGCCGGGCCGCGCCTCGACCTGGACGACGCCCGGCGCGCATCGGGCAGCAATCTCCTCGATCTCGTGCGACAACGTCGAGAACGAGGTCACGGCTGTAACCGTAACGCCTTCTCGACGGTCCGCGTTCTGTGTGCAGATTCATTGACTGATTCATCACAGGAGGACGTCATGCGGATACGAAGGGGAACGCTCGCCGCTCGGGCAACTTTGATCGGGATAGGGGCGTTGATAGCGATTGCGGCCTCGGCGGTCACGGCGGTCGCGGTACGCGCAGGTGCCGGCGCCGCACCGACCAGCGCGGCTGTTGGCGCAGGGAGCGTCGCGGGCCCGCGCGATACCGTGACGGTGGTCGGCGAAGGAACGCAAAATGCGACCCCCGACAACGCGCTCATCAGCCTCGGTGTCCAGGTGAAACGTGGAAGCACCGGCGATGCGATGAATGCGGCCAACAGCGAGATGAACGCGCTGCTCAGTGCCATCAAGGGGCAGGGCGTGCAGGACGCCGACATCCAGACCACCGGAATCGGTGTCAACCAACAATCGAATGGCTTTGCGGTCACCGGCTACCAGGCGTTCAACACCGTCAACGTCAAAATCCACCACATCAGCAACGCCGGCAGCGTGATCTCGGCGGCGCAACACGCGGTTGGCGATGACATCCAGCTCAACGGGATTACGCTGCTGCTCAGCGACAACACCAACCAGCTGAAGGGCGCCCGGCAGACCGCGATGAACGCGGCGGCGGCTCGCGCCAAGGAATGGGCGGCGCTGGCCAGTCGGCACCTTGGCAAGGTGCTCTCCGTCTCGGAGATCGTGGGCAACGGCTCGGCCGCGACGCCGTGCTATGGCCAGTGCGGTGGTGGCGGTGGCGGACCGGTCCAGGCCGGGCAGGTCAACGTCACGGTTGACGTCGCGGTGGTCTACGAGCTAACCGATTGAACAGCCCCCACCCTGCCCTCCCCCAGGGGGAGGGTGAAGTCAGATCAGGCGACGTGGGCCGCGACGTCCTCGTGGCAGTCGGGGCATTCTTCCTCGGGACCGGGCGCGTGGCCCGCATGCTTGCTCTCCATCGGAAGGCCGGCGGCGCGCCACGCGGCCAGCCCACCTCGTAGGGCCCACGCCTGCTTGCCCTGCTGCCGGAGGAATTGCGCCACACGGGCGCTGGTGCCTTCCTCGGGTCAAGTGCAGTAGGCGACGATCTCGCGATCGGGGGGAAGGCTGGCGAAATGCTGAGCGATTTCGGCGGTGGGACGAGCGGCCTGAAGCCCTCGAATGATCGGCTCAGGTGGCAGCCGGATCGCGCCAGGGAGGCGGTGGCTGACGCTCGGATAGACCAGCGAGCTGGTCACGTCGAGAGCAACCGCCTGGCCGCCGTCGATCTTTGCCTTGGCCGCAGCCGGATCGATCCGTGGCGCGATCATCATCGGCGTGCTTCCGGGGCTGCCTCCGGTAGGAGCCAGGGCAGCGCCTCAGCCATCGGCCGGACGAGCGTCACGTACTGCGCGTGACTGAGCCGATCGCGAGCCAGGATGCCCAATGCCGCGCCTAACAGCGCGCGCTCGGCCTTGTGACCCAGCTCCCCATGCTCGGCTTTCCACGAGATCAATGAACTCCGGGCCTCCGTCAGGTCGAGCGCTCGTTTGCGCGCGGCATCCCAGGTGTTAATGCGGTCCGCTTGTTCAAGGGCGCGGAGGGCCTCGCGTTCCGCGTCGTGAAAGCCTTGCAGCGCCGCTTGATCTTCGTGGCGGTCCCAACCCCAGGCCGCGCGCTCGATACCGGCAGGTGACAGAACACGGGCATCGTTGAAAAGCCGGTCGAGCCCTTCCTCCCCCTGCTTGAAACCGTAGCCTTCAGCGTCTGCGGCCATCGTGCTCCCCAGTGTAGGGCGTCACTATCGCGAAGGTTCGCCTTAATTCGGACTAGACCAGGATCCAGCCGAGCCCGATCGCACGGGCGACCGCTTCCGCGCGCGAGCGGGCACCGATTTTGCCCAGGATCGCCGCGGCGTGGAACTTCACGGTGTGCTCGCTGATTTCGAGCCGCCGGGCGATCTGGCGATTGGTGAGCCCCCGAGCCATCAACTGGACGACCTCGAGCTCGCGCGAAGTAAGTGATTCAACCGGCGCCTTGACCGCCGCCTCGACCGGCTCCTCGGCGGGCAACAGGGCGGCCAGCTCGGGCCGCGGAATGCTCACCAGATTTCGCGCGGCGCCCAGGAGCGCCGCCGCGAGTGTCTGCGGATCGACCCCCGTTGGGAGCAAGGCCGAGGCACCGAACGCCAGCGCCTGCTGGAGGCCGGTCAGGTCGTCGGCCAGGGCCACGATCGGAAGATCGGGCTGAGCGATGGACAGCCTGGCGATCCGGTCGAGGTCTTCGGGCTCGCCTTCACCCGCATCCATCAGCGCAAGGTCTGGCAGAACCTGACCGGCGAGCGAGGCCGCTTCCGCGGGTGCACCCGAGGCCACCACGGTCATGCCCGGCATTCCGGCGAGCAGCGAAGAAAGGCCCGCCCGGGCAAAGGCGTTAGGCGACACGATCAGGACCCGCAGGTCCGGCATGAGTCAGTTGTACCCCAAGAGCGGCAAGCGCAACGGCGGCAGACACGCTTTCTTCTGGTCGGTCAAACGGGCCGGGTGACGTTCGGTGCGGTGGCCTGGGCCTCGGCGAGCCAGTCGCGCGTCAGGAAGAGCCAGAATGCGAGGCCGGCGGAGGGACCATAGCGCCTGAATCGCTTGATGATGGTCCGATCGCTGACCGGGCGCTTGCTGCCCATCAGGCGGGCGTACGTCGGGCGGGTCCAGGAATCGAGGATGAGACGGTCATAGCGACCGAGCATCAGCATGATGTGGGCGGCGGCGTAGGGACCGACGCCGGGCAATGCCTGGAGCTGCCGAGCGACCTCGTCGTCGGGGAGCTCCTCGCGGGAGGCGGTTCCGAGGCGCTCGAGATCGACCCGACCGGCGGCCACGTCCCGCGCAAGTTGCTTCAGGTAGGCACTGCGATACCCGGCGGCTGCAACCTTCTTATAGAAGGTGTCCGGCGCGGCGGCCATCGCCTCAGGCGTCGGAAACGCCCGGCCGTCGGGACCCTGCGCCGGCGCATTCGGGGCCTTGCGGCCAAGGTGCTCGACCAACGCATTGATCATTCGGGTGGTCCCGCTCCAGGAGGTATTCGTCGTGCAGATAGTTTTGACGACGTCTTCGAAGACGGTTGGACTGCGCACCATACGGCCGGCACCGTTGACGACCCAATCGAGCTCGGGATCCTCCGCGGCCACCGCGTAGAACGCCGAAAGGTCAACATCGAGACTGAGCACATGGCGGAGCTGGGCCATGATGGCGACCGCCAGCTCTGCGGAGACGGCCTGGTTGCGGGCGGCAACCAACCCAACGCCAGCGTGCGCCTGGGAAATCGTAAGCGTGCGTGCGCGCTCCCGAGCGAGCGGAACGGTGATCTCGAAGGTCCACGCTTTCTCGTCCAGTCGCATCGGCGGCAGGGCCGCGATGCCGTGAGAAAGGAACACCCGTCGAAGGTCGATCACCTCGCCGGCGGGGCCGCGCAGCGGGAATTCACGGCTCCAGGAGCCCCCACCCTGCCCTCCCCCAGAGGGCGAGGGAGATGATGGCCCTTCGCCGGAAAGGGAGGGAGACGAGGACGTCAAACCGGCTTGTTCCAGAGGTGTTGTTCTCCGACGGCTCGGTATCCGAGGCGCCGGTAATAGCCGGGAAGATAGCCGTCATCGATGCATTGCAAGGTGAGGCGGGCAGATCCGATCGCATCGGCCTCGGCGGGCATGGCGAGCGTGAGCGCACCGCCGGCGCCGCGCCGGCGTGCGTCCGGCCGAGTGTAGAGACCGTGCAGGTAGGCGATGGGGCCATGCTGGAAAAGCCCGACATGGGCAACGGCCCGCTCGCGGTCGTACGCCAGGCAAAACCGGTGCGGGGTCTTGGCTGCGCGCCAGCGCGAGAGCGCGATGTATTGCTCGGTCATCGCGGTGTTCCATCCATGCTCGCGAGTATCGGTGCGGATCGATTCTTCCAGGTCGGACCAGGAGGCCTCGTCATCGACGCAGATGATGCGAAAACCCCCACCCTGCCCTCCCCCAGAGGGGGAGGGTGGATTGGAGCCGCCCCCAGAGGGGGAGGGTGAAAAGGCGTGGACCATCGCCACCCGAACTTCGTGCCGGTAACCGGCCGCCGTTAACGCAACGCCGAGAGTGGCAATCGTTATCGGATCTCGGCTGTACGCACGAAGCTGGCCAGTTCCCGGCAACGTCTTAAGAACGGCGGTTTCGAAATCGTCGACCGACCAGCCAGGAGCAACCAGCTGGTCGATGCCGTTGAGGAAGAACAGATCGGGATAATCCGGATTCCAGATCGCCTCCCCGAATGGGCGCCGAGTGGAATGGCCGCCGAGGCGGCCCTGCGCCGCGGCCGCGTCGAAGACTTCATCGGCCAGCGCCTCGAGCTGGACGCTCACCTCACTCGCCGGTGGCGCCGTCGGTCTGCTCTCGCAGAATGTCCATGTGGCCGGCGTGGCGCGCCGTTTCTTCGATCATGTGGACCATGACCCAGCGCAGCGTGTGGGTCGCGCGGTCTGCACGGCGCGCGTGATCGTCCAGGTTGGCGGCGTCCACGATCTGCCGACTTCGCTCGATTTCTCGCCGATATAGATCGGTGATGCCGACCACGCTCTCATCCAGTTCAATCCGAAAGTCGGCGTCGGGGTCAGCCTCGCTCCACGGCTGATACACACGCTCACCCATGAAGCCACTTTGAAACCAGCCGCGCTCAACGCAGGCGAGATGCTTGACAATCCCGAGCAACGTGGTTGGCGAGCTCACCAGCGACCGCGTGGCTGCCTCTTTCGATAAACCCTCCACCTTGCGGAGAATGACGTCGCGGTACCAGTCGAGAAAGCTGCTCAGCGTCGTTTTCTCGTCTGCCTCGTAAGGAGGATCCGGCAAGGCCGGACGGATCGGTGCCGTCATGCGTTCGGCGACCGGCCGCTGAGATAGGCGAGCGCCGCCAGGTAGCCGTCGAATCCAAGGCCGGAGATCACACCCTTTGCCGCGGCGGCGGTCACCATCCGGTGCCGCTCGGGCTGACGAGCGAAGACGTTGGAGATGTGGACCTCGATGACCGGCTTCCCCGAGCCACGCAGTGCATCCGCGAGCGCCAGGCTGTAATGCGAAAGCGCGCCGGGGTTGATGACGATCGCATCTACCGAGGCAGCCGCGTTCTCGATCGCGTCGATCAGCCCCCCTTCGTGGTTCGACTGCAGGCACTGAACCTCGATGCCCATCGTTTTGGCTCGATCCCCCAGCAGGGCTTCGAGTTCGGCGAGCGTTGCGCTGCCGTAGATCTCGGGCTCCCGGCGGCCGAGCGTGGCGAGGTTTGGGCCGTTCAACACCAGCACCTTCATATGGACAGCACCTCGGCAAGCGCGGTCGAGACGGTCTTCGGGTCGACCTGGACGCCATAGTCGGCCCGGCCGAGCTCGCGCAGCAGAACCCAGCGTGGCTCGCCGGATTGTGACTTCTTGTCGTGTCGCAGGGCCGCCAGCAAATCGGCTCGACCGACGACGGGACGGTTTTGGAGCAGCTCGGCCTGGTCGAGAAGCTCGTGTTGGATGCGCACCGCGTGGTCCGAGCCGGTTCCATTGAGCAGGCTGATCCGCGACGCCACCTCCATTCCCCAGGCCACCGCCTCACCATGGCGAACCTGGCCGTAACCGAGCGCACGTTCGAGGGCGTGACCAACGGTGTGACCGTAATTAAGGATGGCGCGCTCGTTGCGCTCATCGGGGTCACGGACGACAATCGACGCCTTGATCCGGACGGCGCGCGCGACTGCCTCCCCTATCAAGGCGATGTCGCGCCCGAGCAACGCGGGCAGATTGTGCCAGAGCCATCGCACAAACGCCCGGTCGGCGACCAACGCGGCTTTGATGATCTCGGCCAGAGAGGCGCGATAATCCGCATCGGGCAAGGTGGCGAGGTAGTCGAGGTCGCAGAACACCGCGCTGGGTTGATGGACCGCGCCAATCATGTTTTTGCCCGACGGCAGGTTGATCCCGGTCTTGCCGCCGATGCTGCTGTCGACCATCGCGAGCAGCGTGGTCGGAACCTGGATATAGCGAGTCCCTCGCATCCAGGTCGCGGCGGCGAAGCCAGCGACGTCGCCCACCGTCCCGCCGCCAAGCACAAGCAGCATTCCCTGACGGTCGACGCCCGCTGACCCGAGGGCGTCGTAAATGCCCGAGAGGACTGCCATCTCCTTGGCCATTTCGCCGTGCGGGACGGTATGCAGCGTCGCCGGGATGCCGGCCGACGACAAGGTGGCCATCAGTGGCGCCGCATGCCGCGCGGCTACTTGCGTATCGCTGATGACGACGGCGTGAGCGGTGTTCGCCAGCCGCTGAACGGTCGAGGCGACCATGTGGCCCAGGTGTGAGCCGATCACGATCTCGTGGGCGGCCCCAGGCACATCGAGGGGGATGCGCTGCAGTCCGGACGAGGGAAGCGAGTCCGCGATGTGGGCGGCCACCGCGACCGGCTCTCGTCCATCGGTTCTCACCACGAGGTCCGCCTCGAGGTAGCGGGAGATTCGGCTCGGCAGCAGCGCGGCGATGGCCGAGGGCGCGTCCGGCTGAAGCAGCGGGCGTCCCTCCGATCCGTTCAAACGACGGGCTAGCTCGGGTGCCTCCGCGATCAGGGCGATGACGGTGTTGCCCGTGCGGATCCGGCGCCAATTTTCGTCGCGAAGGGGACCGCCACCGCCAGCAGCGACGATCACGTCGGTTCGCGCAAGAACTCGCTCCAGGCTACGAGCCTCGCGCGCGCGGAAGCCATCTTCGCCTTCCAACGCGAAGATCTCGGCGACGGAGCGTCCGGCTTCGACGGTGATTTCGTCGTCGAGGTCGACGAACGTCCGCCCCAGACGGTTTGCCAGCTGCCGTCCGACCGTTGACTTACCGCTGCCCATGAAGCCGACGAGAACGATGTTGTTCATCGCCGTGCTTTCTCGAGGTAGCTCTCGAGGTTGCGTCGCAACTCCGGCAGCGAGTCGCCGCCGAATTTCTCGATCAGGGCACTGGCGAGCACCAGCGCGACCATGGCCTCGCCGACAACGCCCGCCGCCGGCACGACGCAGATGTCGCTCCGTTCGTAATGCGCGCGCGCCGCCTCGCGGCTCTTGAGATCAACCGTCGGCAGCGGTTTCAGCAGCGTGGAAATCGGTTTCATGAAGCCGTGCACCACCACGGGTTCGCCGTTGGTGACTCCACCGGTCAATCCGCCGGCCCGATTCGTCTGATGGCGAAGCCGGCCGTCATCGTAAACCGGAACGTCGTGGACCTGAGAGCCCGGCAGCGCCGCCGCCTCCACGCCATCGCCGATCGAGACCGCCTTGCAGGCCGGGATGCTCGCGATTGCCTGCGCCAGCAGACCGTCGAGGCGCGTGTCCCACTGCCGGTAGCTCCCAAGCCCCGGCGGCACCCCCTCGGCGATGACGGTGAAGACACCGCCGAGCGTGTCACCGCGTTCGCGCGCGGCATCGATGGCCGCGACCATGGCCTCGCTCGACGGTTGGTCCGGACAACGCACGGGCGATGCGTCGACCGCAATCCAGTCGATCGAGTCCGGGATCGGCGCCTCGATCGGACCAATCGACCGGGTATAGCTGCGGACCCGCAGACCGAACTCGTTGAGCAACAGCTTGGCCACAGCACCGGCCGCCACGCGGGCCGCGGTCTCGCGCGCGCTGGCACGCTCCAGGACGTTTCGGGCGTCATCCGCGCCGTACTTGAGCATGCCGGCGAGGTCGGCGTGACCCGGCCGCACGCGCGTGATCGGCTTGCGCTTCACTTCGGCGGCGTCGACCGCCATCACCTGCCGCCAGTTTTGCCAATCGAGGTTGGCGATCTCGAGGGTGATCGGCGAGCCGAGGGTGAGCCCACCGCGAACGCCGGCGACGATGTGCGCGGCGTCTTGCTCGATCTGCTGGCGACCGCCCCGACCATGGCCACCCTGCCGGCGTCGCAGATCCAGAACCAGATCTTCTTCGCGAAGCGTCAGGCCCGCAGGAATGCCGTCGAGGATGACGGTCAGCCGCTCGCCATGCGACTCGCCCGCCGTGAGGAAGCGCAGCGTCATACGGCCACAGCACCCACTGCAGCGTTCAACGCCGCGCGCATGACGTCCAGCGGCGCGGGCTGGCCGGTCCAGACCTGGAAGGATGCGGCGCCCTGGTGGAGGAGCATGGCCCGTCCCTCGGGCGACCGTCCCGCCCGCAGGTCGAACACCCGCTGCTGAGGTAACAACGGCCATTCCGGTGGCGGCAGATCGGCCGGTGTGGCATTGACGATGACATCCGCGCTTTGCAGGCACTCCGTCAGGCGGTCCATGTCAGCGGCCTGGCCGATTTCGAGGCTGAGCTCATCGATGAGCCGGCGCGCTCGCTGCGGGTCGCGAGCCATCACCATCAACGTGGCCACGCGAGTGCGCAGCGCTTCCCCAACCGCCCGGGCGGCGCCGCCGGCACCAATCAGCAGCACCGACTTGCCTTCGACGACGTAGGCGCAGTCGTCGAGGGCGCGGCTGAAGCCGACGACATCGGTATTCGAGCCGAACAGGCGCCCGTTTCGCCGGCTGATGGTGTTGACGGCACCAACTCGCCAGGCGAGTGGATCCAAGCTGTCTAGCAGGGGGATCACTGCCTGTTTGTGCGGAATGGTGACGTTCGCCCCCAGGACCTGTTCGTTCTCCCGCATCTGCGTCATCACTCCAGCGAGCTCAGCATTACTGAGCTCGCGCGGAAGGTACCGGCAGTCGATGCCCGCAACGCGAAAAGCTGCATTCTGCATCGACGGCGAACGGCTGCCCATCACGGGGTTGCCCAGCAGCCAGACCTCAGACGGCATCGACGACCTCCCGCATGTGCTGGAAGAACTCGGGATAGGAGACCGCCACCGAGTCGGCGTCGCTGATCGAGGTCGGCCCCGAGGCCACCAGGCCGGCGACGGCAAGCGCCATCGCGATCCGATGGTCACCGCGCGAGTCGACCGCGGCACCCTGTAAGTTGGCTGGACCCTGCACGCTGATTCCGGAGGGCCATTCCTCCACCTCGGCGCCCATCAGGCGGAGACCCTCGGTCATGGCCGCGATCCGGTCGCTCTCCTTGACTCTGAGCTCGGTTGCACCACCGATGAGGGTCGTGCCTTTAGCCTGAGTCGCGACCGCCAGCAAGGCGGGGATTTCGTCGATCAACGCCGCAGCTTCGGCCGGCCCGATGGTGACGGCCTTCAGCGACCGGCCCACCACCCGGAGCGACCCGACCGGTTCGGGTCCGTCAGTCGAAGAATCCAGCTGAACGTCGGCGCCCATCCTCTGCAGGAGGTCAGCAAACGCAATCCGGGTCGGATTGAGCCCGACGCCGCGGATCGTGATCGACCAGTCAGGCCGCAGGGCGGCGGCCGCCATCCAGAAGGCGGCCGAGGAGAAATCGCCGGGGACGGTCATCGTGAGTGGTGCCAACGGTCGATGCGAGGGCCGCAACTCGATCGTGGTGCCCTGCGTTTGGACCTCGCCACCCATCGCCCTCAAGAGCCGTTCCGTGTGGTCGCGGGTATGCGCTGGTTCGACAACCGTCGACGGCCCGCTTGCAGCAAGGCCGGCGAGCAGAATCGCGCTCTTGACCTGGGCGCTGGCGACACCAAGGGCATGATGGCGGCCTTGCAGCCGCGTCCCTCGGACCGCAACCGGCGCATGGCCATCGTCGGATTGGATTCGAGCCCCCATCAGACGTAAGGGCTCGATGACGCGGGCCATCGGGCGCCGCCGCAACGAGCGATCGCCGTCAAGCGTCGCGGAAATCCGGCTGCCTGCCAGCAGGCCCAGCAGCAGGCGCATCGTGGTGCCGGAGTTGGCGCAATCGAGCGGGCCGTGCGGGGTTGAGAACCCCCACCCTGACCCTCCCCCGGTGACGGTGGAGGGAAAAACAGTGAGGCCGCCAGAGGCCGACGGAAATAGGCGAACGCCGAGGCTGCGAAGACAGGCGATGGTGGCCCGAACGTCGTCGCCGTCGGGCAGGCCCCTGATGGTGCTCTCGCCATCGGCATGCGCGGCCAGGATGAGCGCACGATGGGCGATCGATTTGTCACCGGGGACGCGCAGCTCACCCGCGACGAGCGTCGCGGGACGGACGATGGCAACCGTGGCGAGATCAGACCGCAAGGTGCCTGCCTGCCGCAAAGAGCTCGGTCACATGGTCCCCCCGATCGAGGCGTTCACGAATCGAGCGCAAGGTTGCTGCGAACTGATCGATCGCCTCGAGCATGGGCTCGCGGTTCTCCCGGGCGATGCTTTCGTACATCGAGGGATCGCCCACCGCCAGCCGCGCCATGCCGCGGTAGCCGGGGCCGCCGAGCGACGCATCAGCATGCTCGGCGACGGTTTCGGCGAAAGCGGTGCTGACCGCAAACGCCAGGTGACTGAGATAGGCCAGCTGCCGGTCATGCTCCTCAGGAGACCGAAATGCTGGTCGAGCGCCCAGAGCGCCAACCAGCTCGATCCACGCCTCGAATGGTCGAAGGCTCTGCGCCTCGAGAGGCGTGAAGATCCAGGGCTCATCGCGAAAGATGGCCGGATCGCTCGCCCCGATCCCGCTCATGGATTTACCCGCAACCGGATGCCCACCGAGAAAGAGCCCCGGCTCTGGAAGGCGCCGCGCCCACTGCCTAACCGGCCGCTTGACGCTGGCGACGTCGGTGATGACGGTGCCCGACACGGCGAGCGGCGCGATCAAGTCGAGAACACCGGCAATCGCATCGATGGGCGTGGCGACGACGACGACATCGCATCCGTCGAGGATCGCGACCTCGGTCGATGCCGCCTCGACCGCGCCCCGGCGCAGCGCCTCCGCTGCCGCATCAGCGCTTCGCGTCAGGCCGACGACGTCGATTGGAGGATGCAGGGTGCGCAGGGCGAGGCCGAGTGATCCTCCAATCAGGCCAAGGCCGACAATGCCGATGCGCATCAGGCTGGTACTCGTGCGCCACGGCCGAGGGCAGCTGCAACCGACTCGACCTGCTCGACCAGTTGCCGGAAGGCCTCGGGCGTGATCGACTGGGCGCCGTCCGAGAGCGCCAACTCCGGTTGCGCGTGGACCTCGACCATCAGGCCGTGCGCGCCAGCGGCCACGCCAGCCAACGCCATCGCCGTGACCAGCGAGCGACGGCCCGTGCCGTGACTGGGATCGACGATGACCGGCAGGTGGCTCAACTCCTTGACGAGCGGCACCGCGTTCAGGTCCAGCGTGTTGCGGGTGTAGGTCTCGAAGGTCCGGATGCCGCGCTCGCAGAGGATGACCTCGTAGTTGCCCTGGCTGAGGATGTACTCAGCCGACAGCAACCACTCCTCGATCGTGGCCGACATGCCGCGCTTGAGCAACACCGGTTTGCGTAGCCGACCTACCTCGGAGAGCAGCGCGAAATTCTGCATGTTGCGGGCGCCGATCTGCAGCACGTCGGCAAGGCCGGCCAGGGTATCGATATCTGCCGGCGCCAGCACCTCGCAGACGAGCGGGAGGCCGGTTTGCCGGCGCGCCTCACCGAGGATGGCGATGCCGTCACCTCGCAAGCCCTGGAAGCTGTACGGCGAGGTTCTTGGCTTGAAGACTCCTCCACGAAGGGCATGCGCGCCCGCGGCCTTGACCTGGCGGCATGTCTCAAGAAAGATCGCTTCGCCATCGACCGAGCAGGGACCGGCGACGATCCAGACGTCCTCCGCGCCGACCACGTGGTCGCCGATTGGAATCCGTGTGTCGCGGGCGCGAAACTCGCGGTTGGAGAGCTTAAATGGTTTGGTGATGGGCACGACTTCGGCGACGCCGGGTGCCTCGACAAAGAGATCGCGAAGGGCGAAGGGATTCGTGCCGATGACGCCGATGACAGTCCGTTCGTCGCCGTCGCTGAGGTGCGTCCGCATCCCGTGGGCTTCCACCTGGGTCACCACCGCCTTGACCTGGTCCGATGTTGCGTCATGTCGCATCACGATGATCATGCCGTGGCCCTCAGCCGGGCGGCCCGATGGAGGTACGCGAACCGCATCGCGCTCGCGGGCTGCGTGGTATTCACGAGCAGCAGCACACGGATGCAACGCTCGATGCTCCGGGCGTTGTTCGGCGGCACGTTCATCTCATGGGCGCAGAGCAGTGGCACGTCACTCCAGCCGAACCGCCTGGCCGCAGCCGCCGGGAATTCGGCGTTGAGGTCGGCGGTGGTGGTGAACCAGGCGGCAGCGATCTCCTGCGGGTCCAGCGCATTGTCGTGACTCAACCGCCCGATCAACTCGGTGGTGGCCTCGATGATGGCCGTCTCGCTGTTTTCTTCGGTGGTCGTCGCGCCGCGTATCCCTCGAACCGCCATTCCTCAAACCTCCTGGGTGCGCCGAACTATCGTGATCTGGAGGAGGGCCGGTCGTCGGGTGGGCCTGGGTGAGCGGCGCTAGCTCATCCCGAGCCGGACCCGAGCCGGCCCGAGATAGGCGTAAAAGTACGCAAATCGAAGGCGCCGCGACATTGTGACGGCAATCCTACAAGAGGGCGCCGCGTTTGGCAAGGCCCGCGCGTAACCCGGCGGCGTAATCGCAACCGACGAAATTTCAATCGCCTGGAGGCCTTGCATGCGAATGGTTTTACGTGCGACCACGATCTTCCTGACGGCAGCCTCAGGCCTGGCGCTGGCGGCCTGCGGCGGCACGGCCAGCCCCACGTCGAACGGGGCCGCCGCCTCTCCAAGCCAGGCGGCCTTGATCCACACCCAATCGATGAAGGTTGGCAGCTCGACAATGACGGTCTTGAAGAACGCCAAGGGCCTGACGCTCTATTACTTCACTCCGGACACGTCATCGACCGTCGCCTGTACCGGCGCCTGTGCGACCAACTGGCCACCGCTCCTGTCGACCGGCGATACGCCAACGAGCAGCCCCAGTCTGCCCGGGCAGCTCACCGTCATGAACGGCACCAATGGCAAGCAGGTCGTTTACAACGGTCACCCCCTGTATACCTACGCGAAAGACGGCGACTCGGGCGACGCCTACGGCCAGGGGATCGGCGGCAAATGGTTCGTGGCAACACCCGACCTGGCGGCAGCCGCTGCGGCTAATGCAGGCTCCGGCGGTTACACGCCGTCCTATTAGGCCGGGCGATTAGTTAGCAGTCGGGTTCAGCGGCAGGAACTGCGTCGGGTCGATCGGGCTGTTGTCGATTCGCACCTCGAAGTGCGTATGCGGGCCGGTCGAATTTCCCGTCGACCCGACGAGGCCGATCAGCTGGCCGCGTTTGACGACGTCGCCCTCCTTGACACCGATGGCGAGCAGGTGACCGTACAGCGTCTTCAAGCCGACGTCGTGCTGAAGGACAATGTAGTTTCCATAACCGATCAGCGCCCCGCCGGCATCGGTCATCGGCCGGGCCAGGGCGACGACTCCGTCGGCGGCGGCGAAGACGGGCGTTCCGAGTGGCACGGCGAGATCGACTCCCGTGTGGAAATGGGCGTAGCCGGCGTAGGACGCCTCGATGCTCAATGAGGTCGGGCCAAATCCCTGGGTGATGATGGCATGTGGGATCGGTAGCAGCAGCTTCCCGGTGGATGCCAGCACCGGATCCTGAGCGATCAACTGGGCCGTCTGACTGAAGGTATCCGCGGCGAAGACCGCCTGCTCGATCTGGGTCAGAACGCTGTCGGTCTTCATCTTCAGCAGCTGGGCTCGCTTGGCGGCCATCTCCGGGGTGTCGGTCTGCATGGCATCGAGCGCGGCGAGCGCCTGATCGATCGTGTCCTGAAGCTGCGC
>Ga0066699_10000185_pt1 | contig 15185 bp, 15 predicted proteins | sample GraSoiAngelo_148_FD_66455 | JGI IMG/M metagenome (GOLD analysis project Ga0066699, IMG submission 66455) | Grasslands soil microbial communities from the Angelo Coastal Reserve, California, USA - 14_1009_09_20cm | ecosystem: Environmental > Terrestrial > Soil > Grasslands | place: USA... | reverse complement strand
GACCCGAGCACCCAGCCCATGGCGCGGCCGCGCGCCCACGCCAGCTCGGCCGGATAGAAGCGCGACGTAAACCACAGATGCAGCCGCAGCGTGACCGCGACGATCGCCGCCGCGAGCACCGCGACGAACACCGCGTTGCCCTCACGCCCGCCGATCACGGTGCGCGCGATCCACGTGGGCCACACCATCACCGCGTAGACGATGGCCACGGCCGACTGATGGAATTCCCACCACCACCGTGCTGACGCGTCCGCGACCGACGCCTGCGCGCGCAGGTAGTGCGGATGCTGACGCTCCCGCTCCAGTGCCTCGAGCACCTCGCGCGCGGTCTGATAGCGGTCCTTCGGATCCATCTGCATGCAGCGCCACGCAATCTCGGATGCGGAGGCCGGCATCGCGCGCCGTCCGGGCGCGAGCGGATGCTGGCCGGTCAGCATCTCGCTCAGCACGACGCCGAGCGCGTAGATGTCCGCGCGCGCATCCGCTTCGCCGCCGAGCAGCTGTTCGGGCGGCATGTAGGCGGGCGTGCCGACCGCATCGCCGGGACGCGTCAGCCGCGTGTTGAGACTCTCCACCTGCGCAATGCCGAAGTCCACCACCTTGACCGCACCGCCGGTCGCGATGAGCACGTTCTCGGGCTTCAGATCGCGATGCACGACCCCGACCTCGTGCGCGGCGCAGAGCGCGCGCGCGATGTCGATGGCGATGGCCACCGCACGCCTCGGGTCGAGCGGGCCGCGCTCGATCTCGGTCCGCAGCGTGTGCCCCTCGACGAACTCCGATGCGATGAACAGGTGGCCGTCGATCTCCTCGAGCGCGTAGATCGTCGCGACCGATGGATGCGCGATGGTCGCCGCCGCGCGCGCTTCGCGCCGCAGGCGCTCGCGCAGCCGCACATTGGCCTCATGAACCGGCGAAAGCGCCTTCAGCGCGACGCGGCGCCCGAGCCGCACGTCCCGGGCGCAGTACACGATCCCCATCCCGCCGCGGCCGATCTCGCATTCGATTTCATAGGAGCCGATGCGCGTGCCGCCGCCACGTTCTTCAACCCCGGCGAAATCGGCCAGATCAATCGTCGCGGGCGCGTCGAGAAATCCGTCCGCCGTCTCGTGCGCCTGGAGCAGCGCCGCCGCCTCGCGCAGCAGCATTTCGTCGCCGCCCGCCTGCTGGCGCAGCCACGCCTGCCGCTCGTCAGCCGGTTGCTCGAGCGCGCCGGTGAACAGCGTCTTCAGACGGTCCCATTGCTCGCGCTTCACGGCGTGCCATCCGCGCCGTCATCCGATGCGCAATCGATCGCGCGCTTCAGCCACGCGCGCGCCATCGCCCATTGGCGCTTCACCGTCGCGGGCGAGCTGCCGACCGCCTCCGCCGTCTCTTCCACGGTGAGCCCGCCGAAGTACCGCAGCTCGACGATCTGCGCGAGCTCGGCATCGAGCGCAGCCAGGCGGGTGAGTGCCTCGTCGAGCGCGAGGATGTCGACGCTCGGTGCCTCACCGAAGAGGAGTCCCTCCTCGAGCGTCACGCGCTGGGGTGCGCCGCCGCGCTTGGCGGCTTTGCGCGCACGCGCGCGCTGCACGAGGATCTGACGCATCGACAGCGCGGCGATGGCGACGAAATGCGTCCGGTTCGCGAACGGCCGCGTCTTCTCCGCGGCCAGGCGGATGAACGCTTCGTTGACGAGGGCGGTCGCCTGCAGCGTCTGCCCCGGCCGCTCGCGTCTGATGTAGCCGGCGGCGATGCGACGAAGCTCGTCGTATACGACCGGCATCAGGGAGTTGGGGTCAGACCCCATCGGCTAGCGTCGTTCGATGGTGACGTGCTGAATCACGATGTCCTTCGTCGGACGATCGCGATCGCCGGTCGCCGTTCGTCCGATCTTGCTCACGGTCTCCATGCCCTCGACCACTTCGCCGAAGACGGCGTGGCGGTCGTCGAGATGCGGCGTCGGCGCGAGCGTGATGAAGAACTGTCCGCCGTTGGTGTTGGGGCCGCGGTTGGCCATCGACAGGATGCCCGCCTTGTTGTGGCGCAGCTTGGGATGAAACTCGTCCGGGAAGTTATAGCCGGGTCCGCCGATGCCCTGACCCAGCGGATCGCCGCCCTGGATCATGAACCCGTCGATGACACGGTGAAAAATCGTTCCGTCGTAGTACGGCCGCTGCACTTTCTGATTGGTCCGCGGGTCGCTCCACTGCTTGGTGCCTTCCGCCAACCCGACGAAATTCTCGACCGTTTTCGGCGCCTCCTGATCGAAGAGGCGCACCGTGAAGCTGCCCTCGGTGGTATCGAACCGCGCGTAGGTTGCCGTCAACCGTTGGCTCCTTGTGTGCTTTCGCCCGATGTAGAGCTATGAGCCACAGAGGATACCACTCTCACGCGGTACAATTCCGTACATGAGCCCGGTCACGCGTACTGCGGACGACGAGCTGCTCGACGCGGTCGCGGCCGGCGCGGCTGACGATCCGTTCGCGATCCTCGGTCCGCACGTGACGTCCCGCAACGGCCGTCCCGTCATCGTCATCCGGACGATGCAGCCGTCGGCGACGACCGTCGACGTCGTCATCGGCGATCAGGTGACGCCGATGGAACGGCGGCATCACGACGGGCTGTTCGAAGCACTGGTCGAGGCCGAAGGACGTTCGCCGCGCGATCTGTTCTATCGGCTGCGCATTCACGAGGGGAGTAACGTCCGCGAGCTGATCGATCCGTATCGCTTCGGTCAGGTGCTGACGGAGTTCGACCTGCATCTGTTCGCCGAAGGGACGCATTACCGCGCGTGGGAGAAGCTCGGCAGCCGCCGCGCCACGATCGAAGGGTTGAGCGGCGTGCACTTCGCGGTGTGGGCGCCGAACGCGCAGCGCGTCAGCGTCATCGGCGATTTCAACCGGTGGGACGGGCGCGTCAGCCCGATGCGCAAGCTGGTGCCGTCCGGTATGTGGGAGATCTTCATCCCCGAGCTCCGCGATGGCGCCTGCTACAAGTACGAGATTCGCACGAGCGGCGGGCATCTGCTGCACAAGACGGACCCGTACGGCAGGTACTTCGAGGTGCCGCCCAACACCGCGTCGGTCGTTTTCAACGAGCAATACAGCTGGCGCGATGGCGACTGGATGCGCGATCGCGCGTCCTTTGACGGCTGGCGCGAGCGGCCGATGTCGATCTACGAGGTGCATCCCGGCTCGTGGCGCCGCGTGCCGGACGAAGGCAACCGCTTCCTGACGTATCGCGAGCTCGCGGACTCGCTCGTGCCGTACGTGCGCGAGATGGGCTACACGCACATCGAGCTGATGCCCGTGATGGAGCATCCCTTCGGCGGGTCGTGGGGCTATCAGGTGATCGGCTTCTTCGCGCCGACGAGCCGCTTCGGCACGCCCGACGACTTCCGCTACTTCGTCGACGAATGCCATCACCACGGCCTCGGCGTGATTCTCGACTGGGTGCCGGGCCATTTCCCGAAGGATCGCCACGGCCTCGCGGAGTTCGACGGTACCGCGCTCTACGAGCACGCGGATCCGCGCAAGGGCGAGCATCAGGACTGGGGCACGCTGATCTTCAACTACGGCCGCAACGAGGTGCGGACGTTTCTTCTCAGCAACGCCCTCTTCTGGCTCGAGGAGTTTCACGTCGATGGATTGAGAGTCGATGCGGTCGCCTCGATGCTCTACCTCGATTACTCGCGCGAGGCGGGGCAGTGGATCCCGAATCAGTTCGGCGGCCGTGAAAACCTGGAGGCGGTGGAGTTCCTGAAACAGTTGAACATGCTGACGCACGGGCGCGTGCCGGGAACGATCACCGTCGCCGAAGAATCAACCGCGTGGCCGGCGGTGAGCCGGCCGGTGTACGTGGGCGGTCTGGGCTTCAGCTACAAGTGGAACATGGGCTGGATGCACGACATGCTCGAGTACATCAAGCAGGATCCCGTGCACCGGCGCTGGCATCACAACCAGGTGACGTTCTCGATGCTCTACGCGTTCACCGAGAACTTCGTGCTGCCCTTCTCGCACGACGAAGTCGTGCACGGCAAGCACTCGATGCTCGGCAAGATGCCCGGCGACCTGTGGCAGAAGCACGCCAACCTGCGTGCGCTCTACGGCTACATGTTTGCGCACCCCGGCAAGAAGCTGATGTTCATGAGCAGCGAGTTCGGCCAGTGGCGCGAGTGGAACTACGACACGAGCCTCGACTGGCACCTGCTGCAGTATCCCGAACACGAAGGGCTGCGGCGCTGGATCCAGGACCTGAATCACACCTATCAGCGCGAGTCCTCGCTGCACGAGGTCGATTTCGACTTCGCCGGCTTCCAGTGGATTGACTGCTGCGACAACGAGAACAGCGTCATGTCATTCCTGCGGCGCGCGAAGAACCCGCAGGACCACACGGTGATCGTGGCGAACTTCACGCCGGTGCCGCGGCTGAACTACCGCATCGGCGTGCCCGAAGGCGGCTGGTATCGCGAGCTGCTCAACAGCGACAGCGCACGCTACAGCGGCAGCAACATGGGCAACGGCGGCGGCGCCAACGCCGAGTTCGCGCCGATGCACGGCTTCGACTACTCGATGTCGCTCACCGTGCCGCCGCTCGGATTCCTGCTGTTCAAACGCTGATCGCCGCTCGTACTTCCTCCAAGGTCGGGACGCTCGTCATGGCGCCGATCCGCGTGCAGCTGATGGCCGCCGCGGCGTTGGCAAACCGAAGCATGTCTCGCGGCTGATCGCCCCCCAGCAGCGCGTGGATGAACGCGCCGCGGAAAACATCGCCTGCGCCGGTCGTATCCACCGCCTTCACCGCCATTCCAGCCTCTTCGATGATCTCGCCGCCGGCGAGCATCATCGCACCGCGCGCGCCGCGGGTGACGACGGCCATCGCATGATGTGGGCGCTGGATGGCGCGCAAGGCCGCGGCCAGCGTCTGTTCGCCGGTGACCGCCATCGGCACGTGCTCCGCGAAGATCGGGACGGTCACCGTCTCGATCAGCACGCGCACGTCGTCTGAGGTGCGCTCGATGTCGCTCGTCACCGGCAGGCTGCGTTCCCGCGCGAAGCGCGCGGCCGCGATGCTCGCATCCAGATCCACGTCGTCGACATGCACGAGACGCGCATCGCTGAACATCCCGGCGGCGATCTCGCGGGGTGAGAGCTTGAGATGCGGGCCGCGGCTCCAGAGCACGACCCGCTCCCCCTCACGATCGTCGAGCAGGATGACGGCGAAGGGATTGGTTCCCTCGCGTGCAATGACGCGCGAGGCATCGATGCCGCGCGCGTCGAGCTCCGCGCGCATCCGTTCGGCATACTCGTCCGATCCCACGGTGCCGATGTAGGCGGTTGGCAGACCCAACGCGGCGCACGTGGCGAGGGCCGTCGTCACCTGTCCGCCGCAGGAGGTGAGGTGCTGGCTGATTGGAACTTTCGCGAACGGACTGTCGGGCCGTGGATACGCGGGCAGCCGGTAGACGAAATCGATCGAGTTGGCGCCGACGCCTACGACTCGGCTTGCTTCCGCTGCCATCCCTTATATGTGCCCAGTACGCGCGTCCACTTCGCGAACTCCGCCAGATGCATCAGCGCGCGCGAACAGGCCATGTCGTCGCGCCGCGCCTCCACCTCGACGTAAAACAGGTATTCCCACGGACGCCCGCGGATGGGCCGGCTTTCGAGCTTGGTCAGGTTGATGTCGCGCAGCGCGAACACCGAGAGCGCCTTGAACAGCGCGCCCGGCGTGCTCGGCAGCGCAAACACGATCGTCGTCTTGTCGGCGTCCGGACCGGCGACGCCGCCGATGATCGCAAAACGGGTGATGTTGTATTCGTAGTCCTGCACGGCCTCCTGCAGGACCTCGAGCCCGAACACTTCGGCCGCGCGCCGCGACGCGAGCGCCGCCGCATTCTTCAGCTTCTGTTCGGCGACGAGCTTCGCGCCACCGGCGGTATCGTAGACGGCTTCCACCGTGACGCCGAGATCTTTCAGATACCGCTCGCACTGCGCCAGCGCCTGCGGATGCGAGTAGACCACCTTCACATCGCCGATCGTCGTCCCCGGCAGCGCCTGCAGGCAGTGGACGACGTCGAGCTCCACCTCGCCGGTGATCATGAGCTCGTGCTCGAGCAGCAGGTCGTAGTTGCGATGGATGGTGCCGCCGATCGAGTTCTCGAGCGGGACGACGCCATGCGTCGCGCGCTTCTTGACGACCGCCTCGAACACGTCGTCGAAGCTTTTGCAGGGCACTGTTTCGACCTGCGGTCCACCGTACAGGAGCGAGGCGGCCTCGCTGTAGGCGCCGGGCTCTCCCTGATACGCGAGTCTCAATCGCTCTCCTTTTTCCTCTGCACCGCCGCCGCGGCCGCACGAATCGCGCCGCCGAACAGCATCGCTGCCGACGATACCGTCAGCAGCATCGCGAGCGCCCAGACGGGGGTCCGCGGCATGTAGCCGGCGGCGTTTCCGCCGGCCATCGCAATCAGGCGGAAGATGACGGCCATCAACGTATATCGCATCTCGTCATGCTCCGCGAGCTTTGCGCACACGTAGCCGCCCAGCAGCGCCATGAACGACGAGACGACGAGCCGCATGGCCAGCAGCGGCCATGTGTCGAGCACCAGCGCGTAATCGTCCAGGGTCCGGAGAGCGCCGCCGGCCACCGCATTGGCGAGCATCAGCTCCAGGAACTGCACGAATCCGACGGACACGGCCAGGGCGACGAGGACTCCGACGAGTCCACGCAGCACGCTCACAGCTTCATGACCAGCGCGCCGATGACGTAGCCGGCTGCCGCGACGCCGAAGCCGACGACGAACATGTCGCGGCCGCTCGCCCAGACGCTGCGGCCGGTGAAGATGCTGCGTGCGGCGCCGACCGCGAAGTGCGCGAGCATGCTCACCGTCAGCGACATCCAGATCGCCGGTCCGGCCGGCAGCGTCAGGAAGGGAATGAGGGGAATGACGGCGCCGAAGGCGGTGGCGGTTCCCGTCACCAGACCATCGGCGAGCGGCGTCACCGACGGCGGCTGGATGCCGAGCTCCTCCTGCACTTTCGTCTCGAGCGCGCGCTTCGGGTCCTTCATCATCGCTTCGGCCGATTCGCGCGCGTTGGCCGGCGTCAGCCCTTTGGCTTCGAGGATGAGCGCCAGCTCCTTCTCCTCGAGGTCCGGCATGAGCCGCAGCTCGTCGCGCTCGATCGCGACCTGGCGCGCGGACACTTCCGCTTCGCTCTTCGCCGCCAGGTAGCCGCTCGATCCCATCGACAGCGCATCCGCCAGCGCGCCCGCGATGCCGGTCACGACGACGATGTGCGGTGCGACGGCGGCGCCGATGACGCCCGCGACGAGACCGAAGTTCGCGGTGAGGCCGTCGTTGAATCCGTACACAACGCTGCGCAGGTAGCCACCGACCGCGAGGCCATGCCAGGGTTCGCCCTCGCGGCCGATCGATTCGGAGAGATGCTGCGCGTGCTCGGCGGACTCGGTGGCGATGGCCACCGCGGTGTCGTGCGTCCTCTTGTCGGGCGCGCCGCGCGCCAGGCGCAGGTACGAGCCAACCTCGCGCGACTCCTCCGCGATGATGAGCGGCAGCACGGCGCCGGACCCGAAGAACCGCGCAACCGTGGCCAGGATGCGCGATCGCATCGACGGCGTGTGCGCCGGCACGTCCCCGCCGTGCTCATGGAACAGCGCCTTCCACCGCTCGACATGTTCATCTTCGACCCTGGCGAGGTTGACGAAGATGGCGCGGCGCTGCGCGTTCGACTCGACGCGCGCCAGCGCGCGATAGAGCCACGCGGCATCCATCTCGTCGAGGTAGTACTCGCTCCAGGCGGTTTCGACAGGCACAGCCGCATGCTATCGCGGGCGGCCTCTTTCTTGCGACGTAAGGTCCGCCTGAAGGCGGACACTACAAGTCGTGTAGTGTCCGGCTTCAGCCGGACCTACAACGAGGGGAGATTTTGTATGGCTCTCGAGCAGGTCAGCTCGGTCGTTGACTACGTGACGGTGCCGGGCGTGGAGAAAACGATCGGTCCAGGCAAGCACGCGATGCTCGACTATGGGGTGGCGTTCACATTTTTCTCGCTGGCGGCGAAATTCTGGCACTCGCATCGCCCGGCGGCGACGCTTGCCATCTTTAATGGCGCGATGGTCCTTGGCGTGTCGATGTTCACCGATTACCCGGGTGGGCTGTGGCGCAAGATCAGTTTTCCGATGCACGGCGCGCTCGATGTGATGCAGGCAGCGACCGCGGGACTCGGCCCCGTCGTCATGGGCTTTGCGGGCGATGAAGAGGCGCGTGCGTTCTACGGACAGGCATTGAGCGAAGTCGGCGTGATTGCCGCGACCGACTGGCGCGCGCAGGCGGCCTAATCAGGCGAGCGCCGTCACGACGGAGACGATCACGGAGAGGATCGAGACGGCGATACAAATCAACGCGATGACGACGTGATCCGTGCGCTCAGGTTTCAATGGATCGAGGAACCGGGCGGCCAGGTAGCCACCAGCCAGGCCGCCGACGTGCGCCCAGTTGTTGATGATCCCCTGCAGGAGAAATCCCTGCAGCAGGATCATGAGAATCGAGTTCATGGCATAGCTGCGTGCCATCGAGCTGCCGCCGCGATGCCCGTAGTAGTAGATCGCGCCAAGCAACCCGGTGAGGCACGCGGATGCGCCAATCGTCAGGTTGCGGCCGCTGCCCATCAGCGGGATCGCGGGCATGAATGCGCCCCAGAAGACGCTGAGCGCAAATCCGGCGATGCCGCCAGCCGTATAGATGATGACGAGGCGCGCGGGCCCGTACATCTCCGCGACGGCGGGACCGAGGAAGCTCATCGCGTACATGTTCATGCCGATGTGCAGGAGACCACCGTGCAGCCATGACGCGCTGATGATGGTCCACCAGCGTCCGTAATCGAAGACGAGCTGCGGGCTGGTCCCGCCGAACAGGACGAGCGCAAGGCCGGTCGGGGCCAGCAGGCCGAAGATGCCCCCCTGGTTGATGCCGCCGCGCGAGAAAATCAGCGTGAGCACGTAGATGATGGCGCACGTGCTCATCACGAACGGCACGAACCCCAGGTCGTTTCCCAGCGCGCGCAGCAGCGGCGCAAATCCCCACAGCCCCGGGTTGCGGCGGCCGCAGTTGTAGCACTTGTCGTCGTTGACGCCGACCAGCACGCCGCACGAGGTACAGATCACGGAGCCCGTCCGCTTCCGGCCAAACATTCGGTCGATAATACCTGTATGCGACTGATCGTCGGAATGACGGGCGCGACGGGCGTGATTTACGGCGTCCGGCTGCTGCAGCGGCTGAAGGAAGCCGGCGTCGACACGCATCTGGTCATCAGCAAGTGGGGCGCGCGGACGCTGCTGCACGAAACGCCGTTCACACGCGAGCAGGTCGAGGCGCTGGCGACCGAGGTGTACCAGCCCAACGACATGGGCGCGGCGATCGCAAGCGGTTCCTTTCAGGCGTCAGGGATGATCATTGCGCCATGCAGCGTGAAGACGCTCGGCGCGATCGCGCACGGCTACGGCGACAGCCTCGTGCATCGTGCCGCCGACGTGACGCTGAAGGAGAAGCGCCGGCTGCTGCTCGCGGTCCGCGAGGCGCCCCTCAGCGAGATCCATCTCGAGAACATGCTGAAGCTGGCGCGGATGGGCGCCGTGATTCTGCCGCCGATGCCGGCGTTCTACATGAACCCGCGCACGCTGGATGAAGTGATCGATCACACCGTGCTGCGGATGCTCGATCAGTTCGGCATCGAGGTGCCCGGCGCGCCGCGATGGGACGGCGACATGGGCGTCAACCCTTCAGCTTCTCGCGAGCGATCTTAACCGCGCGCTCCGCATCGTCGACGGCCTGCGCGGCTTCTTCCGCGTGGCTGGCGACGCGCCTGGCATCCTGCCGTGCGGCCTCGGCGGCCGCCGTCAGCTTTTCAAATCGAGACTCGAGCGCGGTCTTCGTCTTGTCCGCCGCCTTCGCGCGCGCGGCGGCGGTCTTCATCTCGGCGCGCGCACGCGCGGCTGTCTTCTTCGCATCGGCAAGCGCCAGTTCGGCCTCGCGCAGTTCCTTGCGCGCTTCCACTTCACGGGCGCGGCGTTCCGCTTCCTGGCGCTTCGCTTCCTCCTTGTCGTCGCTCGTCTTGCGTTTCCTGGGCTGGGGCTTCGGGTGATTGAAGGGGATGACGCGCGGCGGCGTCTGGCGATGGCCCACGCGATCGATCCCGCGCGGCACCAGGGCCGCCAGCGCCTCGAAGCCGGGAGGATCCACATCCGCGGTGAGGCGGCCTGGCTGCGGGGCATCCGGCTGTTCGCCGTACGTCGCCAGCGCCTCCAGCGTCGTCGTGACGCGGCGCATGGTGTCGGGAGAGGCTGGATGCCCGGCATTGCGCAGCACCTCCGCGGCAAGGCCGGTCAGCTCACCGAGCGCCTCGCGCCGTGCTTCGAGCGGCGCGCGCAGGTCCGCCGATCTTCCGCCGAGCTGCGCCATCTGCGCTTGCCGGAACTGCTCACCTGCGGCGAGCAGCCGCTCGAACGGCTTGCGTTGGCGCCAGTAGAGTTGATTGGCCACCCATGCGGAAATTGACGGCTTGCCGAGAGTTTTCACGCGGTCGGCGCGTTCTGCGTCGCCCTCTTTTTTCAGCTTCGCGGTCAGCGTATTTCGAGCTGATGTGAACTCCGATAGGGGGATTTGAAAGAGTTGATCGACCTCGTCACCCGCCTGTTTCGCCACGAGACCTAGTCTGTCACAAGCATTGCTTAGTCTTCCTCAGACGAGGAGATGAGCATGAGCATGCAGCTCGCGCTTTACGACGCCGGCGATCGCCGCGTCGCCACGCAGCCCCGCCGCCGCACGCCGGCGCGCCGGGCCGACGAACCGGTTCTGTGCGCGGCATGCCGCGCACGCGAAGCACGATACGGCTTTCACGACAGCGTCGACGACCCGAATGTCGGTCGTCCCAAGACGCTGTGCTTCGACTGCTTCCGCATGGAGCTGGATCGCCGACGCGCCGCGGCCGAGCAGCTCGCGCGCGGGTGGAACGGCACGCAGGCGGACCTGCCGCTGGCAGGGAAGGTCGAGGAGACCGACCGCCGCCGTCGCCGGGCGCAGATCGCTGCGCGCCACGCGCTTGGGTTGAGGTAAATCCCAAACCCCAAATCCCAAACCCCAACGCTCCTTTTATTGGGATTTGGAATTTGGGATTTGGGATTTGGGGTTTTCTCGGAAAGTCTCGGCGGATCCTGGCGCGGTGAAATCGAATGTGCGGTCGCCGGCGTTGCCGGTGACCGTGTACTGGCCGCGTATCTGCAGGAAGTTCAGGCCATTGGACACCGCGCCTTGCGACATCCGCGTGGTCACCATCGAGACGACATCGAACCGGATGTGCACGTCCAGCAGCCGGCTTCGTCCCGTCACCAGAATCGTTTTTAGCTGTCCCCCCTCGTCGTTCTCTTCCGTAATCGTCACGTCGGCGGCGTAGCCGAGCGGACCGTCCGGTCCGAGGGCCCCGAGGAATCCGCGGATACGTTCGGGATCGGCGGCATCACGAGGCGGGAAGACGCGGCCATAAATCAGCGACAGGTCGCCCTGCTGCGCCTGTCCCCACTGCCACGACACGCCGCGCCAGAACCCCCAGTTGTGATCGTGATACCCGGCGCCGCCGTCGAACGAGATGCGCTGGCCGCCGACATCCAGTTCCCCGCTCAACACTCCTGACATGACCGGAACCACGTACCCGGTGCGCCAGCCGTGCGCGCCGCCGATTTCGATCGGCGGCACCAACCGTCCGGGCGATGCTTCGATCCGAAGACGGCCGCGCGCCGTTCGACCCTTGTCACCTGGCAGATCGAGATCGATCACATAGCTCAGGCCGTCGAGCCGGATGCGGTTGTTGCCCATCGTCAATTCCGGCGCTCGCAATGCGTCGGCATGGCTGATGTTGGCCGGCGCCGTGAAATTCTCCACGTGGCCGCCGCGATCGAGCTGCAGCCGAACGCCCGCGGATCGCGACCCGTCGTGCTGGGTCGGGCCAACCAGGAAAGTCAGGTAGAACCGCGCATCGCGGGCTCGCCCGTTGAAGTAGAGCCACTCGGCCCACGAGTCCTGCCACATCGGCGCGTCGGGCACCTCGTGGAAACGATCGATCTGGCGGAGAACGATGTCGGGACCCGTCTGCGTCCACGCGACATCTTCCGGCGTATCGCGCCAGGTGCCGTTGAACGCGACCTCTGGATCGCCCATCGCCTTCTCGACGCTCGGGATGCCGCCGTGGGCGTCCACGCGAATGGCGCCGCTGTCGCGGAGCAGGTACAACGCCGCCTTGTGCGACGGTCCAGCCGCGCGAACACGGTTGCGCAGCTGATTCGACTGCAGCGTGCCCGACATCACCATGCGCGCGGGCACCGCCGGCTCGAGGGTGATGACGACGTCACCTCCGCCGACGAGATCGGACGAGCGTGCCTGCGTCAGGACGACGTCGGCGACGCCGAGGAGAATCGCCATGACCGCCACGCCGACGCCAAAGCCGGCCGCGAGCACCGCCGAGCGGACCGGATGCGCCGTCAACGACCTGACCGCCAGCCTGCCAATCATGCCGAGGCCGTCTCGTTCTCGATGCGTCCGTCGCGCATCGACAGGACGCGCGTCGAGCGTTCCGCGAGCGCCGGATCGTGCGTGACGATGACCATGGCGGTGCCGTCGGCATTCACGCGATCGAGCAGCGCCGCAATCTGTTCGCCGGTGGCGCGATCGAGCTCACCGGTCGGCTCGTCGGCCAGCAGCAGCCCCGGCCGGTTCGCCAGCGCGCGCGCAATCGCGACGCGCTGCATCTCGCCGCCCGAGAGCTCCGACGGACGATGATCGGCGCGGCTCGCGAGGCCGACGTATTCCAGCAGCTCCTTCGTCCGTCCGCGGCGCTCCGCCTTCGACACATTCGCTTCGGACTGCGGCAGCTCGACGTTCTCGGCCGCGGTCAGCATCGGCAGGAGATAGAACCGCTGAAAGACGAAACCGATGGAACGCAGGCGCAGGAGGCTTCGCTGCCGGTCCGACAGCTTCGTCACATCGTTGCCGGTGAACAACAGCGTTCCCGATGTTGGCGTTTCGACACAGCCGAGCATGTGCAGCAGCGTGGACTTGCCGCACCCCGAAGGCCCGCGAATCGCGATGTGGTCGCCCGGCGCGATGCGCAGCGTCACATCGGCCACCGCGGTCACGGGTCCGGCGGGCATCGGAAACACCCGGCTGATGTGCGTAGCCTCGACGATGTGGCCATTGGCGCCGTTCACGCTTCCACCTTCTCTCTTCTCCGTTCGTGTTCAGTTTCACCGTTCGGTTCCGCGTTCTTCGAACGCGGAACATGAACACAGAGCCGTGAACCGAACCCCGAACATGAACACGAACACAGAAGAGAGAACACGGAAGCGTGAACTGCCGACTTCATCCAACCACCTCGTCCCGGAGAGTTGCCGCGATCGGAAGGCTGGCGACGATGCGAATCGGATAGAGCGCTGCAATCACCGACGTTGCCGCCAGCAGCAGCACGTGGATCTGCAGCGCGCTCGGCTGGTAGACGAAAAAGTGGACTTCGGCCGGGATCCCCGGAATGCGCTTCAGGATTTGATCGAGACCCAGCGCGAGCATGCCGCCGAGCGGCAGCGACAGCAGGCCGCCGCCGCCGACGATCAGCACCGACTCACAGAACACATCGGCGACGACGCGCCAGCGGGAAAAGCCGAGGGCGCGCAGAGCGGCAATCTCGCCGAGGCGCTGGTTGATCGACACCGTCAACAGCACGGTAATCAGCAGCACCGCAAACGCCAGCGTCACCGTCGTCAGCACCGTGGAGATCTGACGGAAGTAGGTGAAGCCTCCGCGCTCGAAGCGGTTGACTTCTTCCGCGTTGCTCAGGACGCGCAGATCGGGAAAGAGCGCCGCGACATCCGCCACCGCCGCATCCGGTCCCGCGGTCTCCTGCGAGGCCACCATGATGATGTCGGCTTCGCCCGACTCGTTGCCGCCGCAGGCGTCGGCGAGCCGATCGAGCGACGTGGCCAGCGTGGTGCCGTTCGGCGTATCGAAGGGGAACTGGGCGATGCCCGCGACCGTGAACTCGACGGGCGGGAGCGCCTGTTCTTCGTCGGCGCACGCGGCCCTCAAGGTGAGGCGCGCGCCAGGCTCGACGTGCAGCTGCCCCGCGGCGTTCTCGTTGATCACGATCTCCGCGCCGGTGCCGATGTCGCGTCCGCGAAGGATCGTCCACGGATGCGTGGCGGTTCCCGCCACGCCTTGAAACGAGGTGTAGAGCCCGCGTGGCGTGTCGTTCGGCACCACGGCGTGCGCGAAGCGCAACGCGATGGCCGACCGGACGGAAGGAAGCTTCGCGATCGCCTGCGTATGCGCGAACGCGTTCTGGATGAGCGGCCCCGAGCCTGGCATCGCATCCGTGGCGGTGACGCGCACATCGAAGCCGGTTCGCTCGAGCAGGCCGCGCATCGAGATGACCAGACCCTGCGAGAGCAGCAGCATGTCGAAGAGCAGCGCGCCCACCGCCGCGACGCCGAGCACGCCAAGCGACGCGCGCGCCGGCTGCCGCACGAGGCTCCGCCAGGCGAATCCCATGGCGTTCATCGGCGGGCGAGCCTGAGCCCGTTGCGCCGCAGCAGCGCCCACGACGCGACGACGGTGGCGGTCACGCCGAGCGGCACCGCGATGGCGACGCAGAGGGCCGCGACCTCGGGCGTGACGCGGACGAAGATCAGCGCGGTGTCATAGCGCCACTGAAAGAAGCGGTTGATGAGGCCTTCCGACACGAGCGAGAGCACGATCCCGAAGATCGATCCGATGGCCGCAATCAGCACGCCCTCGAGAAACAGCTGCACGAGGATGCGGCGGATGGGCAGGCCGATGAGCCGCAGCACGCCGACGGCCGCGCGCCGCTCGTCGACGAGCATGATCGTCAGCGCCAGCAGGAAGACCGTCGACGCGACAATCGTGACGATGGCGATCGCCAGGTGAAAACGGCGGAGAACGATGAAGGGACCGGTGGATTCCGCCGCGCCCGTCGCCGGCTCCGCCTCGGCACCCGGCATGCGCGCCTGCACGTCGCGCGAGAAGGCGAATGCGTCGTTCGGATCAACGAGCGCGACGTTGATCGTCTGCACGTACTCGCTGCCCGCCGGCATGCCCGGGTCGCGCGTCAGGTTCAGCA
>Ga0066699_10000181_pt1 | contig 15364 bp, 14 predicted proteins | sample GraSoiAngelo_148_FD_66455 | JGI IMG/M metagenome (GOLD analysis project Ga0066699, IMG submission 66455) | Grasslands soil microbial communities from the Angelo Coastal Reserve, California, USA - 14_1009_09_20cm | ecosystem: Environmental > Terrestrial > Soil > Grasslands | place: USA... | reverse complement strand
ACGCTGATGAACGTCATCGGCTGCCTCGATCTCCCAAGCGCGGGCACCTACATCCTCGACGGCTATGACGTCTCCGACTTGACCGAGGACCAGCTGGCCTGGGTCCGCAACCGGAAGATCGGCTTTGTCTTTCAGTCGTTCAACCTGATCCCGCGGGTGAGCGCGATCCACAACGTGGAGATGCCGCTGATCTATGCCGGTGATGTGCAGCAGCGCCAGGAACGGGCGCTGGCATCACTCGAGGCGGTCGGTCTGCTTGCGCGTGCCCATCATGTGCCGAGCGAGCTCTCAGGCGGGCAGCAGCAGCGAGTTGCGATCGCCCGGGCGCTGGTCACGGACCCCGCCCTCCTGCTGGCCGACGAGCCGACCGGCAATCTCGACTCCGAGTCGAGCACCGAGATCATGAAGCTTCTGCGCGACCTGAACGAGCAGGGCCGCACCATCGTCCTTATCACGCACGAGCCGGACATCGCTGCCTTTGCGCAACGGGTTGTGCGCTTGCGTGACGGGATCGTCGTCAGCGACGAACGCCGGCCGGATCAAACCCAGGTCACGGGGGTGGCGGGCTTCTCCCCGCGTCTGCAATGAGCATCCTCGAGGGGTTGCGTCTCGCGGTCAGCGGATTGGTCGCCAACCGCTTGCGCTCGGCGTTGACCATGCTCGGCATCCTGATCGGCGTTTCCGCCGTCATCCTGCTGGTCGGCGTCGGCAACGGCTCGTCGATCGCGGTGCAGCAGCAAATCCAATCCCTGGGCTCCAACCTCCTGACCGTCTTTCCCTCCAACGCTCGCGCCGTTGGCGGGGTCGCCCAGGGCTTCGGCACCGGCTCCAGCCTGACGCTCGACGACGTCACGGCAATCACCAACAAGCAGGCGGCGCCCGATGTCGTGACCGCGATCCCGAGCGCGAACGGACGCGCCCAGCTGATCTACCAGAACCAGAACTGGAGCAGCAGCCTAACTGGGACCACGCAGAACTTTCCCTCGGTCAGAAACTATCAGCTGGCGAGCGGCCAGTTCTTCACCGCGGCCGACGTCGACGGCTCGAGCCGCGTGGCGGTGATTGGGCAGACGACCGTCACGAACCTGTTCGGCGCCAATGATCCCATCGGCCAGACGATGAAGGTCAACGGCCAGAGCTTCCGGGTCATCGGCGTCTTTGCGCAAAAGGGCTCCTCCGGCGGCTTCAACAACCAGGATGACATCGTGGTCGTCCCGATCACGTCCGCGTGGAACTACCTCCTGGGCGGGCGGGGTCGCAATGTGCAGCAGATCTACGTCGAGGCCACGAGTGCGAGCGCAACCACCGCGGCCAACACCGAAGTTACCCAGATCCTGCTCGACCGGCATCACATCTCCGACCCGGCGCAGGCCGATTTTCAAATCCTGAGCCAGCAGGATGTCCTGAACAGCGCATCGCAAACCACCGGCGTGCTGACCTTGATGCTGGGGGCGATCGCCGGCATCTCGCTGGTCGTCGGCGGCATCGGAATCATGAACATCATGCTGGTCACCGTCACCGAGCGGACTCGGGAGATCGGCATCCGCAAGGCGATCGGGGCTCGCCGCCAGGACATCCTGCTGCAGTTCCTGATTGAATCGATGTTCCTCTCCGGGGTGGGTGGCGCGCTCGGCATCCTGATTGCCTTCGGGCTGGCTCCGGTCCTTCCATTGCTGGTTTCCGCCTTGCCGAGTCCGATCATCTCGATGCCGTCGGTCTTCATGGCCTTCGGCATTTCGGTCGGCATCGGGTTGTTCTTCGGTCTCTATCCCGCCAATCGGGCGGCACGGCTCCGCCCGATCGAGGCGCTTCGCTACGAATGAATCCCAAGGAGGTCATACATTGATCAAGCTGCCGATCGCTGCACTCGTCATCGTCGTCGCCCTGCTGGGCGGTTTTTACGGTGGTTACAAGATTGGAGGTGGTGGCACGGCGAACGCCGCCGCAGCCAACAACGGCACGGGCAACGCGAACCGCGGTGGCGCGACCGGCTTCGGCGGCCGGCTGGCCGCCGCTTGCCCAAGCCCTGGCGCGTCGCCGTCGGCCGCTGCGTCAGGTGCGGCCGCCCGCCGCGGCGCTACCGGTACGGTCACCAATCTGACCAGTAACTCGCTGACCGTGCATGACGCCCGCTGCAATACCGACGTCAAAGTCACCTTCGACCCGAGCGTGATCGTGCGCAAGACGGTCGTCGGCCAGAGCTCGGATCTGCAAGAGAGTCAGAACGTGACCGTGGTCGGCACTCGCCAGGCTGATGGCACAGTCAAGGCCAACAGCATCACGATCGTTCCGGCGGGCGCGGGCGCCGGCGGTTTCGGTGGCTTTGGAGCTGGGGCAGGCTCAACCGGCGGTTGATTGGACCGACTGACCTGGTTGGTGCTGGCTGCCGTGCTGGTGCTCGGCGGCCTCTACCTCCACCTGCATCAGGTCGCTGACTGGCTGACGTACCTTACGGCTGGGGTGGGTGCCGGCATCGGCCTGGCGCTCACCGGCAGCGTGATCCACGACGCGTTCTCAAGTCCACGTGAGCGGCCTTAAGCCGTGGCTTCGGCGCTCTTCCGCATCGGATCGATCCGGTAGCCGGCTCCGCGGACGGTGACGATCTGAAAGCCGAGCTTGCCGAAGCGGCCTAGCTTTTCGCGGAGCCAGCGAATATGCACGTCGACGGTCTTGCGGTCGCCGAGGTAGCTGTAGCCCCAGACTTGCTCGAGTAGGATCTCGCGGGTGAAAACGCGACCGGGGCGGCGCACCAGGTAGGCCAGCAGCTCCCATTCCTTGGGAGCGAGCTTCAATTCCGTGTCATCGATCATGGCCCGGCGTCCGGCTCGGTCGATCGTTAGGCGACCGAGCCGATCCTCGTCGACCGCGGCGGGTAGCGCCCGTTGCTCGCTGCGGCGCAGGACCGCGGTCATACGGGCGAAGAGCTCCCGTAACGAGAACGGCTTGGTGATGTAATCATCGGCGCCCAACTGCAGCCCGACGACCTTGTCCACCTCGCTGTCTTTAGCGGTCAGCATGATGATCGGGACGTCCCCCTCCTGCCGCAGCACCCGGCAGACCTCGAGGCCGCTCATCTCCGGCAGCATCAGGTCGAGTAGGACCAGGTCGGGTCGAGCTGTTCGCGCGCTCCTCAGCGCCTCGGCGCCGTCCTGCGCGGCCAACACGAGATACCCTTCTTTCTTGATGTTGAAGCTCAGCGTCTCTCGAATCGTTGCATCGTCCTCGACGACAAGGATCCGCTTAGGCAATTAGAAGGATTGTCACGATTGGGATCCTATACCTGAGACCTTTCCAGGACTCTCCTGCCGGGGTTCGAGCGGAAACCGCCTTGAAGGATGTCCTCGTAGCGTTTTGCTAGATTCCGGCGAGGCATGAAATGGCGATTTGGCGGAAGGTCTTCGCCAGGGCACCAACCAGAGTTGGCTGACGAGGTGCTCGACCACCTCGAGGATGGCATTGTCGTACTTGAGGGCGGAGTCGTCAGCTGGCTGAATCCAGCGGCGACGCTGATGTTTCCAGGGGTGGCGGACGCCGCCGGCCGACCTCTCCTTGAGATGGTGCGAGAACATCGCATCAACGCTCTTGCGGCGAAGGCCCTTCAGCGAGGCCAAGAGGAGGCTGCTGAAGTTGGTCTCTCGATCTCCAACCGCACGCTCTATGTCCGGGCTGTGCCTCTAAACGCTGGCGGGCTGCTTTTGTTGTTTCGCGATCTCACACGATTTCGTCACCTGGAGACGGTCCGTCAACAGTTCGTTGCCAATCTTGCCCACGAGATGCGAACGCCCCTTGCCGGTCTTGACCTGGCCGCCCAGACGCTCGCCGATGAGCTGCCCGCCGAGGGCGATGCGCGTCTTTTTCTGAACCGCCTCCTACAGGAATCCCGGCGGCTGCAGTCAACGGTTGCCAATCTCAGCCAGCTTGCGGCCCTCGATGATGAAGGTGTCCCGGTCGATCGCGCTCCCTTCGACGCTCGCGCACTCGTCGAGGAGCTGGTGACGCGAAATCAGCCCCGGGCCACGGCCCAACGACTCGCATTGCGGGCGGACCTCCCAGGCAGCGAAATGCAGGTCTCGGGCGACCGTGCCAAGACCGATCAAGCTCTCCAGAACATCGTCGACAACGCGTTGAAGTTCACAAATGAGGGGGAAGTGGTGATGAGGGGTCGGAGCGAGGGCAATCGGGTTGAGATTGTTGTTTCCGATACAGGTCCGGGAATTCCGGCACGGGACCTGCCGAGAGTCTTCGAGCGTTTCTACAAAGCCGATCGCTCGAGAGGCGCCAAGCCAGGGAGCGGGCTGGGGCTCTCGCTCGCCCGTCACTTGATCGAACTGCAGGGTGGCACCATAATCGCCGAAAGCACGCCGAATATTGGCACCCGGATGCGCATTCGGCTTCCGCGCGGCTCTTTAACCTCGGCTTAACCAGCAGCACATCGACGGATTACACACCGCCCCTACAATCAGCCATAGCTTGAGGTGTTCAGGGTGCGTCCCACGATAGGCGGAGGTCTGGTATGAGGCTAAGCCTCGTACCCGAGGAGCGCCGCTTTTATGCCCTTTTTACCCGGCAGGGTCAGCTGGTCAACGAGGCGCTCGAGCAATTACGCAACGGCCTGCTGGAAGGTCAAACGCGGCATCCCCGGCTGCGCGAGCTCGAACATGAGTGTGATGACGTCACGCACGAGATCTACAACCTGATCAATCACACCTTCGTCACGCCGCTTGAACGCGAGGACATCTACGCGCTCGCGTCGTCGCTGGACGAGGTGGTCGACCTCGCCGAGGAAGTCTCCGACAAGATCGATCTTTACCGCGTGAAGGAGATTTCCAGCCATGCCCGCCGGATGGGCGAGGCGCTGGCCAAGGCGGGAAAGGAGCTGGAGCAGGCGGTCGCCGGCCTCGAGGGGTTTCGCGACCTGGGGCCTCATCGGCTGGCCATCCACAGCCTGGAAAACGAGGGCGACCGGATCACCCGCGAGGCGTTGGCCCAGCTCTTTACCGACGGCGCGACGCCCACCGACCTGGTGAAGTGGAAGGACCTCTACGACCTGCTGGAGGCCACCATGGACCAGTGCGAGCACGTCGCCAACGTGCTCGAGGCGACTTCGATCAAGAATGCCTGAGCAGCTGCTGCTGCTGATCACCATCCTCATCGCGCTCGGCTTCGACTTCACGAACGGCTTTCACGACACCGCCAATGCGATCGCGACCTCGGTGTCAACCCGCGCGCTCTCGCCCCGGATGGCGGTGCTGATCTCGTCCGTCCTGAACCTCGCGGGTGCCATCGTTACGGTCGTCTTCTTTCAAGCGAAAGTGTCCAACACGATCGGCCAGATCGTCGCGTTCAAGGCGGGGCTCGTCGTCATCATCTCGGCGCTGGTCGGGGCGATCACATGGAACCTGATCACCTGGTACCTGGGCCTACCAAGCAGCTCGACTCATGCGCTGGTGGGGGCCCTCAGCGGCGCGGCGATCGCCGCCTCGCACGGGCTGAGCGGCGTGAAGGGCTCCCAGTTCTGGAAGACTGTGCTGTCCCTGGTTGTGTCGCCTCCGGCTGGTTTCCTGATCGCGGCGATCCTGATGACCATCCTGCTCGCCGTCTTCCATCGGTCTCGCCCCGCTCCCTTGAATCGGACCTTTCGCCGCCTGCAGATTTTGACCGGTGCACTGGTTTCGTACTCGCACGGCGCCAATGACGCCCAGAAGACGATGGCCGTCATCACGCTCGCGCTGGTGGCGACCGGCCGTCTCTCGACGTTCAAAGTGCCGATCTGGGTTGTTCTGCTATCGGCGTCGGCGATCGCCTTCGGCACCTACGCCGGCGGCTGGCGCATCATCCGCACGCTCGGCTGGCGCATCTACAAGCTCGATCCGGCAACAGGCATGGCGGCGCAGCTGACCGGAGCGGCGGTGATTCAGTTTGCGACCCAGTTCGGCCTTCCCGTGTCGACCACGCACGTTGTCACGGGATCCGTCATGGGCGCCGGCGCATCCCGCCGCCTCTCCGCTCTGCGGTGGGGGATCGGTGCCAACATCGTCGCCGCCTGGATCGTAACGATTCCCGCCGCCGGCCTGGTCGCCTGGGTGGCGTACGCGATCCTGAACACCGCGGGGCTGCGCGGCTAGCACGTGCGAGCCACACGGACGACGAAGATGCAAAAGGGGTGTCCTGCCGGGTCGGCGTAGACACGCAGCGGCTCCTCGGGATCGTCCGAGCGGTCGCGGAGCAACGTTGCCCCAAGAGAAAGGGCCCGGTCGTGTTGGGCATGGAGCTCCTCGATCGTGGATACCGTCAGGTCCAGATGCAGCTGCTGGGGGATCGGGCCTTCCGGCCATGTGACCTTGAAGAGCTTTGCCACCTGCTGGAAGGCCAGCCGGTTAGCACCGCGGGGGTCACGCAACACGAGCCAGTCATGCCCTCTCGCGTCGGGTTCGCCAGAGGCTGGCGGCTGGTCTCCTGCTCGGTACTCGAAACCGAGCAGCTGCCGGTAGAACTCCGCGAGTGCGCGCGCATCGGTGCAATCCAGGACGGTTTGCAGAAGCTGCGGGACCCCTCGTCCAGACGTCACTGATTCAACTCGTCTGATGGTGCGTCACGCGGAGCGACCAAAGAACATGGAGCGGGTGACGAGACTCGAACTCGCGACTTCAACCTTGGGAAGGTTGCACTCTACCAACTGAGTTACACCCGCTCGGCTAGGCGGATTTTACCCCCCGCAAGTCACGGCACATCGGCCACAGGACCTGGATCAGCTCGGCGATCCGGCCGGCCATCGAGGCCACCAGCGCGCTGTCGAAAACGTCGACGGGGTACGTCTCGTAGAGACGGATCCACCCCTTGTCCCAGGGTTCCAGGTCGAGCCGGCCGCCCAACCGGGCATTGATCATCAACATCTGACGGGAAAGCCCGGCCGCAATGCGCTCGTTCAACGCCGGCGGACCCTCGAGATGCAGGCCGAGCTCGAGTCGGCCGGTCTTCGCATGCCACCAGGCTTCGATATGCAACCGCGGATCGTCATACCACCACTGCGCCTGGCTCGAGCGCGCCCGATGGTTGACGTCGCGAAGCGCCAGGGGCAAGATCGCCTTGACCTTTCCGGGCAGCGCCCGGAAGAAGGGCGCGGTTCGGATGAACCGATCAGTTCGGCGTGAGCGCGTCGCCAGAAGAGCCTTGACCAACGGCCGTCTTCACCAACGCGCTGTAGCGATCGGCGAGCTCGCGCGCCTGCTTTGAGTCTTCCATGCTGACGATGATGTGATACCGAGGCATATCCGGGTCCGGTAACACGAGCACCCAGCCACCGTCGACGAAGACTTTGATCCCGTCGGCGAGGTCGACCGGCGCGTCACGGTGCATCTCGACCATCGTGCGCATCACCCGTCCCTTCGCGTCCCAGGGAACCGTTTGCAGCCGGTGCTCGTAGGCTGCCCGCGGGATCTCCTCGCGGACCTGGGAAACTGTCCGGCCGTCTTTGGCCAGCAGTTCGAGCAGCTTGATCAAGGTGAAGATCGCATCGAATCCGACGAGGAAGTCGGGAAATGCGTAGCCGCCGTTGGCATCGGATGCCAGCCGCGCCTGATGCTGCTGGCCGGCACGCAGCAACGCCGGTGGCTCGGCCTTGCCCGGCACGAAGTGGGAGCCGGGGAGCTGCCGAACCAGCGCGGCGATGGTTTGCGGAACGGTCGCCGGCGCGACCAGCACGCCCGGCTTTGCCTTCAGGGCGAGGAGCGCGAGCACGCCGAGGGCCTCGTGATGATCGAGCAACTCACCCTTCTCGTCGATCAAGAAGATTCGTTCTGAGCCGTAGTCGATGTAGGCACCCAGGTTGCAGCCGAGCGTCCGCGTGATCAGGGCGGATTGGCGCCGGGCTTCGTCGAAGGCTTCATTGGTCTTCGATTGATAGGTCTCGTCGAAGCCGGCGTTGAGTGGGATCGCCTCGATGTTCAGCTCCTTGAAGAGCCGCGGCAGCACCAGCGACCCGCTGCCATGGTCGAAGTCGACCAGCACCTTCTGATGCGCCTGCCGAATGGCTTCGACATCGACCTGGCCGACCAGGCCATCGATGTAGGAGTCGATCGTGTCCTGCGGATAGCTGATGTCGCCCATCTCGTAGAAGTGGACGCGCCGGATGTCCTCGCGGAAGAAGATGTTTTCCAGCTTCCGCTCCGCTCGCTTGTCGAGGACGATGCCGTTGCCGTCGAACATCCGGATATCGGCCGAGCGGCTGTCGAGCGGCGACATCTGCACGTGCACCGATCCGGCGACGTGGTGTTCCCGTGTATAGAACTGCACCACCGGAATCGGCAACTCGCTGAGGTCGATGATCTCGGCGCCCGACGACATCATGCCCGAAACCATCGCCCGCTTGATCATCCGCGATGGCCGCTGCCCATCGCGGGCCGCCCCGATCGCCGCCCCCTTGGGAAAGAGCGCCCCAAACGACGCGCCGAGGCGCGCGCAGTATTCAGGGGTCAGCTCGATATTGACCAGTCCGACGAGCCCATAAGACGAGAACAACCCGCGCTTATAGTGCCCTGCCCAGATGATGCTCTCGTGCACGGTCGATCCGGGCTCGATCTCCTTATCGGGCCAGATCTTGACCCCCGCATCGATTGTGGTGCCCTCGCCGACGACCACGTCGTCGCCGATCACCGCGCCTTCTTCGAGCAGGCAATTGTTCTTGATCGTGCAGTGCCGGCAGACGATCGCCTGCCGCAGCCGGGAGTTCTCACCCAGGTACGAATAGGTCCAGATCACCGAGTTGCTGACCTTCGTGTTCTCGTCCACGACGGAAAAGTTGCCGATGCAGACCGGCCCGTTGATGAACACGCCTGCCTTGAGCTTGCAATCGTTGCCGATGTAAGCGGAGCCTTCGATCCGAACGCCCAGTCCGACTTCGACGTTCTCTCCCATCCAGACGTTGCCGTGACGGCGCTCGCCCGCGATCTCGACGTCGACCCGGCCTTCGAGCGCATCCCAGTTCGCCTGGTAATAGGTCTGGATATTTCCGATGTCACACCAGTAGCCGGACGCAAGGTACCCATACAGCGGCATCGCGTTGGTGAGCATCTTGGGAAAGACATCGCCGCTCCAGTCGACGACCGTGGCCGGCGGCAGGAGGTCGAGCACGGTAGGCTCGATGACGTAGATCCCGGTATTGACCTGGTCGGAAAAGACCTCGCCCCAGGACGGCTTTTCCAGGAAGCGATTGATCGTCCCATCCTGGTTCGTGATGACGACGCCGTACTCGAGAGGATTGGCGACCGACGTCAGGACGATCGTCGCGGCGGCGCCCTTCTCCCGATGGTAGGCCATGACGCGGGTGAGGTCGATGTCGGTGAGCGCATCGCCGCTGATCACGATGAACGGCTCGTCCAGGTATTCCTGCGCGTTCTTCACACTGCCCGCCGTCCCCAACGGCGCATCTTCGACGACGTAGGTGATGTCAACGCCGAAGTCCGAGCCATCGCCGAAGTAGTCGCGGATCGCCGAGCCGAGGTACTGCAGGGTCACGATCACATCGCTGACGCCGTGCTGGCGCAGCAGCCGGAGGATATGCTCCATCACCGGCTTGCCCACCACCGGAACCAGCGGCTTGGGAATCCCGCTCGTCAAGGGGCGCAGCCTGGATCCCTCGCCGCCAGCCATCACCACCGCTTTCATGCTGGCTGTCCGACCTTTTTCTGGATCCGGTCGCGGAGGAAGGCCGCGGAATCCTCCGGCTTGACGACGTTGATCCACATCCCCGTTCCCAATTCGAAGCCGGCGGCGGTGCTGAGCTTGGGGATCAGCTCCAAATGCCAGTGATAATCGCGATCGACGCTGGCTTTCAGGGGCGCGCTATGGATGTAATAGTTGAAAGGCGGGTCGTTCAAGCCTTCGTGCAGCGCGGTGAGCGTCAGTTGCAGTGCCTCCGCGAAGGCCGCTTTCTCGCTCGACAGATCGAGTTCGCCAAAGGAGGCGCGATGGCGCCGGGGCATGATCCAGGTCTCAAACGGCGTTCGGGCCGCAAACGGTGCGAAGACGACGAAGGCGTCATTCTCGAAAACGATCCGCGATCCAGCCGCCCGCTCGTCCTCCATCGTCCGGCAGAAGGCGCAGCCCGCCTGGGCATCGAGAAAGCGCCGAGCACCGCCGAGCTCGTCATTGAAGGTCGGCGGCACCAGGTTGATGGCATAGAGCTGGGAGTGCGGGTGCTCGAGCGAGGCGCCCGCCGGCCGGCCGTGGTTATACAGAATCAGTACATGTTCTAACGCCGGATTCTGCGCATGGTGGCGGTAGCGGTCAACATACGATTGAACGATCTCCTCGACCTGCCGGCGCGGCAACAACGGGGTCGGCGCGCGATGGTCAGGGCTCGAGATCAGCACCTCGCAGGCGCCGATCGCATCTCGCTGCGAGAACCGACCCTCCCGGCGCTCCTGGCCGTCCGCTTCGAGGCGAAACGCGGCATAAAGATTTGGCACGACCCTGATCCACCAACCTTCGCCGTTGGCGGGACTGCCGGGGGCGCGATAGGCGAGCACCTCGGGCGGCGTCATCGACTCGTGCCCGGGACAGAAGGGGCAGACGTCGCGGGCCGCGACCGCTTCCTTGGCTGCCTGGGTGAATGAATCGGGCCGCCTGGCACGTTCGGTCGCGACGGCCACCCATCGGCCGGTGATCAGATCTTGGCGAAGCTGGGGCAGGGCAAAACTCCTGGGGAAATACGCGAAAAGTGAGGTTTCATTATGCCGTAAGGTTTGCAGGCGGTGATTCCTTGCAACACCTTCGGTATTGTTGCTGCCGACCCCGCTGACGGCGAATAGCCGCTATGCGATACGCTGCCCGCCCTTAAACACGGTCCACACCCGCCAGAGCGCTCGCGGGTCGCTGAGCGGATCGCCGTGTACCAGCACGAGGTCAGCGGGATCCCCCGGCTGCAGCCGGCCCGCGTGCTCCACGTCCAGCAGTTCGCCGGCGCGCCACGTCACGGCGGCCAGCGCCTCGTGAGGCGGGAGGCCTGCCTCGACCAGCTGCTCCACCTCCCATGCCAGATGTCCGGCCCGTACAGAACCTCCGCCAAAATCGGACCCGGCCGCGATCCGTACTCCAGCGCGGTAGGCGGCCCTGATGGCGGCGAAGGCGCCCTCCCGCCGAGCCGCCAGTTTGCGCTTTCCCTCCTCGCCGGCGAACCGCTCGATCCGCGTCGTCCGGGCAAACGTGGCCCAGCTCGCAAGTACGGACAGCGTCGACACGAGGGCGACGTTGTTCGCGTGCATCGTCGCCGCAATCTCATCGTCGAGTTCCATCCCGTGCTCGATTGAATCGACGCCGGCTTCCGCGCCAACGCGCGCGCCGTCGAGGATCGTGGCGTGTGCCGTGATTCGTCGGCCTCGTCGGTGCACGGCGTCAACCGCCAGGCGGACGTCGTCGACCGTAAACGGACAGCGATCGGACCGGTCGGGAGGGTCGAGCATGATTTTGACGAAATCGGCACCGGCATCGAGCTGCACCAGCGCCGCATCGCGCAGGCCATCGCCGTCCGCGACCGCGATCGTCATCGGCAGGTAGCCCTCCTTGGCAATCCAGGTGCCCGCCACCCGGATGTAGGGCGAGTTCTGCTGCTGGCTCATGTCCGACCGAACGGCCAGGCTGATGGCACGACCGTCCGGGCCGGCCGGCGACCCGACATCACGCGCCCAGAGGATGCCAGCTTCTACCAGTCGCGCCGCATTGCGCCGGGCAACGTCGCGCAATCGTTCAGGCGGATCCGATCCTCGCTCGATCCAATGGCTACCGCCGGGCATCGTCAGGTGGCTGTGCGCATCGACCAGCGCGGGAACGATGGTGGCGCCTCCGGCGTCGAGAACCTCGGCGTCGCCCGCATCTGATTCACCGTGCGGTCGCAACCACGCAATGCGGCCGTCTTCAATCATCAGGTCGACGCCCACCTCGAGTGCCGGCGAGCGCCCATCCGCAAGGCAGGCTTCCTGGATCAGCAGTCGATGGCTCATGCGCCGACCGGGGCGGGCTGTTCCTTGAGAGCAACCACCGGCCCCAGCAGTAACCATAGGGCGGCGAAAACCGAGATCAGGCTGCCCACCACGATCGTCTGCACGACGCCGATCGCCGTGCCCAGAATGCCGCCAACGAACGCCCCGAACGGAATCGTCCCCCACACGATGGTTCGCATGGTCGCGTTCATTCGACCCTGGACCCGATCGGGCGTAATCGCCTGCCGCAAGCTGACCTGGTTGATGTTGTAGATGGGCACCGTCAGGTTGTTCAGGAAACCGAGCACCGCGAGAACTACCACCGGTGCACCAAGCAGCGCCAGTGGGGTCGCCAGTGTGATCAAGCCGCCGAGGAGAATCGCCAGTGCCAGCGTCAAACCGAGGCCGAGGCTGCGCGCGGCCCAGGATGCGAGAAAGGCGCCCACCAGCCAGCCTCCGCTGCTGATCCCGAACACGATCCCGACGACGGCCGCCGAAAGATGCAGGTCGCGGTAGGCAAAGATCAGGAAAACCGCGCCGAAGACCATGTTCGATCCCAGGTTCGTAGTCGCCGTACAGCCGGCGATCCGCCAGAGATACGGATTCTTGAACACCACCTCGATGCCTTCGCGCATCTCGGCGAAGAACCCGGATCGTCCGGAGGCCGTGCCGGGATTTGGATTCGGCTCAGGCTTCCGGATCACGGCCAGCGCCAGCGCCGAGGCCAGGAACGAGATCGCATCGACGGCCACGGCGCGAGCGCCCCCAATCAACTGGATCAAGAAGCCCGCGACCGCAGGACCGGCGATCTGCGACCCGGAACGGGTCACCTCGAGCTTGGTATTGCCCTCGATCAGGTTGGTGCGTTCGACCAACGCGGGCAAATAGGACTGGTATGACACGTCGAAGAACACGTTGAAGATCCCGGTGAGCAGAGCCACGACATAAAGCTGGCCCAGCGTAAGCGCGTTGAGCGTAAAGGCGATCGGGATGGAGCCTAGTGCCAGGAGCCGGCCGATATCGCAGGCAATCATGATCGGCCGGCGCTTGATGCGGTCCGCATAGACGCCCGCCACGAGGCCGAGCGTCGGAAACGCGAGGAACTCGAGCGCCGACAGGATGCCTACCTGAAACGGCCCGGCGTGCAGTACCAGGATGGCGACCGTGGGGACGGCCAGCAACGTAACCTGCGACCCAAATTCGCTGACGGTCTCGCCGGCCCAGAGCTTGAGGAAATCCGGGTGGCGCCACAGCCTGCCTCGCAGCACCGCGCGATTCTATCCGGACCTAAACTGGCGGGGCAGCGATGTCCCAGACCTCTGGCTCGGTTCGGAATCTCGTCATCGGGATGCTGCTGGTCGCCGTCCCGTTTGCGATCGCATACCTGCTCACGCGGGCTAACTCGAATTCAGAGATCCTGCTGGTCGTCGCTGTCTTCTGTGTCGGGCTTGCCCTGGCGTTTGCGATGGCCTCGGGCTTGCAGCAGGTCGGCGGTCTCGCCATTCGGCTTTCTGGCAGATCCAGCCGCGACATCATGATCGTCGGTCTGGCCACGCTCAGCGTGCTGACCCCGTGGACGATTCAGATCGCGGTTGGCAACCTACCGCGCGTGTTCGGCTGGACGAATCCCCTGGCGTGGGTGGTCGCGGTCAGCCTGGTAGTAACCGTGATGGTGACCGCTCGTCCGTACCACGGCCGGGCGCTGCTGGCGGCCGGATTGGCCCTCGCCGCCTGGACTGGTTGGGCAACCTGGTTGCTGACAACCCCGAGTTTCCGTACCCTTCACTTTCATTTTGCGCCGGTTGACCTCATATCGACCGGCTGGTACGCCGGCGTCATCGGCTTCATTGTCGCCGTCGATGGCTTCGCCGCGCGCGAGGCACGAGAGCCGGGAGCGCCTCAAGCAAAGAACGTCTGGCCGTTGGCTCTGGTACCGGGGATGGGACTGCTCCGCCTCGGCTTCGCTGGCCGTGGCCGGATCTGGCTCGCCGCGGCGCTCCTCGCGCTGGCCTTTATAGGCGTATCAGCGGTAAACGACAGCGAGTTCACGTATTGGGCTCACTACAATACGACGCCGCCCGATCGGGGCCGGCTGGACGTCGTCATCGGGGCGGCCGCTCTGGCCCTCGTTTACCTGGGAAGCTGGATCGATACCTGGCGCAGCCTGCGGCGCATGCACGCCATGAGCGGCTGGCTGGCCCGGGTTACCGCGCCCTCGCGCGGCAGAAGCGGATAGCTGGTTCCAAGCATTTCCGCGTCAGGCGTAGTGACAGGCCGCCCACTGCCCTGAGGCCACCTCGCGTAGCGGCGGCTCGACCTCGGCACAGTAATCGGTTGCGATCGGGCAGCGCGTGCGGAAATGACAGCCCGACGGCGGGTTCGTAGGGCTGGGAATTTCTCCCTTCAAGACCTGCTGCTCGCGCTTGAGGGTCGGATCGGGAACCGGGACCACGGAAATCAGGGCCTTCGTGTATGGATGCCGGGGACTCCGCAGCAGCTGCTCGCTGGGAGCGAGCTCAACAATTTTGCCCAAGTACATGACGGCGATCCGATCGCTGACCTGCTCCACGACGGCCATGTTGTGAGCGACAAAGAGATAGGTCAGATTGAAGTCGTTCTGCAAGTCCTCGAGCAAGTTGAGGATCTGCGATTGGATCGAAACGTCGAGCGCCGACACCGGCTCGTCGGCGATGATCAGCTTTGGCCGAAGCGCCAGGGCGCGGGCGATACCGATGCGCTGCCGCTGCCCCCCACTGAATTCGTGAGGGAACCGGCCCCGATACTGCCCGCGCAAGCCGACGACTTCGAGCAGCTCACTGACGATGCGCTCACGTTCGTGGGCCGAACCGATGCCGTGGACGAGCAGTCCTTCGCCCACGATCTCCCCGACTGACATCCGCGGATTGAGAGACCCGTAGGGGTCCTGAAAGATGATCTGCACCTCCCGCCGAATTTCATGCAGCTCCTTCTTGCCAGCCTTGAAAATGCTGCGGCCTTCGAGCAGGGCGTCACCCGAGGTCGGCGGGATGAGCCTGAGGATGGTGCGTGCGACCGTGGATTTGCCCGAGCCGGATTCACCGATCAGTCCAAGCGTTTCACCTTGCTTGATGTCAAAACTCACGCCATCCACCGCTTTGACATTGGCGACCGTAGTCTGGAGCAGTCCCCCTTTAATTGGGAAGTACTTCACGAGGTCCTTCACGTCCAGCAGCGGATGGCCGTTTGGCTGCGCGGCTTCGGGCTTCTGCCGACTCCCCAGCTTGATCATCCGTATTGCCAGCAGGCGACCAGGTGCTCGGGGCCGACGGCCTTCAGGGCCGGCACGTCGGTGTCGCTGAGCGGGGCCTTGACCGGACAGCGCGGTCGGAAGGCGCAACCGGGCGGCAGGG
>Ga0066699_10000179_pt1 | contig 15425 bp, 16 predicted proteins | sample GraSoiAngelo_148_FD_66455 | JGI IMG/M metagenome (GOLD analysis project Ga0066699, IMG submission 66455) | Grasslands soil microbial communities from the Angelo Coastal Reserve, California, USA - 14_1009_09_20cm | ecosystem: Environmental > Terrestrial > Soil > Grasslands | place: USA... | reverse complement strand
CTCGCGAAAACGAACCCCGGAAAGCTCAACTACGGCTCGGGCGGCGGCGGCACGCCTCCGCATCTCGCGACCGAACTCTTCAAGACCCTGGCCAGGGTCAACCTCGTGCACGTTCCCTACAAGACGGTCGCCGCAGCGATCACCGATCTCATCGCCGGGCAGCTGCAAGTGATGTTCACCGTCGGCCCGGCCGGCCTGCCCCAGATACGCGCAGGCAGGATCCGCGGGCTCGCGGTATCGACCGCGAAGCGCTCGGCCTTCGCGCCCGAGCTTCCCACCGTCGCCGAGGCGGGCCTCGCGGGCTTCGACGTGTTCGGCTGGAACGGGCTGCTGGCTCCCGCAGGAACGCCGGGGTCCGTGATCGCGAAGCTGCACGGCGAAATCACCAGGGCGCTGCGGCTCGCCGAAGTCCGGGAGCGCGTTGCGAGCTTCGGCTTCGAGCCGGTCGGCAACACGCCCGAGGAGTTCGGCGAGTTCATCAAAGCCGACATCGCGCAGTGGGCGAAATTGGCGAAGGAAAGCGGAGCGCGCGTCGATTGACCGGTCGAGCTCGGTCGGCCCTATTGCGGAATGCGAGGAGCGTGTGGCGAACCACATCGTTTGCATCACCTTCGATTTCGACGCGATGTCCGGCTGGATCGCACGCGGCATGACCACGCCTACGCCGATATCGCGCGGCGAGTTCGGCGTGATCGGCGCCGCGCGCATCCTGGCGCTGCTCAAGAAGCACGGCATTCCCTCCACCTGGTTCATTCCCGGGCACACCCTGGAAACCTATCCGGAGGCCTGCCGGCGCGTCGTGGAAGGGGGTCACGAGATCGGCCACCACGGCTGGACGCACGTGCCGCCTGCGAGCTTCTCGCGCGAGCAGGAGGAAGCGGAACTGGCGCGCGCGAACGAGCAGATCAGGAAGCTCACCGGCCGCCACGCCCGCGGCTACCGCTCGCCGTCGTGGGACCTGAGCCCGCATTCGATGGAGCTCCTTCTCGAGCACGGGTTCTATTACGAAAGCAGCATGATGGGGAACGACTATAGCCCGTACCGCGTTCGGCTCGGCGACCGGATCGAGCTGCAAAAACCCGCGGTGTTCGGCAAGGAATCGCGTCTGATCGAGATGCCGATCAGCTGGTCGCTCGACGACTACCCGCACTTCGAGTTCGTGCGCACTCAGAGCACCGTGCTGCAGGGACTCAAGAACGCGGGCAGCGTGCTCGCCAATTGGATCGACGATTTCCTCTACATGAAGCGCGAGACGGACTGGGGGGTCATCACCTACACCTTCCACCCCTTCGTCATCGGCCGCGGCCATCGCATGCTGGCCCTGGAGCAGCTCATCGAGCGGCTCGCCGCCGAAGGCGCGGAGTTCATGCGGATGGACACGGCGGCGGAACTGTTCGACAAGCGCGCGCCTTTTAAGAGCTGAGAATTCACCCTCGACGATGAGCGAGACGCAGAATTGGCAGGTCCGCAAGCCGGCGGCGCGCTCGCGGCGCGGCATCGTCGCCTCGCAGCACCGACTCGCCGCCGAAGTCGGCGCCGAGATGCTCGCCGCGGGAGGCAACGCGGTCGATGCCGCGGTCGCCGCCGGCTTCGCGCTCGCCGCGATCGAGCCGTGGAACAGCGGCCTCGGCGGAGTCGGCTATATGCTCGTCTACCTCGCGAAGGAGGACCGCGTCCACGTCGTCGATTTCGGTCCGCTGTCCCCGCGCTCGCTAGCCCCCGCCGATTTCCCCCTGAGCGGAGGACTTGCCGGCGACCTTTTCGCCTGGCCTGCGGTTGTGGAAGACCGCAACGTGCATGGGCCGCTGTCTTTTGCTCTGCCCGGCGAGGTCGAAGGCCTGGGATTTGCGCTCGAGCGCTTCGGCACGCTGACGCTCGCGACGGTCCTGCAGCCGGCGATCGATCTGGCTGAACAGGGGCTCGCGGTCGATTGGTATCTGACGCTCAAGGTCGCGACCCTGGCGAGCGAACTGGCGCGCTATGGCGCGACCCGCGACATCTGGCTCCCGGCGGGAATGCCGCCCGTTACGCAGCCGGACGCGCCGCTCCGCCGGCTCAAGATCGCAGGACTCGCCGAGACCTTGAGACGGCTGGCGCGCGCCGGGCGCCGCGACTTCTACGAAGGCGAGATCGCCGCCGCCATCGCCAAAGACATTCATGCCATGGGCGGCGTGCTCGGGCCGGAGGATCTCAAGCAATACCGGGCACGCATCGCCGCGCCGATGGAATGCGACTACCGCGGCGCTACGATGGCGCTTGCGCCGCAGCTCACCGCGGGCCCCAGCATGGCTTGGGCGCTCGGCCGGCTCGCCCACCGTAGGTTCGAGCGGGGCGGGCCGCACTCCGACGCCTTCGTGGCGTACGCCGAAGTGCTGCGCGAAGCCTATGCGCAGCGATTGCAGACCATGGGAGAGTCTCAGGCGCGCGCCCCGTCGAGCACGACTCACCTCAACGCAATCGACCGCGACGGCAACATGGTGGCGCTGACGCAGACGCTGCTCTCCGTGTTCGGCAGCAAGGTCGTCTTGCCCGCCACCGGCATCCTGATGAACAACGGCGTCATGTGGTTCGATCCGCGTCCCGGCGCGCCGAACTCGCTCGGGCCCGCCAAACGGCCGCTCACCAACATGTGTCCCGTGATCGCCCGCCGCGGGGGAAAACCGTGGTTCGCGATCGGCGCCTCCGGCGGCCGCAAGATCTTTCCCGCGGTGCTGCAGATTGTTTCGTTTCTCATCGACCACGGAATGAGCCTCGAGGACGCGTTTCATCAGCCGCGCATCGACGCAAGCGGCGGCGAGCACGTCGGTGTCGATCCGCGGCTGACGCAGGAAGTGAAAAGCGCGCTCGGCGAAAAATTCCCCGTGCATCCGGCGGAACTGGCGGTCTACCCGGCGAACTTCGCCTGTCCGAGCGCGGTGCTGGACAGGCTTGGCACCGGCGAGCGTATCGGAATGAGCGACGTGATGTCGCCGTGGTCGGGTGCCGCCGCCGAGAAGGAACGATGATCCGCGCGGGGATCGTCGGGCTCGGCAGATGGGGACAAAACCTCGTCGCGAGCGTGCAGGGCAAGAGCGACGCGATCCGTTTCGTCGCCGGCGCGACGCGCACTCCGGAAAAGGCCCAAGGCTTCGCCGACAAGCACGGCTTTCCGCTCCATGACCGCTACGAAAAATTGCTGGCCGACCCCGCGATCGACGCGGTGGTGCTCGCCACGCCGCACAGTCTTCACGCCGAGCAGATTATCGCCGCCGCAAAGGCGCACAAGCACGTGTTCGCCGAGAAGCCGTTCGCCCTCGCTTTACGGGACGCAAGAGCCGCGGTACGCGCCTGCGCCGAAAGCAAAGTGACGCTCGCGATCGGCTACAACTGGCGCTTTCAGCCCGCGCTCAGGGAAATCAAGAGCATGCTCGGCGACGGGCGGCTCGGGAAATTCCTGCACGTGGAGGGCAATTTCTGCGGTCCGAGCGTGTACCGCTTCGAGCGCGAACACTGGCGTCAGAGCCGCGAGGAAGGACCCGCGGGCGGCATGACCGGGCGCGGCGTGCACCTCGTCGATGCTATGCTCTTCCTCTCGGGGAGAATCGAGTCGGTGTATGCGCAGAGCTCTCGCGCCGTCCGGGATTTCGGACTCGATGACACGACCTCGATGCTGTTCCGCTTCGAAAGCGGCGCGACCGGCTATCTCGGCACCGTGATCGCCACGGCGGAGACCCGGCGCCTGCAAGTCTTCGGCGCGAACGGCTGGGCAGAGACCGGCGACGTCGAGCACCTGAACACCTGGCGGCTCGAAGTCTGCACCATCGACCGGGAGAATCCGCATCTGCACCGCAGGCCGCAGATCATGACCTTTCCCGAAACCAGCACCGAGCACGCCGAGCTCGAGCATTTCGCGCAAGCCGCGATGGCCGGACGGCCTCTCGCGGTCGCGGACGGCGGCGAAGTGCACGGGGTTGCGGTGCTCGAGGCGATTCTTGAATCGGCCCGGGACGGATCGCGGGTCCGCGTCGCTTGAAAACTGAGAGAATAGCCACGACTACCCGGGAGGAATCGCGCATGCGAAATCTTGTCACCTTGCTTGCGGGCGCGACGCTCGCGATGTGGGCCGCGGCCTGTTGGCCTCAAGCCGGCAGCCCGAACTTTCCCGCGAGACCGGTTCGAATGGTGGTGGCTTTCACGCCCGGAGGCGGAACCGACATCATCGCGCGGATCGTCGCGCAGAAACTCGGCGAGCGCTGGGGCCAGCCGGTGGTGGTGGAAAACCGCGCCGGCGCCTCTGGCAATATCGGGACCGACCTGGTGGCGAGGAGCGCACCCGACGGCTATACGATGTTGATGGCGTTTTCCTCCCACGCGAGCAATCCCGCGCTCTACGGGAAGCTGCCGTTCGACATCAACAAGGACTTCAGTTCCATCACCATGGTTGGAACCGCACCGATGGTGGTGATCGCGAGCCCCGCGTTCCCCGCGAAGACGCTAGCCGGGCTGATCGAATACGCCCGCGCGCGTCCCGGCGCGGTGAAGTTCGGGTCCTCGGGAATCGGGACCCCCGTGCACCTCGCCGGCGAGCTGATGATGCAGCTCACCGGAATCAAAATGGTCCACGTGCCCTACAAGGGCATCGCACCGGCGATGACCGCCATTCTCGCCGGGGAGATCGAGATCACCTACGTGGCGGTGCTGACCGGCCTGCAGCATTTCAAGGCGGGCAAGTTGAGTCCCCTCGCGGTGGCCGGCCGCAGCCGCTATCCGGCGCTGCCCGACGTGCCAACGGCCGCGGAGGCAGGCCTCGCAGGCTACGAAATCGATTTCTGGTACGCGCTGCTCGGGCCGGCCGGCATGCCGGCACCGCTGGTCGCGCGCATCCAGCGCGATGCCGCGGCCATCCTCACGACGCCGGAAATGAAGGAGAGCCTGCTCGCCCAGGGCTGCGTCGCGGCGGGCGGCGGGCCCGAGGAGCTTTCCGCGCGGATCAAGAGCGACTACGAGCTCTGGGCGAAAGTGATCCGGATCGCCGGCGTGAAACTGGAGTGATCCCTTCGCCCGCGCGCGCGAAGAGCTCCGCGTAGGCCGCGCGGCGTTCATCGGGCGAGCGCCCGAGCGAACAGTAATGCGGGTGCGGCGTGAGCAGAGCGTCGTCCTCCCCGAGCGCGTTGGCGCGGTAGCTCGACCAGGGATACTCTCCCGGACGGGCGGCGAGTCCCGCGCGCACCGGGTTCTCCTCGATGTAGCGCATGCACGCGAGGAGATGCGCTCGCGCGCGTACAGGCGAGGCGTCGTAGAGCTCCTCCCACACCGAGTCCTCGTGGCCATACGCCGTCGCGAGGTGGCGCGCATAGCACGCGGCGATCGCCGGCATCAGGCGCGCTGCGCCCGCAGCGCGCGCCGGTGTGAAAAGCAGGTGCACGTGGTTTCCCATCAGCGCGTAGGCGTGGACGGCGCATTGCTCGCGCTCGGCGCATGCGCGCAGTGCCCGTAAATACACGGCGCGGTCTCCCGCACAGGAAAAACAGGCCCGGCGCCCGCGACCGCGCCGCACGACGTGCAGCGTGCTGCGGGGTTCTTCGGGGCAGGCGAGGCGCGGCATGGCAAACCGAGCAACGCGGCCGGTCTAGGCGCCGTTGACCCGCCCGCGCGGGGCCGGTGAAGCGAAAACTACAGGACGGGTATGCGCACGTGCGCGAGCGCCGAGCGTCCGCTGCGCACTTCCTTCAGGCAACGCTGGATCGCCGCCGGCACGGCTTCGGGATCGTCCACCCTCTCGCCGTAGCCGCCCGCCGCTTCGCAGATCTTGGTGAACTCGATGTCGGGCGCGAGGAGCGCATTGAACTCGTTGGTCGCCTTGGCCTCGCCTTCCGGATACACGCGCAGCGTCGCTTCTTTCACCGCCGACCAGCCCGAGTTGTCGAAGAGAACCGTGAAGATCGGCAGCTTGTATTGCTTGGAGACGGCGTATACGGAGGAGGGATTGCCGAAATAGAAGCCCCCGTCGCCGACCATCTGCACCACGGTCGCGTCCGGCTTTGCGAGCTTGATGCCTAGAGCTGTCCCCGACGAGCTGCCGAGGCCCCCGCCCGCGAAACCGATCGACGAGCCTGGCCGGGTGCGCATGATCTGGCTGTTGACGACCGGGCCGTTGCGTATGCCTTCGTTGACGACGATCGCGTCATCGCCGATCGCTTTGGAAATTTCGGAGCAGAGGTAATGCGGGTTGATCGCGCCACGTCCGCCCTTCTCCGCAGCCTGCCCGGCGAGATTCGCGCGCCGCTCCTCGCTTTCGCGCTTCATCGCGTCCAGCCTCTTCGCCGCGCCCAGGCGGAACGCGGGCGTCGCTTTCGCCTTCAGCGCCTCGAGCAGTTGTCTCAGGATCAAAACGCTGTCGCCCTGGAGGCGCGCGTTCGAGGCGAAGCCCCAGATCGGGAAGCATTCCTTCACCACGTCCACGTCGATGTGCGCCCACCAGGTCTGCGGATTTTCTTTCGTGTGCTTCGGAATCCACGGCACGTCCACGTCGACGAGCAGCCCGACGTCGGCCTCGGCGATGGCGGGTATCATTCCGGCAAAGCACGGCGAGGCGCGCGAGATGTTGAGATAGAGAGGGCCCGCCTCGAACACGCGGATTCCCGCGAGGCGCGCGATCTCGTCGATCAGCGCCGGCGCCTCGAGGTTGCGCCCCGCGTACGAAGTGATCATCACCGGATGTTTCGCCGACAGCAGCTTGTCGACGACCTGCGCGACGGCGGCCGCATCGGCCGCTCCCGCGGACACCGCGCCGTAGCGCTCCGCCGGGAAGGCGCGCATCGCGGCCTCGTCCCAGGTCTGGGTGAGCGTCTCGCGCGGCAGCATCAAGTAAACGGGGCCCATCGGGTCGCTGTGCGCGACTGTGTGCGCGCGCCTGAGCGTCTCCTTCGTCATCACGCCCGAGGGCAGCGTCCACTCCCACTTCGCGTAGGGGCGCACGATCCCCGACTGGTCGAACGGCTCCTGGATGAAGTGCACGTAGTTGTCGCGCGAGCCCGGCAATTCGCCCCGCACCGTGTAAGGCGCCTTGCCCGCCATCAGCACGAGCGGCAGCCGCCCGCGGCGCGCGTTGTGCATGGCCATCGCGGAATTCGCTGTGCCCGCGTCCACGTGCACCATCACCGCCTGCCCGCGGCCGGTCGCCATGGCGAAGCCCGCCGCCATGTGCATCGCCGTGTTCTCGTGCGGGCAGTTCACAACCTTGGGATAGTGCCGCCCCGATTTTTTCCAGCGCGCCATTTCCTCGATCAGCGGCGCGTGGTCCGTTCCGAAATTGGAGAACAGGTACTCGATGCCGATGTCGTTCAGGCCATCGAGAAAATAGTGCGAGGTCGAGTGAAGCTTGACTTGCGGGGCCTTGTCCATGCAGGTGTTCCTTTGGTGTCGTCCCGGAAATTCGCGAGATGATAAACCGAATTCCCCGGCTGCCTCAGGCGGCGCGGATTCGAACAATCGGCCGAGTCGGCTTGCGGCGCGCCACCTCTTCGAACCCGGCGGCGTCGTACATCGATTTGGCGCCGAACCACATGGAATCGTCATTCGATCGGCCGCGCTTGTCCACCGGGTACGCCTCCAGGAGGGCCACGCCGCGCTTCCTGGCATAGGCGATCGCGCCGTCGAGAAGCGCTCGTGCAACGCCCTGGCCACGATACTGTGACGGCACGACGAAGCAGACGATCGACCAGACCGGCAGCTCATCGACCGCCTTCATCACCGGCGAGCGCTCGAGCTTCGCGTAGTCATCTCGTGGACCGAGCGACACCCAGCCGACCGGAACCTTGCCTCGATACCCGATGAGACCCGGCGGTTCGCTCGACCGGAGCAAAGCCTTCAGCTCGGCGCGGTTCGCCTGTGCTCGCGTGGTTCCCGCCGGCAAAGGCCCTCGCGACCCGCTGCGGCGGTAGTACATGCACCAGCAGCCGCGGGCGACGGAACATCCCTTGGCGTTGAACACGGCCTCGAGATCGGGCCAGCGCTTCGAGGTGAGCGGGAATACGGTGAGTTTCATGAGAGATCGAGATGAGTCAGCCAAAGCCCTAGGGCTTCACCGGCTCGAGGTTGCGTGCGCGGTGCACTTGATCTTCCCAGGGGCCACGCTTCGCTTCAGGCGGGATGGGCAGCATCTGCTTGTCCCAGTCTTCGTAGGCGCGCTTGAGCTGCTCGAAGACCGCTGTGTTCTTCAGCCTGAAGTTCGCGTTCTCGGTCTCGTCATCGGCGAGGTTCGCGAGGTACTCGGCGCTGCCCGAGCGAACGTACTTCCAGTCGCCCTTGCGGGCCGCCATCATATCCTGGGTGCGCCAGAACACCTCGCGCTGGATTTCGGGTACTTGTCCGCGCAACACTGGAAGCAGATCGATGCCGTCCGGCGGATACGCCGGATCGGGCTTCGCGCCGGCGGCCGAGAGCAGCGTCGGAAGCCAGTCCATGCTCATCGCGAGCTGGGTTACGGTCTTGGCCGCGGACAGGGTGCCGCGCCACACGACGATGGCCGGGACCCGGATGCCGCCTTCCCACAGGAAGCCCTTCTCGCCGCGGAGCGGCCAGTGATATGAATAGCGCTCGCCGCCGTTGTCGCTGGTGAACACGATGAGGGTGTCGCGGGCGCGTCCGGTGGCTTCGAGCGCCTTCAGGACTCGTCCCACCGCCGCGTCCATGCTCTCGACCATCGCGCGAAAGGTTCTCGGCGATCCACCCTCGTAGTGCGCCATCTCGCGGAGGCCCGCGGCTTGCGCTTGGTCCTGCGGCCCCTCCCACGGCCAGTGCGGGGCATTGAAGTGAAGGCTGAGGAAGAACGGCTTCGGATCCGTGCGCTTGATGATCTCGATCGCGCGGTCGGCAAAGAGATCGGTCGCGTATCCTTCGCGTTCGACGCGCGCTTCTCCTTCGTTTAGAGCGGGTATCGCGGGCACACCAAGGAACGGGCCCGACTTGTGCGTGAAGTACGTCATCCCGCCGCCCATGAAGCCGAAGAACTCGTCATACCCGCTCTTCAGCGGACCGAACACAGGTAGGAACCCCAGGTGCCATTTGCCGACGAGTGCCGTTCGATATCCGGCCGCCTTCAGCAGGCTCGGCAGCGTTGGATGCTGCGGCGGCAGCCCGGCCGGAGCGCCTCCTGGAAGGGGATCGTACAGGCCCACTTGAAGGCGGTTCTGATATCGCCCGGTGATGAGAGCTACGCGCGTCGGGCTGCACGTCGACGAGTTCGCGTACGCCTGCCTGAACCGGATACCCGCTGCCGCAAGGTCGTCGAGCACCGGCGTTTTGTAGTCGGGCCGCCCATAACAGCTCAAATCCCCCCAACCTAGGTCGTCCGCGAGGATAAATAGGATGTTCGGCTTCGACCTCGACGCGGCCCCCTGCGCGCTTGCGTCGAATGCCGTCGAGGCCGTGATTGCCGCGCTCGCAACGAGGAACTCACGGCGAGTCAGCACGGCGCCTCCTGCGCTAGGGAGCCGTCACTTTGTACACGTCGTCGTTCTCCCGGGCGTGCTCGGTCACCTTCAAGCCGATCTCCTGCCTCCTGCCGGCTTCGGTGACGGGCTGGTGCTCGATCTGCATGGATTCGACGCGCTGGCGAAAATCGCTCGTGTGTCCGAGGATGCGGATCGTGTCACCCACGCGCAAGGATCCGGATTCGAGCCGTATCGCCGCGACGGAAAGATGGCCGTAGTAGTGGGTCACGAAACCCACCCGCTCTTCGCCCGGCAAGGGGCCGCGCGGGGGGACCGGAGGGATTGCCGCCGGGCGCGGCTTGGGCGCCGGGCGTGCGGCAGGCGCTTTCTTCGGCGCCGCGCGGCGTGCCGCCGGCTTCCTCGCCGCGGCCTTCTTGAGCGGTTTGGCCTTCTTGCGGGTCGCCGGTTTTCCTGCCGGCGCCTTCTTGCGTTTGACTTTGGCTTTCGGTTTTCTCTTTGCGGCGGCCATGGCGCTCTCCCTGGAGGTGTGCGGGTAGTCAATCCTAGCCGCCTGGACCGAACATATCAACGCGGAGCCCTTTCCCCTCGGGAGAAAGGCCCGGTGGATTTTGAGGCGGCCTCTATTCCAGCAGATGCGCGATGGAGTTCGCGTAGTAGCGCAAAAGCGGCAGCTCCTTCTCCCGCGCGAGGTAGAGCCCTTCGTTCTCGTCGACGAGGTGCCGCATGAGAAGCATCCGCAGTCCGATTGGTGCGCTGGAAGGGCCGGATGCCGATGCGCAGGCGCTCGCCCAGCTCGTCGATCACCTGGTTTGCGGGATGCGTCACCAGGAATCGCAGCGCAGGCACGACCGCGTGCTCGTAGAGCGCCCAGGCGGCGAGCGCCGCCATCACGACTAGCAGCCAGGCCGGGACTGCTACGCCATCGCTCATCACCTCGCCTCGTCCGCCAGGAGCTCGCTTACGGCCGCCTCGACGTGCAGCCGGGCGGTGTCGAGCAGCGTCATGCCGATATCGATTGCGTCGCGCAACAACAAAGGCAGCTCGGTGCCGCCGAGGATCAGCGCTTCGATGCCATGCCGGTTTTTCATCTGCCGCGCGATCGCGACATACCGGTCGCGCGTTTCGGCCCGGACCACTCCGTTGACGAGCTCGTTCAGGTAGGTGTCGTGGATGAATTCCAGGTCGACCGGCTCGGGGACCACGATTTCCATCCCTTCGCGTGCAAAAACTCTCTGGTAGAAGCCGCCTTGCATGGTGAAGCGAGTTCCGAACAGTCCCAGCCGTTCGAGCTTTCGGGCGATCGCTTCCCGGCAGGCCGTCTCGACGATGCTGATGAGCGGGATGGGCGAGGTGCGCTGGACCTCGTCGAACACGATGTGCGGCGTGTTGGAGGACAACAGCCCGTGCGTCGCGCCGGCCCGCGCGAGGCGGCGGATTTCCTCGAGCATGTACGCGGCCAAACCCGCCAGGTCGTTCGAGCTGACGAGCTTCAGGGCCTTTGCGAGATCGATGCTGTTGATGACGACGGGAGGATAACCCCCGTCCGGCCTGCGCTCCCGATAGGTCGAGATGAAGAGCCGGTAATAATCGATCGTGGATTCCGGACCGATGCCGCCGACGATGCCGATCAGCTTCATCGCGACTGCAGCGAACGCGCCTACGGCTCCTGCGAATCCATCAGGATGAAGGCGACGCGGCAGGGCTTGCCGCTGCGGTTCACCCAGGCGTGGTTGGTCGCCTGCTGGACGACGACGTCGCCCGCCTTCAGATGCACCTCGCTGTCGTCGAGCAGCATGTCGATCTCGCCCGACATGATGATCGCGTAGTCAAGGCTGCGCGTGCGGTGCATCATCGGATGACGCGGCGGCAGGCCCTTCGCGGGCGCGTGGTCTCCGACGACTTTCATCATCAGGTTGATGTCCATCTTCTTTTCCATCTCGGGCGAAAGCGGCACAAAATCGACTATGCGAAAGATCGTGCCGTTTTTCGGGGGAACAAGTCCGACCTTGGTCAATGCCCGATCGGCGCTCCAGTTGAAATCGGGCAGGGTCCTGTCCGTGACCCACATTTCTCCCGCCGGATTCGGCGATCGAAAGCTTTTCAGCTGCACGGACCCGTCGTACATCACGACCGCCTTGCCGGAGGAGTCGAGCTTGGTGACGACGCGTCGCACTTCGGGCGGCTGCTGCGCGGCGACCGAACCGGCGAAGATCAACGCGACACCCGGAATCACCCACGATAGATTGTTTGTCATTGGCTTTCTCCAAAAAAACGATTGGCGTCGGGTCCGGCCTTACGCGGGCTTCGCCCCGGCGCGCGTCCTGTCGAGCACCGTCATGGCGGAGGCGACGACGCTCGCCACGTCGGCGAGGTTCGACGGAACGATCATGGTGTTGTTGGTCTTGGCAAGATTGCCGAAGGCGCCAATGTAGAGCTCGGCGACCTTGAGGTTCGCGGCCTGCAGGCCGCCTTCCTTGCCGATCGCCTCGGCGACGACGTTCACCGCCGCGGCGGTCGCATCCGCGACCACGCGCAGGGCAGTCGCCTCGCCCTGCGCCTTGTTGATCGCAGACTGCTTCTGGCCTTCGGAGGTGAGGATCGCCGCCTGCTTCTCGCCTTCCGCCAAGTTGATCTCCTGCTGCTTCTCGCCTTCGGACTTGGCGATCAGCGCGCGCTTCTCGCGCTCGGCGGTGATCTGCGCCTGCATCGCGCGCAGGATCACCTCGGGCGGCGTCAAGTTCTTCACCTCGTAGCGCAGCACCTTCACGCCCCAGGAGCGGCCGGCTTCGTCGAGCACCGCGACGATCTGGCGGTTGATCACGTCGCGGCTCTGCAGCGACTGGTCGAGCTCCATCTTGCCGACCTCCGAGCGCAGGGTCGTCTGCGCGAGCTGCACGATCGCGGTGACATAGTCGGAAGTCCCATAGGAGGCCAGACGCGGGTCGGTGACCTGGAAGTAGATGAGGCCGTCCACCACGAGCTGCGTGTTGTCCTTCGTGATGCACACCTGCTCGGCTACGTCGAGCGGCACTTCTTTCAGCGAATGCCGGTACGCAACGCGGTCGATGAACGGGATGATGACGTTCAGCCCCGGCTCAAGCACCTGGTGGAATTTGCCGAGCCGCTCGACGACCCAGGCGCTCTGCTGCGGCACCACGCGCACGCCTTCGACCACGAACACCACCGCCAGCGCGATGATGGCGAAAGGGATCCAAAGCGGACGGATCGGCTCGTAGCCGTAGATGAGGACCGTGGCGATGAGGACGCCGATTATCTTTAAAAGCATGCTGCCTCCCGCTGAGCGTGAGATTTCGTCCGCAGCGTGCGCAAGATCAGGCGGGCCGCGTCTTGGAAACTTTGAGGGTGCTGCCATCGACCGAAGTGATATAGAGGATTTCGCCGGGCTCGCCCGCGGCGTCGCCCGCGACCTGCGCGTCCCAGAGCGCGTCGCGGTACTTCACGCGCGCGTGGCCGGCACTCTTGTTCACCCAGGAGTCGAAGGCGGCCGGCTGGCCGAAATCCAGCCCCTGCATGCGCTTCGGACTGAGCGTCTGCCTGTACCGGTGCACCCAGACGACGCCCGCGACGACGACGATCGCCGCGGCGACCGCCTGCCACACGAACGCGCCGCCGGCGTAGCCGATGCCTGCGCCGACCAGGGCCGCGATGCCGAGTACGAGGAGGTAGAACGTCCCCGTCACCAGCTCGACGATGATGAGGATGAAGCCCGCGATCAGCCAGGCGAGGGAAATGTCCACGGGGCGCGAAAGGAAGACACGGGCGCGCCTATGCTACCTCAAGCGTCAAAACCGGGGACAGACCACGGTTTTTTTCCCGCAAGCGGCGCGCTTTCGAGCGGCCAACCCACTTAGCCGCCGATGACGACGGTGCGCATGGCGAGGAAGGGTTTGTGCCGGATGGACTAGTGCCCTTCGAGATTATGTTCACGACGCGGCGGCTTACGATGGCTACGTGGCCGGACAGCGTTACTCTGGCGATACAGGAATCCGGGACCCTTTGCCGCCTGAGCCAACCTCAAGCCCGGGAGGACGTGAGTGAAACATGCGCAAATTTAATGTCTTCAAGGATGCATTGCCCGATCCACTTTTTCGCCGGCTGGCAAGCGCCGTGCGAGCGGTTGGCACGGAACGAATGGAAGACAGCTACAACACAACCTTCTGGTTTTCCCTCGGGGCGAAGCCCACAAATATAGCCGAGGAATGCGTCACTAAATTGTTTGCCTTGGTTCGGCCCGGCCCCAAGTGTATCGGAATGGAGTGGTGGCTCGGACGGCTCAAATATGGCCAATCGCTCCCCTTCCACACCGACCGGGACCGCAGCCTAAGAAAACAGACAGGGCAAATTGTCCATCCGTTCTGGTCGAGTATCCTGTATCTGAACCGATTTCCCTCCGCCCCGACCATCGTTCTTGATCAAGTACTGGGTCCCGATGGGAAATCGTGGGTACCGCCGGAGGCCAAATCTGGCATGTCGCTCGACGCTGTTCCGAACGAATATGCGGTTTTTCGTGGCGATTTACGCCATGGTGTGGTCGCCAAGGGAGCACCGCAAAAATCGCCCGGCCGTTCCAGGAAAACGGAGAAGTCTCCCGAGCTGCGCCTGACACTGTTGGTCAATTATTGGGATAGGCGTCCGATGCCCCCCAACTGTCGCGATTACGACGGCACCGTATATCAGGCTCTGCAAAACGGGCATTGAGGGAACTTCGCTCGTCATGCAATCAGTCGATATCCCGGTGGAGCGCAGCGGCAGTTTCCTCTTGGGCGGCGATCGCCCCGTCCATCGCCTCGGCTTCGGCGCGATGCGGCTCACGGGCAAGGGAATCTGGGGCGAGCCGCGCGACCACGCCGAGGCGATCGCCGTGCTGCGACGGGCGCTCGAGCTCGGCATCAATCTGATCGACACGGCCGACTCCTACGGCCCGGCGGTGAGCGAGCGCCTCATCGCGGAGGCCCTCTATCCGTATCCGCCCGAGCTGGTGATCGCCACCAAGGGCGGGCTCGAGCGTCCCGGCCCCGGTCACTGGACGTCGAACGGTCGACCGGAACACCTGCGCGCCGCCTGTGAAGCCAGCTTGCGCCGGCTCAAGCTCGAGCGCATCGAGCTGTACCAGCTGCACCGCATCGATCCCGCCGTGACGTTCGGCGATCAGCTCGGCACCCTGCGGGATCTGCAGCAGCAGGGGAAGATCCGTCACATCGGGCTGTCGAAGGTGTCCGTGGCGGACATCGAGCGGGCTCGCAAGCTCGTGCCGATCGTCTCGGTGCAGAACCGCTACAACCTCGTCGAGCGCCACACGGCCCGGCCCTCCGCGAGAGTGACCAAGCCGCAGCCGCCGGAGCAGGTCCTCGAGCATTGCGAGCGCGAGGGCATCGCCTTCATCCCGTGGTACCCCTTGTTAGCGGGCGAGCTCGCGACGCCGCGCGGCCCGGTGGCGCGCGTCGCCGAGCGCCTGCACGCGACGCCCGCGCAGGTGGCGCTCGCGTGGCTGCTCCGGCGCTCCCCCGTGATGCTCCCCATCCCCGGCACGTCGAGCGTCAGGCACCTCGAGGAGAACGTCGCTGCGGCGCTGCTCGAGCTCGGCGATCAGGACTTCCGCGACCTCGATCGCGGTTGACCGATAGGCGAATCAATCCAGCCGCGAAGTCTGAAGGGCACGCCGGAGCGCGCAATCCGGTGCTTGAACGTGCCTCGAACCGCATACAATCGGTCTTATGTTAATTTCGCCGTTCTGCGCACCCCTCAGCAGGGCGATCGGAGCGAGTCTAGTGGTAAATTGGAGATTGCGCATGGAACGGCATTCACATGCGGGCCCGCTCGCGGGCCTGCGGATTCTCGACATTTCTACAGTGGTCGCCGGCCCGTTCGCCGCGACGCTGCTCGCCGATCTCGGCGCCGACGTGCTGAAGGTCGAGATGCCGCGTACCGGCGATGCGTTGCGCGCGCTCGCCCCGCACAAGAACGGCGTGC
>Ga0066699_10000178_pt1 | contig 15436 bp, 13 predicted proteins | sample GraSoiAngelo_148_FD_66455 | JGI IMG/M metagenome (GOLD analysis project Ga0066699, IMG submission 66455) | Grasslands soil microbial communities from the Angelo Coastal Reserve, California, USA - 14_1009_09_20cm | ecosystem: Environmental > Terrestrial > Soil > Grasslands | place: USA... | reverse complement strand
CCCCGAGATCATGCGCTGGGTTCTCCATGAGGCGGGCCTCCGCGACATCGAGGTCGGTGAGAATCCGAGCTACCGGACCGGCCCGGCGATTGGTAATCATCCCCTGCCACCGCTGCCGCTTGCCCCAACCGGAGGCGGGATCAAGCGGCAGGTGAAACGAGCGATCAACAAGCTGCTCAAAGTCAATCCGCTCCGGCGACGCCTTCGGGATGCCGAAGACCGGCTCAACGTTCTCACCGGCTGGATGCAGTCGCTTTACCCGCCGGCTGAATACTTTGTGATCGGGGTGCGGTAAGCCCTCAGCTCGCGGCCACGCGAAAGAGCTGACGGCCGTCCGACGGGTCGACGTAGACAGGGAGGAGATACGGGCCGATAGGCGCCCGAAGCATGGTCGGGATTTCAGATGGGGTCAGTTCGACGTATGTCACATGCTCTGCGCGCAGGTGCTGCAGGGCGCTTGAATCGGTCAGCCGCCATTCCCCCAGGTATGACGGGCTGTCATAGGACTCGCCGTTGAAAATCTCCGGCTTACTGTACAGGTAATAACTGGTGTAGAGAGGGTCGACCCAGACCTTATCTCTCTCGGCGGATAAGTGGCTGTTCCACCAGTCGACAATCGGGGGACTGACGTACGGTTGAACGGAGCCGCCTCGATAGAGGTAGCCCCAGGGAATAGCCGCCCGGCCTGCGATCGACAGCCGGTAGGACACCGGTTGGAATTCAACCAGCAACTGGCTGTTGAGCGCCACCGTGGCCAGCGCGATGCCAAGCGCCACAGCTCGCAGGAAGACCGCAGCCGAGCCTTGCCAGAACGGAACCAGTGCCGCCGACGCGAGGATCAACGCAATGAAGGGTAGGACCGCGTCGAGGTATCGGACTTCGATGGCCGTGCTCGCATACCAGAGCACAACCCACAGGACGATGAACGCCGCCAACAGTCGAAGCTGGGCCCGGATGGCGTGGACCGCCAAGAGGGCGGCCACTACAAGTGGCAGCAGGATGAGCAAGGCCGGTCCGACGATGGACCGGTACTGGTATGGATGGACGACGGTGTCCCAAGGGAGGCGGAACAAATTCAGCAGGGTGTGCTGATGGCCGTAGCTGAGGTAGGCGTAGTGGACATAGCGATCGGCGATGGGTCCCCAGAAGGGGGACGGCAGTTGCCGGTCGAGCGCGGGGAACACGGGGTTTCCGGTGAGCTGCATACTCCGGGCAAACCACGGGAGGCACATCATGAGGGCCGCGCCGGCAACGAGCCCAACCCGCCGCGCCATAAGTGGGAATGCCCGACGCCATGCCAGCAGACTTGCCGGCTTCGGGCGAGTGACCCAAACAACGCCCAGCAAAAGACCCAGTACGGTGATTGCCGCGAATGGCTTGACGCCAATCAAATACCCGGTGGTGATTGCCGCGAGCAGGAGGAATCCGGTCTGCTGGGTATCGCGCCAGCGCAGAAACGCATGTCCGGCGAGTACGGTGAAGAAGGCAGCGGGCAGGTCCGTCCCCCCGGTCGACATTGACCACGATACGACGGGCGTGCTCACCAGGAAGAGCGCTGCCAGCAATCCGATCCGTAAGGAGCGCAGGTGGCTCCGCGCGAAATAGATGACCGCAAGCGCCGCCAGCACGCCATCGATCCAGTGCAGGAGTTTGGCGGCGATCGGCCCCCCCAGCGCCACGAGCGGCACATAGAGCATCTCCTGATACGGGGTCAGGCCGGTTTCCGCCATGTGCGTCACGGCGACGATGGGGAAGAAGCCGCCGTGTTCGACGTAGTGCACAGGCACGGCTAGATGGGTCCAGCGAGCATCGAACTGCACCTCTGGTCCAAGTGCTCCAAGAAGATCGATGTAGAAGGTCGCCGCCAGCGCAAGAACCAGCAGCATCAGCGCCACGGTTCCCGCTTCGAAATGCACCATGTCGGCGCGCGGCAGGCGAAGCGGTGAGTTGGCACGGATCGTCATCACAAGGAAACCGGCGGTCAGCAGGAGGCCGATGCCGAGCAAAAGCAAGAATGCCGGAACCGTATAAAGCTGCAGCCAGCCAAGCGCCATCACCGCAAAGGTGTACGTGGCGAGGCCGAGCGCGGTGGCGAACAGCAGTTGTTCCCAAGCGTCCTGCCATCGCAGCCGAAAGCCTCGGAGGAGCAACCCTCCGGGCCCGATGGCCGATGCCGTAAAGATGGCCGTCAGGCCCACAAGCTGCAGATTTCGCGGCAGGCGGGTGACCAGGTCCAGGTAGTGAGCCCGGTCGGTTCGAAAAATCGATCTCGCCACCGGATCCTGGAAGTCATAGATGCGGCGCGCCACGATGACGAACCATCCAAGCAGGGCAATCGCAAACGCGACTTGCCCGAGCGGGAGCCATCGGGCTCCGCCGGCGCCGCCGATCGTCACGCCGATCCCAGGATGCGGTCTTCGTAGCGCTTGGTGACGGCCGGGTCGGTTGCAAACCAGGCGGCCATCGCTGAAAGGCCCTGTTCGAGCGTGCATCGGGACCGCCACCCTAACCTCGTCGCGGCTGAGCGGGGGTCCGAAACCCAGCACTGGGTATCCCAACTGCGCGCCGCCATCGATCCCCACTCAGGCTTCGCGTCCAGGCCAAACACGCGACGCGCCACCTCCACCACCTGGCGCAGCGACGTCTGGACGCCGGAGCCGATGTTGTAGATGGCGCCGGGCTCCTGGCCAGGGCTGTCGGCAGCCTCGATGAAGGCGTCGCAGACGTCATCCACGTAGACGTAATCGCGGGCGGTTTCCGGATTGACCAGTGGTGGGAGGCGGCCGTGCATCGCATGCACGACCAGGGTCGGGAACAACCGGCGCGGCTCTTCGTAGCGCCCGTACACCGAGTAGAGCCGAAGCGTCCGGATGGGGAGCTGCCGGCTTTCGCCCAGGAAGCGGCAGAGCAAGGTGGCCGACGCCTTGGTCACGGCGTAGTAGCTGTTGGGGGACAGCGCCTCAGCTTCGTCGGGCGCGTGATCCTTGAATCCGTACTCCGATGACGATCCCGCCTGGACAAAGGCGAGGAAGCCCAGCCTGGCGCAGGCCTCCAGCAAGAGCAGGGTGCCGGTCAGGTTGGTGGCGATCATCTCGTTCGCCTCGAGCTGCCACGAGTAGGCTCCGTGAGCCGCGAGATTGAAAATCCATTCGGGCCGAACGCGCTCGATAATCGTCTTTACGGCATCAGGCTCCGTTAGATCCGCAGCGTGCCACTGCACGTCGGGGCGGACCGCCTCCAAACGCCAGGCGTGATGCTGCGGGCGAACCAGGACATGAACGTCGTGGTGGTCAGCAAGCAGGCGGCGAACCAGGTTGGCACCGACGAACCCGGTTGCGCCGGTGACCAGAACCCGGCGGCTCATTAAAGGAAATGCTGGTAATCGAAGACCTCGAGATACTGCCAGGCGTAACCCTCTACCCGAGCGCGCTCATCAGGGGTGAGCTCCGCCGCCGTGGCGCGGTTCGCCTCAGGGGTCGGCCGCCTGATCGTGCCCCAGGGATAGACCTCCTCGAGCGGCCGGCCGTTCCAGCTCGGCGTTTGCATTCGGTCCGAGGTTTCGATTCCCATCGCCTTGCAGACCGGCGTCAGCGAGCTCACGGCGTCAGCCATCACGTCCTCGGCACGGACGATGTGGATCCGGTCCGGATAGCGGGATCGATAGAACAAGGCATGGTACTGATTGAGTGTCCATCCCAGCATGTAGTGATGCAGCGACAACGGGAGGGGACGCTTCTTGGTATCGGCATACGCCGACCAGGGATTGCGCACGACGTGCAGGAGATGGGCCTGGGGCAGATCCTCCAGGATCCTGACGGCGTCCACGACGATGATGGGGCTGTATCCAACGTGGACGACTTCCTCGCCGCTCCGCCGGAAATCCTTCCAGGCTTCGAAGGTGGCGCGGAAAAAGGCGGCGACGTTATGAGCTCGTGACCGCCCGGTCTCCTGCACCAGCGCTTCATAGATCGCCCGACGATCGTCATCGGAGAATTCAAACCGGGCTTCTCGAAACTTGCTGGCGTGCGGCGTACGCGCCCGGGCCTTGCATTCCTCATCGATGATGGCGGCATAATCCTGGGCCGGCGTCGCATCAAGCGGGAAGACTGGCCATCGGTACTTGACAGGGAACATCGAGGCGAAATGATCGATCACCAGCCGCGTGCCAAGCTGGGATTCGAAGGGGTAGACATAGAGCTGGGGATGACCGTCGAGGAAGCGGTGCGTCGTGTTGCCGCCGTTTTCGTACATGGCGGAAATCATGAGGAGCCGAAACGGGGTGTCAGTTGGCGCGGCCACGGCGCTACGTCCTGAAGGCATAGAACAGCCGACGCTCCCGTTCGGGATTCCGCCGGCCGGCGGAATACGGCAGGCCGGCACCGGTCGTGTTGGGCAGCCAATCGATCGCGAACAGCTGGTTCCCCCACGGCCAGGTCAGGCTGCCGAGCACCTTGCCCGAGGCGATCTCGACGGCGTGGATGGCACAGACGCTGCGATCGACGTCGAGGCCGGGCGCATACTGGCGAAAGCGCGGGATGACCCGCGAGCTTCCCACGAAGGCGACGCCATCATGGAAGCTCAGGCCTCGTGTCCAGCCGGGCAGCCGAGTCACGGCCAGGAAGCGGCCGTCGACGATCGGCCCCACTTCGCCGTATCCGCTGTTGTCGACCCAGAGCTGCCCACGGTGCAGTCGGGCCGAATGCGGGCGGGTCAGGCCACGCGCGACAACCTCACCATTCTGTCCCGAGAAGATCACCCCGCGACGGTCGACCGGAAAGTTCTTGTGATTTGGCCGCCGAGATGAGATCCGATCTGTCGACGCCGAGAAGAAGGAACGGCGCAAGTCCGGCCCGGCCGCGATCGAGTTCATCTGCAGGTAGTTCCGGGAAAAGGCAGGTCCGGTGTCGGTCTCGATGCAATGCGGCCACCAGACGGTGCGGTAGCGGCCATCGGGCTCGAGCTCGACGACGGCGTTCTGTCCAACGGCGTTGCCGTGCAGCCGGCCTGCGACCAGTGCCAGGTCGTGAAGGTACAGCGCTCCGGGATAAAAGCGCGAGCGAATGGGCACCAGCCGGCCCGCCGCCGATCCGTCGGTCTGCCCGATGACTTCGGCACGATCGAGAAACCCCACGACCGGGGAGAGATCGAAGACCTGGTTCGGGTTGCGGGTACTGGCGATGTGGACCAGCCCGCGATCCCGATCCACGACCAGGCCCGACGGATGCGGCAGGGGCAAAAAGGAGACCTGCGGCCGGCCATTCTCGCAGCGCAAGGCGAGCACGAGGTGCTCGTACTCACGGGTGACGAGCAGGGTGACCCGGTGCTCGGCAAGTGTCTCCCACCACCGGCCGCTGGTCCGATGCCGAAGGGACTCCGGCTTGACGGCAGACGCGCCCGGCCACTGGCTGATGACTTGCGCCGGGTCGCGCCATTCCTGGTCATGCGTTTTCCAACGCTGAGCCAGCCTCGCCCGCGCCGGCATCAGGACGCTGCCTGCGTCTGCCAGTATCGAAGGGCGCCGCGATACATCCGCAAGGCCGATCGCCAGCGGGTTGTAGATTGCCCGCTGCGCCGGCCCGAGGAGACCAGGGCGATTTCCCGGATGGGATAGCGGGCCCGGCGGCAGACGACGCCGAATTCGAGATCGATGAGATCGTCATCGCGGCTCAGCTGCAGCAACCTGGCATGGTTCCGAGAAAAGACCTTCGGCGTGCCGTTTACATCCCAGGTTGGCAGGCGAAAGAGAAGACGGCATTCGAGGTTGTACAGCGCCGAACCAAGGCGGCGCTTCCAGTTGTCGCGCGCCTGGCGCCGCCCCTTTACGACCGTGTCCGGATGGCGCAGCGCCTCGTCCAGGCAGCGGACGAGATCGATCGTGCTGGTCCGCGCCGAATTCGTATAGCAGAGGATGTCACCGCGGGCCTCATGCAGGCCGATCCGAACCGCCCGACCCCAGCCGGCGAGTGGCGACTCGATCACCTGGACCGACGAATCCGCGGCGGCGAGCGCCCCGGCCACTGTAGCAGACTCATCCGTACAGCCATTCAAGACCAGGAGGACCTCGGACGGCTGGCGCAGGCCTGCCAGGCCAGCGACATGCTCGCCCACCATCGCCCGCAACTGATCGGCCTGATTGTGGATGGGAAGGATGACCGAGATCACGGCCAGATCAGACGGGCGCCAGCATCGTTACCGCGGTCTCGACCAGGCTTGCTCGATCGATGCCGTGCTGCTGGTAGAGGTAGCGCTGACTGCCCGCCCGTCCGTCCGGCCCCCGGCGGACACCGCAGCGCTCCAACCTGCAGGGGATGCCATGCTCGGCGATGACCTCGGCGACCATCGAGCCGATTCCGCCGTTTACGTAGTGAGCCTCCACCGTGATGACCCGGCTGAAGCGACTGAGCTCGTCGACCAGGTCGGAGATCGGAGCGGGATTGACGCTGGCGACCACGATCACCGTGCATTGGATGCCTCGGGCCGCGAGCAGCTCAGCGGCCTCGGCGACCTCGGCAGCGACGCTTCCACTGGTGACGAAGACCAAATCCTTGCCGCGGCGGATCACGCTCGCCCGCCCGAGAACGAAATCGCCGTTCAGCCCGCGAATTGTCGTTCGGTCGTCCTTGCCGATTCGGTAATAGATCGGGCCGGGCAGATCCCAGGTGCGTCGCATTGCGGTCCGCGTCTGTTGAGAATCGGCAGGGGCGATCACCGTCAGTCCGGGCTGGGTCCGCATGACGCCGAGGTCCTCGAGGGCGTGATGGGTGGTGCCAGCACTTCCATACTCGAAGCCACCGCCCACGCCAACGATGCGCACCGGGAGGCGATGGAGGATCGGACCATTGCGAATGAACTCAAAGGGCCGGAGCGAGGCAAAGGTCGCAATCGAGTAGACAAAGGGGATGTAGCCGGCCTCGGCGAGCCCGGTTGCGATGCCGACCATGTTCTGTTCCGCAACGCCGACGTTGAAGAAGCGATCGGGAAAGCGATTGACCCATGGTTCAATCGCCATGAAGCCGAGGTCGCCGGTAAGAAACAGGATCCGGCGATCGCGCTCTCCAAGCTCGACGAGGGTCTCAATGAAGGCAGCCCTCAAGCGGCGCTCGTCACCTCGTCCAGCGCCTGCCGGTACTCCGACTCGGACATCGGAAGGTAATGCCACTTGAGCTGCCGCTCCATGTAGGAGACGCCACGACCGAAGATGGTGCGTGCCACCACCACATGTGGAGCGCCCGCACCGTAGTCGAACGACGAGAGCACCCTGGTCATCTCCGCGACGTCATGGCCGTCCGCCTCAACGGTCTCCCAGCCGAATTCGATCCACCGGTCGGCCATCGATTCCACCCGAATCACGCTGTCGGTCGCCCCCAAGGCTTGCTGCCCATTCAGATCGATGATGGCGACGAGGTTGGCCAGCTCGTGATGGGCGGCGAACATCGCCGCCTCCCACACCGAGCCTTCGTTGCACTCGGCGTCGCTGAGCAGCACAAAGACTCGGCGGGTCGACCGGGCGAGCCGGGCGCCCAGCGCCGCCCCCGCGGCGATCGACAGCCCATGGCCAAGTGACCCGGTCGAAAAGTCAACGCCGGTCAAGGCGTGCTCAGGATGAACGTTGAGCAGGGAGCCGTCGGCACAGAAGGTGGACAGCTCCGTACTGCTGACCCAGCCCCGCAAGTGCAGTGCCGCGTACAGCGCGGCGGCCGCATGCCCCTTCGAAAGGATAAACCGGTCGCGATCCGGGTCGTCGGGCGTTTCCACCTTCAGTACGCCGCCGTACAGCGTCGCCAGGATGTCAGCGATCGAAAGCGCGGAACCGATGTGGCCGACCCTGGCGCGTTTCGACTGTTCGAGCGTGATCCTTCGGATGCCAGAAGCTGAAAGAGCCTCCGATGACATGGCGCTATTCTAGAGTCGCTGCCGCTAGAGTAGAGGATCATCATGGAGCGGCGACCCGTCGATTTGGACCTCATCGTCGTCGGGGGCTGCGGCCACGTCGGGTTGCCGCTTGCCCTTTGCTTTGCCGAAGCAGGCGCCCGAGTCGGCATCTATGACGCTGATGCCGCGAAAGTCGAAGCCGTTCGTTGCGGCCAGATGCCGTTCATGGAGCGCGGCGCCGACGCCCTACTCGCCCGCATGCTGCCTTCCGGGCGGCTCAGCTTTAGCAGCAGCCCCGAACTGATCCGGCACAGCAAGGTCGTCGTGATGGTCATTGGGACGCCGATCGACGAGTTCATGAACCCATCGATGCGGGTCTACGAGCGGGCGATCGACCAACTGGCCGCCCACGTCGTCGACGGCGCGCTGATCATCCTCCGCAGCACGGTCTATCCGGGGACGACCGAGTTCGTTGAGCGGCGCCTCGTCGACCACGGATTGCAGGTCGACGTCGCGTTCTGCCCGGAGCGGATTGCCGAGGGCTACGCCCTGGAGGAGATCCGGAGCCTGCCGCAACTCATCGGCTCGACAACTGACATTGCCTTCGACCGCGCCAGCGCCGTCTTCCAGCGACTGGGCGTTGAAATCCTCCGATCGACGTCGAAGGAGGCCGAACTCAGCAAGCTGTTCACCAACACCTGGCGGTACATGAAGTTCGCGATTGCGAACCAGTTCTTCGAAATCGCGAACCGCGCCGGTGTTGATTATGGGCGGGTTCTTCATGCGATCCGCTATCACTACCCGCGGGCCGCCGACTTGCCGGGGCCAGGCTTTGCCGCCGGGCCGTGCCTGTTGAAGGACACGATGCAGCTCGCTGCCTTTACGCCTGATCATTTCCCATTGGGCCACTCGGCGATGCTGATCAACGAAGGACTGCCCGCCTATATCGTCGACGTACTCCACCATCGCCGTCCACTCAATGGGCGGACGATCGGCATCCTCGGGATGGCCTTCAAGGCCGAGTCGGACGATCCGAGGAGCTCGCTCAGTTACAAGCTGAAGAAGCTGGCCGCCTTCAAAGGCGCCCGGGTGGTCTGTACGGACCCGTACATCAAGGATCCCGAGCTGTCTTCGCTCGAGGATGTGGTGCGGCAAGCTGACGTCATCATCATCGGGGCGCCCCATCGCGCCTACCGGGACTTGCAGCTCGAGCTCGAGGGACGCGAAATCGTCGACATCTGGGACTGCCTGGGCGACGGCATTCGTTTGTGAGGGTGCTCGTCACCGGCGCCGCGGGGTTCATCTGCGGCTACGTCGTGCCGGAGCTGTTAGAGGCCGGCCACGAGGTGATCGGCGTCGACAACTTCAGCAAGTACGGGCCGATCGCCAAGAGCTATGACGACCATCCGCGCTACCGGCTGGTGGAAGGTGACGCGAAAAACGCGGACTTGCTGACCGAGCTGGCGGTCGACAGTGACCAGATTCTGGCCGGCGCGGCAATGATTGGCGGGATCAGCTATTTCCACGAATTCGCCTACGACCTTCTGGCGGAGAACGAACGGATCCTCGCGGCCACGTTTGACGCCGCGATTGCGGCGAAAGCGAAGGTGCTCAAGAAGATCAATGTCCTTTCCAGCAGCATGGTCTTCGAGAACGCCACGGTCTTCCCGACGCCCGAGGGCGCCCAGCTGACGAGCCCGCCGCCGTTTTCGACCTACGGCTTCCAGAAGCTGGCCTCAGAATACTTTGCCAAGGGCGCCTGGGAGCAGTACCGCTTGCCCTACACGATCATCCGCCCGTTCAACTGCGTCGGGATCGGCGAGCGGCGGGCACTGACGGATGCCACGATCATGAGCGGCAACGTCAAGCTGGCGATGAGCCATGTCGTCCCGGACCTTGTGCAAAAGGTGATCAAGGGCCAGGATCCACTGCATATTCTCGGTGATGGGACCCAGGTGCGGCACTATACCTACGGCGGCGATCTTGCCCGGGGGATCCGGCTCTGCATCGAGTCGGAGCAGGCCGTCAACGAAGACTTCAACATCTCGACGGCAACCTCGACCACGGTGATCGAACTGGCCGAGCTGGTCTGGCGGAAGATCAACGGCCCAGATCGGCCGCTACGGATCAGCAGCGATCCGCCATTTGAGTACGACGTGCAGCGTCGGGTGCCCGACGTTCGCAAGGCCTGCCGGGTGCTTGGCTTCGAGGCGACCACCGGACTCGAGCAGGTCCTCGACGAGGTCATTCCCTGGATTCGTGCCGAGGTCGAGGCAGGACGGATCTAACGCCCGCCCTCTCGATCGTGATTCCCGCCTACAACGAGGGCGAAAGCATCGTCGGCGTCCTAGAGGGGCTGCACGCGAACGTGCGCACTGCACCTCTCGAGATCCTGGTCGTCTATGACTTCGATGGAGACACCACGGTTCCCGTCGTCGAGCGGCTGCAGCACCAAATCCCGGAGGTCAGGATGGTACGCAACCACATTGGACGGGGGGTGCTGAACGCGATCAAGGCGGGCTTTGAGGCCTCCCGAGGACCGTTGGTGGTGGTCATGATGGCGGACGCATCGGACGAGCCAGCCGACATCGACCGCATGGTACAGCGGGCTCAGCAAGGAGCCGGCCTGGTATCGGCGTCCCGCTATATGCGAGGCGGTCACCAGGTAGGCGGACCACCGTTGAAGCGGCTGCTTTCTCGTCTTGCGGGGCTCTCGCTGCACTGGCTGGGCGGCGTCCCGACGCATGATCCGACCAATAACTTCAAGCTGTACAGCCGACGCCTGCTGGACGCTGTGACAGTTGAGTCCACCGCAGGCTTCGAGTTGGCGCTCGAGCTGACGGTGAAAGCGCATGCGTTGGGCATGCCGGTCGGCGAGGTACCGACGACCTGGCGCGACCGGACCGTGGGAAGCAGCCGGTTCCGGCTCTGGCACTGGCTGCCGCACTACCTGCGCTGGTACGGCTACGGGATGCGATCACGCCTTCCCCGTCGGCGGCCACGGGCGTGACCAACGAGCGGACGTTGGCGCAGTACCGGGTGCCTTACGCAACTTGGATCGGCGCCGCCATTTGCCTGGCGGCAATCGCCCCGCTGCTCTACCTCGGCCGGCACCTCAATTTTCTATCCGACGAGTGGACATTCATCGTCCACCGGAACGATTCAGGTATCGCGGCCTTGCTGCGCCCGCACAACGAGCACTGGTCAACCCTTTTGACCGTCATCCTGCGCGCGTTGTTCGCGACGATCGGCTTGCGCGTCTATTGGCCTTACCTGCTCCTGCTCGAACTCTTTCACGTCGCCACCGCGTTCGTGCTGTTTCTTCTGGTTCGCCGCCGAGCGGGCGAGGTACTCGGGCTCGCCGCAATGCTCGCGATTCTGTTCATTGGTCGTGGCGCTGAGAACATTTTCTGGGCTTTTCAGATTGGCTTTGTTGGATCGGTCCTTTTTGGGCTCGTGGCGATGCTCGCTCTGGACCCGCCCAACCCCGGGCGGGGGCGGCTGGTCGTCGCTTCGGTGGCGATGCTGCTGGCGCTCATGTTCTCGGGGATAGGGATTTTCTTCTGCGCCGCGATCGCCGTTCAACTGCTCGTCGATCGACGCCGGCACGCCCAGCTCGGCGTGGCCATCCTGCCGGTGTTGGCCTATCTCGTGTGGTTTTTCGCGTACGGGAGGGCAGGGGCGGTGAGTCACCGTTTTCCGCTCTCACCGACGGCGCTCATCTCGCTACCGGGCTTCGTACCGTTTGGGATCGGCTCTGCCCTTGCCGGTCTCTTTGGGCTCTCCGACCGATGGGCCAGTGCGCTGCTGGCGGCCGCGACGGCCCTGCTTGCCTTGGCCTGGTATCGGCGAGGCTGGGTAGGCGCTGTCGCACTCAGTCTGGCCGCTGGGTTGATCGCGCAATACGGCTTGACCGCCCTGGTACGCGGTCAGTTCGGTGACCTGCAAGCCGGTTCATCGCGCTACGTGTACGTCGGCGCGATCTTCCTCGTTCTGCTCATCGCCGACGCCCTCGCCCAATTTCGCGTGCGGCGAGGGCTGGTGCTGGTGAGCGCGATTGTTTTCGTGGTCGTGCTCGACTACAGCGCATACCATCTCGCCGATTTCGCCCGTGGCCGCGATTTTCGTGTAGCTGAGCAGCAAGGCCAGCTGCAGGCGCTCGAACTGCTGCGCGGATCGCCTTCCATGCAGCTTGACGCCGAGGTCGACGCCACCAATTACACACCGATAACGGCGCGCCAATACTACGAGGCGATCGATGCTCTGGGCTCGCCGGTGCCCCGAATCAGTCTGGCGCAGCTGGGTGCGAGCGCGGCTGCTCCCGTCGACACCATGATTCGCCGAATCTTCGCGCCCACCATCACGTCGGGATCAGGCGCAGCAGGCCAAACGATGGGGTGTCAGGCCTATCTGGGCGCCTCGACCGCGAACGTCGACCTCAAGGCGGCAGCCGGCTCGGCGGTTGAGGTGAGCGCCGCCACAGCTGAAACGATCGGCGTCACGGTCACCCTGTTTGCGTCGCCAATGGGTAATCCCGATCAACAGGTGGAGGTGTCAGCGGGGACCACGGTCAGGATCGAACTACCCCGGACGGCTGAGCCTATCACCTGGCACCTGGGAATCGCGCTGCCGGCCGCCGGCCAGACGCAGATCTGCGGACCCTAGCCGCCATGCGACCAACGGATCGCCGCCGGCAGGCCGATCGCCAGCGCGATCGCCAGGGGAACGAGCGAGACGGCAAACAGCCAGTGTCCGGCACGGCCCATCCGGTCGGCCCCGGCGGCGGAGGCGACCGCGATTGCGGGGAAGAGCGGATAGAGATAGCGCCCGTTGAGGACCGCGACGTGCGTCGCGAGGATGAGCGTGAAAAGCACGACCAGCCCCCCGACCAACCAGACGACGACGCCTGCGCCCGACTCGAGGGAGCGCTCTCGCCAGAACGGGACGACGAGAAAACCGGCGGTGCAGAGGACCAGTCCGGCCACTCCGGCGGCGATCAGCCAGTTCGGTGGCGCCGGCGCGAGGCTTTCGCCGTACCAGAATTTAAGGGAGCCCAGCTCCACCATCAGCTTGAGGGCGTCGGGCAGCGGCAGGTTGGTGTACGGAGCGAGATTCGGCGGCGCGTGTCCGGTCGAGACTATCGCGTGATAGTGCTTCAGATTGAAGGCTGCCCACGGCAGGAAGAAAAGCCCGGCGATGACGGCGCTGATGAGGCCGGCGGCGGTCGCCTGGATGGCTTTCGGCCGCCGCCTGAGCTGCACCAGGAAGATCGCCGCCAGCATGACCGGCACGTAATAGACGGTCACCTTGGTGACGAGCGCGACGCCGGCAGTCAACCCGGCAACGACCCCCCACCGCCAGTCGAGCCGGCGGCGCAGCAACCAGAGGGCCATCAGGATGCTGATGCCGCCGACTAAGGCGGCCAGGCCGTCGTTGGTGACCTGCGAGAGATTGAAGGTGTAGCCGCGTGAGAGCGCCGGCAAGACCCCGGCGGCACCCCAGACCCAGGGTGACCGTGGTACCACGAGGCGAGCCAGGATGAAGATGCAGGGCACCATGAGAAGCGCCAGCCCCGCGGTGGCCAGGCGCACAACGTAGACCTGGCGATAGCTGCCGTGAGAGCTGGTGACGAACGCGGGGACCACGAGCAGGTAGTACCCCGGCGGCTGGATGCTCTCGGTGACGTACTGCTGGCGGGGGGTGCTGACCCCACGGCCGAACGATGGCGGAATCGAGAGCTCCGGCGGGACGGATGGATCGAGCGTGGCCTGGTAGGGCATGAAATAGAGCGGTGGCCGATGCGCGTAGCTCAGATAGTTGACGTAGAAGAAGTGGTTGAACTCGTCGATCGGACTCCAGACGGGTTGGAACAGGGCGAAAAAAATGAGCTGAGCAGCGACCACGATGGTTGCCAACACAGCTACGATCGTCGCCAGCCGGCTCCCCACGCTACATGAGGATCGGCGCGTGGCCGAAGAACATCACTGAGGTCGTGAAACCAAGTCCGCACCCGGCGATGACAAGCAGGCGTCGCCATAAATGGTGTTCAGACCAGGCGGCGAAGCCAAGCCAGATGGGAAAAAGCAGCATTAGGAAGCGGGGGAGACCATTGAGGTCCTCGCCGATCGGGTACCCATGCATCGGCAGCATGAGCAGGGCAAGAAAGCCCGCCAAGCTGTAAGCAGCATAGCTAGTTGGCAACTGCCGCACGGAGGCAGCGACAGCAGTGGCTGCCCCCGTAGCGACACTGATTGCCAGGTCGTAGGCGGCATTGATGCGGGCGCCGGGACTCTGGCGCTGTCCGACCATGACGCTCAAGGCCTGGCTCACTCCGACCCACGGAAGGTCCAGGTAACGACCGTAATAGAGGCGCTCTGCCTCGATCGGGATTCGCCATGAATGAAAGCGAAGGCCCATATCAGCGACGAAACCGCCAACGGCCAGGAGGGGCAGGAGGGCGGCCAGCGCCCACGATGCGACGGTCGCAAGGTCAGGCGGCCGCTTGCGCAGCGCTGCAATGGACGCCATGGCCAACGGAATAAGGAGAAGAAGCCCGACCGGTCGGGTCAGGGCCGCCAGCGCCGTGAGCAGACCCGCCGGCAGCCAACTCGAGCGACGGATCGCGAACAGTGCGCTGATCGCAAACATCAGGAAGAGGGATTCCGAGTAGGTGATGGCCAGATAAAGCGCCGTCGGCATGAACGTGAAGAAGCCCAGCGCCCACCGGGCTGAGCTCAGGCTGAGATCCACCCGAGCGAGCATCCGAAAGGCCAGCATGGCCAGGAGGCAGGCTAGGTTAGAAATGATGAATCCGGCCAGGAGATAGTTACCTCCGTCGAGTCGACCGAGGACGCGCTCGGCGAGCGGGTACAGCGGATAGAAGACGGTCTGGTCAGGCGTCCGATAGCCGTGGACGGCAATGTCGATAAAGTGCCCACTGTCCCACCAGTTGAGCCAGGGGCTGTCCGATACCGATCGGCTCAGTGATGCGCCCGCTCCATGTCCTGGCGTCCCAAATACTGCGGCCGAAATGAGGAAGAGCAGCGCAAATGCGATCCTCTGTGCTATCCACGCGAGCAACGCGTCAGCGCAGGCCTGGCGGTCGGGAAGCCAGCGCCGGTCGCCAGCCTGCCGGCCACCCGCTTGCTGGTGAAGCGAGTCGATCGGCCGGCGTACTGCCGTGAGCTCTCTCCTCTAGCGGGCGTTAGAGGCTAAGGGCCCGACGGGCCAGCTCGACGCCAGCCGTCATGTTGCGCAACTTCTCGTAAGCGACCCGCCAGGAGCGCGTCCTTAACCCGCAGTCGGGCGTGACGTGGATGCGGGCCGCGTCGCCGAACACCTTGACGGCGTAGAGCACGCGATCACGCACCAGCTCGGGCGACTCGATGAAGTCGGTGTGGATGTCGAGCACGCCCATTCCAAGCGCCGGTTTGTACGGCAACTCACGGAATTTCTTGATCACCTGGTAGCCGGGACGGGCGTCGTCGCTGGTGCCCAGCTCGCGGCTGTCGTAGTTGGCGAAGCCAACGGCGAACTGGCGGCACTGCGACATCCGCTCGATCGC
>Ga0066699_10000175_pt1 | contig 15501 bp, 12 predicted proteins | sample GraSoiAngelo_148_FD_66455 | JGI IMG/M metagenome (GOLD analysis project Ga0066699, IMG submission 66455) | Grasslands soil microbial communities from the Angelo Coastal Reserve, California, USA - 14_1009_09_20cm | ecosystem: Environmental > Terrestrial > Soil > Grasslands | place: USA... | reverse complement strand
CAGGCGAACAGCACCGTTGGTCAGACGCAGACGTCCGGCGCGGCCGGGACCAACACGACCGTCGGCAACACCTCGGGCGCGGCGACGGCGGGAGCGGCCCAGGCTGGCCAGGCTGGGGCCGGGCAGGCAGCGCAGCTCGCTAACACGGGAAGTCCTTCCCATGGCGTAGGCGCATCGCCGGTCAGCTCGACAGCTGCCGGTGAGGGGCTGCTCGGAGCCCTGCTGGGGTTGATCGGCGTAGCGCTTCTCAAGCCTCGGCGGCTGCTCGAGAGGTTTTGGCGCTAAGAAGTAGCGAGACCGCCGGGCTCAACCGCCCGGCGGTTTCTTCGTCTCGTAAATCGACCTATCACACTGTCAGGTTTTGTATCTCGACAGTTGACAGTATCTGTGGGTCGACTGTAGCGTTAGAGGTGTGGGAGGGTTCGTGAAAGCGACCGAGAGATATGGAACCGCGACGTCGCCGTCGCAAGCAGAGCCGCCTCGACGCCTGGCAGCTTAAATTTCGGGGCCTGGAGGGAAATGAAGTGACCATTAGTTCGGCCGTCGTAGGAAGGCCAATCGATGCCGACGATACGGACGTTCTGATCTCGAAGTCAACCTGGCCGCTGAAACTGGCAGGACTACTTTTTGCCGGCTTGCTCATCATCGGTCGTTCAGCAAGTTCGGGAAACATAACCTGGCTTCCTGCATATCACGCAGCAAGTGCCCCATTAGTGGTCGTCCCCGGGCAAGATCGCCCATCGGCGCCAATCCCGCCGACCAAGCCAAATCAAAACCTTCAGCCTGCGGCCATTAGCAGAATGGCAGCTGATGAGGTTGCTGCCTTCAATGCGGGGGATTGGGGAGGCGGGGACGGATCTGATGGCAAAGACGGCTCAGGCTCGAAGTCCGGTGGCCATGGCAAGGACGGCTCAGCCTCGAAGTCCGGTGACCATACTAAAGACGGCTCAGGTTCGAAGTCCGGCGACCAAGGGAAAGGCGGCAACGCCGGCTCAAAGTCAGGAAATACCCATGGTTCCGGAGCTAGCAAAGGATCCGGTGAGGCAAAAGCATCGATTGCGAAGGGAAGTTCAGTGGCACAATCCGGACAGGCAAACCACGAAGGGAAAGGGCAGGCCAAGGGGAATGGCGAGGGCGAGGGCCAGGACCATCATGACGCAATCGCAACGGTGAACTCGACAGGGGACGCGACCTCAGCGATAGCCTCGCCAGCCAATAGCAGCGCAGGAGCTACCTCGGGGATCGCCTCGCCCGCCAATAGCACTGGAGGCGCGACCTCGGGGGTCGCTTCGCCCGCCAATAGCAGCGCAGGGGCGACCTCGGGCGTCGCATCACCCGCCAACACGACAGCCGGAGCGTCCTCGGGGATGGCCACTGGCCAGTCAACCGCGGGCGCCTCGTCAGGCGCCGCGTCGGCAGCGACCAGCGCCGGGGCTGGAAACACGACCGCCGGAGCCACCTCGGGGATGGCTACCGCTCAGTCGACCGCAGGCGGTACGTCGGGCGCCGCGTCGGCAGCGACCAGCGCCGGAGCCGCAGGGAACACTACAGCCGGAGTGACCTCGGGAATGGTTACCGCCCAGTCGACTGCAGGGGCTACGTCAGGCGCAGTGTCCGCGACTAGCGCAGGAGCCGCAGGGAACACGACGGCCGGAGCGACCTCGGGAATGGCCACGGCGCAGTCGACCATGGGCGCCACCTCAGGCGCTGCCACGGCAACCAGCGCTGGGGCTGCTGCGAACTCGACCGCGGGAGCGACGTCGGCCGCTCCCACTGTTCAAACGACGGCAGCCGTTACCTCAGGCGCGCCAACTGTGACCTCTGCGCAGGCGGCGGCAGCCGTGGCGGGCGGCGTGCAGGCAGCGGGAGTCACCGCACCGAGCGGTGCCGGGGCGGCACAGGCCGGCACACTCGCGCAGACCGGCGGCGGCCAGGGATACGCAGCTTCTGCTCCGTTGCCACTTGCCGCGGGCGGGCTTGGTCTCGGCCTGCTGGCCTTACTGGGAGCAGCCTGGACCAAGAGGCGAACCATCCTGCCCCGGTTCCTGCGTTAATGGTCGGCCATGAAGTAAACCGTCGGGTTGATAGGCAGCCCGGCGGTTTTCTTTTTCCCAACAATCGAGTAGGCTGCGATTAGCGATGGGTGTGGCATATTCGACGATCGAGGCGTTCTCCCCGCCAGAGGCCATGGAGGCGTTTCTTTCCGAGCGTATTATCGCGCCCCTCCTTCCATCGGTCCGTGTGAAGAAGGTAAAGAAGGCACGTGAGGGCAGGCGGTACGAAATCCCTCGGGTTTTGTGGAACGTTTATGAAGCCACGCTGGAAATGGCAGATGGCGAGGAGACCCAGCGGCTGTTCTGGACGAAGGCGTACTTTGCAGATCAGGACCGAGAACACTATCAGACTCGTATCCAGAGCCTTCTCGACCGCCGGAATGGCAGCCCACTGGATCCGAAAGGATATGCGCGGGTCTTTCCCGAACTTAACCTCTTCGTATTCTTCTTTCCCACCGATCCGCAGTTCTCGAAGTTGGGAACGGTCTACGACGCTGGCGCGATGCGCGAGATTCTTCTCCCGCATTTTGCTCATCTGAACCCATCGGCGACACTTGGCCCATTGGCGTCGGTTCGCGTTAAGTATCTGCCCGAGATCGCCTCCCTGCTGCGGTACGACGCGGACGTTGGCGAAGAGGCGCCGTTATCGATCTACGGAAAGGTTCAGCACAGCCGGCGCGGCCAATTGACTTACGACGTCATGCGAGCGCTCTGGGACCTGCCCGCGCGCGTGAGCGGCGAGCTCAGATTTGCCGAGCCGCTCGGGTATTACCCGGACTACGATTTGGTGCTTCAATCATCATTGCCAGGCGACGAGGTGAAGCGCGACTCGGACTGCTTCCTCGCCCAATGTGAGGCCGCTGGTCGTGCCATCGCCTACATCCACAACTCGGGGGTCACCGGTGGCCCGACCCACTCCGTCGACATCGAGCTCGACAAGGTACGTGAGCGGATGGAGCAGTACAGGATGTCCGCGCCTGGACTCTACTTAATGGTGCGCGACGTCTTACGGCAAATCGAAGCGAAGGCGGCGCGCCTGCCGTCTGAGGAGCCAGTGCCATCACACGGCGATTACAAATACAACCAGTTCCTCTTCGACGGAGAGCGGTTTGGCCTCCTTGACCTGGAGTTCTTCGCCCAAGCTGAACCGAGCTTCGACCTCGGCAAATACTGTGGGCACCTCTCGCCGGCCGCGCCCAAGGATTGGACCGACACGGCCCTGGCGGACGAGGGGCGGCGGATTTTCCTGGATGCCTACTGTGCCATCCGTCCCCAATACCGTGGGAGACGCTTTGCGCTCTATGAAGCGATCTCTCTGACCACCAGGACGCTCGTGGTCCTCTGGGGACGATCCCGCAACTGGGAGTACATGGCGCAGACCTTGATTGCGCTCGCATACGAGCGGCTGAAGACCCCCTGGGGCGAATAGCGCGACTCGATTTGGGATAGCGGTTGGTTGCTAGCATGAGTCGGCGTCGCGCGCCCCCATCGTCTAGCGGCTAGGACACGGCCCTTTCAAGGCCGGAACGGCGGTTCGATTCCGCCTGGGGGTATTGTGATTACTGGGGTGAAGGCATGGCAAGAAGCTCGGTAACCGAAGTTCGAACGACCCAGGGCTTCGATTTCATCCGGGAGCTCGGCCAGCAGCTCCGCGTGGACAGCATCCGCGCGAGCACCGCGGCAGGATCCGGCCACCCGACGTCGTCGATGTCCGCCGCCGATTTGATGGCGGTCCTGATCACCCGCCATTTCCTGTATGACTGGAATGACCCCAAGGAGCCGAACAACGATCACTTGATCTTTTCCAAAGGCCACGCCTCGCCGTTGCTCTACGCCATCTTCCGGGCGGTCGGCGCGATCAGTGATGACGAGCTGCTCAGCTTTCGAAAATTTGGCTCCCGGCTTCAGGGGCATCCGACGCCGGTGCTGCCCTGGGTCGATGTCGCGACGGGCTCTCTGGGGCAGGGTTTGCCGATCGGGGTCGGGGTCGCCCTCGCCGGACGCAAGCTGGATAAACTTCCGTATCACGTCTGGGCCCTTACTGGCGACAGCGAACTGGCGGAGGGCTCGATCTGGGAGGGTTTGGACAAGGCGGGCTTTTACGGCTTATCCAACTTCACCGCCATCTTCGACATCAACCGGCTCGGCCAGCGAGGCCCCACCGAGTACCAGTGGGAAACGGACGTCTATCGGGATCGAGTCCAGGCCTTCGGTTGTCGAGCGGTTGTCATCGATGGACACGATCCGGAGCAGATCGACCAGGCGATGCAACAGGCTCACGAGGCCACCGGCAAGCCGACGGTCATCATCGCCCGCACCATCAAAGGCAAGGGCTTCAGCGAGATCGAGAACAAAGAGAATTGGCACGGGAAAGCCTTACCGGCCGACATGGAAGCGCGCGCCATTGCTGAGCTCGGTGGCATCCGCCACCTTCGCGTCGACGGCACCAAGCCGGAGCCAGGAACGCCAGCACTCACCGACGGCAAGGTCGACGTGATCCTGCCGACCTATAAGAAAGGGGACAAAGTTGCGACGCGCAAGGCCTACGGCGACGCCCTGAAGGCGATCGGCGCTCGGCAGACCGTAGTGGCGATGGACGGCGAGGTCAGCAACTCGACGTATGCCGAAGAGTTCGCCAAGGCTTATCCCGACCGATACTTCGAGATGTTCATCGCCGAGCAACAGTTGATCGCGGCCGCGGTGGGTATGAGCGTCCGTCATTACATTCCCTTCGCCTCGACATTCGCTGCCTTTCTCTCCCGCGCCTATGACTTCATTCGGATGGCTGCCATCTCACAGGCCAACATCCGTCTCTCCGGGTCCCACGCCGGGGTCGAGATTGGTGAGGATGGCCCGTCGCAGATGGCGCTGGAAGACCTGGCGGCGATGCGAGCGGTGCACGGCTCGACCGTGCTGTACCCGTCCGACGCGACATCGACTGCCCAGCTGGTCGAGGCGATGGCGGATCGAGATGGCATCTCCTACATCCGGACGACGCGAGGCGCCTATCCAGTCCTGTATGGAGACGGAGAGCACTTTCGGATCGGCGGCTCCAAGGTGGTCCGAAGCGATCCTCACGACGTCGTCACCTTGATCGGGGCCGGCGTGACGCTACACAACTGCCTGGCTGCCGCGGAAGAGCTTGACAAGGAAGGCTTCAAGGCGCGGGTCATCGACTGCTACTCGCTAAAGCCGATCGACCGGCAGACGCTGCACGAGGCGGCCGCGGTCACGAAGGGCCGTCTGGTGGTCGTCGAGGATCACTATCCGGAAGGCGGGCTCGGCGCCGCCGTCATGGAGGCGCTCGCCGCCGACATGGACCCGCCGAGAATCATCCATCTCGCGGTGCGCGCGCTACCCGGGTCGGGCAAGCCCACCGAGCTGATGGACAGGGCGGAGATTTCGGCGCGGCATATCGTCGCGGCGGCAAAGCAACTCTACGGCGTGTAGGAGGTACCACTCGTCATGCTGCAAGGCCTTTTTGGCGGTGCGACCGCGCGTGTCTTTACTCGTCCCGGTGTCGAGGTATCCCGCGAGGTGGTGCAGGCCCACCGCCGGCATCATCCGGCGGCGCGCGGCCAGCAGGAAAGCGGTCGCACCACGAATTTCATCGTCTATACCGACGGCACCGTATCCGGCGATGCCGCCGCCCAGGCGATGCTCAAGAGCTGCGAGGGTGACTTTCAGGCCTGTCAGCAGTGGTTTGGTGGCCTAACGCCACCCGACCTGCCGATGAAGGTCTATGCCGACCCGAACGCAGGCGGCGCGTATCACATGAGCTGTGAAGGCACCGACATCCACGTGCTCTCCGATCCAACGGTGTCCCCGGGATTTCTCACGGCCGAAATCGTCGAGGTCTTCCAGGCCGCGATCAACAATGGATGGGACTGCGGCGTCACCAACGGCGAGGCCTTGTCGCGGGTGCTGGCCTTCGACCGCCATCCCGAGATCGCGGGCGAGTTCAATCAGACCGAGCAGGACTGGTGGGCGGCAGGCCATCCGGACCACGTCAACGACAACTCTGCGGGCGATACCGACCAGGTGGCGAACGGCTGCGGCGACCTCTTCCTTTATTACCTGCATTCACAGCTGAACTTCGATTGGAACCAGGTCTGCGGTGCGGGGGGCAACACGCTGGGTGCCTGCTATCAGCAGCTGACCGGCTATGACCCGCAACAGGGCTTCAGCGACTTCATCAACGCCCTGAGCAAGATCGACCAGGGTGGCACACTTTCCCTGCCGGCCTCCGGCAATCCTTTTCCGATCACACTTCAATAAGGAAGCTCGTCCTCGGCCATCCCGAAGTGATGGCCGATCTCATGCCGCATCGTTTCGGCGACCTCGTGCTCGAGCTCCCGCTCATCCGCGGAAACATTCTCGTGGTTACGCTGATAGAGGACGATTCGCTCTGGCAGTCCATGTTCGAGCGCGGTTGCACCCTCGTACACGCCCAGGAGGTCGGGATCTTCGCCCTCGCGGACGGCTTCGAGATCGGGGAGGTCATCGACCACGATGAGCGTATTGCTCAGCCTGGTCTGAAATTCCTGTGGAATGGCGGCCAGCGCCGTTTCGGCCATCCGCGTGAACCGCTGCGGCTTGACGCGGTATGGAACGATGAAACGACTGGGATCCAGCCGTGACGCCCTGGTAAACGCGTCGCTCGCGTCGGCTCGGTGCAACCAGAGCCGCAGCCGCCCGGCCAGGTTCCAGGTCTCGCCGTCCTCCTGCCGCTCGAGGGCCTGCTCGGCATAGACACTGCCAGCAGCCATATCCCCCGCCCGATAGGCAAGGCGCGCAGCCAGCCGAAGCCAAGCCGGGTCGGCCGGGCCCGCCAGGCGCTTGAGCTCGGCGAGCGCCGCCGGAAACCTTTCGGCCACCGTTTCGACGGCGCCTTCCGGGTCGCCGTCGCGAGCCTGTTGAAGAGCCTTGACCAGGCGGTCGCGGCGGCTCCGGCCGAAGCCCAAAAACCAGCGGCTAACCGGCATGCGGCCGCCGGCGATCGGGCTGCAAGCCTGCCATCGGCACCTCGTTACACCGGCAATGGGCCAGCAAACGACGATGAATGTCCACGACTTCGAGAACCATGTGCTCAAGCGTCTCACGGCGCTGCGGCCGGGCTGGACCGTGCGCAAGGGACCCGAGGCGTTTCAGCTGACCATCCGGCGTATCCGGCAGGGCGATCTGCGCTTCAACCTCGAGAGCTTTTATCAGCAGTACCGCGAGCAACCCGGTGCGCTCGACCGGCTGTTCGCGGCGCGCCTTCGCCGCCTCGACCAGGAATGCGACAGCGAGGCACTCTTTGGAGCACCGCTCATCCTTCCGGTGCTGCGTCCGGCGAGCTTTCTCGAGAGCGCCGGCGGCCCGGTTGTTTACCGGCGGATGCTGACCGAGCTCGTCGTCACCTACGCGGCTCATTACGCGCAGGGGATGCGCTATCTGCTTCCCCAGGACCTGAACGCATGGAACGTCGGCCGCGACCATGTCGAGGTGATCGCGCTCACCAACCTCGCCTTGATGTTCCGGAATGGGATGAAGTTCACCGGCCTGGAGGCCGACCGCAGCGGCCGGACGCAGATGCTGATGCTGAGCTATGTCGACCAGCGGCCGCACGGCGCCGCGCTCATGCTGCTGCCTGAGGTGTGGGCCTGGCTGGAAGAGATGCTGGAGGACACGCCGATCGTGGGTGTGCCTGAGCGCGGGTCGCTGATCGCCGCAGGCCAGGGGGCACAGCTGCTGGACCGCCTCCGCCATGACGTCCAGGAGCGGCACCGCGAAGCAGCCTTCCCCGTTACCGCCCAGCTCTTCTGTCTCGAGAACGGCCGAATTCGGCAATACGCCCAGCGCTGACTGCGCTGACAGGGCCGCTCAGAGCCCTGGATAGCCGGGGTGCGGGTCGGGGTGCTCGCGCGGGCGCAAGAGGAGACCGAGCACGAGCCCGCTGACGAAGCCGCCCACATGGGCGAAGAAGGCCACGCCCCCGCCCGACACGCCCAGGCTGAGATAGGCGTCCAAGGCTTGCAGGGCGATCCAGTACCCGATGAACAGGTACGCCGATAGGGTCACGAAGAAGAAGGGAATGATGAAGGTCAGCACGCGGGCCCGGGGAAAATAGAGCACGTAGGCCGCGAGCAGCCCGGAGATGGCGCCGCTGGCACCAAGCATCGGGACCGTCGAGGTGGGCGTGATGAAGACCTGCAGCAGACTGCCTGCAATCCCGGCGGTGAGGTAGATGACGAGAAATTTGATTTCCCCTAACCGGTCTTCGACGTTGTTCCCGAAGATCCAGAGGAAGAGCATGTTGCCCGCCACATGCAGTAGGTTCGCGTGCAGGAACAGCGAGGTGATCAGGGTGCCGAGGTGGCGACCGGCAGAGATGTCGGCCGGTACGACAGCATAGCGCGCGATTGCGTTGCTGCTCATCACCGGGTTTTGGGCGAGGTAAAAGTACACGCCGAAGTTGATCAGGATCAGGCCCCACGTGAGCAGCGAGGGCCGGCGCGTGGGGTTGTAATCGCGAAGCGGGATCAAGAGGCGAGGGCGCGAGGCAGGAGCTGCGCCTCCTCGAGCAGGCGCCGCAATACTGGAAGCTCTGCGGCGGGTAGCGGGGGGAGCGGTGGGCGAGGGTCGCCGTGGTCATAGCCCAGCATGCGCACGCCGGCCTTCATTCCTGGGAGCCCGTAGCCGTCGGTCAGCGCCTCACCAAGGGGCGCGATCGTCTGCTGATCGCGGCGCGCCTGCTCGAGCCGCCGGTCTCGCCAGGCGTTGCGGATCGCCACCGAGGCTGCCGGCGCCAGGTTAGCGAGCGCGGCGATGCCGCCATCGGCGCCGCCGATCAAGGCGTCGATCAGCTTCTCTCCGGTCCCGGTCAGCAGCACGAAATCGGTTCCAAGCGCCTGGCGCAGGACGGGGAGACGAGCGAGATCCCCGGAGGACTCTTTCATGCCGGCGAGGTTGGGATGGCCCGCGATCGAAATGATCCAATCGGTGCCAAGGTCGTAGCCCATGTGGGGCGGAATGTTGTAGATCAAGATTGGGATCGGGCTCACCTCGGCGACCGCGTGATAGTGGCGGCGGAGGGCGTCGGGCGTCAGCTGCCGCCGGTAATAGCTGGGGGCGATGACGAGCGCCGCTTCGGCGCCTTCACCGGCGGCCGCCTTGGTCCTTTCGATGGTCGCGACCGTGGAGTCCGCTCCGGTGCCAACGATGAGGCGCAGCGAGCGAGGCAATTCGGCTTTGACCGCGCGGACCCAGGCAAGGCGCTCAGCCTCGGTCAGGTTTGCCGCTTCGCCGTTCGAGCCAAGCGCGACCACCCCGTCGAGCCCCGCCCTGGCGAGGAAGTCCAACCAACCGCGAGGCGGTGCGCCGAGTGATCCCCCGGCGCCGAAGGCGGTGGGGATCGGTGGGAAGAGCCCCTTGAGCCAGCGGTGATCGCCCACCCGCCGATTCTATGGACTCACCTCAGGCCGGCGTCGTTACGCGTCCGCGACGGCATTGTCGCGCTGCATCGGCTGCTGCCGATGAGCCCGTTAACAAATCGCTGATAGCCTCACAACGACGTGCTCAGCGATTCGTCATGGTCAGGGCGTTCGACGCGCCGGAGGTTCCTCGGCAGTGGGCTTCGCCTCGGCGCGGGGATCGCCGGCGGACTGACCCTCGGCTCGCTACTCGAGGCTTGCGGCACCGGGCCGGCGTCATCCAGCCCGACACCGCCGCCGGGCGCGACCGTGATCCGCTCGTTGCTCTTCGACCAGGTCGGCTACGACCCGGCGGTATTGCAGAGCCTTGCCGATAAGTTCCGCAGCCTCCATGACAACAAGGTCTTCATCTCGATCGAGACGGCGCACTATCGCGAGCTCTACGAAAGTATCCTCGCGGCAGGGCCGTCGAAGCCTGCACCGTACGACGTGGTCGCCCTGGACCAAGTCTGGATCGCCGAGTTCGCCAGCCGCAACCAGCTGCTGAGCCTCAAGGAGCAGATTCCGGACGATGCCCGTTCGGACCTGATGCCCAGCCTGCTTGACGCGTTCTCATACAAGGCCACCAACTGGGCCATGCCGCACATCCTCAACGTGCAGAGCCTCTACTACAACAAAGGACAGCTCAAGTCGGCGGGGTTCGACGGTCCACCCAGAACGCTGGAGGATTGGTACGGGCAGATGACGGCGCTGCGCGCCCGGGTTACGCCCTACACCGATTCCTGGGCCGAGGATGAAGGCCTGGTCTCCGATTTTGTTCGCACCACGGCCCAGTTCGGCGGCGATCTCTTCGACGCCTCCGGCAAGCCGCTGCTCCTCGAGCAACCTGCGCAACGAGCGGCCGCTTTCATGCGACAGCTGATCGATGAGCGCCTGGTGCGTGGCGACGTTGCCGCCAGTAACGAGGCGGACGCGATGCGCGCGTTCCTTGCCGGCGGGGTCAGCTTCACGACGAACTGGAACTTCGTCTGGGGGGCGATGAACGACCCGGTGTACTCGCAGATCATCGGACAGGGGGGCGTGGCGCCCATTCCGGCGGCGAGATCAACCGGGAAGGACGCGGCATCGGTCAGTGGCTTCCTCGGGCTCGGCGTCCTCGCCAACAGCGCGCACGCCGACCTGGCGGTTGCCTGGCTTCGCTACCTGACCAGCCCGCAGGTGCAGGCGCAACAGGCCGGTCAGCTTCCAATCTGGACCTCCTTGCAGAATTCAGCCGACGTGCGCAAGGCCAACCCACAGATCGATGTCTTTCTCGCGAACCTGGCGAACGCGAGGCCGCGGCCGAAGCTCGTGCACTACGTCGAGGCCTCGGCGGTCTTGCAGCGCCATCTGCACGATCTCTTCCTGGGGTCGGTCACCCCGACGGCGGCGATGTCTGCGGCGCAGTCGGAACTCCTCGCGCTTCAGAAACGCTTCGGCAGCTGAACGGCCCGTCCGGCTTAGGATGATGACGTCATGGATGACCGCGCGCCGACAGCCTCGCTGAATCGGTGATCCCGCCAAGCGACCAAGAAGTTGCCGCATATTACCGCGTCGGTTTGATCGAAACGGTTCTACTGCTCCTGCTGCTGCTGCTCGCCTTTGGCGCGATTACGGTCCTCGCCCAGGAACGCTGGCGCCGGCTTAGCCTGACCGAGTCGCTGCTTGCGCGCCTGGCCGCCGGAATCGTGCTCGCCTCGATCGCGGTTGGCGGGCTCAGCGGGGTGATCCTCAACCTCTTGCAGGGGTCCGTCTTCTCTGACCGCACGCTGACGCCGGTGACCTCGCGCAACCAGGCCTTGCTCGGCATCGGCCTTGCGCTCGCCGTCACCGTCATCGGCATCATCCGAATCGAGCAATATCACCGCGGAATTTCGACCCGGACCTCGCATGAAGAAGAGGCCGATTGGAAAGTCGAGCCGCCCGAGGCGGCAGGCCACCGCTAGGAGGTAGTGGGACTCGGGTTGATGACGATTCCCGAGGCGGGGATCTCGCCCTCGAGCAGATTCCATTTATTCAGGATCTGACGGTAGCTGCCATCGCGGTAGATCGCCATCATCGCCTGCTGTACCGCCTTGAGCAGTTCGCCGTTCTTGGGATCGATGGCGATACCCTCGCCGTTGATCTTGAAGGGGGCGCCCGCAAGGTCAAGCTGGTCGGGCGTTTGCTTCACGAAATAGGCGGCCACCGGGGAATCGTCGAGGGCGGCCTCGACCCCGCCCTGTTTGAGAATCGCGACCGCCTGGAGGTCGACCGGATAGATCTGCTTCTTGATCGGATTGTCCTTGCAGATCCCGGCGTTCGCCTGGTCGATCGTGGTTTCCTCGGGACTCTGCACCTGGACCGAGACCTTCTTCCCGCAGAGGTCGCTGACGCTGCTGATGCTCGACGGATTGCCTTTGCGCACCAGGATCGATTGGCCGGCCTGGAAGTACGCGACCAGCGCAACCTGCCGCTCGAGGTCGGGCGTGATCTGCAGGGCGGAGATGATGGCGTCGCCTTTCTTCGCGAGCAGCGCGCCGACGAGCTGGGTCGAGTCCGTTGTCTGGATCGTCGCCGACAGGCCCATTTTGTTCGCGATCGCCTGCGCGATTTCAATGTCGAATCCCACCGCCTTCTGGGTCGCAGGGTCGATCGACTCCTGCGGTGGATAGGTGGTGTCCGATAGGAAGGTGATCGTCCCCGGCCGCACGAGATCGGTCGGCGGTGTGACCGGCGTTGCGGTTGCGGTAGGGATGGCCAGTCCAGAAAGTGAGGGGGTTGGTCGAACCGCGCCCGTCCCGGTAGGCGCGCAGCCACCGAGGACGACGGCCAGCATGATGCTGAGTGCGGGGCGGCCGATCCGAGCGCCCCTTCGTCCCCTGCCCCCTCGCCGGAGCCGGGTTATTGTGGCTGCCAAATGCGGGGACATTTTACGACTGCGTGCCGGTCGGTGACGGTTGGCCTGTGCGTCCAGTCGACCTTGTGGATGGGGCCGTAACATGGGGCAGCGTTGTCCATCACGCTGACTGGCCGGTCGCTCAAGCCCGCCGATGTGGTCGCCGTTGCCCGCCATGGCGAACGGGTCGAGCTCAGCGGCGAAGCCCAAACAAATGTGCGTCGCGCGCGCGAGCTGGTCGACCGCCTGGTTCGAGAAGATCGGGTGGTTTACGGACTGACCACCGGAGTCGGCGCGCTGAAGAACGTGCGCATTCCTCCGGCTGACAGCCGCCAGCTGCAGCGAAACCTGCTGATGAGTCACGCGGTCGGGGTCGGGCCCGCGCTGCCCGAAGAGATCGTCCGCGCCGGAATGCTGGTCCGCGTCAACCAGTTCTGCCAGGGGAGCGCCGGCGTGAGCCCCGAGGTCGTCGACCGCCTCGTCGACCTGCTCAACCACGATATCTGTCCCTGGGTGCCCGAAAAGGGCTCGCTCGGGGCGAGTGGTGACCTCGCGCCCTCGGCGCACGTGGGCCTGGTCTTGATCGGGGAAGGCGAGGTGCTGGTGAACGGCGAGCGGCGAAGCGGCGCCGACGCCTTGCGCGCCAGGTCGCTGCTGCCGGTGACCTTACAGGCGAAAGATGGGCTCAGTGTTCTGAACGGAACGCACTTCATGACCGGCGCCGCCAGCCTGGTGCTGGACGACGCCCTGGGCTTGCTGCTGACCGCGGATGCCGTCGCCGCGCTCAGCGTCGAGGCATTGCGTGGTTCACGGACCGCCTTCGACCCGCGGATTCATGCGCTCCGTCCCCACCCGGGACAACTGGCGTCCGCGGCCCGCATCTTCGCGCTGACCGAAGGCAGTGCGATCGCCGAATCGCATGTGCTCTGCGATCGCGTGCAGGATGCCTACTCGCTTCGTTGTGCCGCGCAGGTTCACGGCGCCGCCGCGGCCGCGATCGACTACCTCGATCGCGTCCTCGCGGTGGAGCTCAACGCCGGCACCGATAACCCGCTCGTCTTCCCTGACGACGAGGCCGTGCTCTCGGGCGGCAACTTCCACGGCGAGCCGCTGGCGCTGGCGCTCGACGCGGCCACGATGGGCATCAGCGAGCTCGGCAGTATTTCCGAGCGCCGGCTGTTTCGCATGCTGACCGGCTTCCTGTCCGAGCTCCCACCATTTTTGACGCGCCATTCCGGGCTGGACTCCGGCTACATGCTGTTGCAATACACTTCCGCGGCGCTGGTTACGGAGAACCAGCTGCTGTCAACCCCGGCCAGCGTCCACTCGCTGCCAACCTCTGCCGACCAGGAGGACCACAACAGCATGGGCTGGCACAGCGCGCTTCGCGCGCGGCAGGTCGCGACCAACGTCGAATCGATCCTGGCTCTGGAAGCGCTGGGCGCCGCCCAGGGGATCGATTTGCTGGCTCCGCTCAAGCCCGGACGCTTGACGGCCGAAGCCCACGCCGCAATCCGGGAGAAAGTTCCCATGCTCGATCACGATCGCATGCTGCAGGCGGACATCCAGGCCGCCACCGGAGTCGTCCGCAATGGCATTTTGGCAAAAATCGGCGCCAGGGCCGGCCGGTCTCTACCCCCGGCGACAGGGGAGGCCGGGGTGGAGGCGCCTCGTTGACGCTCGCCACTCCGATTCGCGCCGCGCGCGGCACCCAGCTGAGCGCGCGCGGCTGGCAGCAGGAGGCGGCCCTGCGGATGCTCTGCAACAACCTTGACCCCGAGGTCGCCGAGCGTCCCCAGGACCTGGTCGTTTATGGCGGCACGGGAAAAGCGGCGCGCGACTGGCCCTCGTTTCACGCCATCGTGGCCGCGCTTCAGCGCTTGAAGGATGACGAGACGCTGCTGGTCCAGTCAGGCAAACCGGTCGGCATCTTCCGAACCCATGAGTACGCGCCTCGTGTCCTGATCGCCAACAGCCTGCTCGTTCCTCGCTGGGCCACCTGGGAAAAATTCTGGGAGCTCGAGCGGCTGGGATTGATCATGTACGGCCAGATGACGGCCGGCAGCTGGATTTATATCGGAACCCAGGGCATCCTGCAGGGAACCTATGAGACGTTTGGCGCGGTTGCCGCCAAGCGGTTCGGCGGTTCGCTGCGCGGCCGGATCGTGCTGACCAGCGGGCTCGGCGGCATGGGCGGCGCCCAGCCACTCGCCGTGAGCATGAACGACGGCGTCGCGCTGGTCGTCGAGGTCGATCAACACCGCATCGACCGCCGCCTCCAGACGCGCTATCTCGACAAGGCGGCCGGGAGCCTCGATGAAGCGATTCAACTCGCCGAGGAGGCTCGGCAGCGAAAGACGCCGGTCTCGATCGGCGTTCGCGGCAATGCCGCCGAGGTCTATCCGGAGCTCGTCCGCCGTGGCTTCACGCCGGACGTCGTCACCGACCAGACCTCCGCGCATGATCCGCTGCGCGGCTATATCCCGGCGCCGCTGACCGTCGAGGAGGCGGCGGATCTGCGAGAACGCGACCCGCTTGAGTACCTCGAGATGGTCAAAGACTCGGTCGCCGAGCACGTCAACGCGATGCTCGCCTTCCAGCGGCAGGGGATCGAGGTCTTCGATTACGGCAACAACCTCAGGGGTGAAGCGGTGGACGCCGGCGTCGGTGACGCCTTCGAGATTCCAGGCTTCGTCCCTGCCTATATCCGGCCGTTGTTCTGCGAAGGAAAGGGGCCCTTTCGCTGGGTCGCGCTGAGTGGTGATCCGCAGGACATCTATCGCACCGATCGGGCGGTTGCCGAAACGCTCCCCGGCAACGAGCCCCTCCACCGCTGGCTGCGCCTCGCTCGGGAGCGCGTGCAGTTTCAGGGTCTGCCGGCACGCATCTGCTGGCTCGGCTACGGCGAACGCGCGGCGGTGGGACTCCGTTTCAACGAGCTGGTCAAAACCGGTGAGGTTAAAGCCCCGATCGTCATCGGCCGAGATCATCTCGACGCCGGCTCGGTCGCGTCGCCCTATCGCGAAACCGAAGCCATGCGTGATGGCAGCGACGCGATCGCCGACTGGCCGATCCTCAATGCCCTGGTCAACACCGCCGCCGGTGCGAGTTGGGT
>Ga0066699_10000173_pt1 | contig 15561 bp, 17 predicted proteins | sample GraSoiAngelo_148_FD_66455 | JGI IMG/M metagenome (GOLD analysis project Ga0066699, IMG submission 66455) | Grasslands soil microbial communities from the Angelo Coastal Reserve, California, USA - 14_1009_09_20cm | ecosystem: Environmental > Terrestrial > Soil > Grasslands | place: USA... | reverse complement strand
GCGCTGAGTCATCGACGACACCTTGGAGGGGGTCAATGCGCGGAGTTCGGATTCCTCAAGATCTCAACGGCGAAGATCAGTTCGTTCTCGGGCTCTCGGTCAGTCGTCTGGCCGCTCTCCTGCTCGGCTTACTGGCGGCCTACACGATCTTTCACCTGTCACTACCGGCGCCTGTCCAGCTCGTGAGCGCCGCGATCGCGGCGCTCACGGGTGCCGCAATCGCGTGGATCAGGCCCGAAGGCCGGTCGTTGCTCCACTGGGCATTCGCCGCCGTCGAGTTCAAGCTTGGTCAGCGAATTCAGCTGGATTCAACTCCGGCCACGGTCGCCGACGATCGCCAGGTTTCTGCGACTAATGCTCCGGTCGCCCCGCGTCAGCCTCGCCTTAGTGTTCTGGCCGGCCGGTCCCGTGCGGCGCTGTCCTCGCCGCCCCCGCCATCAGAGGCCAAAGCCATCGGCGACAGCGACGTCATCGAGCTACCCGACTCGGATGCCGATTCCGATCGTGACGCCGAGCCGGACACCGACCCAGCGGCTGGTCACGCGGCGCCGGTGTATCTTGGCGGCCCTCAAGTCATCACCTTTTTCTCGACGAAGGGCGGGACGGGCCGGACCACCCTGGCCACCGAGGTCGCCGCCCTCCTCGCGATGAAGGGCTGGTATCGGGAGTCGCCTAGCAGTCCGCCGCAGCCGCTACGGGTCGCGCTTGTTGATTTCGACCTGGCCTCCGCCAACGTCTCCGCGCGTCTCGGGATCGCCCAACCAACCATGCTCGACTATCTCTGCGATGTCAGCGTGCCGAATCCCGACCCGCGTGACTTCGTCGTCCGGCATCTCGCCACCAAGCTCGATGTCTTGCTCGGCCCCTCGAAATGCCTGGCCGGCGACCGCGCCGATTTGCTCGGAGTCCCACAGGCCGCGCACATTCTCAGCACACTCAAGACTGCGGGCTACCAGTTCCTGATCCTCGATACCTCGGCCTCGCTTCGCGACCTCGAAACCTACCTACTCGAGGCGGCCACCCGGATCTACTGCGTGGTTACCCCAACCGCCGGTTCGGTCCAGTCGCTCTATCGAGGCGTGGAGGCCCTGCGCCGCCTCGGTCTTGGCACCAAGCTGCAGTATGTCGCCAACAAGATGCGCGACGGGGCCAACCTCGCCGAGCCCATGGGCGACCTGAATGGCTCGCTGGCGGCTCGCATTCCTTATGACGCCGCCTTCGATTCCGCAGAGAACCAGCACCAGCCGATTGCGACCCGCCGCGGCGGTGGTGCCTCGTACGAAGCACTTTGCCAGCTTGCGGCCTCGATTTACCCGGCACTCCAGGTGCCGATGCGGACGCGTTCGGCCGCATCGCCGTTTGCGTGGTTCACGAAGCGCCGCCGTGCTGGCTAGCGCCGTGCCGGCCGCCAGCGAACTGAGCCCTGACGACCTCCGCCATTTCGTCCGGGCCCAACTCACCCTTCAAGTCGACCCCGAAATCATCAATCCGTTCTGCACGAATCCGAACCGCAATCAGATCCTGCGTGACCGAATTCGAGACGCGGTCGCGCAGCGACAGCTCACTCCCTCCGCCGACCTGGTCGACAGCCTGTTCGACGAGATCGTCGGGCTTGGTCCGCTCCAGCCCCTGATGGCGGACGAGGAGATCAGCGATGTTCTGGTCAACCGATTCGACGAGATCTACGTCGAACGGCGCGGCCGGCTGGAGTTTGTGCCCAGTACGTTTCGGGACGAGGCTCAGCTCGAACAGGTCATCCAAAAGATCGTCGCCCTGGTTGGCCGGGAAATCAACATCGACAAACCATTGGTCGACGCTCGAATGGTGGACGGGAGCCGCGCGAATGCAGTCTACGCCCCGGTGGGCGGACCCACGTTGTGCATCCGGAAATTCAACCGGGTCCGGCTCGGCCTCTTACCCACCGATCGAGACCCAGGTGCGGCGAGCTGGGTGAGCGTTGGAGGGCTGTCCGTCCAAATCGGGGCATTCCTCGAAGCGATGGCAGTGGCCCGGGCCAACATCCTTATCGCCGGCGCCACCGGCTCCGGGAAGAGCACGCTGCTGCGCTCGATCGTCAGCGCCTTCCCAGACGAAGAGCGAGTGATTACGATCGAGGACACCGCCGAATTAGAGCTCGACAATCCCCACTGGGTCAAGCTCGAGTGCGTTCACTCGAGGGAGCTCGCCGGTAAGACGACGCAGGAGCGGCGGCTCGATGTCGCTGACCTGGTGCAGAACGCACTCCGAATGCGCCCAGACCGGCTCATCATCGGCGAGATTCGTCACAGCAAAGAAGCGTACTACGTGCTCGAGGCGCTCAACACCGGCCATGACGGCTCAGCCACGACCATCCACGCCAGCAGTTGTTCCGACGCGCTCGCCCGCCTCGAGCTCCTCATCAGTCGTGACTTTGCACAGCTGAGTCCGGTGGAGATCCGCCGCTACATCGCCAGGGTATTCGACCTGGTGATCTTCGTCAGCCGACTTCGGGATGGGCGCCGCTGCGTCCTCGAAGTCGCCGAGTTACGTGATGTCGACAGCGGTGGGCGCTACGAGGTATGCCCCGTGTTCAAGACGGACGTCAGCACCGGCCAGCATGGCGTTGAGGTCGATTTCCGGGCCGCGGCGGACTACCGGCCGGGACCACGACTCGTCCGAAAACTCGAAATGCAGGGCATGCGGTGGATTTCGTAGGCGCTGCCTGCCTCTCGGCCGCGATCTTGAGCCTGGGGCTCGCCGTTCCGGGTTCGGCGACGCGTCAGCAGTCCCACCACTGGATCGCACGACTGGTCGCGCACCACCAACAGCGACTGGCCGAGGCTCGGATTTCCGGCAATCCGCGAACCTACCTCGCCATCTCGGTCATCGGCCCGGCGGTGCTCTTTGGGATCGGTTGGCTCCAATCCCCGGTGCTCGCGGCGTTCGCTGGGGCCGGCGGCCTCCTGCTGCCGCGCTTCTACCTTGCCTGGCTGGTCCACGCCCAGGCATGCCGGAGCGAAGCCGAGGCTCCGCGGCTGCTGCAGGCTTTACTCGCCGGATTAACCGGCGGCAGCACCTATCTGGATGCCCTGCGCCAGGCACGGCTTACCTGCAGCGATCCCTTGATCCAGGAAGACCTCGACTTTGTCGTCCAGCGGTTCCTGCTGGATGCCCCGCTGCATGAAAGTCTCCGGGAGGTCCGCGCCCGAACGACGACCCGCAACCTCGGCCTGATCTGGGAGACGCTGACGATCTGCGCCGAGAATCACTTGCCAACGCAGGCCGCGCGCAGCCTCTTTTTTGAACTGTCTACGACGATTCAGTTCAACGTTCAGCTGGCAAATGAGGTTCGCGCCCGCTCATCCGGCCAACAGGCGCAGATCTGGATGTTGGCAGTCATCGTTCCGGGCATGTACTTCTACCTCCGCTTGACGAGTCCCCAACTCTTGAGCGTGCTCGATGAAACCATGTTGGGTCGCTTCGTACTGCTGCCCCTCGCCGCGGTGCTCCAGGTTGCCGGCATCGCCCTCAGCCTGCGGATCGCACGGTTCGAGGCATGACGCTCGGAGCCTTTTGTCTGGCCCTCGCATGCTACGCCGGTCTCCAGGCCATTTTTGGAATCCGACGACCGGTTCATTCCTCCGGAGCGGAGCTCATCCGTGCCACCACCTTCTCGCCGATCGAGTGGAAGCTGCGCCAACAAAACACCCAGAGCTGGTACCAGCGATGGCTGCGACCCATGGTTTTGATGTGGGGGAGCCGACTGCACCTCCGACCCTCCAGGCTCGATCCGATGTACCTCGTGCAGGCTGGCCTCGATCCGCAGCAAATCGACGGAATGGAATTCCGGATGATTCGGTTGCTGGGCACCTTGGCCGGAGCAGCCACCGCCGGACTGCTGGCCGTGCTGGTTTCGGGAAGCTTTGCCTTGATCCCGCTGTTTGGCTGGGCCGGGTACGTCGCCCCAGTGCGGCTGCTGGCCGCCCGACGCCACCGGCGCCAGACGGCCCTGCATCGGGAGCTGCCAGAACTGGTGAGTATGATCCGGGCCTTCACCAGCGCGGGAATGCCGCTTGAGCGAACGCTCCACGTGCTGTCTGCCAACCAGCGAAGCGACCGCGGGTTGCGCCGTGAAATCCGGCTCGCGCTTGGTCGCTACGGCCTTGGACTCAGCATTGAGCAGGCGCTACAAGACATCGGCCCCCGGACCGGGCTGGACGACGTGACCACATTCGTGGCGGCGTTGGCCCAGAGCAAACGGATCGGCAGCGGCCTCGAAGCCACGCTACGCGATCAGGAGCTGATGGTCCGTCTGAATCAGCGGAACCGCGCGACCGCACAGGCGGCTGCCGTCACGACCAAATTACTGGCGGTGCTGGGCGGCATCTATTTACCCGAGTTCGTGATCTTGATCATGATCCCGTTGTTCTGGGGAATCATGCAGCGCGCGTTCGGATGAGGCGACGTCGAGTCGATTAGCGGACGAGATTGGAGGGAGCATGTGAACACCTTGAAGCGCGGGCAGTCGACGCTTGAGTGGGTAATCGGCGCGGCCATCATTCTGGGCACGCTGGTGGTGGGGATCATGGCATGGAACAACGGCCTGGTGGCCAAGATCGGTCAGATGGTGCAGCGGTTGTCCCAGACCTCGTGACCGGACGCGGTCCGCTTCCGCGCCAGCGCGGGCAAGAGACGCTGCAAGCAATGTTGGCAGTCGCTTTCATGCTCCTGCCCGTCCTCTTTGGCATTGTCGAGCTCAGCGGCCTGATCCATGCCTGGATCGGCCAGCAAGCGGCGGCCGCGATTGGGGCACGGGTTGCGGGCGAACGGGGTGAAGACGACAGCGTTGTTCGCGACCGGATCGCCGTTGAGCTGCGCGCCGCCGGCCTCGACCCGGTCCAGGTCCAGGTGATCGTCACGCCGGCCTACGCACGCTGGGATCAACCGATAACGGTCCGTCTGGTCAGTCGGCAACATGTCGCCATTCCCTTTCTCTTCAGTCGGGACGTCACGTTGTCATCGAGCTACGTCGGGCGGGGCGAGGTAAACCATTGAGACGGCGCGGCCAGAGTGTCCTCTACTCGGTGTTGCTGATGCCGGTTTTGATCTTGGTCTTTGCCCTCGCGATCGACATTGGCAGCCTGCAAATGCAGAAACTACGCCTGCGCTACGCCGTCGACCTGGCGACCGTGACGGCAGCGACCGACGTGGATACCGGCTACTACAGTCGCACCGGTCAGCTTCAACTCGATGCCGAGGCGGCGGCGAGAACCGCCCGCGGCTATTTGCTTCGGAATTTGAGCGGGTTGGCCGACACACCCAATCCCACCGCCATCGCGGCGGCGGCGGACATCACCATCGTGAACCATGTCCCCGCGCTGGATCCATACACAGGAATGCGCCTCGACCGGCCGGCCGTTTGCGCACGCATCCGCGTGCCACACCGATTCGATCTGCTTGGCTGGATCGGCCTGCGCTCAGTCGATCTGACGGTCGCGGCGAATGCCGAAATCCGCCCATGAGGGCCGCCGCCGGCCTGGGGAAAATGCTGCTCATCGCTGGCTTGAGTCTTGGCTTGCTGGTGAGCACCGCGGCCACCGGCCACAGCCTGGATCCGACCACCGCGGTGGTCACGATTACCTCGGTATCGGGTTACGCCGGACATGCGTTTGTGTATGCCCAGGTCAGCGACTCGAGCTTCGCCTATCCAGCGCCGACCGGCGCTGGGCACCAGTCGCCGTTTGTCTCCGAGTGGGTGCCGGAACCGATCGCGAGCGGCTCCTGTCCCTGGGTCTGGGCGGTTTACGTCTTCGACCGAGCCACGATGGCACAGATCAACGCACCACCACTCAACACTCCGGCTCCGAATTTTGGAACGACGACGATGGTGTGCGCCAGCCCGTCGAGCACCCCGGTCGATCAGCCACCGATGGCCGACGCCGCCGCACGCCTTGACCTTGATCTCCGGGTGAGCGTCGCCCCCACCATCTCAACCGTCGGGTCCCCCAGCCTGGTCTCGGCAGTGCTGACCAGCGGCCTGACCCAGGACCTCAACCTCTATCTGAATATGGCCATCGAGGATTGGTCAGTGACGAGCTGGAGACTCGATTTCGGTGACGGACAAATCGTCACCCGGAATGGCTCGGCCGGGACGGCCATCAGCGTGCCCCACACCTATCTCGCCGCCGGCCGGTACGACGCACGCGCTACCGCGGACATCTCGGGTCATGCGCAGGCGGCCGTCTATGACCGCTATGGGACGGTGCACCTCATCCGACGGGCGTTTTCGGTTGTCGTGGGTAATGACGTGGCGACCAGCGCCCGGGCACAAGCCTCACGCACCTATGTGCCACCGCAGGCGGCGGTGGGGATCATTCCGAGTCTTGGCCCTGGAATGGGCGCATCGCCAAGCGCTGGCTTTCGGCAGATTGACGCGCTACGCGGCGCGCTCACGACCCTCACCGTCCGACTGCTAGTCATCCGCGAGGGCGTCCTGCGGGTTGATGCGATCGCTCGGGGTTTCGGACAATCCCGGCTGACCGGGTGGCGACTGGATGGCACGGCATCCGATGCGCCGACTGGTAGCGGAACACTCGCCGGCACTATTCATGCCGCGGCCGAACCCATGTTCCTGCAGTGGAACGCGCCGGACCACATCGTCGGCAACCAGGCCCAGCGATACGTCGTGCCGGTGACTCTCTTTGTCGACACGCGCTTTCCCGACGGACACCTGGCGTCATATGCGATCCGATCCACATTCTCCGTCACGGTTAATTTCGCCGCGCAAAGCGGCTAGGAGGGGGCTATGCGCCGCATCGTGTACCTATCGGCGTTTGTCGCTCTATCGGGAATCGCCGGCATGCTCTACTATTCGCACACTCAGCAGTCGACCGCCGTGGTCGCTACCCGCGACCTGCCGGTCGGCACCCGAATTCAGGACGCCGACCTGGCCGTTCGCCGCGTCAATCCTGCCTCGGTAGGGCCTCAAGTACTGACGACCGTGGGGGCGGCCTTGGGTCAAGTGGTCGCGTTTCCGGTCCTGGCGGGACAGATGCTCGATGCGCGCCAGGTTGCGCCGTCTAAAAACGCCGCGTTGCTCGGTTCGGGTCTCCAGGTGCCCCAGGGTTATCGGATCATCGGACTACCCGTCAGCCCGACAACCGCCGTCGGCGGAGTCCTGAAGCCGGGTGACCTGGTCGACGTCATTGCCATCCCCAACCCGGCGAAAGCTGCCGCCGCGCTCGACGAGACTCCCACCATCCCCATCCGGATCGGAAGCGACGTGCTGGTGCTCGGCTTGCGGACTGACCAGGGCGGCCAGGTCGATTTGTCGGATCATGGTCTCAACGCCACCAATGCCAAGCCTGCCAGCGTGCTCCTCGCCATCCCGCAGAATGAGGAGACGGCGTATTCGGCGGCAATCGCCGGGTCCACCTTTGTCCTGACGCTGAGCACTGAATGAGGATTTAGTGGTCAAGATCTTGCGCCAATCGAGGTTCGGTGACGAGGTGTCGGCGGTTCGCGATGGAATGATCCATCTCCGGACCGGCGCGCCACGGGCCATTATCGGCACCTCGTCGCTGAACTTCGATGGACTGGCTCCGGAGCAACAACTTCGAGCGGTGCAAGCGTTCCGGGATCTGCTGCATGCGCAAAGTGGACCATTTCAGCTCTACCTGCGCATCCGCCGGGTGCCGGTCGGCGAGGCCAAGGAGCCGGATGCCGGGGCATTCCCGGACAGGCAGGCGTACCTTGCGGCAATGACTCGCAGCTTCATCAGCGCCCATCTCCAGGATGCGCCGGTGTATCAGCGTGAGATCTACCTCGTCGTCGCCCCCTTACAGACTGGGCGTCAGATGCTTCGCTCCTGGCTGTTTCGTTTCGACCGCTCACGAGATGACCCAAGCTTTGTCGCGTCGGACCTAGGAACTCCCCTGGCCAACCGAGCGCGCTCGCTGCTGGAGCCCCTTCGTCGGATCGGTGTCAAGGGTCAGATTCTCGACGACAAGGCGCTATCGATCCTGCTGGCCGACCTCTATGGCGAGGAGCGGCGGCCAAATCTCGAGCTCAGTGCGGTTCGGCAGGCTTTCGCCCATCGGGCGGACAACGTCGAGATTCGTGGCCGCCACTACGCCTCGTTCGTGGTTAGCCGATACCCCGGCGAGGAGATCTCCCCAGGTTGGTTGCTGCCCCTGATGAGCTTCAAGGGTGAGTTGCACGCCGGCATCCACATCATGCCGCTCGAGACGGACCGGATGCTGACCATTCTCCATCACCGCATTCGCGACCTTCGCGCGGATGACATGGCCAGCACAGAGGTGGGAACGATCGGTCGCACCGCTGCCGGCACTCTGCCGGATGCCATTGCAGTCCATCAGGCGCTGGCGCGTAACGAAGAGAAAGCTTTTGCGGTGAGTTTCTACCTGACGGTTGGCGCCGACGACCCGGTCGAGCTGCGGACGCAGATCGAGGCACTCCGCGCTAGCTGTCGCCGGATGATGTTGCACACGGTGCAGCCGTACTTCGAGATGCGCCAGGCACTCCTCTCCTCCTGGCCACTCGGCACCGACCTGCTGGGCCGCGAGCACATCCTGCAGACGAGCGCGCTGACCACGATGATGCCCTGGTTGCAGGAGGACCTGGCAGATGCGGACGGACATTACTGGGGGTACAACAAGGAAACCGGGGGACTCTGCGTCTTCGATCCGTTTGATGAAGAGCGCTTCACCAATGCAAACATCGCCGTCCTGGCACATTCGGGTGCCGGAAAGAGTTATGCCGCGGCTTCGGTTGTGCTGTCCGGTTACACGCGCGGGATCGGCGCGATCCTTCTCGACCCGGAGGCGGAGTACGCAGGCATGATCCGCGAGCTGGGAGGCACCTACCTCCATTTCGCTGCAGGCTCCGGTCATGCCATCAATGTCTTGGATCCGCTTTTGTTTGCCGCGGACCCCGAAGAGCCGGGCGATCAGTTGACTGATGTGCTTGATCTCATCGGCCTGATGTGTGGCAGGCTCGACGAGCTCGAGAGAGCACAGGTGGAGGCGGCGATCCGCTCGGTGGTCGGGCACAGCGACGGCACCCCGGTGCTCGGGGATATCTGGCGTGAGCTGGAGAGGACCCAACCCGGATCGCGGGTCAGCACCATCCTCCGCCGCTGGGTGACGGGTGATCTGGGGCGCATGTTCAGCGCACCGACAAACGTCGATCTCGGCGCCGCGGTCGTCGGCTTCAACGTCCGCGACCTGAGCGAGGAGCTCATCCCTCCGGCATTCCTGATTCTGGCCAACTGGCTGTGGGCCGCGCTCCGCCGCGAGCGTCGCGCCCGACATTTGCTGATCGACGAGGTCGGTTTGCTCCTCGAGCATGAACCGGTGCGGCGGTTCCTCATCCGTCTGGCCCGCCGGATCAGGAAGTACGGCGGGAGCCTGATCCTCGTCAGCCAGAATCCGGGTGACTTTTTCGAGACCAAGGACGGTGCGGTACTGGCCACCAATCCGAGCATCCTGCTGCTCGGATCCCAGAAGCATTCGGAGGCGGTTAAGTTACAGAAGGCGTTCAATCTCACCGAGCGGCAGGTCAACTACCTCGAGACCGCCGAACGAGGCGACTTCCTGCTGATCGCCGGTCCCAATCGCGTTCCGGTGCACATCATGGCCCCGCCCTGGATGGATGAGCTGATCGTGAGATCACGCGGCCATTGAGTTGGCAGCCTCATTGATTTTTACCGGTCCACGGCTAATAATTAGCGGCTGAATTTGCGCTGACCGTCACCACGGGAAAGGGGGGCGCGGCGCGCGGGGCTGGGGACGGCCTCGCAAAGGGGAAAGACGGTGCAGGACCTCACCGAACGTCGCAATGAGGAGGCCCGCGAGGTGCGTGATTTGCTGGCGGCCAAGCTCAAGATGCACCCGATCTGGCTGGGTGGCCTCGATACCCAGGCGGCGCGCCACATCTACCTCTTCATCCAGGCGCTCGAGGGGCGCAAACCCTTTGGCCGGGTCCGCCGGCAACGAGCGCCGAATTTGACGCTAGACTGACGGCGATCTGGACTTAACGCCACTCGCCGACCAGCGGGCCGGCACCTTTACCCTCCTCGTTGCCGACCGCCCGGTGGTTCAACGCGCCGCCTGCGCCGTGAAGCTCAACGGGGCGTGGTATGCGAGTACGGCGAACCCACTGGCGCATTCGGACGCCTTCGCGCTCCACTGGCAGGCGGGCCCGGCGCTGGCCACCGCCCGCCTGATCCCGCATGAGGGCGGGGTCGTCATCGAGTGCGAGCTCAACAATAACGGCGACGCGGCGGTGACCTTCAACGGCTGGCGGCCGGTGATGATCGAGGGCGAGGGCGGGCGGCTGCAGGTCGGCCAGGAACCCTGGCGGGCGAGCGTGCTCATCAACGGCTACCAGTCGTGGGACTATGCCGGCATCCATCCGCTGGACGAGGCCGTCAAGGAGGGCGACTCCAAGCCGCCGGCCACGTCCTGGTGGACCGCGGCGATCAGTGATGGCCAGTCGATGTTCGTCGCCCAGGTGCTGAAGGCGAGTCGCTTTGCCACCGTGTTCCGCTGGCATTACCACCGCGACGAACACCCGGGGAACTCGCTGCCGACCAGCATTCCCACCTTCGTCGCTGAGCAACAGGGAGCGCCGCTCTCGCAACCGGAACAGCGCAGCGGCCTGCCGGAGGAGTTGCGGCTCGAGGTGCCGCCGCAGAGCGGCCTGGTCTCCGATCCGATCCTTTTGCTCTATGGCGACGACGGCACAGCCACCTTGCGCAAGGCACAGACGGCGGCCGGTCACGCCTCCGGCGCGCGAAACTTCGCGACGGTCCCGCGCGGCTGGTGCAGCTGGTACCACCTCGGGCTGGCGGTGACGGAGAGGGACATCACCCGGCACGCCGCCTTCCTGGCGAAGCGGATGCCGGAGCTGGTCAAGACCTCTTCGAACGGTTACCGCCCGGTGATCCAGCTGGACGATGGCTGGATGCCTCGCTGGCAGCGCTGGGGCGACTGGATCGCGAACGAGTTCTTCACCAGCGGCTTGCATACGCTGGCAACGCAGGTGCACCGGCACCGACTCGAGGTGGGCATCTGGCTGGCGCCCTTCCACGTCGCCGCCGATTCGCAACTTGCCGCCGCGCATCCGGAGTGGCTGTTGAAGGCAGGCGACGGATCGCGGCTCACCGATCCTCGTTTGGGCAAGGCCTATCACATCCTCGACCCCACCCACCCGGACGCCTTGCGATTCCTCGACGACCTGTTCCGCGGACTGCGGCGTGATGGTTTTACCTATTACAAGCTCGATTTTCTTTACGCCGCCGCCTACGAGGCCGGCCGCCACGATCCAGCGGTGACCGGCACCCAGGCGCTGAGGCTGGGCCTCAAGCGGATCGTCGATGCCATCAATCCTCCGGGAAAACCGGAAGCGTGCTTCGTCCTCGCCTGCGGCGCGCCGTTAATGCCCGTGGTCGGCCTGGTTCACGGCGCCCGCATCGGCGGCGATGTCGGTATCCCGACAATGGATAACGGTAAGGCGGGACCACCCGAAGTCGGGTTTCCCTTGATTCTTTCGATGGCGCGCAACCAGGCCGCGCGCCTGTTCTTCGACCGATCGCTGTTCGCGGTGGACGCCGACGTCGTCATGGCGCCGGCGCCGCAACTCAGCCCGGACGAGGCGCGGCTGATGATCACGATCGCGGCGCTCTCCGGCGGCGTCTTCATGCTGGGCGACGACCTGGAAACCCTCCCGGCCGACCGGCTGGCCATGTTGCGCAACCCCAATCTCCTCGGACTGGTCGGCGGCCCGGCGGCAGAGCCGGTGCACCTCTTCAGTGCTCCCGAACGCGAGGCGCAGGACCACTGGTTCGCCTCGCCCCAGGAGCTGCCGCCGCTCTGGGTCCGACGCGAGCCAGAGGGGGGCGCGATCGTCGCCATCTACAACTGGACTGATACCGCCCGGCCCTATCGGCTGCTCTTCCAGGAGGCGACGGGGATGGGCGGGGCCTACTCCGTGGTCGATCTATGGTCGCCGCGCCGCGGTGGGCGGTCGCTGGGCATCAAGTCGAATACGCTGAAGCTGAACCTGCCGCCACGCAGCGTGCGACTTCTTAAAATGAAACCGGCTGCCGCCGAGGCGCGGCGTTAACTGACTGTCTCCAAACCATCATGCGCCGCGTGTTGTTTTACCGCCTGTACGATGTGGTCCCCGCTCGGCTCGCCGAGCTGGAGAAAGACGCACGCGCCTTCTCCCGAAGCCGCGCCTGGCGGGGCGATGCCTTCTGGTTGGCGACGGACAACACCACCGATCTGTTTGCCATGGAGTACTTCCGGCACGCCCGCAACGAGGAGGGCGGGGCGCTCTCGGCCGCCGGCTTCCTGCGCATGCTTGGCGATGAGACCGATGCCATCGCCACCCTCTATTTCCTCAATGACGCCGCACAACGCTTTCACGCCCGGGCGACGCTTAAGGACGACGAAAACCCGATTGCCAAGCTCCGCTACCTGGAGATCCGGCAGGGCCGCTTGCCCTCGGGGATGCCGATCGAAGACGTGCTCGCCGCCCGCCCGGTGATCAAGAAGATGGAGGGCGAGCCGATCACCTTCTATCCTCCCACCTACCGCCCCAACCCCTACTTCCGCCGCGACAAGCCCGGGATGTGGGGCTTCAGCCTGAAAGGCATTCGGGACTTCGCGCCCTCCTTCCTCGAAGCGGAGGCGGAGGCGATGCGCATCTATCGAGGCTTCCGCCAGCTCAACCCGTGAACGAGTCGACCCACACGCTGAAAACGGCGGACGGCCTCCATCTGTTCGTGCGCCGTTGGCAGGCGGCCGCCATACCGCACCAGTGGACGTTCGTCATCGTGCACGGGCTGGGGGAGCATGGCGGCCGCTACCGACACCTGGCGGAGTGGTTTGCGCCACTGGGCGCGACCGTCTATGGCATGGACCACCGCGGCCACGGCCGCAGCGGCGGCCAGCGTGGGCACGCGCCAAATCTCAGCGCCCTCCTGGACGACCTCGACGCCGTCGTGAGGCACGCCGGTGCCGAGAGCGGCGGGCCGCTGGTCCTGATTGGGCATTCGTTCGGCGGGCTGCTGGCCATCGCTTATGCGCTCGACCGCCCAGCACCGGTCGACCGAGCCGTCTTCTCCGCACCGGCGCTCGTACCGAAGGTCAAGGTGCCGGCGTGGAAGCGGGCGCTGGCGGGCGTGCTGCCGAAAGTGGCGCCCAGGGCGAGCTTCGCGAACGAGATCAACGCCAACGTGCTCAGCCACGATCCGGCCATTGGCCCTGCCTATATCAGTGACCCCCTCGTGCACAACCGGATCACGGCCGGCCTTTACGCGAACACGATCGCGCGTGGCGAGGCGTTCATTGCTCGGGCGGCCGAGCTCCGGGTGCCGTTTCTGCTGCTGCACGGCCGCGACGACCAGATCGTGGACCCGATCGGTAGTCAGCGGTTCTTCGCTGGCGCCACCGCGCCGGGCCGCGCATTCTGTCTGTACCCGGGGCTCTATCACGAGATCTTCAACGAGGTCGAGCAGGAGAAGGTCTTTCAGGACATCGAAAGCTGGCTGACGCAGCGGACCGATGCGCAGCTGACCGGCTGGAATCCGCCACCCTGATGCGGGTGGTGGCCCAGCGCGTGAGCGAAGCATCGGTCCGCTGGGACGGCGGCGAGGCGTCGATCGGCCCGGGGTACTGCTTGCTGGTGGCCGTGGCCGACACCGACAACGAGCGTGACGCCGATTATCTCGCAGACAAGATCCTCAAACTGCGGGTGTTCAGCGACGAGGCCGGCAAGTTCAACCTCAGCGCCACGCAGGTGAATGCGGCCTTCCTGGTCGTCTCCCAGTTCACCCTGTTCGCGGACGCCCGCGGGCAAAACCGCCCGAGCTTCCTGCATGCCGCCCGGCCGGAGCAGGGACGGCCCCTGCTCGAACGGTTTATCGGCCGCCTTCGCACCAGCGGGCTGCGGGTCGAGACCGGGTCGTTCGGAGCGCAGATGGCGGTCCAGCTGATCAACGACGGCCCGGTCACTGTCGTGCTCAGCACCGACGCATGGGAGCCACGGATCGGCTGACTCGACCCGTGCGGCCGACCGGCCGATCAATCTACGACTGGCTCCGTACTCGATGTGAATTGATTGTGCCCGCCGGTTGATGACAGGCGACGACCCGCTGGAAACTCGTGACGTAACGCTCGACGAAATGTCGCCAACGCGCGGCGACGATAGGCTGAGGGCGAGGCGATTCAGATGGTAATCAGCATGACGAACCGGTTGCTCGTGATGGTCATCGCGTTCGCCCTGACCAGTGGTGTGGTTGCCCACGCCGCTCAGGCTCCGCAACGGCCGCTGGCCCCCATCACGCTGCCGGCCGCGAGTAGCCTGCCGATGACCCTGCAGACGGCGGCCAGCCGGATCAGCGAAACCGCCACCGCCGCCATCGATCCGAGCGCCGCGATCCGCGATGCCTACCAGCGCAACCACGTCGCGCTCGAGCACCTGCGGCAGGCGGCCTCCCAACTGAATGGCAGCGCGCATCCGGCCTTCAACCAGCTGATCCTCACCGACGAAGCTGCGCTCACCGAAATCGAACGGACGGCGCTGGCCACCAGCAGGCCGTCGGCCTCCGGCGCGATCGTCGCGATGGATGCGGTAGTCGCCGGGGCACAGGCCGAGCTCGAGCGCCAACTTTCACAGGCCGGTGCCGCAAAATCGCAGACGGGCGGTGCGAAATCGCAGGGCGGCGACCAGTCCGGGACGTCACACGGCAACGACCGCTAACATCGAAGTCGGACCGATGAGGTTTGGGCCGCCGGTCGGTCTGCACCATTGATGGAAGAGAAGAATCTCGACATTTACGGAGACCCGCCCATCCCCTGGTCGCGCGCGCTCGAACAACTCGAGGCGGCCCCGGTGACGCAATCTCCGAGAACGACCTGGCTGAGCACCGTTCGTCCCGACGGGCGCCCGCACCTGGCCGGCATTGGCGCCCTCTGGGTGGACGGAAAGTTCTATTTCACGAGCGGGCCTGGGACACGCAAGAGCCGCAACCTGGCAGCGAATCCGAACTGCGCGCTCTCCATGGCCCTCCCCGGGCTCGACCTGGTCGTCGAAGGCCGGGCGACGAAAGTGGCCGACCAGCCAACGCTGGAGCGACTCGCGGAACGCTACGCGGCCCAGGGATGGCCGGCTCGCGCGAGCGAGGGCGCCATCACCGCCGAATTCAGCGCTCCCAGCGCCGGGCCTCCGCCGTGGCATCTCTACGTGGTGACGCCCATTAGGGCCTTCGGCGTGGCGACGGCGAAGCCATATGGTGCGACCCGCTGGCGTTTTTGAATCGGCCTCAATCCTGAGCCGCCATTACGCGGTTGCGGCCGTTTGCCGCGGGCTGCCCCAGCGGAGTCGAAGGGCGAGATAGGTGGCACTGATGAGCGGTGAGCCAAACAGAAGGATGGCCCATAGCACGGCTACCACGCCAGGCAATCCGGGAGATCCGGTACAGCTGCTCTGCAGCAGATGGCCGGCTTGATCCCTGATGGTTGTGCAGCTGCTGCCAGTCGTTGTGCCCGCGAG